>Ga0207684_10000087_pt1 | contig 173557 bp, 185 predicted proteins | sample KBSK5501metaG_FD_184342 | JGI IMG/M metagenome (GOLD analysis project Ga0207684, IMG submission 184342) | Corn, switchgrass and miscanthus rhizosphere microbial communities from Kellogg Biological Station, Michigan, USA - KBS K5-50-1 metaG... | ecosystem: Host-associated > Plants > Roots >... | reverse complement strand
CGCTGCCGGCAAGCAGGCGTGCCGCACTCAAAACTTCGCTCACGCTCGGCTCCACGTCGAGGGCGGCCAGCTCGAGAGCGCACTGCGTGACCTTCGGGAGTCTTGAGGCTTGTGCGGAAAAGGTGCGCTCCAGCCGGTCTGTCAAGGGCATGCCATGGGGCGCCGGCTCCTGGCTGTCGCTCGCTTGCCTCAAGGCGCGGGGCAGTTCAACCAGCGCAAGGGGGTTGCCGAGCGCCTCGTCGAGAATGCGGCGACGGATCGGCGGTTCCAACGTCGGCGCCACCCGGGTGAGCAGTTCTGTTGACGCTGCATCATCTAACGGTCCGAGCTGGATCTCCGGGAGGTGCGCTGATCGAAGCGGAGTTTCGAAACCATCCCGCAGGCCGATGACCAGCAGCGTGCGCGTGGATTCGAGCCGACGGGCGATAAAGGTCAGGACAGAGGCGGTCGGGGCATCGAGCCACTGGGCGTCGTCGGCGATCGCACAGATCGGCTCGCCGGCACCGACGTCGGCGATCAGATTGAGAGCGGCCAGCGCGACCAAGAACATTTCTGGAGGCGGACCGGATCGTATTCCGAGTGCCGCCAGCAGGGCGGCGTTTTGGGGGTCCGCCAGGCTGCCGGCTGACGCCAGAACCGGTTGCAACAGCTGTTGCAGGCCGGCGTACGGGAGGTTAGCCTCGCTTTCAACTCCCGTGATGGCGAGCACTCGGTAGCCGCGATCCTGGGCTCGTCTCGCGGCGAGCTCGAGAAGAGAGGTCTTTCCGATGCCCGGCGCGCCGCTGACAAGCAAGGCGGTTCCGTGGTCCGCAGCACTTGCCAGGGCGCTCTCCACCTGACCAATCTCGGTCTCGCGTCCTAGCAGCCCAACTTCGCGGCCCGCGGCGGTCGTAGTCCCCATCCCGGCTTATTGTGCTCCAGTTGAGTTGGCCCCTTCGCGGACGAACTAAGTCATTCCGCTCGGAGCACTAGGTGATAACCGCCAGACGGGCCGCCGAAAAGCAGTCGCTTGCCAGAAGCGCCACCTGGACTTCGCAATCTATCGTCGGCTTACGTCCACCCCTGACCTTAGAAGGAGGTTTAGCGCCTATGGCAACTGCAGTTGCTGCTCCGAAGACTGTGATTCGGGATCCGATCGGCGACCATCTGATCACGCCGAAGAACTCGGCGCTGGTCGTGATCGACTACCAGCCAAGTCAGATCGCGGCGGTCCGTTCGATGGATCGCGATCTACTCCTTAAAAACGTCGTCTCGATCGCGAAGCTCGCAAAACTGTTTGCTCTCCCGATCGTGCACTCGACGGTCAACGTCAGGACGGGTCGGGGCCAGCCGACTCTGCCGCCGCTGGCTGAGGTGCTGGCCGACACCCCGCCCATCGACCGGACCACGACCAATGCCTGGGAAGACCCGGACTTTCTGAGTGCCGTTCGCGCGACGGGCCGCCGCAAGCTCATCATGTGCGCCCTCTGGACCGAGATCTGCATGGCCTTTCCCGCGCTCGACGCGATGCGCGAGGGCTACGAGGTCTATCCGGTGGTCGACGCGATTGGCGGCACGTCGGTTGAGGCCCATCGCGCGGGCCTCGATCGTGTGCGTCAGGCGGGAGCCATTCAGACCACCTGGGTCGCGCTGGCGGTCGAGCTGCAGCGGGACTGGGCTCGCCTGGAGACGGTGCAAGAGGTCTACCAGATCGTTCTTACGGACCGACTCCTCAAGGAGCAGTGAGTGGCTACGGCAGTCATTGGCATCGGAAACCTTGGCGGCACGGTGGCACGCGAGCTTGCCTCGGGTGGGGAGCCAGTCATCCTTTCCGCTTCCAGTCAGGCAAAGGCCAGAAAGGCTGCCGCCCAGATTGGAAGCGCAGCGAGTGCCGCACTCAACAACCGCGACGCCGTCCAGCGCGCCGACAACGTCGTGTTCGCCCTTTGGCTGGACCCGATGCGAGAAGTGATCGACGAGGTCGCCGACCTCTTGCCAGGCAAACTCGTCATCGACCCCTCGAATCCTGTCTCGGTCGCCGCCGACGGAACGCTCACGCGAACGCTTCCCGAAGGCCAGTCCTCCGGCGAACTGGTCGCCACCTTGCTTCCGCAGGGAACAAGGTTCGTGAAGGCATTCGGGTCGATGGGGGCAACCATGCTCGCGTCGAATGCCTTTCGACAGCCGCAGCGCGCCGTTCTGTTCTACGCGACCGACGACGCCACGGCCGCGTCGGAAGTCGAGCGCCTGATCAGGACTGCGGGGTTCGATCCGGCACGAGCCGGCGGGGTTGCGAAAGCGGGGCGAATCGAGGTTGGTGGCGATCTACACGCGTGGGGCGGATTGAATGGCCGGCTGATAGATCTCGACGAGGCGGCCTTGCTCGTCGGCCCAGCCGAGCGGGCTTCGGTAGTCACAAAGTAACAAGGAGGAAAACGGAGATGAGCTCAGTTTTGATGGTGTTGACCGGATCGACCGTCTGGACGATGAAGGATGGCACACCCCACCCAACCGGTTTCTGGGCGGAAGAGTTCACTAAGCCGCACAAGACGTTTTCCGATGCCGGGCTAAAAGTCACGATCGCAACGCCGCAGGGACGAACGCCGGTGGTGGATCCGTTGAGCCTGGCGCTTCCCTTCAACGGGAATGACGCCGTTGCGGTCGAGTCCCATAAGGCGTACATCGCCGCGAAGAAGGCAGTGCTCGACAGCAGCAAGCCTCTGGGCACGGTCGACCCGGCCGACTTCGATGTGATGTTCATCGTCGGCGGGCATGGCCCGATGCAAGATCTGGCTGTCGATCCGGACATTGGAGGGCTGATCACCGCCATCCTTGGCGACGAGAACAAGATCCTGGCCTCGATCTGCCATGGAACGGCCAGCTTCCTAACGGCGCACGATGGCAATGGTCAATGGCTCTTCAAGGGCCGCAACCTTACCGCCTTCAGCAATCAGGAGGAAACCCAGGCCTCCTTCGCCGGAAATGCACCGTGGTTACTAGAAGATCGTCTCCGCCTCGCCGGCGCGAATTATGTGGCGAAGCCGGCGTGGACGCCACACGTCGTCACCGATGGGAACCTGGTAACCGGACAGCAGAGCACCTCCGCCCAGGTCACCGCCGATGCGGTCATGAAGATGCTCAAGGTGGCAGTCTGAGCGCACATTTTAGGAAGGAGGGATCAAATGGTCTCGCAAATGGAGGCACAACATACCGACGCGGACGCAAAAGAGGAGCTTCTCCTAGACCTGAAGTCGAAGAACACGACCAGAAGCATCAAAGACTTCTCGCCCGAAGGCATCAGGCTCGAGTCCAATCTCGAGGGAGAGGCCAAGGGTGTGTACAACGCCACGTTCTACGCGACGATCACCATGCTGGTAAAGCCAGATCGAACCATTGACTACGAAGTACGACAGATCCACACCACCAGCGACGGCGACACGATCCTCGTGTACTACAAGGGGAAGAGCATCATCGAGAGCCCCACGCACAATAAGTTCGTGGGCGAAACCACCTTCCAGACCGCATCAAAGAAGCTCGCATGGCTGAACGGAATGAAAGCTCGGCACGAAGGGGAGTACAACCCCGTCGCGGGTGAAAATGATTTTCGAGTGTACGGGAAAAGGTAGGGGGAATCGGGTGGTATCACAAACTCAGCAGACAAATCGGGAAGCCGCCGTTCAAGACTACATCGCGGTTTACAACACCCACGATCTTGACGCGTCCAGCAAGAAGATCGCACCGGACATCGTCATTTCCAGCCCGCTGTTGGCCGGTGTCAAGGGTCTCGACGCTCATCGCAAAACCAACCTGCAATTCTGGAAATCCATGCCCGACTTTCAGTTCAAGGTAGTGAACATCGCGGCGAAAGGTGATTTTGTGGCTGCTGAGCTGCTGGGCGCGGGCACGTCCACAGGCCCGACCGAGCTGCCCGGACGAGATCCAATCCCGCCGACGGGCAAGCGAGTCGAATTTGGGCTCGCGGGGTTCTTTCGCGTGAATCCGGACGGACTGATATCCGAGGAGCGCTACTACTACGACCGCATGGCTCTGCTCCAGCAATTGAACAGCTAGCAACCCACAAATCGATGGTGGCCACCAGGAATTCGCTCCTGGTGGCCATCGAGACGGCACGAGCGCCGCCGGCTGGAACAATAGCGGCAGGGAGATGGCGCGACGGATGAACGAATATGGCTGATGCCGCTCAGCCCGTAAGCAGTTGGGCGCCGCTGCGCTTTACCGTGTTCCGCGCCCTCTGGATCGCCGTGCTGGTGGGCAACATCGGCAACTGGATGCAGACCGTCGGCGCGCAATGGTTCCTGGTCCACGCGGCAAACGCCGCGATCCTCGTCGCCCTCGTGCAGGTGGCCGATACGGTGCCCGACGCCCTCTTTGGCCTGGTGGGGGGAGTGCTCGCCGACCTTTTCGACCGTCGCCGTCTGCTTTTGGTTGTCCAGCTTGGTCTCGGGCTCGTGGCGGTTGCGCTCGCGGTTCTTACCTACCTGGGGCAAATGACGCCGCCGCTGTTGCTTGCCTTCACCTTTGTGCTCGGCAGTGCGTCGGTGTTTTCCAACCCCGCGTACCAGTCGCTCATCCCCGATATCGTCCCGCGGGAGGAGTTGCGGGCGGCCGCTGCGCTCGGATCGATCGGCATCAACCTGTCGCGTGTCGTCGGTCCGGCGCTCGCCGGCCTCGTGATAGCCCGACTGGGAATTGCCGCGGTCTTCGGACTGAATGCGCTGAGCTACCTCTTGTTTGTTCTGGTCGTGGCCATCTGGAAGCCAGCGGCTCGGCCGAAGCCCACGCTGCCGGAGCACTTCTTTTCGGCGATCCGAGCAGGCGGACGCTATGTCCGCAATGCCCCCGTGGTGCGACGGATTCTGCTACGGATGGCCCTCTACATGGTCCCGGCCAGCGTGCTCTGGTCATTGCTCCCTGTGCTGGCAGCACAGCGGCTTCATCTTGGCGCGATTGGATACGGCCTGCTGCAGGGATCGCTCGGGGTTGGGGCGGTCGCCGGCGCGCTCGCGCTGGCGCAGATTCGCAACCGCCTGTCTGACAACGGCCTGATGGCCGTGGCTTCAGCAGCCTACGCGATCGCCCTTGTCCTTGCGGCCGCCGTTCCGATCCCACTTGTGGCGCTGATCGTCCTGTTACCAGCGGGGGCCGCCTGGGTCCTGGTCCTGTCGAACGTGAACGCGGCCGTCCAGCTCTTTCTCCCCGCATGGGTTCGCGCTCGTGGCGTGTCGGTGTACCTCATGCTTCTCTTCGGCACACAGGCGGTGGGTAGCGTGCTGTGGGGAGCGGTCGCCGAGTGGCTGGGCGTGGTGGCGGCGTTCCTGATCGCAGCAGCTGCCCTGATCATCGGCTTGGCCACCATCCGACTCTGGCCGTTCTTTGACGTAAGCGGCCTGGATCGAAACGCTGCGCCGTTTTGGCCGGAGCCCCAGCTCGCGTTCGATGCTGCCCCCAACAGCGGGCCGGTCATGGTCGAAACCGTCTACAGCATCGCGCCCGATCGCGAGGAACCATTCCTCGAAGCGATGATCCAGGTGCGCCTCTCACGCCTACGGACAGGCGCGAGTCGATGGGCACTCTATCGCGATGGTGAAAAACCACACACCTTTGTCGAGACGTTCATCGTTGACTCCTGGGAAGAACACTTGCGCCAGCACCGGGACCGCCTCACCGGCGCCGATCGCGACTTCGATTCGAAGGCCCGAAGCCTTTCCGACCCGCCCTCGCAGACGAGGCACCTGATCGCCGCCGAGGGGTAGCACCCTGCTCTCCAGCTGACGAGGGAATTAGGCTGTGGTCTCTTCAGCGAGCTGCGCGACTGGCAGGCCGCGGGGTGCGCGAAACACCACGAGGGCGACCGCAAACCCGAGCAGCGCGATCACGACCCCGATCTGGAATCCCGCGGCGTAGCCGGCGGCTAGAGCGTGATTGACGACCGCATGAGTTGGCAGAACGCCGGCCAGTTGATTCTTCGTCGCCGTGGCGGCAATCGTCCCCAGAAGAGCGATTCCGATCGATCCGCCGATCTGTTGCCCAACGTTGAGGAGAGCCGAGGCGAGGCCGGACTCCGCTGGTGTTGAGCCCGAAACGGCCATCAGCGTAAGCGGGACGAAGATGTTGCCCATCCCGACCGCGATCAGCAACATGGGGCCGACGAGGCCGGTCAGGTACGTCGTCTGGTCATTGATCTGCGATAGCCAGAAGAGGCCGCCAGCGACCAACAGCGGGCCGATCGTGATGAACGGCCGCGGGCCGAACCGGCCGACCAGGCGAGCAGCGATCTGCGCTGTGATGATTATGGCGGCGGACAACGGAAGAAAGGCAACCCCGGCGACCAGCGGGCTGAAGCCGAGAATGTTTTGCACGAACTGCGTCAGGAAGAAGAACACGCCGAAAACCGCGACGCCGATCACGAGCGAGAGCACGTAGGCTCCATCGCGGTTGCGCCGAGCAAGAATCGTGAACGGCATCAGCGCGTGCCGGCTGCGAGACTCGATGGCCACGAAGATAAGCAGAAGCAAGCCAGCGAGCACAAGTGCTGCGCGCGTCAGCCGGTCGGTCCAGCCATAGGTGGCAGCGTGGGACAAACCGTAAACGAGACTCACCATTCCGCCCGTCACGGTTAGCGCTCCCGGCAGATCGAGCCGGCCGTCCCGTCCCGGAGTTGCCGCGAGCACGCGCGGGGCCGCGATCGCAAGCACGACGCCAATCGGTACGTTCACGAACAGCACCCATCGCCATGTCGCAAAACTCGTCAGCACGCCCCCGAGAAGGAGCCCAAGGGCGCCTCCGGCACCCGCGACGGCTCCATAAACACCCAGCGCGCGGTTGCGATCAGGGCCCTCGCGAAAGGTATCGGCGATCAAGGAGAGTGCGGTCGGGGCGATGATCGCGGCGCCAATGCCCTGCGCCGCACGGGCAATGATCAGCCAGGTCCCGCTGGTGGCAAAGCCACCGGCCAGCGAGCCGAGTGTGAACAGCACGATGCCGGCGACGAACATTCGACGCCGTCCGAACAGGTCACCGGCTCGGCCGCCGAGGAGCAGCAATCCGCCGAAGGTCAGGGCGTAGGCGTTAATCACCCATTCAAGGTCAGCTGGGCTGAATTTCAGCGCTCGCTGGATCGATGGAAGGGCGATGTTCACGATCGTGGCGTCAAGCACGACCATCAATTGCGCCACCGCGATCACGATGAGTGCGAGGCTCAGGTTCCTTGGCAGCGGAGAGATCTTGCGATCAGCGTCAGAAACGGCCGAAATCTGAGTGCTCATGAGGCTATATCAGGGATGGACGAGGCACCGGCGCGTAATCTGGGAGAGCGATGCTGGCGGCGACGTCCTGAGTGATCGATCCTTTCGTGACTGCCATTTGTTTACTCCCTGTGTTTGTTCGCGGCGATTACGTCCTGACCGCCGACGCAAGCCTTACACCGGTTAACTGTTCGCAAGCGGCCAGAAACCCGTTCTGGACAGTGACGTCCGATGCCGCAGGATGAGCGGCTCGAGTCCGCTTGTGATAGAAATACCGGCCGCTCACCTTCGCGCCAGGCTCGTCGCTGACCGCCAGCCACACCTGTGTCGCCGCGCCCTGTTCCAGGTCGTCGGACGCGGACGGGCCACCCATCTTCGTGGGGACCCATCCTGGATCGACCGCGTTCGACCGGACGTGAGGCCACAGGCGGGCGACGGCGAAGGCCAGCACCACATCGAACAGTTTTGAGTTCGCGTACGCCTGATACCCATTCCAACTCTGCTGGCGCCACTGCAGGTCGTGCAGGTCCGGGTCGCCGGTTCGGTGCAAGCCCGAAGTCAGATAGATCAAGCGTCGAGGCCCTTCGATGAGCGCGGTCAACAGGTATGGCGCGAGGACGTTGATGGCGAAGACGTCATCGAGTCCGTCAACCGTCTCGCGGCGCCGTGCACTCGGACCGTAGACGCCGGCATTGTGGATGACGGCCTGGAACGGTCCGGCCGCGTTCGCCTGTCGAGCAAGGGCGCGCGTCTGTTCGAGGCTGGCCAAGTCGCCTTCGAGCGCCGTTCGGGCGCCGGGTACGGCGCGCATCGCGGCTTGCGCTCGATCGCGGTTGCGACCATGCAGAACGACCTCGTGGCCGAGCGCTACCAATCGCCGGGCGGCCAGCTGTCCGAGTCCATCAGCCGAGCCGGTGACAAAGATGCGGGCCATGCCACTACCTCTCCGCGCCGCGCCCTAGCCGATCCGCTCCAGGATCATGACCGGAATCTTCCGCGAGGTCTTTCTCTCGTACTCCCCGAACCCTGGCGCGATCGCGACGCGCTCGGCATACATGCGATCCCGTTCCTCGCCCTCCGCCTCGTGCGCCCGCACCTCGAACGTCTCGGTGCCGTTCTTCGCCCCGACTTCCACCCTCGCCACGGGATTCGCCTTGAGGTTGTGGTACCACCCAGGATGGTCAGGCGCTCCGCCCTTCGATGCGACGACAACGTACCGCTCCCCGTCGCGGTGGAACATCACCGGCGAGATGCGCTCGTCTCCGCTTCGCGCCCCCACGGTGGTGAGCAGCATCAGCTGGTCCCCGAACGGTCCCACCCCCTTCCCAGCCTTGGAATGGAACTCCTGGATGGTCGCCGCGTTCCAGTCCGCCATCACTACCTCCTTCCTTTACTGCGAAAGCCCTTCAAGACCGAAGCCATCGGCACTACAACGATAGGTAGAGTGTGAAGAGTTGGACCGGGCTGCCGGCGAGCAGCGCTCTGAGCTCTGCGCTCGGCTCGCCGAGGCACGCGCTGGTGACCGATCCCGTCGCGAGGATTGCCGAGGCGAGTTCGCCGAGGTGCACGCCGTGCTCGATGAGCGCTTCGGAGTCCCTGTACCGCTCCAGGACGATGCACTCGGACTTATCGTCGTTGAAGTAGATCTCGTATTGCAGCGTTCCGGTGTCCCTGGTCCGCGCGATCTCCATGGCTCGAGCGGACGAGCGCTTGAACTCCTCGAGCTTGCCTTCGTGGAACTTGAACCGAGCGATCCCCTGGAGCTCACTCACCGTTAAGCCTCTCTACCTTCTATGGGTGCACGTAAGAGGCAAAGCCGAGGTCGAGCCGGATCGACTCCATGACCCAGAACACGGTGCTCCGGGTATAGACGTCGGCCGCGGCAAGCACGCCGGTGTACTTCTCGATGACCGGTGCTGCGCCGGCGTCAGTCCAGGCGTCAAAAAGAGCACTTACTGCAGCCCACGGATTGTCGCCGTACTTCTGAAAGAACGGTGTAGGGTCGACGCTGACCAGGGCCTTCCTGACACTGGCGTCGATGTCGGCCATGTACTGCTGGTGCAGGGTCACGTCATCGCGCGTGCCGAGCCTGGTGACGTGGCCTCCCATGAAATGCTTCCACGGATAATCGAGCGCGATGGCCGGAGCCGCGACGTAGCCAGGAATGTCTTCGGAGAGGTTGGAGATGGAGATCGGCGCCCATCCAGAGTTGACGATGTCGATCAGCATCAGGGCGTCGTGGTCCGGAAAGTGGATGAAGATGTTGTCGGGCGAGTGATTCGGGCCGCGCCATGCGAGCTCGATGCGCTCGCCACCGATTTTCAGCGTGCGGCGGTCGGCGAACGTCTCCTGGGGCGCCGGCCTCGCGGGGTCGTTATCCCGCAGCAGCAGACGCTTGGTCTCCTCGTGTCCGATGCGGATCACGTTCTTGTCGAACAGCGAAGACGCACCGGCGTGATCGGCGTGGTGGTGAGAGTAGACGAGGTGGGTCACCTTGTTGCTGACGCCGTTGGCCGAAGCGATTTCGTCGACCGCTCGCCGGATGTTGCCTCCGATGCTCGGCGGCGCGTCGAAGAGAACCACGCCGTCCTTAGTGGTGAGGAACGCCGACTGGTAGCTGCCGTCGGTGACCCAGTAGAGGTTCCGCTCCACGCGTCCCACGTAGTAGCCCTGATCATTCAGGGCTGGGCCGAGCGCCGACCGGGGAACCGGCGCGTAGTCGAGCAGGGCTGCGGCGGTGTCTGTGCCGGAAGCTGGTGATGTCATGGGTACCTCCCTTGTATCTCCGCGCACGTCCCTTGGTGGCGTGCATTTCTTTGCGACGGACCCAGAATCGCCGCCAGGCGGGTGAGAGGTCGTCACCGGATCCCGGTGATTCACGCGCTGTTGACAGCGCATAGGCTGGCCTGGCACCCGGGGGACAGGGGGCCTTGCCACGATCGTGAGCCGGAATGGATCACCCCCAGCCGGCCCTGGTGCGGGCAAGGCTACTCGCCATCGAGGTGAGCGGCCGTCACCTGATTCCGGCGAATCACCGGATTCCGGCGTCGCCGCCTCACTCGGTCGCGCGGCAGGGTGATCGCGTGGCCGCACCGGCGAGCTTCTACAGGATCCGCATCAAGGGTCGGCTCGGGGCCACCGCGCTGTCCGCCTTTCCCTCGATGTCATCTGAGCTGATGCGCAGCGAGACCGTGCTCACCGGTTGGCTTGAAGATCAAGCCGCGTTGTTCGGCGTCCTCGCCCAGATCGAAGGACTCGGCCTCGAACTGCTCGAGCTCCGACAAATCCGGGTGAGTCCGCGATCGGCTGAATCAGGCGATGACCGCTCACCAGATCGCGTGTGAGGCTAAGGCAATGGATGCCAGGACCACGGGCGGCAACCGGACGGCGGTGGTGAAAGCGAATCCCGATGGCTAACCCGGTGCGGATCTTCGCCCTAACCGGCGACGCGGTGGCACGGTTTATGCCGGAAGACTCCGACCCCGAGCTCGCGCTCGAGGGCAGTCAGGCGCGTTGCGTCGCGGTCGATCCTCGCGATCCACGACGCGTGTATGTCGGGACGATGGACAGCGGCCTTTGGTTCAGTGCCGACGGCGGCGCCAGCTGGCGCCAGGCCGGCCCGTCAATCGATGAGCCGAGGGTTCTCTCGGTCTCTGTCTCTCGGTCAGACAGGCCCTCAGGCGTCTCGGTCGTCTACGCAGGCACCGAGCCGAGCAATCTCTATCGGTCCGCGGACGGCGGATTCAGGTGGCAACTGCTGCCAGCTCTCCGCGAGCTGCCGAGCGCGTCGAGCTGGTCCTTCCCGCCGCGCCCGTGGACGCACCATGTCCGGACGATCGCGCTGCACCCAACCGATCCGGAGTGGCTCGCCGTGGGGATCGAACAAGGCGGGGTGATGCGCTCGCGCGACGGCGGAAAGACCTGGATCGACCACAACCCCCAGGCCTACAGCGACGCCCATCAGCTTCTCGCGCACCCGCTCGCGCCAGAGCGCCTGTACGAAGCCGCCGGACAGGGGATCGCCCGCTCGGACGACCGCGGCGACACATTGGAGCGGCTAGACGAAGGGCTCGACCGCCATTACGCCTGGGCGCAGGCGATCGACCCCGCCGACCCCGACCTCTGGTACGTCGCGGTCAGCCGCACCCCGTCCGCAGCCCACAGCGGCGGCGATGGGCAGGCGCGTTTGCTGCGCTCGCGCGGAAACGGCTGGGAGCCGGTGGACCATTGGGGTGACTCCGCGGAGCTGCGGCGGATGCCCTACGCGCTTGTCACGCTGCCCGATCAATCTGGCCGGCTGCTCGCCGGGCTGCGCGGCGGGACGGTGCTGATCACCGACGACGCAGGCGAGAGCTGGGCACGGTTGCCGGTGATACTGCCCGACGTGATCGATCTGGCCGCAGCGACCGCATGATTTGCGAACCCCGTTGAGGGGCATCGCGACCCACCTCCCCTCCCGGCTCGGCTAGAGCCGGGCTCGAACGAAGAGGGTCAATTTTCGTGCGGCGATTCAGGTGACGTCGACAGCCGAGACGGGCGTAGCATGATCTGCGTGGCCGCGCCTCACCCCCGGCCGGCTTCAACGGGCGTCTCCCGCGCAGCGGGTCTGCTTCATCGCGATCGCCTCTTGGCCGCGCTCGATCGGGCCACCCTGAGGACGGTGACCGTCATCTCGGCGCCTCCGGGAAGCGGGAAGACCTCGCTTCTGCGGGCGTGGTCTGACCGAGCGAGCAAGGATCGCCGGGTCGCCTTCGTGACGGTGCCCCGTGACCAGCAGGATGCTCAGCAGTTCTGGCTCGCCGTCTTGGACGCGATCCGTCAAACAGACCCCGTCCCTGATTCCCGGAGGCAGGTTGCTCCGCACACTTTTGCCGGCGAAGTGATGGTCGACACGGTCGTATCGGAACTGGCCAAAGCGGTCGGAGTCGTTGTGCTAGTGATAGACGATCTCCACGAACTGAGTTCCGCTGATGCGCTCTCCCAACTTGAGAACCTGCTTAGCATTCTTCCGAAATCTGCGCGTGTGGTGTTGTCGTCTCGCCGCGATCCGCCGATCAGGCTGCACCAGTTCAGGCTTGCCGGCGAGGTCGCCGAGCTTCGGGCCGGCGATCTGCGGTTCACGGCGAGCGAGACACGCGAACTGCTCGCCGCTTCTGAGATCAATTTGTCCAATTCCGGAGCGGCCGCGTTGTACGAACGCACGGAGGGTTGGGCGGCTGGCCTGCGCCTGGCAGTGATCTCTCTCAGCAGTCACCCGGAACCGGACCGATTCGTGGACGAGTTCTCCGGGACCGACAGGGCGATCGGGGAATATCTGATGGCCGAGATGCTCGAACGCCAGCCGATCGAGGTTCAGAGGATGCTGCTGCGGACCTCGGTGGCCGATCGGTTGAATGGCAAACTGGCCGACCTGCTGGCTGGCCGCCCAGGCTGTGAGCAGATGCTGCTGGCACTCGAGGACGCCAACGCATTCGTCGTTTCGCTTGACGCCCAACGCGTGTGGTTCCGCTACCACCAGCTTCTAGCGGACTTCTTGCGCTTGGAACTGCGCCGAACGTTGGCTGAGGAAGTTCCTGACCTCCACCGCAAGGCCGCAGCGTGGTTCGGTGATCACGGTGAGGTTGTCGAGGCCATTCGACATACGCTCGCGGCCGGCGACTGGCCCGATGCGGCCAAGCTACTCGCGGACCACTTGTTCAGCCTGACGCTCGACGGTCAGGAAGGCAGCATCGCCGCGCTGTTGCGGTCGTTTCCTGCCGGGGCAGCGGCTGAGCACCCAGAGCTGGCTTTGGCTCACGCAGCGACGCAGCTTGCGCAGGGACGGCTGGAGGCGGCATCGGCTCAGCTGGCGGTGGCTGAATCCCACGTGGTGAGCGCACCGCCTGCCCGCCGCCGCCGCCTCGCGATAGCACATGCGTCCCTGCGGTTGGCGCTCGCACGGCGCAGCGGCCAGTTCGCGGAAGTAGTCGAGCAAGTCAATCTGCTCGATACTTCGATCGCAGATCGGTCAGGCGACCTGATCGGGATGGACACTGAGTTGCGCGCAGTCGCGCTGATGAACCTTGGGATCGTCGAGACGTGGTCCGGCCATTTCGCCGATGCCGAGCGGCACGTGACCGAAGGAGCGACGCTCGCCCAGACGATCGGCCGACCCTACATAGAGGTCGCGTGTCGCGCCTATCAAGCGTTTCCCTCAACGCTCGTCTCGCTCGCGAAGGCACGCGAACGCGGCCGTCAGGCGTTAGCCCTGGCCGAGCGCTATGGCTTGAGCAATCGCCCGGTGCTCGCGCCCGCGTTAGGGGCGCTTGCCTCCATAGCGGTGTGGATGGGCGACTTCGAGGAGGGAGAGCGTTGGCTCCGCCGCGGCTGGGAAGTCGTCCAGGCAGACATCGACCCCGCTGCTGCGGTTCTGCTGCACATGGTCACCGGCATGTTGCATGCCGGTCGCGGCGAGCATCAATCGGCAGTCGAGGCGTTAACCGCGGCAGTGCAGGCGCAGTCGCTTCTCACCGGCGTGCACATTCTCGCACCGGTGACCGCCGAATGGCTCGCTCGTCTCGGGATGCCAGACCAAGCGCGCGCAACGCTCGACGAGTTCTCCACCGAACACGAATGGATAGACGCCATTGACCTCGCGCGAGTAGCAATCAGCCTGGCAGAGGGAGACCCTGCCATGGCGCTGGCTGTGCTGGGCGACGTTCAGCACTTTATGCCGCCGCCCGGCTTCCCGGCGTACGCACTCGTAGAAGCACATGTGCTCGCTGGCCTCGCGCACCTAGCTCTGGGCGATCGGAACGCCGCAGCAACCGCAGCCGAGGCCGCGCTCGCTGCTGCTGAACCTGATCGGCTGATCTTCCCGTTTGCGATGAACAACGCTGCCGAGCTCCTCGACACCCTCCCGCGGCACCAAACGGCGCATGGCGCGTTACTCGCCGATGTCGCTGACCTGTTACGGGGCGCACCGGCGCCACGCCTTGATCGGGAACATCTACCGCAACCGGAAGAGCTCAGCACAAGCGAACTCCGCGTACTGCGGTACCTGCCGACCAACATGACGCGACCTGAGATCGCGCGAGCCCTCTACGTCTCGGTCAACACGGTCAACACGCATGTGCGGAGTATCTACTCCAAGCTCGGTGCGAATGACCGCAGTTCGGCTGTGCGACAAGCACGCGCGCTGCGGCTCCTTTCCATCGGGCGCGCCCCATCACCGCCGAAGTGAATTCGGGTTCGCGCGAACAATCACCAGATTCCAGTGGCGACCGCTCACTGGGTCAGGCCCCAGGATCATCGCGTGGCCACAAGAGGTATCCCGTCGACGCGGCGGTTCCAGCCGATTGAGCGACTCGCCTGAGCGATTCTTGACTACGGCTCTGTATCAAACGTATCTGAGGAGGACGGGTGGTATCCAATCTGAGAGCCTCGGCGTAGACCGGGTAAACGTCGGCGTACGTGATGCGGTCGTCAGTCACCGCGATCCGCTGGAAGACTGGCTGCACCACTTCCCTCTGGGCTTCTGCTGTAAATTCCTGGAGGGCCCTGGCAAATCCGCGGACGACCTCGAGCGCCTGGATTGGCGTCATGCCCGGGGTCGAGGTGGCGAAGTCCGATCTCCGCTGATCCTCGTCAATCTCGTGCAGCGAACGGACGCGGAACTTATGCTCGCACAGGCCGTCTCGGCACATCTCGAGGACGCGCTCGCAGCGTAACGCGAGTTCCCGCCGGGCATCCTCGTGATCCTTGGGTTGGTTGGTGGCGCCGGCCCTGGCTAACTGTGCCGACGCTCAATGACCTAGTCTGCGGGTCGCCCCATCTTCGCACTTGAGGAATACGGCGTCGCGCACTACTGTGAAGTGTTATGACCACCCCTCGGCCAGCAGCAACCGAACTGGACGATGCGCTGAATACTTACCAGAACAAGCGCACGCCGGCCAAGGAAGGCGAACGTTCCGACCTGGTGGCCTTCTACGACGCCGCGGACCGTGTCCTTGCGCTCGCGGCCGAGCTGGCCCGCGTCGTGACGCATGCCCATCAGGGAGCCGCCACGCGCCTTTACCAGGGTGATTGGTCACAAGCCAGCAAGTACTTCTCGCTATCACGGAAGTACGCTGACTTTGGGGACTACGACTCGCCTGCGACGGGTTTCGGTATCCACGCGTACATCCCGAAAGTCAACCGGCCGATGCGCCTGACCCAGGAGCAACTAGAGGCGCACCCAGAATGGCGGAACTTTGGAACCGAGCGCGGCAAGCATCCACCTATGCGAGGCTGGGTGGTGGTACCGCTCATCGGCTCGGATGGACAGAACTACGGCTTCATCCAGGCATCGGACCGGGTCGAGGGCGACTTCAGTGCCCAGGACGAAGCAAACCTCATTCGGCTTGGCGAGCTTGCATCGACCGCCCTTGACTCGCTGGAAGCAGTCTATCTGCCGGACTACTGGCGCAAGCTCCATGGGGCCAGTCGCGTCCGAGAAGAGGCGAGCGTCGCCTACGATACTGACGCTCCGTAGACGTCGAATGGTTGACTCGGCGCTAGCTATGATCCAGCATAGCCGGCCTCGCAAGCCGTCTAAGTTTCAAGCGAGGGGACCGGCACTCGGTGCTATTCCCGGCAGATTAGGACATCAATGAGGCTGTCAAACGTATTTACGAGAGCGGGTGGCATTTGCGCCCACGAACCCAGTCTCACCACCTATCGGAGGAACACCGGGCACCAATAGCCACCTGGCGGACTCCTCGACACTAATCGAACGCACGGTTGGCCGATGACTTCCAAAAACACGAGGTGTCGTCGGCTTGTCGGGTACTGGGCCGACTTGCGGAACTTTTGGCCTGAACCAGCGTCATCCAATAGGTACGCATGAACATGTCTTCCGGGCTGCGGCTGGCCGCCTGCATCAGCATTCTCGTTGCCATGGCTGGCTGTGCTGGCGAAAGGGGCCCATCGACGTCCGATTGCCTGCGGACATCCGCCTTTGCCACGAAATCGGTGGTCACCGAGATCGACGCCGGACGCTGCCTCAAACTGGTAGTGGGTCGGACGGCTGAACTGCGGCTAAGGGGAGACTACCGATGGATTGCGCCGCAGTCTTCCGGAGACGCCGTTGAGTTGATTCCGGTTGCGTTCCTGCGAGATCCCGGATACTCGGCTTGGGAGGTTCGCGCAATGCGGTCTGGAACCTTGGCGATTTCCGCATCCGGTACCTGCGTAGCCCCCGTCTGTCCGAAATCGACATTGGCATTCAGCGTAACCATCAACGTGTCCTGATTGCCCCTTTCAGTAGATCCTCGAATTAAGGAAGGGCGTTTAGAGAGTGTTTGTGTACGTAGCCCGCGGCGGCTTCGAACGCCGGGCTCGGCGTTAGATGTATTTGCCAAGGACTGGTGGTATTTCCGCCCTTGAACCCGAACGGGGTCCCCATCCGCAACGGGCTTGCTTTCGGCGCCAATGCGCAAGCCACGCAAGCCCTACATGGGCAACGAGTCTACGCTCGCGTCCGATTAGGCGCCGACGGCCACCGTGAGTCGATAGCTGCCGCTCTTGAAGTCATCGCAGAGAGCACGGCAGGCACCGAGTTTCTCGGCGAATGTGGGGTTCGACTGCCAGGCGCGCCGCTCCTCCTCGCCCCTCCAGTAGCCCACCGAGATGTAATGGTTGGGATCAGCCACGTCCTGAATAAGAATCGCCTTGACGAACCCTGGCAAATCCCTGCTCCACTCCAGGAACTCGGTCCACTTTCTGACGAACTCGGGTTCCTTGCCTTTCGTCACCTGCCAGTTGCCGGAAACAAAATCCTTGACATCGTCGGCGCTCGCTGTCGATTTCGGCCGATTCTTATCAGCCACATTCATGGTCATCGCGTTCCCTCCCCAGCCGCTAATCCGGCGTCGGCGCCATGCTGCCGCCCCCGCACTGCCGGATTATAGGCTGGCTGACGTCCTGCGCAATTCGCCCGAAGTTCGAAACTCATCCGCTCGGGCTCGTAAATACCACCTGAAAGCCTCCGCGTATCTTTGGGCGTCCGGGTTCGACTTCTGGACGGCTGCGGCGAAGCCGCGAACGAGTTTGAGGGCCTGCAGCGGACTCATTCCTGTCGTCGAGGTCGCGTAATCCCATCGGCCTCCTCTTCGGAGATTGCCGCCAAGACTTATCCCGGAACGCGCGATCGCAGAGTCCGTCCCGATACATCTCCAGGGTCCGCTGTCTGCGGAGGGCTAGCTTAGGTGATGAGGCGTACACCTTGATGCGACCTGGCCGCGGGAGGCTTTGAACCTGTTAACTGCGATGGGCGACGCCGGCGACGTTGCTATGCGCCTGAGTCGGCTCTTCCGCTCGATGAGCCACACAGATCGAGGTCGCGCTTGGCGCGTCGGAATTGGTCTCAGTAAGCACGCCAGCCTTGAATGGGCGCGATTCCGGTTTGCGCTTGCGGTTGGCCCGACGTTAGACGCTGACTCACGTAGGCAAGTTCTTCATGACTTGACCAGAGAGTTTCTTATCGAACTCTTCGGACGTGCGGGATCGTATACAGAATCTGCTCCGGGCGCTTGCTGGCGCGGCCTGGCGCTAGCGCGTCACGCGGTAGCGGAGGTAAACGACTCTCGAGTTGAGGGTGCGGGTCTCGACGAGTTCGAGATCCACCCGACGCTCGCGCTGGGGAAAGAACGGAATGCCACCGCCAACCAGCACCGGGTAGACCTTGGGCCGATACTCGTCGATCAGACCCAACGTGGCTGCCTCGGCGGCGAGAGTCGCGCCGCCGATCGCGATGTTGCCCTGCCCCGGCTCGGCTCGCAACCGCTCGATCTCCTCCGCCAGGCCGCCGGAGGCCAGGCGGGCATTGCCCTGCACCGCCGAGAGCGTGGTGGAGAACACCACCTTTGGGAGCGGCTTCCAGATCGCGGCCCACTCGAGCATGGAGTCGTCGAGCGATGGATCCTGGTCTGCGGTCTCCCAGAACAGCATCGTCTCGTACAGCCGTCGTCCCAACAGGTGGACGCCGACCTCTCGTATCTGGTCGGTGACGAAGCGAAAGAGCTCCTCGTCGGGCGGCGTCCAGTCGAACTTGCCGTCGGGCCCGACGATGTAGCCGTCAAGTGAGACGCCCATCGAATAGGTCACGCTTCGCATCAGAAGTCCTCCTCGGTAATGGGTTCGACAGTTCGACCGCCGGACGCCGCAGACACATCGCGGCTCGCGGGATCCCTGGGCTGGATCGACCGACCAGAATCCCGATCGCCATCTCTCGCAGGGTCGGAGTTATGAATCGGACCCAGCGTCGACTCCGGGGTCGACGGCGTTTCCCGCTCGCGGAGGATGCGTGCGATCTCGTCAGCCGGGGTGGCGGTCACCGCCGCGTCAGCACGCTTTCTGCCAGCAATGAAACTCCGGGCGGCGCGCGTGGAGCAGGGCGTCGACGACATCCGATTCCTGGTGCGTCTCATCGGATTGCAGTCAATCAATGAGGTGCTGGCTGTCGCCGAGGAGAGGTATCCCATTTCGGATCTTCCGACGCGGGCGCCTTTTCTCGTCGAGGAGATCTTTAGCCCCGAGCGTTGATCCGGTCCGAACCACGTCGTCAGCGCGTCGCGCAACCCGGCATCTCTGCCCTCGCCAACCCAGGCGACGTGTCCGTCAGGTCGGACCAGCACCGCCGACGGAGCGCTGACCTCGCCCAGCACGGGAAGCTCCCACGGGCCTGCGTACGACGCATTGACCAACTGAACTCTCTCAGCCCACGCCGTGATGTCCAAGGCGCCGGCATCACCGAAGTTGAGCAACACCGGTTTGGCATTGTGCAATAACTCGAAGACGCGCACGGGCCCGTTTGCGGTCGCAAGGTCCAGGTCCGGCATGCGCAATCCGAGCATTGGATGGCCCTCGCCAAGGTCGTAATGAACATCGAGGCCGGAGATCATCCCGGCGATGTGCTTCCGCGGTTGATCCATCGTCAGCAACTCGGCCAGGAAGTTGCGGAGTGCACCCGTCCGCTCGTCGGTGGCGCCCAATGCACGTTGCGCCATCGTGTTCTGCAGCACACGCGCACCCACGGGGCGTCGTTCAGCTTGATATGTGTCGAGCAGGCTCACGGGTGATGTTCCCTTGACCACCTGGGCCAGCTTCCACCCCAGATTCACCGAATCCTGCACGCCGATGTTCAAGCCCTGCCCGCCCATTGGAGGGTGCACGTGTGCGGCGTCTCCCGCAACCAGCACTCGTCCGCTGCGATAGGCCACCGCTTGACGTGTCATGTCGGTAAAGCGAGAGATAAAGCGCGGGCTGTGCACCCCGTGGTCCGTCCCGTCGACGCGGATGAGTGCGGCGCGGAGATCCTCCAGGGTGGGCTCATCGGTTCGATTCACGTCCGGTTCGATCAGGGTGACGCCCACGCGCCCCCCTTCCGCCGGGCCGATGCCACCACCGCCACGCAAACCGAACTCCGGCCGCTCTGCCATCTCGACCTCGGCATGGATCCAGCACGTTGTCGGATCCCAGCCCGCGAAATCGATACCGGCCGCCTTGCGGACGGCACTGCGGCCCCCGTCGCAACCGACCAGATACTGCGCCCGCAGTGATGTGCCGTCGGAGAGCGCGATGTCGACGCCGCTGTCGTCCTGCGCGAAACTCGTCACCTCGCGCTCGCGCAGGATGGGAACGCCCAGCTCATCGAGCCAGCCGGACATGATGCGCTCGAAATGGCTCTGCAATAGCGCCATCCCGTAGTTGTGGCGGGTGGGGAAATCGCTGATGTCCATGGGCACTCCGGCGAATGCCTGCACCTGCATCGCTTTTCCCTCGGCGAGGAAGCGGTCGACGACGCCACGCTGATCGAGTACTTCGATCGTGCGGGAGTGCAGACCTCTGGAGCGCGAGCTTTCGAGCTTGAAGCTGGGTCGTCGCTCGACGATGAGGACGTTGGTTCCCGCCAATGTCAGCTCCGCAGCCAGCATCATCCCCGTCGGACCGCCTCCGGCGATCACAACTGCATGCTCAGACATACACCACTCCTCGTTTCCCAACACCCGTCTGGAAACTCTGCACCATACCCGGGGGCTTGCGGCAAGCCCGGGTCGCTTCAATCGCCTCGTGCGGCGGCTGGCAGTTCGAGTCGGCATTCTCGAGCCGGATGCATCCCGGGCACTTGTCAGCAAGCTCAGCCATATCGGCCATCGTTATGTGAACCATTGACCTCGCTCGAGCGGAAATTGAAGGTTGCACGCTTCGTCTCCTCCTGAAAACTGATGGCTGAGTTCTACCATCCGGCCGGCTACCGGTTGCGATCGCCAGACGCAGGCTCAGAACTGCGCGCAGAGGGAGCAGGGTGCCTCGCATCGACGACGAGGCGCCGACTCAAGTGGTGCCTGCTCGCGGCGTCGCCGCGGACCAAGCCCCGACGATCTTCATAGCCGAACGCCTGACGGAGCAGATCGCTGCGAAGCTCTAAGCCGATTGCCCCGATGCCTGTCGGTTGGTTCCTGGCATCCGCAGCGTTCAGAACCGCCAATTCACTCTCCTCGTACTTGGGGGTTCCTGCGTTTCAACCACCCGCCATCGACCGTGCCGCCAAGCGGTCGGATGTCGAGAGATGGATTCAGTTGAAGTTCGCATCGGCCTTCCTTCTCGGAAATCGCCGCGAGTGACTTGTCCCGGAACGATCTATCGCAAAGCCCGTCCCGGTACATCTCCAGAGTCCGCTGCCAGCGCAGCGCAAGTTCGCGGCGCGCCGCCTCTACCTGGATATCGTCTTCCCACTCCAGGATGCCACTGGGCAGCCTGGGAGGCACCAGCCAATCACCCGCCCGCCTTTCGCTCCTTGGCGATCTCGATGAGCCGGTCCCAGGCCGGCGACGACGCGCCGCTCGCTGTCGCGACCAGCTGGGCGATGGTTGGGTCTGGGACGAAGCGCTCTCCGCCCTTTAGCCCGGCGCGCCGTCTGGCGAACCACCGCTCGGCGCGAACGGCCAGCGCGTAGAGGCGCCGGTCGTCCGGGGACCAATCGAAGGCCGCGTCGTAGCTGAGGTAAATGGCACGAAACTCCGGATCGCTGAGCGCGTCGCGCTTGTCTGCTATCCAGATGGCCGCCCCCTTCGGTGAGACCGACTGCATCAGGATCCAACCGTCGCGCTCCATCTGCAGCGCGCGCTCGCTCACGCCAAGCTCGCGCAGGTCGTCAAGGTAGTCGGCGACCTCTGCGGACACGAACAGCCGGTCGCCGGCGCTGAGGCGGGCGATGCGCTCGCGGGTGCGGCGGAGTTCCTTGGCCCGTTGCTGCAGGTTGCGGTCGATTTCGGTGATCGCTGCGGCGAATCGGTCGGGGTCGGCGGCGAGCAACTCCTTGATCCGGGCGAGCGGCACGCCGGCCTCGGCGAGCGTTTTGATTTTGATCAGGGCGATCGCATGCTCGGCGGAGTAGCGCCGGTAGCCCGACGAGTCACGCGGCGGTTCTTCGAGGAGGCCGCGCTGATGGTAATGGCGCACGGCCTTGATGGTGACTCCCGCGTACGCGGCGAGCTGGCCAATGGTGATCATGCGTCGGTCCCCGTTTGATCTGTTCACCATGTCAGCGGGTAGCGCGGCGGAACGCGACCTGGGCCCACACGTACCCCGCCACGGCGATCGCCGCGCACCAGGCCAGGGCCAGGTCAGCGGTGCTGTCGACGGGCGCGCCGGTCAGCAGTGCGCGCAGGCTCTCCACCACCGGTGTGAACGGCTGGTCCGCGGCGAACCAGCGCACACCGGCGGGCATTGAGTCGGCCGGCACGAACGTGCTGGACAGGAACGGCAGCAGGAACTGAAGGGGCAGGGTCGAGCCGTTCGCCCCGGCGATGCTTTTAGCGACCAGGCCGAGGGCCGCCGATAGCCAGGCGAGGGCAAAGGAGAACGCCGCGACGATGCCCACGACCGCGAACCAGTCCAGGACTGAAGCTTTTGGCCGGAAGCCGACCAGCAGCGCCACCCCGGTGACGACGATGGTGGCGGCGAGCGTTCGCACGACGCTGCCGCCGACGTGCCCGGCCAGAAGCGCGCCGCGGGTGACCGCCATGGCGCGGACCCGGTCGATGATGCCGCCCGTCATGTCGGTGTTCACGTTGATCGCCGTTGGCCCGCAGCTGGCCGCGACCGTTATGAGGAGGATGCCGGGCACCAGAAAGTCAACGTACGGCGCGCCGTGGGCCGCGGTACCCAGCCCGTGGCCGATTGGCCCGCCGAGGATGTAATCGAACAGCAGGAGCATCACTACCGGCACCATGATCGTGCCGACGAGGAGCAACGGAAACCGTAGGGTGTGCTTGAGCTCCCGCCCGATCATCGTGGTGGCGTCGTGGATGGCGAGGGTCAGTGCGGTCATTGATTCTGCTCCTTAGAAAGGGTTCCGGTCAGGGCGAAGAACACGTCGTCGAGATCCGGCGTGTGAATGGAGAGGTCTTCAACGGCGATACCGTCACCGAGCTGGGCGAGCACGTCGCGCAGCGATCGGATGCCGCCGTCGTTTGGTACGCGCAGCACCAGGTCGGTGTCGTCGCGCGAGCCCTCGCGCAGCGATCGGGCGGCCGCGTCGAGCGAGGCGGCGTCGGCGAAGCGCAGCACGATGTGCGCGCCCGGGATGCGCCGTTTGAGCTCTTCAGGGGTGCCCTCGGCGACGATCCGACCCCGGTCTAGCACGGCGATGCGGTCGGCAAGTTCGTCAGCCTCCTCCAGGTACTGCGTGGTCAGCAGGATGCTGACACCGTCGGCGGCGAGATCGCGAATGATCTGCCACATGATGTGGCGGCTGCGCGGGTCAAGGCCGTTGGTTGGCTCGTCGAGAAAGATCAGCCGTGGCCGTCCCATCAGGGTCATCGCGATATCAAGGCGGCGTTTCATCCCGCCGGAATAGGTGGCCGGGGTCCGCTGCGCCGCCTCCACGAGGTCGAAGCGGTCCAGCAGCTGGGCGGCCCTCGCCCGCCGCTCGGTCGGCGCCAGATGCAACAGGCGGCCTATGAGGAACAGGTTCTCCTCCCCAGTCAGCAAGTTGTCGACGGCAGAGAACTGCCCGGTGACCCCGATGAGCGAGCGGACAGCGCCGGGCTCGGTGCGCAGGTCGTGCCCAAAGACCCTGGCCGTGCCGGCGTCCGGCTGGACGAGTGTGGACAGGATTCGAACCATGGTGGTCTTGCCCGCTCCGTTCGGGCCGAGCAGTCCGAAGACCTCGCCCTCGCCAATGCCGAGGTCGACGCCGTCGAGTACGGCCTTCTCGCCATACGCCTTGCGGAGGCCGTTTACGGAGACTGCATTAGGTGTCGGGTTCTTAGTCAAAGTGTTCATGCGACACATCCTGCAACGTTGACCCCAGGTCAATGTCAAGCCCTTGTCGCGACATACCTCGCGCGATTCAAGGCACCCTGTGCCAGGGCGGCGAGGGCGCCCGCAAGACGCAGCCACACCGCTGCCGGTGAGCACTGGGACGCCCAGACGGGTTGTACGGAGGGAGGGTGAAACGGTCTAAAGCCTGCGCGGCGTCTTACCGGGCATGGCTAACTGAAGCGAAAGAAATTGTCGGGATCGTATCGAGCCTTCAGCTCAAGAAGTCGCTCAACTCCGTGCCCGTGCGGCAGGGAGTGCGGGGTGATGGCGAGTCCGGACCGTCGCGACCCAGCTCATTACCGTCAGCCCCACGCGTCAGGTCTACAGTGGGCCTTTGGTGGATGGGGACGCGCCCGTGGTGGATAGCCGTGGTGGGGCGTTTGCGGGCAAGGCCGCGCTCTACGCGCGCTATCGCCGACAGTACCCGACGGAATTCATTCTGCGGCTACGGCAGTTCAGCCGCGACGGGCACGGCCGGCTCCTCGACCTCGGGTGTGGAACCGGACAGCTCCTGTTCCAGCTCGCAGGCTTCTTCGACGACGCTGTCGGAATCGACCCCGAGCCGGACATGCTCCGCGAAGCGGAGCGCGTCGCTCGTGAACGGAAGGTCGCGAATGCCCGGTGGATCCAGGCCGGCTCCCGTGACCTTGAGGAGTTGGAACCCGCTCTCGGCTACTTCGATCTCGTCACCGTCGGCACCGCGTTCCACTTCATGGAACCGCGCGCCACGCTTGCGGCGCTCCAGCGGATCGGGGGCCGAGTCGCGGTCGCCTACGCCGGATCGCCCATGTGGCTCCACCCCGACCCTTGGGCGAAGGCGCTGCGCGGTGCGCTGGAAGCACGGCTCGGTCCGCTCCGAGACCTCGACTTCACCGCGGAAGCGCTCGACGTTTGCGATGCGACGATGCGCGACCTTGGCTACCTCGAGATCGAACGCTGGGAGCAGAGTTACGAAGATATGATCGATATCGATTTCGTTGTCGGCCACATCCTCTCCGCAACATCCGCCGAGCAGATCCCGCCCGCGCAGAGGCCCAACTTCGAGGACGACGTCCGGGCGGCGATCATACCGGTTGCTCCATCGGGACGTGTCGTCGAGACCGTCGTCGTCCGGGCCATCATGGCGAGCACGGAACGCGGCGACGGGAGATAGGGCCACCCAAACGCGCCAGCGTCGCTCCGATGTCAAATAAGGTTCGTTCTTGAGGGGATGCTGTCGTCTCGGCTACCGTGCGTAAGCTGCAGAACGATGCACGGAAGACCAACCGCGACATCGCCGAAGCCGTCAACGTGGCGGCGTCCACGTCCCTGGAGCGGATTCGATCGCTCCTGCCGCGGGGGGCTATCCGGGGAGCACTTCACCGTGCTCCAGGTCATCGGGCTCGTTTCGGTAATAATCGCGAGCGCCCGCGCAAGCGAACCGCCAGCTAAATGTTCGCTTGCCATTCGCCGGACCGCCAAAGCCCGGCTCAGTCGCGGCCCATCCAGGTGGCCACGTCGGCCTCATTGCCCTCGGCGTCGGCCAGGGTCCACCACGCGGGCGCGTGCTCGTCGCTGACCAGGTGGCCGCCGGCGGCGATCGCCGCCGCGACGCGCGCTTGGGCCTGGTCGTGCGGCACGGAGACATCCACATGGATGCGATTACGCTGGGGGCGCGGCGCGTCCATCTGCTGGAACCAAAACGATGGCCCGCTACCGTGTGGGTCAGCGAGGTCCTCGTCCCCCAACTCCCGGTAGCCGAGCACGGCCTGCCAGAACGGCATCACCTCGGGACGGACTAGCGCGTCGATGGTGACCTGAACAGCCTGCACGGCAGTCGGATCCGCGGGGACGTTCAGCGCGCGCGCTGCCGCCGAGATCTCCCGAGCCAGCTCGACATCGCGTTGGCTCAACCCGTCGACGTCGTGCGTCATCAAGCGCACAGTCACCCCCGCATAACGCAGGTCGACATCCGGGTGATGGTGCGCGGCTTCGGCCAGGGTCCCAATCGCGTCGACCAGCGCGACCCCCGTCGCGAACGACCCCGTACGAAAATATGTGCACGCTCCGCTGAACAGGACCCGCCAGTCGTCGACGCCGTTGGATTCGTGGAACTGCTTCGGCGTGATCCGCTCGGTCATGCGCCTCAATGTAACAGCGGGGTGTGCGAGCTATTTAGAGCGGCCTGGAAACCTGATCCGCCGCTTATGTCGTCACAAGAACTATGGGTATTGATCATCGCGTTCGTGGCATACCTTGCGGTCAGCCAGCGGGACATAGAGCACAAGCCGCCGCAGACCAACAACAAGGGAGGCTACTCGTAACCTCCCTTTAAGCCGGCAAACGTCCTATCTACCAGGTCTTCTGCTGCAATAACCACAGATTGCCGTCAGGATCGCTGAAGTCGGCGTACTTGACTCCGCCCAGGTCTTGAACCTCGCCTACGGAAACACCCCGTCCGGTGAGGACGTCGCGAGCCTGGTTGATATCCGCCACCACCAGATGGATGCCCTTGATCGACCCGGGCTTCATGTCAGAAATCCCTGCCATTCCCGTTCCGAACACGATCGCACAGGCAGATCCAGGGGGTGTGTACTGGACCACCCTCATGGTGTCAGTGACCTGCGTGTCGCGGACGTCACCGAAACCAACCTTTTGGTAAAAAGCCTTGGCACGGTCGACGTTAGAAACCGGGATCGGCACAAGCTCGAGTTTCATGTCAACCACCGCGGGAAGATTCGCCGTATTGGCCATCGTCTTTGCCTCCTTTAGAGGGAATCTATCCCTCCTGCAGCACGGAAAGGATATTGCCAGCGGGGTCCTTAAACCAGGCGATCGGCGGGCCGCCTTCGCGCAAGATCCCGCGCGCATCCTGTTTGAATGTCCCGTACCGCTCGAATTGGATTCCGGCCCGGGTCAGTTCGTCGACCGCCTGGTCGATGTCCTCCACCGGGAAATTCAGCACGGTGAATGACGCCGGCTGATGGTCTGCTTTCGGGTAGATCAAGACCTTGCCGCCACCGGCCAGGTGGAGCGAAAGCATGCCATTCGCTTCCGTCACCTTGAGTCCGAGCGTCTGGGCATAGAATCCCCGGGCTTTGGCGATGTCGTTCGACGAGAACCCCGAAAACGCCTGGCTATCAGTGAGCGCGACCGCTGTCGCGACCGGTGGTGTGGCATTGGTTTCAGACATGTCCATCCTCCTGTGCAGTGAATCCAGTAGTAAAGACCCCCTCTTGTAGGGAAACTCATCGCGGAAAGCCAGGTCTGGGAGGGGGTCGCCCCATTAGCGGCGCCGCAGTACGGTGATGACCAGGTATTCCGTGACTTCGATGCGTGCGCCTCGCGGCGCGGAATCCCAGAGCCGAAAAAGTGCGGCCCGGCCACCTGGGGGAAACCGCGGCCGCGGCGGATTGATCAACTCGAGGTACGTACGCATCTGTGACGGGCGTTGCAGGTAGATCCGGTATCGAGACGGTCGCGCGCCGGCAAGCGTAAACCAGCCGTCATGGACAACCCGGTCCAGGGCGGATTCGGCGGACCGCAGGTTGCGATCGAAGGCGGGATTCACAAGGCGGGCAATCGGCAGTCGGTATCCGGGCGCGGTGATGGCGACGGCTGGCCGCCAGGTTCGGTGCGGCCGAAGGCTGATCAGCACTCCGCCCGGCCTGAGTCGCTGCCCGGCTCGCTGAAGGGCATGAACCATGCCCCTGAGCGCGATTCATCAAAGCGACCAGCTGAAGAGCGCGACGTCAAAGGGCGCACCTCCAGCGGGCAGATGTTCGATCGAGCCCACCCGGAAGTCGAGGTTGCGCATCCCGCGATTGGCTTGCTGCCAGAAGGCCTCGTCGATGCTCGCCCGATCCGGGTCGATCGCCAGCACGGACGCGGCGAGCGGCGCGTATTGCAGGGTCAGCCGTCCATCGCCGCAGCCGATCTCGAGGACGCGCTTTCGTCCGAGGCTCGTAAATCGCTCGATCAACCGGAGCTCGAGCCCGTCGGGTGGATAGGCCGATAAAACCGGGCCGTCGGTCAACTGGCCGTCGCCGTCTTGGCTCGCTCCCGCTCGACGAGCTTGCGCCGAAGGATCTTGCCCGACGCAGACTTCGGGATCTCCTCGATCGTCTCGACCAGCCTGACCTTCTTGTGCGGCGCCACCCGCTCCGCGACAAACTGCATCAGCTCCTCGGGCGTCGCCTGAGCCTTGAGCACCACGAACGCCTTGGGAACTTCGCCGGCTTCCTCGTCCGGACTGGGAATCACCGCGACGTCCGCGACAGCCGGGTGGCTCAATAGGATGGCCTCCAACTCGGCGGGCGGCACCTGGTAACCCTTGTACTTGATCAGCTCCTTCAGCCGATCGACGACATAGAAGTGCCCATCGGCATCGGCATGGCCGATGTCGCCGCTATGGAGCCAGCCGTCCTCGTCCAGCATCTGGCTGGTCGCGGTGGGGTTGTTCAGGTAGCCCTTCATGATCTGCGGGCCCCGAATCCAGATTTCACCGTCCTGGCCTGGACCAAGCTCGGCGCCGGTGGCGATATCGACCACCTTGCACTCGGCGCCAGCCACCACCGGTCCGATCGAGCCAACCTTAGTCCAATCGAGATCGTCGCTGACGCAATGGGTGACCGGGCTGGCCTCGGTCATCCCGTAGCCCTGGTTCACCTTGCAGTTGAGGCGCCGGGCGCACGCCTGGGCGAGATGCTCATCGAGCGGTGCGGCTCCAGAGAAAACGAGGGCAACGGACGAGAGGTCGAACTTGTCGACGAGGGGATGCTTGGCGAGTGCAACCACGATCGGCGGTGCGACGTATGCGCGGGTGATCCGGTAGTCCTGCAACACCCGCAGGAACGTCTCTAACTCAAATCGAGGCATGGTTACAACCGTCGCCCCGGCATGCAGCGCCATGTTCATGATCACGGTCATGCCATAGATGTGGTAGAAGGGCATGACGCCGAGGATCCGTTCACCCTCCCGCAGGTGGATGGAACGTTCCGCCTGGAGGACGTTGGCGACGAGGTTGCGGTGGGTTAGCATCACCCCTTTCGCGACGCCGGTGGTCCCGCTGGAGTAGGGAAGGGCCACCAAATCCTCGGCAGGATTGATGTCGACGGCGAACGGCTCGGCCGGCTGGGACAGCAGTTCGGCAAATGGGGTTACGCCTTCGGCCTCGCCAAAGACGAAGACCTCCTCGATCGGCAGGCCCTTGATGGCCTCGGTCGCTCGGTCCATGAAGGCGGGCACCGTCAGCAGGAAAAGCGCGCCCGAATCTTTGAGCTGGTCGGCCAATTCCCGGGGGGTGTAGAGGGAGTTGAGTGTGGTGTTGATTCCGCCGAGTGAGGCGACCGCGTGGAAGGCGATTGGATACTCGAGCAGGTTCGGGCTGAAGATGGCGAAGACGTCGCCCTTCTTGAAGCCGTGGCGTCGAAGAGCAGAGGCGACACGACTGACGCCGTCGGCGAGCTGGCGGTAGGTAAGCTGCCGGCCGCTGATGCCATCGATCAAGGCGGGTTTGTCACCGAGCTCGCTCGCTCCCTGCAGCACGAATTGGGCCAGGGGGACGTCCGGAATTTCGAGCGCCGAACCTGTATAGATGATGGGTCGATCCCTCCTCACATGCTCTGGCGTGCCGGTGTCAGACGATGATATCGCGGCGTAAGACTTGCCGGACTCACCCAGCTAACGCGCGGTCGTGCGACGGTAGCGGAGGACGGAGATCGGGATGAAGACCAGTAGTATTCCGAGGATCCACGCCACCGATTGAATCAGCGCCGAGCGCGTATCGGCGGCGGTGAGCAGCGGATTCACATGGAAGAGTCCGCGCAAGGCGTCGGCCAGCACCGAGACCGGGTTGTGCCGGGCGAAGGCCTGGAGCCAGCTCGGCATCGTCGCCACTGGGACGAAGGCGCTGGAGGCGAAGGTCAGGGGAAAGATCCAGATGAACCCGAACGACTGCGCGGCTTCCACGCTGCGGACGGTGAGCCCGACAAACGCGGAGATCCAGGAGAAGGCAAAGCTAAAGCCCATGAGAACCAGGATCCCGAGGAGGAATTCGAATGGGATACCGCCCGGGCGGAACCCGACGATGAATCCGACGATCAGCATGATCACCACCGTGAAGAGGTTGCGCGCCAGGTCGGCCACCGTACGGCCGGTCAGCACGGCCGAGGAGGACATCGGTAAGGAACGGAATCGATCGATCAGGCCGCGCTGCATGTCCTGGGCCAGACCGATGCCGGTCGTGACCCCGCCGAAGGCGACGGTCTGGACGAAGATGCCCGGCATCAGGAAGTTGACGTATTGCCCGCCGGGGACGTGGATCGCACCGCCGAAGACATAGCGGAAAAGGAGCACGAACATGATCGGCTGGATGGCCACGAACACGATCAGCTCTGGCAGCCGGACCGTCTCGAGGATGCTCCGCCTGGCCAGCACCAGGGCGTCGAGGAGCGCCCAGATGAAGGCGGGCCGCCCCGTGATTGGGCGATAGCGCGTTCCGGCTAACGCTTCCGCGGTCGCCATTAGCTGGCTCTCCTGGCCCATCGCCGGCTCGGTTCGGTGGTCTTCTCCTCCTCGGCTTGGTGGCCCGTCAGCGTGAGGAACACATCGTCCAGACTGGGCCGGTGGAGTTGCAGGTCCGTGATTTCGATTCCAGCGGCATCGAACTCCCGCACCAGGCTGGCGAGCTCGCGGGTGCCTTCACGCGAAGGGCCCGACAGGCGGCGCTGATGCGGGTCGATGGTCACATCGCTCGAGAGATGGCGGCGCGCCACCTCCACGGCGCGTGCGAGGTCGCCGTCTCGAGTGACGGCGACTTCGATGCGGTCACCACCGACTCGCTGCTTGAGCTCGTCCGAAGTGCCCTCGGCGATGACCCGTCCCGAATCCACCACGGCGATCCGGTTGGCAAGCTCGTCGGCCTCCTCGAGATACTGCGTTGTCAGCAGGATGGTCGAGCCTTCATCGACCAGTGTGTTGATGATGCCCCACATCTGGCGCCGGCTTCGCGGGTCGAGGCCGGTCGTCGGTTCGTCGAGGAACAGCACCGGCGGCAGAATCACCAGCGAGGCAGCCAGGTCGAGCCGCCGCCTCATCCCGCCTGAGTAGGTTTTGGCGATCCGGTTGGCGGCATCGGTCAGGTCGAACTGGACGAGGAGTTCGAGGGATCGCCGCATTGCGTCTTTCCCCGAGAGGTGGTACAGACGCCCGATCATTTCCAGGTTCTCCCGACCCGTCATGAATTCGTCGATCGCAACCGATTGACCGGCGAGGCCGATGTGAGCCTTGATCCGATCGGGCTCCTTGACCACGTCGAATCCCGCGACCTGCGCCCGCCCTGCGTCAGGTTTGAGCAGCGTGGTGAAGATCCGCACGGCGGTCGTTTTGCCGGCGCCGTTCGGCCCCAGCAACGCAAGGAGGCTTCCTTCATCGACGTGAAGATCGAGTCCATCGAGCGCCCGAACGCGCCCGAAGTTCTTCACCAGTCCCTCGGCGTGGACCGCACGATCGGTTGCCATCCCGGACAGATTAATGGCTGTCTCCCATAAATCGGGTAAAACCTATTCATGGACGAGGAGCTGAAGCCCCGGTTACCGAGCCCGGTCGTCGCGCCCGAGGGGGCCGCCAAACTCGTGGCGGAGCGGGCAGGAACGGCGCGGGCTGGCGGCCGCATGCCTGCCATCTACATCGGGCACGGGGCGCCGCCGCTGGTCGATGACGCGCTCTGGATGGCACAGTTGGCGGCGTGGGCGAAAGCGCTCCCGCGTCCATCGTCCATCCTCATGGTCTCGGCCCACTGGGAGAACGCGCCCCTGACCATCGGATCAACCCGCACCGGCACGCCGCTGGTCTACGACTTCGGCGGTTTCCCGGAGCGCTATTACCGCGCCCAGTATCGGTCCCCGGGCGCGCCAGAGCTGGCGGCCGACATTCGACGGCGGCTGTCCGACGAGCCGGTGGCGGAGGAGCCAGATCGGGGCCTTGACCATGGTGCCTACGTGCCGCTGACGGTGATGTATCCGAATGCCGAGGTGCCCGTGTTACAGGTCTCGATGCCCAGTCTTGACCCCAACGAGCTCTTCCAGATCGGCCGGCGCCTCCGGCCGCTGCGCGACCAGGGCGTACTCATCATTGGTAGCGGATTCCTGACGCATGGGCTGCCATTCCTTCGCGATTTTCGCTTCGACGCAACCCCGCCGGCCTGGTCAACGGAGTTCGACGCCTGGGCGCACCAGGCCCTCGAACACGGCGACCTCGACGAACTCTCCGATTTCGCGCACCGGGCGCCAGCGGTGCGATACGCGCATCCTCGAACCGAGCACCTGGCGCCGCTCTTCGTCACCCTTGGCGCCGGGGACAGCTCGGGCGAAAGTCTGCCCAGCATCATCGACGGCTACTGGATGGGATTATCGAAGCGCTCGATCCAGGTTCCCTGACCAGTACATGCTGGAGGTGCGCCGCGATCGGGAGATCCACGAGGAGGATGGCGGCTGGTTCCACGCCCGCTGGCACTTCTCCTTCGATCGTTACCGCGATCCGAAACAGATGGGCGTCGGTCCGCTGCGGGTGTTCAACCACGACCGCCTGGCGCCGGGTGCAAGCTGGCCCATGCACCCGCACGCTGATGTCGAAGGCATTACCTACGTTTGGAAAGGGACGTTTCAACACGCCGACAGCCTGGGCAATGACGGGACGCTGCAGCCCGGCGGCGTTCAGCTGATGACCCTTGGCTCCGGCGCGGAGCATTCGGAGCAAAACGGCTCGAGGAGCGAACCCATGGAGTTCCTGCAACTCTGGATCCTGCCGGACACACCGGGCCTTCCGCCCGCGCTCCAGCAGCGGCAGTACACCCGGGCCCAGCGAACCGACCGGCTGCTCAAGGTCATCGGACCCGAGGGTGGAGACGTGACCCGGGTCCACCAGAACGCGGCGGTCTACATCGCGGCCATGACGGCCGGCACAGATTTGACTCACGACTTTGGTCCCCACCGAGGGGGCTACCTCTATCTGATCGAAGGCAGCCTGCGGCTCGAGAACGAACGGCTCTCGACCGGTGATGCGGTGAAGATCTACGAGGAACCTGAGCTACGCGTCCATGCCGATGACGCCAGTGAGCTGCTGTTGGTCGACGTTCCATTGCGGTTCACCCCGGTCGGCGTGTGGGCCCGCCCCGGCGTACATTAGGCGCATGCCGTCGCAGAGCTTTTCGATTGCGGACCTCAAGCGGCTGTTGCAGGAAGGCGCGCAGCTGGTCGACGTCCTCAGCGCCGACGAATTCGAACACGACCATTTGCCGGGTGCCGTTAACATCCCGCTGAAGCAGCTCACCGCGAGCTCGGCTGCACGGTTGGACCGCAACCGGCCGGTGCTGGTCTACTGTAACGACTTCGGTTGAGACATGTCGCCCCGGGCCGCGTGGCGGCTCGAGTCGCTGGGCTTCCCCCAGGTCTTCGATTACGTGCCCGGCAAACAAGCCTGGTACGAGGACAACGGCCCTCGCGAAGGCAAAGCGACGGGTGAGATCTGGATCGGTGACGTCGCCGACGGCAGCGTCCCAACCTGCGGTTTGAAGGAGCGGATCGGCGAGCTACGCGATCGGGTTCAGGCCGACGGCCGCGAGACCTGCGTGGTGATCAACGCGCAAGGCATCGTGCTGGGGCTGCTCCGGAAGAAGGCGCTCGAGGCAAGTCCCCGGGCGACCGCGGAAGAGGTCATGGATCCGGGGCCGAAGACCTTCCGGCCGAATGTGACGCTGCAGGAGCTGCTCAAGTCGCAGCGCGACCACAACATCCAGACGAACAGCGTCGTGACGACGGCGGAGGGACGGCTGCTGGGCGTGATCTCGCGAGCGGACGCGGAAGCGACCTTCGCGCACGAAGGCACCGTCGAAGCGACGCGATAGGATTCGATTCATTCAGGAGGGAGGGACGACCATGGACCATCACGAGCAACCCAAGCCGCCGCGCGACCTGGCCGGCTACCTGGAAGCGATGACGCGCATCGTGTTTTCTTCTGGTATGAGCTGGCGGGTGGTTGAGGCCAAGTGGCCCGGCATCCGCGAGGCCTTTTCGGACTTCTGGCCGGAGCGGGTGGCGCGGATGACGGCACGGGACGTCGATCGGCTGGCCAAGGATACGCGCGTGATTCGCAACGTGCCAAAGCTCGAGGCCACGGTTCTCAACGCCAAGGAGGTGGTCGCGATCGGCAAGATGCCAGGTGGCTTCAAGGGTTACCTCCGCTCGCTGGGGCCCGCTGCGGACGCGGCCGCCGCACTACGAAAGCGTTTCCGCTACCTCGGCGACCATGGCAGCTACTACTTCCTCTGGTCGGTTGGTCAGCCAGTGCCGTCCTGGGATGATTGGGGCAAACCAACCGCCGGCAAGCCCGCAGCCGCGGCGGCCAAGGCCAGTGCGACCAGGCCGGCGGCCAAGCGAGCCGCCACACCCGCGAAAAAGCCCGCCAGCCGCCGATAGGCCGGCGCATCGAGCGGCGTTGCCAGCCCGCCAGCAGACATGTTAGGTTAGCGCCTAAAGGAGGGAAACATGAGCACACCCGTCGACGCGCATCGCCTCGAACGGAATGCCGTTGGTTTGGCGCCGACCCTCTTCCAGTCCATTACTCACATGGCGCCCGCCGCGGCCGTCGCCTTCTCGATCATCGTCGGCGTCCCCTACGCCGGAGGGAGCATTTCGCTCGCCGTCCTACTTGCCCTCGTCGCCTGCCTGCTTTGCGCCATCAGCATCGGACAGCTCGCCAAGCACCTCCCCTCGGCCGGCGGCCTCTATACCTTCAGTTCCCGCGGCCTTCATCCCTATGTCGGTTTCCTGGTCGCCTGGGGCTTCATGCTGGCCGAGCCCATCGTGGCGCCACTCCTGTACTTGATCTTCGGCAATGAGCTGGCGGCCAACCTGAACTCGCATTTCGGATGGCCGCTCTGGTTGTGGGCGCCCTTTGCGGTGATCGCCGGCTTGATCGTTTGGGGGTTAACCTACCGCGGAATTCGTCTGTCGACCCGCACCGGCGTGGCGCTGGGCACCTTCGAGATCCTGGTGTTTGTCGCGCTGTCGATCACGCTGATCGTCGCCGCCGGCGGCCACAACACCCTGTCAGTCTTCGCACCCAATACCGGCAATGCGAAGGGCCTCGGCTCGGTTTTTCCCGCCATGATCTTCGCCATCCTGGCCTTCATCGGCTTCGAGGCGTCGGCTCCGCTGGGTGAAGAGGCTCGCGAGCCGCGGAAGACCATCCCGCGTGCGGTTGTCCTTTCCGCGCTCCTCATCGGCCTCTTTTACTTGCTCAACTACTACGCCGCCACCGTGTATTTCGGCCCGGACAAGATGGCTGATCCGAAGCACGGCTTTGTCACCTTCAACGGCGGAGACCCCTGGTCGGGGTTGGCCCAGGCGGTTTGGGGTCCCGGCATCGTGATCGTCATCCTGGCGGTCCTCAACAGTGCCATCGCCAACTCCAATGCGGGCGTAAATGCCGCGACCAGAGTGGGCTATGCCCTGGCGCGCATCGGACTCCTCCCACGGATGCTCGGGCGCATCCATCCGCGCTTTGCCACGCCCTACGTCGCGGTCAATGTGCAGTCAGCGGGTGGCATTGTGCTGGCCGTAGCGCTGGGATGGGCAACCGGTGGGCCGCTCAACGCCTTCGCGTTGCTGGGGACGGTCGCGACCATCGTCGTGGTTGCGATCTACATCCTGACCAATCTCAGCAACCTCGTCTTCTACTTGCGAGAGCAGCGCGGGGAGTTCAACCTATTCCTGAACGGCATCGTACCGATCGTGGGAAGCGTCGTCTTCCTGCCGGCATTGATTGCGGCGTTTGGCATCGACTTCCTCGGCCTTGGCATCACAGCACTGCTCGCGCCGGCGAACCTGGCGCCGATCATCATCGGCATCTGGATGGTGATTGGTCTAGCGCTGCTGATCTACTTCGCGACCCGGGATCCACGCCGCATAACCGACACCGGACGCGTCTTCCTGGATGAGGCCGAACCGGCCATGCAGAAGGAGGCGGCACCGGCCCGGCCATAGTATTCGCGGGTTGAAAGTTAAGAGCGTCGCGGACTAGTATCGTCTTCTGCCCGGACGGGCAGGAGGAGGAAGTTACATGCCAGAAACCGCGGTTTTCGCGCCCGGCACAGTGGCCTGGGTCGACATCTCCAGTAAGGATGTGGAGGCGTCCAAAGGCTTCTACTCGAAGCTGTTCAACTGGCAGCCGCAAACGATTCCCGATCCGCAGGCCGGTGGGTACACCTTCTGGATGCTGAACGGGAAGATGGTCGGGGCCCTCGGGCCAACAATGAGCGAGCAGCAGCCTCCCTCGGCATGGGCGGTCTACTTTGCGACCGAAGACGCCGATGCCACGGCCAGGAAAGTCAAAGAGGCTGGCGGCAAGGTGATCGCCGAACCCTTTGATGTCATGGACCAGGGACGGATGGCTACCTTCCAGGATCCGACCGGCGGCTTCTTTTCAATTTGGCAGCCGAAGGAAGGGGTCAAAGGTCTGGAGGTGACCAACCAGCCCAACGCTTACGCCTGGGTCGAATTGCACGCGCGCGGCATCGACAACGCCCGGCCGTTTTACCAGAAGCTCTTTGGCTGGGGCACCAAGATGAGCCCCTTGGGCGAGGGACAGCCCGACTACACCGAATTTCAGGTCAAAGGCAACAGCGTCGCCGGCGGCATGGAGAGCATTCAGCCCCCTCCGACCCCGTCATTCTGGCTGATCTACTTCGCGACCACCGATGTCGACGGGATGGCGAAGAAGGCGGCGCAACTGGGCGGCAAGGTGATGGCCGAGCCGCAGGATTTCCCCGGCGGTCGGTTCGCTGTCATCACCGATCCGCAGGGCGGCGCATTCGGCATCCTGCGGATGAGCCAGTAAGCAACCTCGCGTCAGGGCAGGGGTCGGCGCGACCCCTGCCTCGTCCTCTTTCTGAAGTGACAGCTACGCCGTAGCGGGCACATGTCACACCGTGGCGAGCGCGCCCGGCAAATCAACGCGCCAAGATCCATCAGCCCCTGGTTGATCAGATCGCCCTTGCCGCGTGGAATCACCGCCGCCGCGAGCGTCCAGAGTTCGGCGGTCCGTGCCCGAGCCGTCGCAGTCACGCCAAAGTGCCGCCGCAGGATCCGGGCTACGTTCGTGTCCAGCAACGGAGAATCCCGCCGGTACGCGAAGCTCATGACGGCCCCGGCCGTATTGCGCCCGACGCCCGGCAAACGTTGGAGCGCCTCGAGGTTGTCGGGGAAGGCGCCAGCGAATCCACCGGCCACCTGCAATGCCGCTGCGTGAAGCCATTGCCCGCGAATCTTGTAGCCCAGCGGGTCGGTGATCGCCTTCACCTCGGCGACCGGCGCCCTAGCCATCTCGTGCACGGTCGGGTAACGGCGTAAGACCGCTTCGTATACCGGCACCACCCGGGAGATCTGCGTCTGGTGCGACAGGATTTCCGAGACCAGGATGGCGTACGGATCGCGGGTCCTCCGCCACGGCAGGTCGCGGCCGTGGGTCGCGTACCAGCCAAGCAGCCGGTGCTGGAAGGATCGGCGCCGTCCCCGAGCGATCATCGTGGCCCTTGCTGTGGTCCGCCGCAGCCTGAGTTAGACGGCGACCGCGACCTTTTCCGAAAAGAAGCAAGCGGCGCGGTGATCAGGTGCTTTTTGCTCGAGCGGTGGCTCCTGGTCGGCGCACGGCGTCGGCAACTGCGCGATCGGGCAGCGGGTATGGAAGCGGCAGCCCGACGGTGGGTTGACGGGCGAGGGGATCTCTCCGGTGAGCGCGACGATGCGCCGCTTCGATTGAATCTCCGGGTCCGGGATCGGAATGGCCGAAAGCAGCGCCTTGGTGTAGGGATGGCGAGGATTGCGATAGATCTCGACGCTATCGGCGACCTCGACGATCTTGCCCAGATACATCACCATCACCCGATCGCTGATGTGCCGCACCACCGAGAGGTCGTGGGCGATGAAGAGGTAGGTGAGCCGGAACTCCTTCTGCAGGTCCTCCATCAAGTTGATGATCTGCGCTTGAATCGAGACGTCGAGCGCCGAGATTGGCTCGTCGGCGACGATCAGCTTCGGCCGGAGCGCGAGCGCCCGCGCGATGCCGATGCGCTGCCGCTGGCCCCCGCTGAACTCATGCGGGTAACGGTTGTTGAAGTACGGGTTCAGGCCGACGATCTTCAGCAGCTCCTGGACCCGCTGGTCTTTCCCGCGGCCGCGCAACAGGCCGAAGTTCTCGAGTGGCTCGGCGATGATGTCGCCCACCGTCATCCGCGGATTCAACGATGAATACGGGTCCTGGAAGATCATCTGCAGCTGGCGGCGGTATTGCCGGAGCTTCTCGCCCCTCAGTTTGGTGAGGTCGACGCCGTCGAAGAAGATGTTCCCGGAGGTCACCGGCAGCAACTGAGTGACCATTCGGCCCAAGGTTGACTTGCCGCAGCCCGATTCGCCGACCAGCCCTACCGTCTCCCCCGGATAGATCTCGAAACTCACGTTCTCTACGGCTTTCACGGTGGCGCCCAGCCCGGCGGGGAAGTGTTTGACCACCGCTTCGGCCCGTAGTAGCGGCGCGCGGTCAGGCACGTTGCTCTCCATTGCGCGACAGCGCCCGGCGCATCGTCACCCAGCAGGCTGCTTCCTGGTCGGGGCCCACGTCCATCAGGGCTGGATCGTCGTGGAAGCAGCGGTCGATCCGAAATCGGCAGCGCGGGTTGAAGCGACAGCCCGCGGGTGGCTTGATCAGGTCAGGCGGGAGGCCTTCGATCGACATCAGGCGTTCGTGGCGGTCAGAGTCCAGACGAGGAATCGACTGCAGCAGCGACCAGGTATAGGGGTGCTGCGGGTTCTTGAAGATCTGCTCGACCGGGCCTTGCTCCACGACCCGGCCGGCGTACATCACCAGCACTCGGGTGCAAAGGCCGGCGACCACGCCCATGTTGTGGGTGATCAGGATGATGGCGGTCTTGAGGTCGTGGTTGAGGTCGCGCAGCAGCTCGAGGATCTGGGCCTGCACCGTCACATCGAGGGCCGTCGTCGGCTCGTCGGCAATCAGGATCGATGGCTTGTTCGCCAGCGCCATGGCGATCATCGCCCGCTGGCGCATCCCGCCACTGAACTGGTGTGGGTAGTCGTTCACCCGGGATTCCGCGGCCGGGATCCGGACCTGCTTCAGGAGTTGCACCGCGCGGCTCAGGGCGACCTTTTCGGGGACCTTCTCGTGCGCCTCCATCGCCTCTTCGATCTGGAACCCGACGGTCAGCACCGGGTTCAGACTGCTCAGTGGATCCTGGAAGATCATGGCGATGTCTTTCCCGCGGATCTCGCGGACCTCTTCGCCCGACATCGTGACGATATCGGACCCTTTGAAAAGGATCTGTCCGGCGACGATCCGGCCCGGGTCCTGGATCAGGCGCAGGATCGACAGTGCGGTGACGCTCTTGCCGCAGCCCGACTCCCCGACGATCCCCAGCGTCTCGCCGGGGTAGAGGTCGAGGCTCACCCCGTCGACCGCCTGGACCACGCCGTCGTCGGTGAAAAACTGGGTCTTGAGATCCTTGACCTGGAGGATGGGCGCGGTCAACGCTTCTGCCTTGGGTCGAGGGCGTCGCGCAAGCCGTCGCCGAGGAAGTTGAACGCCATCAGCGTCAGCGAGAGGGCGATCGCCGGCGCCAGCACGATATGCGGTGAGATTCGGATGGCGTGGAAGCCGTCGGCGGCCATCGCACCCCAGGATGGCGTTGGTGGTGGCACTCCGAGCCCGAGGAAACTCAAGAAAGCTTCGAAGAGGATCGCTTGAGGGACGCCAAAGGTGGCCTGGACGATGATCGGCCCCAGCGCGTTCGGCAGGATGTGGCGGAAGATGATCCGGTTCGCCTTGGCGCCGCCGGCTCGGGCCGCCTCCACGAACTCGCGCTCGCGTAACGCCAGCGCCTGGCCGCGGACCAGACGGGCCATGTTCATCCATTGGGTGAAGGCGATGGCGAAGATGATGATGCCAAGCGATCGCCCCAACAGAAGGACTAAGACGAGAGCGACCAATAGGTCGGGAATACCGTAGAAGATGTTGATCACGGTCGAGATGACGGTGTCAACGAAGCCGCGGTAGAAGCCGGCAAGCAACCCCACGACCACCCCGACCGCGATGACGATGATCTGGGTGCCGATCCCGACCTTGAGCGAGACCTGCGCCCCCAGCATGATCCGGCTCAGGATGTCGCGACCCAGGTCGTCGATGCCGAGCAGGTGCTGGGCGGTCGGGCCCTGGTAGATCGGCGCGATCCCTTCGGCGAAGTACGAGTAGGGGGTCCAGAACTGGCCCACGATGGCAACCAGGATCAGCAGGACCAGGAAGATCGCCGCGGCCAGCGCCAGGCGGTTGCGGCGCAAGCGACGCCAGGCATCGCCCCAGAGGCTGGTCTGTTCCCGAGCGAGGGTGTCGACATACGCCTCGGCGGGAGCCAGGCCAGGTGCGGTAGCCATCTCAGTAGCGAATCCGTGGGTCGATGACGGTGTACAGCAGGTCAACGAGCAGGTTGGCCAGCGCAATGATGATGGCGTAGAAGGTGAAGAGCCCGATCACGATGTTGTAGTCGCGTTGCAGGATGCTGGTGGCGAACTCCTTCCCCAGACCGGGGATGCCGAAGATGTTCTCGATGACGACGCTGCCCGTGACGATGCCGATCACCAGCGGCCCGAGGATGGTAACCACGGGGATCAGCGCATTCCGAAGGGCATGCCGGACGATGACGATCCGGTCGGTCAGTCCCTTGGCCCGAGCGGTGCGAACGTAGTCCTGGCGGATCACTTCGAGCATGCTGGCCCGGGTAAGGCGGGCGACGATACTGGCATACGGGAACCCCAGGGCGAAGCCAGGCAGGATGATCTGGTCGAGGGTGCCCCAGCTGCCCGTCCATCCAGAGTTGTAATAGAGGGCTCCGCCGGTCCATTTGTAGAGGAGGACCCCAAAGACCAGGAAGAGGATGGAGGCGATGACGAAGTTCGGCATGCTGTAGCCGATCACCGACGTGGTCGTCGCCAGGTAGTCCACCCAGGTGTTCTGGCGAACGGCGGCAATGACGCCGAGGATGATACCGATCCCGATGGTGAATACAATCGCCGCCCCCCCGACCTCGGCGCTGACCCTGGCTTCACGCAAGAGCAGCGGGGTGATCCTGACGCTCCGGTTGACCAGCGACTCGCCCAGGTCACCGTGCAGGACACCGCCCACGAACACGAAGTACTGCTGGGAGAGGGGAAGGTCCAGGTGGTAGTAATGGAGGAGCTCACGCTCGGCGCCTGGATCCGGGCGGCGCTCGTTCAGCAGCGCGTCGCCGGGGAGCCGGTGGATGCCGAGGAACACGATGGATGAGACAGCGACGGCCGTGAAGACGATAAGCACCAGCCGCTGCCCGATGTAGAGGAGCGCACCGCGGGTGAACATGGCTCGGTCGAACTCAGAATAAAGAAAACGGGGGCGCCTCGCTGGGAGGCGCCCCCGACCCTTCCTTGACTAGTGGGTCCCGATCTTCATTTCGTTCCAGTAGAAGTCGTTGAAGTTGTTCGAACCGGCGCCCTGCAAGTAGGACTTGAACAGGAACTCGCCCTTGAAGTAGACGAGCGGCGCATAGGCCGCATCGGCTTCCATCTGCTTTGTCGCCGCCAGGTAATCCGGGATCGCCTTGTCGATCGGCTCAGCGTCCGCCTTCGCCACCAGTTGCTCGACGACCGGGTCGGTGAAGGCGCCGCCGTTGCTGCCACCCGTCTTGATGAACAGGTTGTCCCACCAGTCTTGCGGGTGGTCGTAGTCGGCCTGCCAGCCTTCACGGAAGAGCGCGTACTTGTGGGCCGTGTAGTTCTTGATGAACGCGGCGTGGTCGACCGGCTGCAGGTTGACGTGGATGCCGAGGTTCGCCTGCCATTGCGCCTGCACGTTCTCGGCGGTCGCCTTGTAAATCGCCTTGTTCGGGTCGTAGTAGTAGGTCAGGTTGGCCGTCTTCGACCCGGTCGGATCACCGCTCTTGAGCAGCGTCTTGGCTGTCGCCGGGTCGAACTTTGCCAGTGGATCACTGTTGTCGCCGGCATATCCCTTGAGGCCCTTCGTGATCAGGCCGCCGGTGGCTGCCGAGCAGGTGATGCCGTTCGCGCAGGCCACGTTGACCATTTGCGCACGGTCGATCGCGAGCGAGAGCGCCATCCGGATGTCATGCGCGGGCCCGCTCTGGAGATCGCCCGCGAAGGGGGCGAAGCCGAAGCCGTACTGCACCCAGATGGTGCGAACCTTGTTGACGAAGTGCAGCTGCTTCGACTCGGTTGGGTCGGCCTGGATGCGCAGGATATCGGCGGTCGGGGTGTCACTACCCATGCCGCCATAGCCGATCAGGTCATAGCCGCCCTGCTCGTACTTCGCGACGCCCTGCGCCATGTCGCCGATGAAGTCGATTTTTACGTGCTGGACGGTCGGCTTCGGGCTGCCCCACCAGTTGGGGACCGCGTCGAACTGCGCCGATTGCTTCGGTGTGTACGCAACCATCTTGTACGGGCCGGTGCCGACCGCCGTCTCCGGCTTCGACCACCAGTTCGCGTCGTCTGTATTGACGACCTTCGGGTCGACCACCTGGGTGGCTGAGGCCAGCGCCAGCTCGGTGTTGAACACGTACCAGGGGGAGATCAGCTTGATCACCAGGGTGTGGTCATCGGGAGCTGTCATCCCGCTCAGCATCTGCTTGTCCGCCGGCCAGTTGGTGTCTGCCGACACCTTGTCGTAACCGACGACGTGGTCCAAGTCCGTGCCGTAGGCATTCCCACCCTCAGCCGCGGCCCGACTGAAGGAGTAGATGAAGTCAGTAGCGGTCACCGGATCGCCGTTCCAGAACTTCGCGTTGGGGTTGAGCTTGAAGGTGTAGGTCAGGCCGTCCGACGAGATGTCGGGCAGCTTGGTGGCGATGTCGGGGACGGGGTTCAGCTTGTCGTCGAACTTCAGCAGGCCGTCGAAGAGATTCTGATAAAGCTCGACGTCGGTCTCGGCGTTGATCTGCGCCGGGTCCAAAGTCCCGATATCACTATCGCTCGGAAACCTCAAGGTCTGGTCGGCAGCAAGATTCGATGACGTCGTCGTGGTGCTGCCACCGCAAGCCGCCACCAGGACGCCGATCGCTCCCATGACTGCCAGCGGCCGAAGCGCGCGGAGTTTGCCTACCCAAAGGTCACTCATAGACCCTCCCTTTTTTCCATCCTTCCTCGCCAACAAGGCGTGCCAAAACAGTAGCAAATAGCGATACACCCAAATTGTTAGAGGCCTGTTAGACCCTGCAGGCTGTTAGCGCCGGTCGCAGCGACGGCCAACTCGCGGGCCGCGGTCCCGAGGCCGGCGCCCTCGACGACGGCGTTGACGAAGCCGCACCCGAGTGCCTCGCCGGCCGTCATCAGCCGGCCGGTCAGCATCAGCTCCAGGCCGAGCTTGCGCGGCAGGGTGCGAAAAACCGCCGGCATGATCGTCATCGGCATGATCCCGAGGCGCACCCCGGGGAGCCCAAAGCGGGCCGTCGTCGCTGCTACCGCCAGATGGCAGGCGGCCACCAGACCGAAGCCGGCCCCCAGGGCCTCTCCGTTGACAGCGGCCACCAGGGGTTTCCGGTAGGCCTCCAAAAGCAGGAAAAGCGATCCAAGTTCACGCCGTTCCAGCGCCTGGGCGAGCGGCCGGCGTGGCCGATCGCGGAACTCCCTCAGGTCCGCGCCAGCGCTGAACGCGTCACCCGTGCCCGCGATGATCACGGCGCGGAGGGCATCGTCATCGCGGGCCACGTCGAGCGCCGAATGGAGCGCGCGAACCATCGCCGGACCGAGCGCGTTGCGAACGTCCGGCCGGCTCAGCCGGAGGGTGAGGACGCCGTCCTGCCGGCTCGAGACGAGCTCGCTAGCCGCTAGACACCCGCAACCACCGCGCTCTTCTGCTCCTGGTAGAAGTCGAGCACTTCCACGCCGTGTTCCTTACCGAAACCGCTGTGCTTGGTGCCGCCGAAGGGGAGCTCGTCGTAGGCCACCTGGATCGTGTTGACCCAGGTGTAGCCGGCGTCCAGCCGGTCGATGCCAAGCTGCGCTTTCCTCAGATCGCGGGTGAAGATCGACGAGCCGAGTCCGAACTCCGAGTCGTTGGCCCGGCCCAGCGCCTCGTCGAGGTCCTTGACCGGCGCGATCGGGAGCAGTGGTCCAAACGTCTCTTCCCGCCAGACCCGCGCATCGGCCGCAACATCCGTAATGATGGTTGGCTCGAAGAAGAACCCGCGGTCGAATGGCTCGCCGCGCAGGCGGTTCCCACCGGCAAGCAAGCGGGCGCCGCGATCGAGCGCATCCTTCAACTGCTCCTCGATGGTCTCGCGGCCCCCAGCCGTGTGCATCGGGCCCATCTGGGATGACGCATCGCTGCCCGGCGCGACTTTCAACTTCTTGGCGCGCGCCACCAGCTTCTCGATCAGCTGGTCGGCCACCGAGTCGAAGACGTAAACCCGCTTCACGGCGAGGCACGCCTGGCCGGCGTTGAAGAAGCGACCGATCGCGATCGCCTTGCTGGCCTGCTCGATGTCGGCGTCGTCGCAGACGATGGCGGGATCGCTGCCGCCGAGCTCGAGGGTGACGTGCTTGAGGTCAGACGCGGCTTCGGCCATGACTTGCTTCCCCGTCTGGGTTTCGCCGGTGAATCCGATCTTGCGCACCTTCGGGTTCTTGATCAGCTCCTGGCCGACCACCGCGCCCGGGCCGACGACGACGTTGAGCACGCCCGGCGGAAGGCCACCCTCGTTCATCAGCTCGACGAGACGGATGGTGGAGAGTGGCGTGGTGCTGGCCGGCTTCGCCACCACCGTGTTCCCGACGGCCAGCGCGGGGGCGATCTTGTTGGCCAGCAAGGTGAGCGGAAAGTTCCACGGGATGATCGCACCGACAACGCCAAGAGGCCGGCGAACCACCAGGCCGAAGGCACCCGGCACCGACAGCTGGACGTGCTTGCCGCGAATCGCGCCCGAAGCGGCAATTGCGGCATAGAACTCGATGTTCTCGACGAAACGCTCCGCCTCGATCTTCGAGTCGCGAAGCGGCTTTCCCTGCTCGCGGGTCAGGAGTGACGCCACCTCATCGAGGTGCTGGCGGGCGAGCGCCGCCCCCTTCATCAGGATCTGCGAGCGCTTCTGCGGCAGCATGTCGGCCCAGCCGCGAAAGGCCGCGTGGGCTGCGTCGATGGCCAGCCGCGTTTCTTCGACGCCCGCTTGTGGAACGCTGTCGACCAGCTGACCGGTCGCGGGGTCGTGGATCTCTACCGTTTTGCCCGACCGCGCCGTCGCCGGCTTGCCGTCAATCACCATCGTGCTCATGTGTTGCTCGTCCTCCAATGTGCGTGCGAACTAGACTTCAGGGTACACAACAGGCGGGAAATCCCGCCGCCCTGACAAACTTGTGTGCGGGAAATCCCGCCGCCCTGACAAACTTGTGTGCGGGAAATCCCGCGACCCTATATCGGGAGGTATTCGATGGAGCAGGCGACCACCTCGGCAAAGGTTGTCTCTGTCAGCAGGGAAGCGCACGGCGTGGCGCTGATTCATCTGAATCGCCCACCGGCGAATTCCTATGACCGCGGATTCATCGATGATCTCAACGCGGCGATCGACGAGATCCGTTTCGATGAATCGATCGGCGCGGCCGTCCTGACCTCGGATCTTCCGAAGTTCTTCAGCGCCGGCGCCGACATCGGGATGTTCCGCACCGTGACCCCCAAGGCGCGGGCGATGACCATCCTGCACATGCACGAGGTGCTCCTGAAGATGGAGCACACGCCCAAGATTTTCATCGCCGCGATCGGCGGCCACTGCCTCGGTGGCGGGCTGGAGATCGCGCTCGCGACCGACTTCCGCTTTGCCGCCGAAGGCGACTACCGGCTCGGTGTGCCCGAAGTCACGCTCGGCCTCTTGCCCGGCAACGGCGGCACCCAGCGGTTGCCCCGGCTGATCGGGCGGCAGAAAGCGATGGAGCTGCTGCTGACGGGCAAACCCCTCGACCCGAAGACGGCGGCCTCGTTTGGGATCGTCGATCGGCTGCTCGCCCCGGACCAGCTGCTGTCGGAGGCCATCAGCTTTGCCGCGACCATGGCCGCCGGGCCGACGGTCGCAATCGGAGAGATCAAGCTCGTGGCCAAGCAGGGCCTCGAGATGTCGCTGGAAAGCGCCCTGGCCCTGGAGCGGAGCGGGATCTTCCGCCTGTTCGAGACCGCCGACGCGAAAGAGGGTCTCAGCGCGTTTGCCGAGAAGCGCAAGCCGAGCTGGAAAGGCGAGTAAGCGCCGACCAGCCCTTATACCTTTATGTGTTGGGGCCACGTGTTGCGGCAGCGCCACGTCCTCCGGGATCAGCCAGCTGTCACATTTCCAGGGGCTGCGGTGCTCATAGGATGAATGCTCCACGCCGAGGCCTGGCGCCCTACCATCATCCCTGCGCCCCTGAGCGCGATTAGCCGACGCCTGCCGGATCCGTTCGAGCGGGTATTCCTGCAGGAATACCCGAAGGTGGTCGCCATCGCCTACCGGGTACTCGCCGATCGGTCGGCGGCCGAGGACGTCGCCCAGGAGGTCTTCCTGAAGTTCCACCGGAGTTTCTCCCCCGACTCCGAGCGGGCCTCCGGGTGGTTACACGCGGCCGCCGCCCACTCGGCGCTCAACGTGATTCGCGGCGAGCGGCGCCGGGCGCAGCGGGAGACGACACATGCCCTCGACCGCTCGCAAGCGCCGGCCGCCAATCCGGAGCACCTGGTCGAAGAGGCGGAGCGGCGACGGGAAGTGCAGCGGGCGCTGAGTGGCTTGCCGGAGCGGAGTGCGGCGATCTTGATGTTGCGCTACAGCGGATTGAGCTACGCCGAGGTCGCTACCGCGCTCGGGATCAGGGTTGGAAACGTGGGAACGCTGCTGCGCCGGGCGGAAGAGGCCCTGCGCAAGGAGGTCAACCGTGCGACATCTCAATGACGGAACGCTGCGACGAATTCTCGATGAGCCGCTGGCCATGACCGCGGCCGACCAGGCACATTTCGACAGTTGCCCCGAGTGCAAGTCCCGCTTCAGTTCGGTCGCCAACGACGCGCGCGCGACGGCGACCCTGCTGGCCGTTCCGGGATTCGATACGGATCCTACCGCGGCCTTTTCATCGGTTCAGGCGCGGATCAAGCGGGATGAGGCGGCCCGCCCTCCACGCTGGTACGAGCGATGGATCGATCGGAGCACGCCGCGCCTGCGGCCACTGGCGACGCCGGCCATCGCGGTGCTCCTGGCCGCGGTCCTGATCAGTGGCGTCGCCGTCACCGGCGTCGCGGGCCAGCTGGTGCGTGTCTTCGAACCTAGCCAGATCGTCGCCGTGCAGGTCTCGCCATCGAGCATTGTCGGGCGCAACGTGCTCCTCGATTACGGCCAGATCACGTGGCTGCCCGCAGCGCCGACGGCGCAGCCGGTCGCTGATGGCGCCACGGCGCACGCGCTGTCGGGACTCCCCGTTCTGATGCCGGCGTCACTACCCAACGGCGTGAGCGGGCCGGTCACTTTTGCCGTCGTGTCGCATGCGACCGGGTCGCTGACGTTCGATGCGGCGCGGTTGAACGCGTCCGCGGCGAAAGCCGGCGTCCGCGTGAGCCCGATGCCGGCCGCGATCAACGGCAGCACCCTGGTGGTCAGCGGCGGTCCGGCGCTGATCGAGGCGTGGGGTCTGCCGGGGACCGGAAGCCAGGCGCAGGTGCCGACGCTGGTGATCGCGCAGACTCGCGCGCCGACGGTCGATTCGAGTGGTGCGACGACCGCGCAACTCGAGGACTACCTGCTGTCGCAGCCGGGTGTGCCGCCGGATCTGGCCGCCCAGGTCAAGGCAATCAAGGATCCCAGTGCCACCTTGCCGATTCCCATCCCAAAGGGTCTCGCGACCACCGAGAACATCCAGCTCAACGGGGTGCAGGGTCTGCTGATCAAGTCCGCGCTGGGGGCCGGCGTGGTCTGGGTGAAGAATGGCGTAATCTACGCCGTCGGAGGCCAGCTGACCTCCGACCAGGTGGTCGCCATTGCAACGTCCCTCCACTGACAGCGGCAATCTGAATCCGATAGAGGCGGCCGATGCCGCCTCTCTTGCTGTCCATACGCAGGACCTCGCCAAGCGCTATGGGAAGACCGTCGCGCTCAGCGGCCTGACGATGAGCGTCCGTCGCGCGGAGGTCTTTGGGTTCCTCGGACCGAACGGGGCGGGAAAGACTACCGCCGTGAAGCTATTGGTGGGGCTTGCATTGCCGACCGCGGGCGAGGGCTGGGTACTTGGCGCGCCAATCGGCGACCTGCGCACGCGGCGACGTCTCGGGTACCTTCCGGAGCTCTTCCGCTACCAGGGCTGGATGAAGGCACGCGAGGTGCTCGGGCTGCACTGCGAACTCTCCGGACTGGCCCGATCGGAGTGGAAGAAGGAAATCGAGCTCGCGCTCGATATGGTCGGCCTGGCCGAGCGCGGCGACGACAAGGTCGAGGGCTTCTCCAAAGGGATGCAACAGCGGCTGGGGCTCGGCGTCGCGTTGCTCGGCCGGCCTGAGCTGGTCCTCCTCGACGAGCCGACCTCGGCGCTCGACCCGGTCGGGCGGCACGACGTTCGGGAGATCATCCGGCAGCTCAAGGCTCGTGGCACCGCCGTCTTTCTCAACTCGCACCTGCTCAGCGAGGTCGAGCAAGTCTGTGACCGGCTGGCCGTCGTCGACCACGGCCGGGTGATCGCCACTGGCACCATGGCGCAAATCCTCGGGCAGGACGGCGCCGTTCGGGTCCGCGTCACCGGCCTGGAGCCCGCCAACCGGACCGCGCTCAAGACCTACGGCAACCTCGAGGACGAAGGGGACTGGCTGACGTTTCGCGGCCTTGGCCAGGATCGGGTTCCCGAGCTGGTCAGCGAGATCGTGCGCCAGGGCGGCCGGGTCTACGCCGTCGAGCCCCGGCACGAGACGCTCGAGGACCGATTCCTGCAACTGCTAAAGGACCAGGACACGCGGGAATCCCGCGACCCTGACGCCGATTCACTCTGATGCGAATCCTGACGATCGCCCGACTCACCATCCTGGAGGCCTCGCGCCGCAAGCTGCTGATCGCCCTTGCGGGGCTGACCGTGGTGGTGGTCGTGCTCACGAGCTGGGGCTTCAGCCGGCTCCCCGCCATGAAAGATGTCACGCCTGCTGAGGTGCGGCTGGCGGCTTCACAGCTGACCATACTGGTGGCATTCATGTTCAGCGGCGTGCTGGCGCTCGGCTCCACCCTGGTGGCCGCGCCCAGCATCGCGAGCGACATCGAGTCCGGGATCGCGCTGGCCATTCTCCCCCGGCCAATCCGCCGGAGTGAGGTGCTGATGGGGAAGTGGCTCGGACTGGCCGGCCTGGTCACGCTTTATGCCGGCGGCAGCGGGGTGCTCGAATTGCTGGGCATCTGGCTGGGCACCGGGTACCTTCCGCCCAATCCGGTGGCGGCGCTCGCCTTCGTCGCGGCCGAAGGGATCGTCTTGATGACTCTGGCTTTGCTGCTCAGCACACGCATGGCGCCGATGACGGGCGGGGTGATCGCCCTGGTTCTCTTCTTCGTGGGCTGGATCGGCGGCATCGCGCTGGCGATCGGCCAGGTGTTTGACAACGCAACCATCAAGAACATCGGCATTGGAAGCCGGCTCGTGATACCCACCGACGGGCTCTGGCATGGGGCGATCTTTTATCTCGAACCCTCGGACATTCTCAGCGCCGGCCGGGCCGTCGGACGCGCTCGGGCGGGCAACCCATTCTTCGCGGACGCACCGCTGACGATCTGGTACATCCTCTGGGTCGTCGCCTGGGTGCTGGTGGTGCTGGTGCTGGCAAACTGGAGCTTTGCCAGAAGAGACCTCTAAGACGCCGGTTTGCGGTTCGGCCGCCAGACCGCTCGAAGCGTCAGTCCCTGGATCATCAGGCCGACCAGGATCGCCACGACGACGGCAAGCCCAACGCCCCACCGGCTGAGGCCGGTGGCGAGCACCAGGAAGAAGGCGCCGAACGAGAACAGCCCGAGCAGCAGGCCTTTGAGCACGTTATTGGCGGCGTCGCCACTCTGGCGATGAGCGAAGATGGCGAGCACCCCGGCGTACACAGGGAACGGCGACAGCAGTCCCGTCAAGTGCGGCCCGATCGCTGGGGCAATCCCAGTTAGAAACAACACCATGCCGGTCGCCACGACGATCCGAAGCGAGAGATCCCAAGCAGATGGCGCCGCACCGCCCGCTGCGGGCCGGCTCGGCGGCATGAGGATGGTGGCGAGGATCAAGGAGGACGTGACCAGGGCGATTGCCGGCAAGGCGGGCAGGCTGACGCGCTGGAAGCCGATGGTCGCCAGGGCAAACGCGGCACAGCCGGCCCCGGTGGCCGCCGGCCAGCCGGTTCCGACTGCCGCCCGGGCGTAGGCAACCGCGAACGCCGCCTGTGAGATCGTCCCGAGCATGACGGCGAGCGCTGCCGCCGTCGCAAACCTGCTCCCCTGATCGATCGCGAGAAAGAACACGACCGGTCCAGAGGTAAGCGGCAGGCCCACCAGCCAACCACTGAGGCGGTCGCCCCAGCGTCGTCCCGCCAGGGTGGCAGCGGCGATCAGTGCCGGGGTAACCACCAACTTGAGCAGCAAGCTGGGCAACGGGCTGTAGTGTAGGGCGGCTGGCCGTTTTCCCTCCCACGACCCCGCCTCGTGAACGACAGCCGAAGGGCCATTGACTTAGGCGCTCGCCGAACGTACATTTAGGTCGAAAAGCGGCGATCCGGAACTCATTTTTTGGAGGGAAAGCATGGGAGTTGCGACCTTCGCGCCTCCAGCGCAGCGCGTGGGGGAAGAGCTCGTCTATCCGGACGGCCGGCACGAGCTGGCCGACGACAGGGCCATTCGTGACAGCCCGCTCTACAACGCGGACCTGGCGCCCGTACCGATCAAAAGGCGGACCTGGAACACCTACAACTACATGGCGCTCTGGATCGGGATGGCGCACAACATCCCAACGTATCTGCTCGCGTCGGGACTCGTGCTGCTCGGCATGGCGTGGTACCAGGCAATCCTGACGATCGCGATCGCCAACATCATCGTTCTGATTCCGATGCTGGCGAACAGCCACGCCGGCACCAAGTACGGCATCCCGTACCCGGTCTTCGCCCGAGCCTCCTTCGGCGTGTTCGGAGCAAACGTCGCGGCCCTGCTGCGGGCCGGGGTGGCGTGTGGCTGGTTCGGCATCCAGACCTGGATCGGCGGCGGCGCGCTCTACGGGCTCTCCGGCAAGCTGTTCGGCAGCGGCTGGACGAACTCCTCGATGATTGCGGGCCAGCACTGGACCCTCTGGCTGAGCTTCGCCGTTTTCTGGGCGATCAACATCTTCATCATTCTTCGCGGCATGAATGCTGTCCGCCGGTTCGAGAACTGGGCCGCGCCGTTCGTGCTTCTCGTCGCCGTCGGGCTCCTCGCCTGGATGGTGACCAAGGCCGGCGGCTTCGGTCCAATCCTCAGTGATCCAGGCAAGGTCGGCTGGGGTGGCAGTTTCTGGTTCGTCCTCTTCCCGCCGGCGTTGATGGGGATGATCGCGTTCTGGTCGACGCTCTCGCTGAACATGCCCGACTTCACCCGCTTCGGCAAGAGCCAGCGGGCACAGGCCGTCGGTCAGATCCTCGGGCTGCCGACGACCATGACGTTGTTCCCGTTGATCGCGGTGCTCGTTACAGCCGCGACGCAGGTGGTCTATAAGACAGCGATCTGGAACCCGGTCGACCTGGCGGCGAAGTTCGACAATCCGTTCGTCGTCGTCTTCGCGCTCTTCACGCTGGCCGTCGCTACCCTCTCAGTTAACGTGGCGGCCAACATCGTCAGTCCTTCGTACGACTTCTCGAACGTCCTCCCGAAACTGATCAGCTTCCGCACCGGCGGGCTGATCACCGGCGTCCTGGGCATTGCGATCCAGCCCTGGAACTTGCTGGCGAACCCCAACGTCTACATCTTCACCTGGCTTGGCTTCTATGGCGGCGCCCTGGGCGCGATCGCGGGCGTGCTTATTGCCGACTACTGGGTGATGCGCAGCACAGTGCTCAAGCTGGGCGACCTCTACAAGGCGGACGGGGAATACCGTTATTCGGCCGGCTTCAACTGGCGCGGGCTGGTGAGCCTGGTCGTTGGCGGCGTCCTCGCGGTAGGCGGGGCGTATTCAACCCCAGGTAATGGCCCCTTCCCGAAGGGCGGGATCATCGGCCCGCTGTACAGCTGGTTCCCCTTCCACGTCTACGACTACAGCTGGGTGGTGGGGTTGGTGGCGGCGTTCCTCTGCTATCTGCTGCTATCGGCGGTGTTCCCAGCAGGCGCCGTGTCTCGGCGACCGCAGGCGGCGGCGGCGGCGACCTAACCTCGTCGTTCATCGCGCTGGAGCCCCGACCTCGCGGCCGGGGCTCTAGCCTTTCAGGAGATCAGTGGCACGCTTGAGCTTCGGCGTTTGCTTTGCTCCCGATCCTCCCCCCAGCCGGTGGGTGGACCTGACGAAGCTGGCCGAGGCCCAGGGCTTCGAGTACGCCTGGCTCTTTGATTCGCACGTGCTCTGGCAGGAGGTCTACCCGATCTTCACCCTGATGGCGGCCGGCACCCGCCAGATCAAGATCGGTCCCTGCGTCACCAACCCCGGCACTCGCGATCCCACCGTGACCGCCAGCGCGCTCGCCACCCTCAACGAGATCTCGGGTGGGCGGATGGTGATGGGGATCGGCCGCGGCGACAGCGCCCGCCGGGTGCTCGGCCAGAAGCCGGTCTCGGTCGAGCGAATGGAGGCCGACTGCCGGCTGATTCGCGACCTGGCCGCCGGTCGCGAGGTCAACTACGACGGGGTCAAAATCCGGCTGAAGTGGGCCGAGCACGAGCTGCCGATCTGGGTCGCGGGCTACGGTCCGAAGGCGCTTCGCGCGGCGGGGCGCGTGGCGGACGGCGTCATCATCCAACTGGCCGATCCGGCCATTATCAAGTGGTGCCTTCAGTTCGTCCGGGAAGGGGCGCAGGAAGCGGGCCGATCCTTCGATGCGATCCAGATCCAGGCTGCGGCCCCCGCGTTCATCGCCGATGACCTGGAGACGGCGCGGGAGCAGGTCCGCTGGTTCCCGGCGCTGGTCTCGAACCACGTCGTCGACCTGCTCAAGCGTTACGACGCGCAGGACCTGCCCACGGCGCTGACCGATTACATCAAGGCGCGCGACCACTATGACTATTCAGAGCACGCCAAGCGAGGCGCGGCGCACGCCGACTTCGTCCCGGACGACGTCATCGACCGGTTCTGCGTAATCGGCAGCGTGGAACAAAGCCGGCGGCGGATCGAGGAGCTGATCGACGTTGGCGTCGACCAGTTCAACCTCTACCTGATGGTGGAGAAACCCGAGGCGGTCATCCGAAAATATGGAGAGGCCATCATTCCGGCGTTCCAATAGTTAATCTTTCAGGGGGAATGCGGGGTCACCCCCCGCATGTAGCGAGGAGGAGACAAGGCAACATGGCAAAAGTGCGGGCGGCCCTGATCCAGGCGTACGCGAACATGCCCAAAGAGCAAGCCATCAAGCGGCACGAGGAGCTGATCGGTGAGGCGGCGGACAAGGGTGCGCAGGTCACCTGCCTGCAGGAGATCTTCTTCGGCCCTTACTTCCCGGCTGAACAGGACACCAAGTGGTACGACACCGCCGAGCGCGACGACGGCCCCACCGTCAAGCGGATGCAAGAGCTCGCCAAAAAACACAAGATGGTACTGGTGGTCCCCTTCTACGAAGAAGCGCAGACCGGCGTCTACTACAACACCGCGGTCGTGATCGAGAACGACGGCACGGTGGTGGGCAAGTACCGAAAGACGCACATCCCGCACGTCGGGCCGTGCTTCTGGGAGAAGTTTTATTTCAAGCCCGGCAACCTGGGCTATCCGGTCTGGGACACGTCCGTCGGCCGGATCGGCCTGCTGATCTGCTATGACCGTCACTTCCCCGAGCCGGCGCGAGAGCTCGGCCTGAAGGGCGCCGAGTTGGTCTTCAACCCGTCCGCGACCGTGAAGTCGCTCTCCCGCTATCTCTGGGAGCTCGAGCAGCCCGCCCACGCTGTGGCCAACGGCTACTGGATCGGCGCCATCAACCGGGTTGGTGTCGAGAAGCCACTCAACGACGCCCAGTTCTACGGCTCGAGCTACTTCTGCGATCCCCGCGGGCGGATCATCGGCAAGGCGTCCGAGACGGAGGACGAGGTGCTGGTTTGCGACCTCGACCTGGACATGAACCGGGAGGTGCGCAACACCTGGCAATTCCTGCGCGACCGCCGGCCGGAGACCTACGACGACCTGGTCAAGGCGCTGCCATGAAGACCCTGGTCAAGAACGGGACGGTGGTGACGGCCAGCGACACGGTGAAGACCGACGTCCTCATCGACGGCGAGACGGTTGCGGCGATCGGCAACGGCCTGGAGGCGAGAGCCGACCAGGTGATCGATGCCGATGGCCGCTACGTCATGCCGGGCGCCCTCGATGTCCACACGCACATGGAGCTTCCCTTCGGCGGCACCTTTGCCTCCGACGATTTCGCCACCGGAACGGCGGCGGCGGCCTGGGGCGGGACCACCACCATCGTGGATTTCGCCGTCCAGACCTACGGCCAGACGTTGCGCCAGGGCCTGGACCAGTGGCACCAGAAAGCCGAAGGCAAGGCGCACATCGACTACGGCTTCCACATGATCGTCCGTGAAGTCAACGACGGCATCCTCAAAGAGATGGATGCGCTGGTCAAGGAGGGGGTGCCTTCCTTCAAGCTCTTCATGGCCTACCCCGGCGTCTTCATGCTGGACGACGCCGCCATCTTCCGTGCCATGAGCCGGACCGCCGAAAACGGCGGCCTGATCATGATGCACGCCGAGAACGGCGGCGCCATCGACGTCCTGGTCAAGCGCTACCTGGCGGAGGGTAAGGGCGATCCGATCAATCACGGGCTGACCCGGCCGGCCAGCATGGAGGGGGAGGCGACCGGCCGGGCGATCGCGCTGGCCCGGCTGGCCGAGGTGGCCGTCTACATCGTGCACCTCAGCTCGAAAGACGCGCTCGACGCGGTGCGCGAGGCGCGCGACGATGGCGCCTCGACGTTTGCCGAGACCTGCCCGCAGTACCTCTACCTCAGCTTGGACGACCTGGGCCGGCCCGGCTTCGAGGGCGCGAAGTACGTCTGCTCACCGCCGTTGCGACCCTCGTCGCATCACGACGAGCTCTGGAAGGGCCTGCTACAGGACGACCTCCAGCTGGTAGCGACCGACCACTGCCCGTTCCACTTCAAGGGACAGAAAGACCTTGGACGCGGCGACTTCTCCAAGATCCCGAACGGCCTGCCTGGTGTGGAGGACCGCTTCACTCTGATCTTCCACGGCGGGGTCAACTGCGGGCGGATCACGCTGAATCGGTTCGTCGAGTTGGTGGCGACGGCGCCGGCGAAAATGTTCGGGCTCTTTCCGCGCAAGGGCACGATCGCGCCTGGCAGTGACGCCGATATCGTGATCTTCAATCCGACCGTCGAGCGCACCCTCTCGGCGAAGACTCACCACATGAACGTGGACTACAGTTGCTACGAGGGCATGAAGGTCAAGGGATTGCCTGAGATCGTGATGCAGCGCGGCCACATCCTGGTCCGCGATGGGAACTTCCACGGCACCAAGGGCGCAGGCCAGTTCCTGAAGCGCGCGCCGTTTCATGGGACCCCGGCTCGTGAGCCAAGTCCTGTAGGAGCCACAGCATGATCGCGACGAAAACCGTCCAGAGCTACATCGGCGGAAGATTCCGGGAGTCACGCGCCGCCAAGGCCGACCCCATTCCCAATCCCGCCACCGGCGAGATCATCGCCAGCCTGCCCTATTCGACAAAAGAGGAGATCAACGAGGCGGTCGCGGCCGCGAAGAAGGCTTTTCTGGGGTGGAGCGAGACGTCGGTGCCGGAGCGGGCCCAGGTGATGTTCCGCTTCAAGGCGCTGTTCGACCGGCATCTTGACGAGCTCGCCGCCCTGGTGACGCAGGAAAACGGCAAGACCCTCGATGAGTCGCGAGGCGAGGTCAAACGCGCGATCGAGGTGATCGACTTCGCCTGTGGCGCGCCCACGCTGATGATGGGCCATAACCTCGACCAGATCGCCAAGGGGATCGACGAGGAGCTGACGCGATTTCCGGTTGGCGTCGTCGCTGGGATCACACCCTTCAACTTCCCCAACATGGTGCCGCTCTGGATGATCCCGGTGGCGATCGTGACCGGCAACACCTTCGTGCTGAAGCCATCGCAGCTGACCCCGCTGTCCGCGGTCCGCATCGCCGAGCTGCTGCAAGAGGCGGGGTTGCCCGAGGGTGTGTTCAACGTGGTTCACGGGGCCAACGATGCGGTCAACCAGCTGCTCACGCATGCGGACGTCGCCGCCATCTCGTTTGTCGGGTCGGCGACGGTTGCCGCCTACATCTATGCGACGGCGGCGGCCAGCGGCAAGCGGGTGCAGGCCCTCGGTGGCGCCAAGAACCACATCCTGGTCATGGACGACGCCGAGCTGGAACCGTCGGCACAGAACGTGATCTCCTCCGCGTTCGGCAACGCCGGCCAGCGTTGCCTCGCGGGGAGCGTCGCGGTTGGCGTGGGGAAGATCGGCGACGCACTGGTCCGCGAGCTGGCCAGCGACGCTGCCAGGCTGAAGGTTGGTCCGGGTACCGATCCGCAGACAACGCTGGGACCAGTGATCCGCGGCGAGCGCAAAGCGAAGCTCATCGAGTACATCGATGGCGCGGAGTCGGATGGGGCGCAGCTCGTTTCCGACGGCCGCAGGGTGGATCGCACAGAGGGCTTCTTCCTGGGGCCGACGATCTTCGATCGCGTCACCCCCAACATGAAGATCTGGAAGGAGGAGCTCTTCGGGCCGGTGCTGTCCGTGATGCGCGCATCGGACATCGACGAGGCGCTGAAGCTGCTGAACTCCAGCACCTATGGCAACATGGCCTCGATCTTCACGACCTCGGGCAAGAACGCGCGCGAGTTCAAGCGCTGGGCGCAAGCCGGGATGCTGGGCGTCAACATCGGGGTCGCGGCGCCGATGGCGTTCTTCCCCTTCACGGGCTGGAAGAATTCCTTCTTCGGCGATCTCCATGCCACCGGCCAGGACAGCGTCCGCTTCTATACCCGGCACAAGGTGGTGACGACGCGATGGTTCTGACCATCGCGTCGTCTAACGTCTCAAACGCTCGGATGGCACCAGAACGTCTCAAACGCTCGTATGGCACCTCCCGCGCCTCTCGCGTCGGGCGACGCCCGGAGCGCCCCTCGCGTGGGGCGACGCCCCGCCGGTGGTTCTAGAAACAAGCGCCCGGCCCCACGTCTTGAGTGGCGAGGAGATCGTCGCGCTGTGCCGCCAGTACACGCTGTACGACTGGACAGCCCAGGCCGCTGCCGACCCGATCCCTGTCGATCACGCAAAAGGGGTCTACTTCTACACGCCGGACGGCAAGCGCATCATCGACTTCAATAGCCAGTTCATGAGCGTCAATGCGGGTCACGGCGACCCCCGCATCATCGACGCGATCAAGCGGCAGGCCGAGAAATTGGCCTTCATCAACCCTTTCATGGCCCATGAGCCGCGAGCGAGGTTGGGTAAGAAGCTGGCCGAGTTGCTGCCCGGCGATATCAACAAGGTCTTCTTCACCCTCGGCGGTGCCGAGGCAAACGAATATGCCATCAAGATGGCGCGGTGGGTGACGGGCCGCCACAAGATCGTTTCGCGTTACCGCTCCTACCATGGCGCAACCGCGGGGGCGATCGCCTTGACCGGCGATCCCCGCCGGTGGGCCAACGACATCGGAGACTCAGGCGTGGTGCACGTCCTCGATCCCTATCACGGCCCACAGCGCGAGGTGGACAGCGCAGTGGAGTCACTGCGGTACCTGGAGGAGACGATTGAGCTCGAGGGTCCCAGTACCATTGCCGGTTTCATCCTGGAGACCGTCACCGGGACCAATGGGATCCTGATTCCGCCGGACGGATACCTGCAAGGTGTGCGGGAACTGTGCGACCGGTACGGCATCTTGATGATCTGCGACGAGATCATGTCCGGTTTTGGCCGGACCGGCGAGTGGTTTGCCGTCAACCATTGGAACGTCGTCCCCGACATCATCACGATGGCGAAGGGGCTGACCAGCAGCTACGTTCCCCTGGGCGCCGTCGGGATGCGGCCCCGCGTGGCGCAGCACTTCGACAAGAACGTCTTCTACGGCGGGCTGACCTATAACAGTCATCCGCTGGCGTGCGCCGCGGCGCTGGGCACGATCCAGGCCTATGAGGAAGACGACATGATCGGTAATGCACGCCGCATGGGCGAGGTGATGAAACGCCACCACGAGACGCTCAAGCGCCGGCACCCCAGCCTTGGTCTGACCCGGTCGATCGGACTATTTGGCATCCTCGAGCTCGTCCGAAACCCGAAGACGATGGAGCCGCTGGCGCCATTCAACGGCACGTCGGATGAGATGAAGGCGATCGGCAAGTTCTTCCGCGACCACGGGCTGTACACCTTCGTTCGCTGGCACACGATCATGACGAATCCGCCACTCTGCATCAACGAAGAAGAATTGGCGGAGGGCTTCGCCATCATCGACAAGGCGCTCGACATCGCCGACCAGGCGGTCGCTTAACGCTAGTTCGCGACGATCCGAACGCGCCGGATCCCAGATTTGCGGAACTGTACGCGAGCCTGCCCGATGCCACGGATCTCTGGCCCTGGAAAGACCTGGCGCTCGAGTCCAGGCCGCCGGTTCTCTATCTCGGAATCGGGACCGGACGGCTGGCTGTCCCCTTGCACGCGGCAGGCATCGAGCTCATCGGCGTCGACAGCCATCCCGGAATGGTGGATCGGCTTCGAGGACGCCTTCCGGACACCGAACTGGTTCAGTCGCGGATCGAAACGCTGAACCTCGGCCGCCGGTTCGACCTCATCATCGTCCCCTCGAACATTCTCTGTTTCGTCGAGCGGCTTCGCGCTGCCGCGAACCACCTGGCTGCCAACGGCTCGCTCGCGTTCGAGCTGACCAATCCCTACTGGCTGCAAGCCGGGGCGAGCTCCGGGGTTCGGGTGGAGGCATTCGACCACAACGGCGCGCGTTTCGAGGTCGACTACCAGCTTCCTGATGGGCGCACCGTCACACAGCAGGCCGAGATCCCCCTGGTCTGGCCGGACCAGGTCGAGGGCTGGCTCAAACTCGGCGCCGGCTTGAAGTTGCGGCGGATGTTCGGGCGACCCGACGCCGAGGTCGAAACCGCGCCCAGCTTCTACGTGGTTGCCGGAAGGTAGCGGGGGGAGTGGCCGCCCGGATTCTGGTGGTCGAAGATGACCGGGCGCTGCGGCAAGTGCTTGTGTCGGCCCTCGAATCGGGTAGGTACCAGGTCGATCAGGCGGCCGACGGCGCCGCCGCGGTCCAGGCCCTGCGGTCGAAGGCGTTCGATGTCGTCCTGCTCGATATCGGCCTGCCGTTTGTTGATGGCTGGCACGTCCTGTCCACGTTCGAGGGCCGCCGCGTGCCGTCGGTGATCGTCATCAGCGCCCGCGGTGACCAGGCGGACAAGGTTCGCGCCCTCGATATGGGCGCCGACGACTATCTCGCCAAACCATTTGGCTCCGACGAATTGCTGGCCCGCATTCGTGCCCACGGCCACCGCCACTTCTTCCAGTCGGTCCCGCGTGATCACGCCACAAGTCTGGCGCAAACGCCAACGGGTTAGAGTTAGCGAGGCCATGGGGGAGGAATCCGGAGAGCGGCGCACGGGAGGGATCGTCCGACGCGGCGTGGAGCGGGAGATCGACGACCGGAAGCTGCTGGAGCGGCCCGAGGGCGCTCCGGAGTTCCTCGAAAGCGACCCCTGGCGGGTCCTGCGGATCCAGGCCGAGTTCGTGGCGGGCTTCGATGCGCTGGCCACGCTCGGTCCGGCCGTCACCTTCTTCGGTTCGGCGCGGGTTCGGCCGCCCGACCCGATGTATGATGCCGCCCGCGCCCTGGCCGCGGAGCTCGCCCGGCGGGGTTTTGCCATCATCACCGGAGGTGGGCCGGGCACAATGGAAGCGGCCAACATGGGTGCCCGTGAGGGTCGCGGGCTCTCGGTCGGCCTGAACATCGAGCTGCCCTTCGAGCAGGGCCTCAACGAGTACGTCAACCTGGGCATCGAATTCCACTACTTCTTCGTGCGCAAGACGATGTTCGTCAAGTACGCGGAGGCGTTCGTCATCTTCCCTGGCGGCTTCGGCACCATGGATGAGCTGTTCGAGGCATTGACGCTGATTCAGACGGGGAAGATCGTGCACTTCCCGGTGATCATGTTCGGCTCCGCCTACTGGGCCGGACTGCGCCAGTGGATTCGGGACCGGGTGCTGGCTGAGGGCAAGATCTCGCCCGAGGACCTGGACCTGATGGTCGTCACCGATGACGTCCAGCACGCCGCCGACATCGTGCAGCAGTACTACCAGCGCAAGGTGCTGGAAGCCCAGCCCAAGGAGCGCGCGGAGCCGAAGAAGAGCCACGCCCGGTGACGCCGTCGCTGGACGTGTCGTTCCTGCAGGACGGTGGCCAGACAGCCGAACAGGTCGCCGCCGAACTCGCCGCGTTCCTCGAGCCCGCCGAGCACACGCTCGACATCGCGATTTACGACCTCAACCTGGTGGGCGCGCCGGCTGACCAGTTGCGGGCGGCGATCAAGGCCGCCAGCGCGCACGGCGTCACGGTTCGCCTCGTCTACAACGTCGATTTTCCCAACCCGATCCCGGTGCCGCCGCCCTCCCAGGCCGACACCGCGTTCATCGACAGTCTCGGAGTGCAGACCAAACCGGTGTCCGGTGTTCCATCGCTGATGCACCACAAGTACATCGTGCGGGATGCCGCGACCGATGCGGCAGCGGTTTGGACCGGCTCGATGAATTGGACGAACGACTCCTGGACGCGAGAGGAGAACGTCATCGTCAAGATCCCGTCCACCGGATTGGCCGCCGAGTACGCGAAGAACTTCGGGGAGCTGTGGGCAACCGGACGGGTTGAGGGAAGCGGGAAGTACGATCTCGCCGGCGTTCCCATTGGGTCCCAGGACAGTTCCGTCAAGGCCCACGTTTTCTTTGCGCCGGGGCGCGGGCGCCAGATGGCGCATGTGATCGCCGACCGGATTGCGCATGCGCGACGCCGCATCCGCGTGTGTTCACCGGTGATCACCGCCGGCGTGGTGCTGGGGACCCTCGGCGACCTGGCCCGCACGACGCATCCGGAATTTAAGGGGGTCTATGACCGTACGCAGATGGCTGAAGTGCTCGGCCAGTGGCGGGTCGACCCGCATGCCACCTGGAAAGGGCCGGCCTTCCAGGCCGTGAGCGCCGCGTTGCCGTTTGCTTCCAAGGTGACCACCCCGTACACGCCGACCAGCGTCCACGACTTCATGCACGCCAAGGTCACGGTGGTCGACAACACCGTGTTCACGGGCAGTTACAACCTGTCGCATGCCGGCGAGGACAATGCCGAGAACCTGCTCGAGCTCGACAGCGGGCCCCTGGCAGACCGCTTCGTCGAATTCGTGGATGCCGTCTTTGCCCGCTATGCCGCGTCCCCGGTGACTGCGCCAAAATAGGAAGATGGCGCAGCGTCATCGGGCAGCTCTCGTCGCCGGGTCGCTGCTGTCGCTCGGTGCCCTCCTGCCGCCGGTTACGGGTTTTACCGACCGGCGGCTGAGCCTGCACATGCTGCTCGAGATGTTGCTGTTGGCACTGATCGTTCCGCTCTTCGCGTATGGCGCGGGCTCCCTCCTGCCTGGCCGCCTCGCTGCCAGCGTCCACCCCGTCATCGGGATTGCGACCCTCAACGTCGTGCTCTTCGGCTCGCAGCTTCCCGCGGTCATGGACCTCGCCTCGAAGAACCTGCCGTTCCGGGAGGCCGCGCAAGTGGCCTTCATCGCCGGCGCCTTTTTGTTCTGGTGGCCGATCGTTCGCCCGGGCGGACTGACCGCGATCGCGAAGATTGGTTATCTGATGGTGGCGGGCGTCCCACCCACGATCCCCGGCATCACCCTCGCGCTCTCGCATCACCTCTTCTACCAGGCCTATCACTCGCTCGAAGATCAGCAGCTGGCGGGCTTGCTACTCTTCGGAACGGCGAAATTCGCGCTGGTCTTCGGAACCTTCGTCATCCTATGGCGGATGCTCACCCCGGACGCGGAGCCGCCCGAATGGAATGATGGTCCGGCCGACGCCGGCGATGTTCCGCCGACTGCGCCGGCGTGGCTGCGGCGGCTCGATGATGAGCTGCCCAGCGAGCCGAGCCGTCCGCAGATTCCGGTTGGCGCGGGACGCTAGTCCTGCTTCACACCAGCGGCCAGGGATAAGCCCAACGCGAGGTGGGCTCGGGATAGCGTCCCTCGTCGGCGACCCGACGGGCGCGCTGCGCCAGCGCTCTGATCTCCGGGCCCGCGATTAGGGACGCAAGGTCTCTGACCCACCCCTGACCCGCGAGCAGCTCGTGGGCCAGCCGCTTGGCATCCCGTCGTAGATTTGCAAGGATCTCCTCGCCGCCGAACTCCCAGATCACGGTGCGCAGCTTGGGCAGCGGATGGAAGGTAAGCCCGTTGTCCACACCCCAGATGTGCCCGTGCCGGTCGAGCAGGCAGTGACCGCTCTTCCGATCCGCGTTGTTGACGATCACGTCGAAGGCGGCCATGGTACGAAATGTCGGCGCTCGGGCCGGCATCAGCGAAAAATAGTGCTCGCGAAGTTCGGCGACGACGAACTGTTGGAGCGAGCCCGGGCCGAGCGGGCCATCATTTCGGTAGACCGTGAGCGGGACGACGTCCCAGCCGAGGGCGGCGCTGACCAGGTATGCCGCGACCTCGCGCTTGCCAAGGCTGCCGTCCGGAAAATCATCCAGCGGCGTCTCGCCCTGGGCCGGCTTGTACACGGCGAGCGTCTCGGCACCGTCCGGTCCGCGTACCTGGGCGAGGTAGGTGTAATTGGAGCAGTCGGGCATCAGCCCACGCGGCTTGATTCGCCCATCGCGCAAGAGGCGCCGCCGCGCTTCACCCTCCAGGGACCGAGCCGGCTGCGCCATCCTTCAATGATGCCCGTTCAGTCGCGGACAAACGCCACCATCGTGGTCGATGGGACCGCCGCACATCGGGCAGGGTGGGCGGCCGGCGCTGATCAGGCTGGCGGCGTGCGAGGCGAGCGCTTGCATTTGAACAAGGCTCGCACGGAAGTGGCCCGTGGCCGGCTCAGCGCCTTCCTCAACCAACTCCACCAGGGAGACCTCGAAGGTCTTCTCCACCTGGCTATAGGTCAGCGTCATGAAGCCGACGCGCCAGACGGGGTTGATCGGTTCCTCGAGCGCCATGCTGGGCAGCGGGCCAGCCGGCGGGACGGAAACCCGGCTGAAGACTTCCTGCAGCCGCTCGGTCAGAGCGCGCAGCTGGTCTTTCTCGAGGGCCAGGCTGACGAGCGCACCGGCGGCCCGCAGCTGCAGATAGAAGGCACGTTTTCCGGGGTCCCCAAGCGCTCCCGCGGTGACCCGCGTGACCTGCTCGAAATCAAAGCTCTCCGACGCCATGGACTTTATTGTGCGACACCCTCTTCACCGTCCTGCCCTCGTGAAAAGAAGCGGGCCACTGGGGAAGTGGCCCGCAAATGGAGGGGGAGGGAACCCTGTCGCACTCCTATTTGTACCCAGTTTGCGGCCGGCTACGTGCCCTTCGGCATCGGGCGCGCACCTGAATGCGGCTCGGCACCAACCGATTCCGTGACGCGCCGGAAATCGGTCGAAACCGGTGCCTAGAATGAGGTGTGAGAACGTCCTTGGACCCTCGATGGTGGCACCGGAATCTGACCACCTTCCAGAAGGTCGTGGTAGCGAACAGCGCCATCATCGCCGCCGGGGCGATCAGCGGCCCGCTGATCACGCTGAATTTCTCGGGACGGACCCGGTTGCCATTCCTGCTCGGGTTGCTCGCCATCGGGCTGATCGCCATCCTGGTGGCCAACTTTCTGATCCTGCGGCTCGCCTTCAAGCCGATCCGGGAACTGGAGTCCACCATGGGGGCCGTTCAGCCCGGGTTGGAGGAACCGCGCGTCCACGCCAACTTCTCCGACCCCGATCTCCGGCGGATCGCCACCGTTTTCAACTCGATGCTCGACCGGCTGGAGCACGAGCGCCACCTGAGCGCGCAGCGAGTGTTGCAAGCCCAGGAACGTGAGCGGCAGCGCGTCGCCCGTGAGTTGCACGACCAGACCGGCCAGGCGCTGACGCACGAGATCATCAGCCTCGACCTCCTCCTGGAGCGGACCATCGACGCGAAGGCCCGTCAGCAGCTCGAAGCCGTAAAGCGGACCCTGGAGGAAACCCTCGAGGAGGTGCACCGGATGTCGCAGGACCTTCGGCCGTCCGTGCTCGACGATCTGGGTCTGGTGCCGGCCCTTCGCACGCTGGCCAAGCAGCCTTCGGGCTCCGAAGTCTCGTTGCACGTGGATGGGCTGCGGGATCGCCTTCCGGCGCCGATCGAGACCGCGCTCTATCGGATCGCGCAGGAAGCGCTGACCAACGCGAACAAGTACGCCAGGGCATCGCAGGTGAACATCGACCTGCGCTGTCTCGATGGCCACGTTCGGCTGCGGGTGCGTGATGACGGCGTGGGCTTCGATCCGGACAGCATCCCCGAGAAGGAAGAACCGGGACGCGCCGGGCTGGGCATCTTCGGAATGCGCGAGCGTGCCACCCTCTTACGCGGAACGCTCGAAATCCACTCGGCGCCACACCGGGGCACCGAGGTCGTCGCGCAGTTACCACTCGAGGAGCGCCATGCAAGTTGAACGCCGGCAGATCAAGGTGATGCTGGTCGAGGACCATAACCTGGTCCGCGCCGGGATACGCGCCGTGATCGACGGCCAGAGTGACATCCAGGTGATCGCGGAAGCCACTGAAGGGCGGGAGGCGATCCGGCTGGCCCGTGCCAACTGCCCGGACGTGGCCGTCGTGGACGTCGCGATGCCGGGCATGTCGGGGATCGAGGTCACCCGCGACATTCGTCGCCTCTGCCCGCAGACGCAGGTGCTGATCCTCACCGCGCACGACAACGAGGAGTACTTTTTCCAGACGCTGAAAGCCGGCGCCGTCGGCTACGTGCTGAAGAAAGCCGCCGCCTCAGACCTGATCGCCGCCATTGAAGCGGCCAGCAAAGGCGAGCCCTACCTCTACCCGTCGGTGGCCCGGCTCCTGGTGTCCGATTACCTACAGCGGGCACCCGAGCGCGAGACGTTCGAGCCGCTCAGCGACCGCGAGCGGGAAGTGCTGCGGTTGGTGGCAGAAGGCAAGACGAACCGACAGATCGCCGACACGCTCTTCCTCAGCATCAAGACGGTCCAGACCCATCGCGATCACATCATGAAGAAGCTACGGATGCACGATCGGACTGAGCTGGTGAAATACGCCATCCGCAAAGGTCTGATCGAAGCCGACAGTTAACCTGGCCAACGCCCGATGGCGCTCCGCGAGCGACTGGCACCGTTCATTCCGGATTTGGAGCAAGGCGAGCGCTAACCAGCGTCACTTCCATGTTCAAGAAGCGGCCGACGTCGGCAACCTCCGCCGCAATGCCTTTCATTAATGCGCTATTGATTGGTTCGACCGTCTCGATGGCCAGCTGAGTTCGGCCTCTTGCCTTTCGGAGGCTCCAGGCGCCAACTGCGCGCCCGTCGACCACCACGGCAGGGTGTCGCCAGCCGCCGCCACGTTGCAGCCGGCGCTCGAGAGGTACCGGGACAGCCAACTCGCGGCTTCGATAGCCGAGCAGGTAGGTATCGAAGGCGGGCAAGAGCCGAACCGTCTTCTTCACCGGCAGGCGCTCGCGAACGCTTCGATCCGTTCTTTCAAGATCAAGCACGAGCGGCCGTCGACCTTTACCTCCGCCAGCGCCGGCAAGGCAATGGCGATGGCGGATCGCGCCTGGGCAACCGGAAGACCGGACCAGGCGACCAGGTCCTCGAGCCCCGCAGGGCCATAGGCCGCGAGGTAGCGGCGAGCCAGCTCGCCGAGGGCCGCCCGGCTCGACCGGGATCGCGGCCGCTCCACCCAGTCGTCGATCAGCACGTAGGTCGGCTCGCCGTTTTCGCGGTCGGGACCAAGGCAGAGGACGCCCTCCAGCGCCGCGACCTGGATGAGATGGATGGGCGCCTGCGTCTTTCGGTCGAGCTTGATGCCGCGACGCTGCAGACGGTCGACGATCTCGTTGCGGGTGAGGGGACCCGCACGCGAGAGGATGCCCTGGATCGCGGTGACGCCCCGTCGCTTCAGGTCCTCATCGAGGCCCAGCTGCGCATGGCGCGCCTGGTTACCTGCGGCGAACACGGGGCCGAGCAGCCCGAGCAGCATTCCGAGATCCTGTGTGGCGATCACGTGAAGCGTGCCGCGCATCAACCAGGTCCGTACCATCGAGCGTTCCTTATTGAGCGCGTACGTGATGTCCGCCCTGCGCAGGCCGGTCGTTCGCGCCCGGATGCCGAGGGCCGCGGCGCTCAGTAGCTGTGCCTGCAGGCCACACACGTCGCGTAGCACGAACGCCGGCGTCGACCTGCGGGCTGTGTCTTTTGTCAGCCGCTGCGCTTGAGCCCGCAGCCGGAGCGCTCGCGCCTGAGAAAGCGCGGGGTTAGCCGCTGGCCACTCCGGTCTCGACGCCGGGTTCGGTCATCCGAGCGGGATCGAGCAAACGATCCAGCTCCTGCGGCGAGAGCTTTGTCCGCTCGCGGGCGACCTCTCGGATGGTCTTGCCAGTGGTCAGCGCTTCCTTCGCGATTTTGGCCGCCGCGTCGTAGCCGATCGCCGGGGCCAGCGCCGTGGCCAGCATCAGCCCCTGCTCCACCATCTGCGGGCCCCGCTCGGTCGCCGTGATCCCGACGATGCATTGCCTCGCCACGTTCTGGGTCGAAGCGGCGAGTAGCGCGATCGTCTCCAGCAAGCAGAAGGCGGCCACCGGCATCATCAGGTTGAGCTCGAAGATGCTTCCCGACTGGGCCGCGATCGCGATCGTTTCGTCGTTGCCCAGCACTTTCGCCACCACCATCGTCATCGACTCGATGATCACCGGGTTGACCTTCCCAGGCATGATGGAGCTCCCCGGTTGAACCTCCGGCAGCGTGATTTCCCCGAGGCCGGCCCGCGGCCCGGAGGCGAACCAGCGAAGGTCGTTCCCAATCTTCCACAGGCTGACCGCGACGGTGCGCAGCGCGCCGGCGGCTGAGAGCACAGTGTCGAGGGCCGCCTGCGCCTGAAAGTGGTTGTCGGTTTCGCGGACCACCAGACCGGTGCGCCGGCTCAGGTGGGCACAGACCCGCTGGGCGAATTCTGGATGCGCGGTAATCCCGGTGCCAACGGCGGTGCCGCCCAGTGGCAGCTCCGCCAGTTCATCGGCTGCTCTCCGGGCGCGCTCGACCGATCGCTCGATCTGGCCAGCGTAGCCGAGGAATTCCTGGCCGAGTCGGATCGGCGTTGCGTCCTGGAGATGGGTCCGGCCGGTCTTGATCACGGGCATGAACTCTTTCGCCTTTCCGTCGAGGACATCCTTTAGATAGGTGAGCGCCGGCAGCAACTCTTCGTGAATCGCGACCATCGCCGACAGCTGCATCGCCGAGGGGATGACGTCGTTGCTCGACTGGCAGCGGTTGACATGGTCGTTGGGATGTACCGGCTGCCGCGAGCCCAGCCGGTGGCCGAGGATCTCGTTGGCACGGTTGGCGATCACCTCATTGGCGTTGGTGTTCGTCGATGTCCCGGAGCCGGTCTGGAAGACGTCGACGACGAAGTCCTTGTCGAACTTGCCTTCCTCGACCTCCTCCGCCGCTTGCTGGATCGGGTTGGCGAGGCGCGTCTCGAGGAGCCCCAGCTCGGTGTTGACAAGCGCAGCCGCCCCCTTGATCTGCGCCAGCGCCCGGATGAAGCGGCGTGGCAGCCGCAGATTGCTGATGGGGAAGTTCTGGCGCGCGCGTTCGGTGCTCGCGCCATAGTACGCGCCTGCCGGAACCCGCACCTCGCCCATGGAGTCGCGCTCCACGCGCGTGTCCTCCTCGGCCATGCGCGGTCATGCTACATCCACGCGTGTAATCTGTAGCCGTGACGGCGCGGATCGTGTCCATCCAGCTCTGCCCGGGCCACCGGGAGCCGATGCGGCTGGTGGCGGCCGCGACCCTCATCTCCGGCGTGGGTCTGGATGGCGACAAGCATGCGGTCGCCGCCTCCGACCGGCAAGTGCTGCTGGCGGATCAGGAAGCGCTCGACGCGGTCGGCGTCCAACCAGGCATCATCAAGGAGAACCTGACGGTCGAGGGGCTCAACGTGATGGAGCTTCCCGTGGGCAGCCGGCTCCACCTCGGGGCGAGCGCAGTGTTGGAGATAACCAAGGTCTGCGAGCCTTGCTTCCGGATGGACGAGATTCGTGACGGCTTGAGGCAGGAGCTCGAAGGTCGGCGTGGCATGGTCTCGCGGGTCGTCCAGGGCGGATCCATCCGCGTCGGCGATTCCATCATGGTCGAAGAAGCAGAGCCGCTCGCCTCATAGCTTGATCCGCGCGGTCGACCTGCACGTCCATCTGCCCGTCAAGGAATGGCTCGACGGCAGCATGGGCCCCTATCGTCAAGGGGCGGCCCGCTACTTCCGCAGCGAGGTGCACGAGCTGACAATCGACGAATTCGCGGTGGAGTTTGCCCAGGAGCAAGTCTTCGGCATCCTGCTCGCCTGGGACGCGGAGACGGCGACGCACCGCCCGCCACTCTCGAACGATTTCGTCGCCGCCGTTGTCAAACGACATCCGAAGCGCTTCGCCTTCTTCGCCTCCGTCGATCCCTGGAAACCGAACGCGGTGGAGGAGCTCGAGCGGGCCGTCACCGAACTCGGCGCGAGGGGCGCCAAGTTCCACCCTTCACTGCAGGACTTTTATCCGAGCGATGAGCGACATTTCCGCCTCTGGGAAAAGGCAACCGAGTTGAAGATTCCCTGCCTGTTTCACACCGGTACCAGCGGCATCGGCGCCGGGCAGCCGGGTGGCCAGGGGATCAAGCTCGATCCTGCTCGGCCGATTCACCTCGATGTGGTAGCCGCCCGCTTCCCGGAGCTTCAGATCATCGCCGCCCATTTCGGCTGGCCGTGGCACCTGGAGCTGATCGCGATGGCCTTGCACAAGGCGAACGTCCACGTCGAGCTCTCGGGCTGGTCACCGCGCTATTACCCTGAAGAGCTCGTGCGCGAGATTGGTGGCCGGCTGCAGGACCGGACGCTCTTCGGCAGTGACTATCCCTTCATCAAGCCGGCGCGGGTGCTCGAAGAGCTCGATGCTTTATCACTGAAGCCCGAAGCGAAGGTCAAGATCCTGAGGGAGAATGCCGCGCGAATGCTCAAACTCGAACTCAAGTAATCCTGACCTGACCTTCCCAGCAGAGTACGCCGTCGCTTCTGACGACGGCGCCGTGGCGGCCACGCTTACACGGAAACCTGATCGCGCAGTTGCGCCGTCCAGCGGGCTGCTGCGCCCTCGCGCGAAAAGGATGGATGCGCTCGGATGCTCGCACGACCCGCATGCGGCGCCTACGCGTGCGCGCGAAAGCGCGGCTCGGCCTGCGGGCTCGCTGATCCTCTAACGCGCCGATGTCCATGACCTGATAATGCACTCGATGCCACGCGGCTACCCGCGCTACGTGCTTGGCGTGATGGTCGGCATTAACTTCCTCAATTACCTCGATCGCTACATCCTGCCGGCCGTCGCCACCAAGATCCAATCCGAGTTCCGCCTGACAGACAGCCAGATCGGCTTGCTTGGCAGTGCCTTCCTCCTCGTCTATGCCGTCTCGACCATTCCGTTTGGCATTTGGGCCGACCGAGGCGTCCGGAAGACAGTGATTGGCATCGGCGTCACCATCTGGAGTCTGGCTACGTTGTTCACTGGCCTGGCGCGTAGTTACCTACAACTGTTTGCCGCGCGGGCGGTGCTCGGTATCGGTGAGGCGAGCTACTACCCGGCGGGCACCGCGTTGCTCGGCGACTACTACAAGAAGGAAGGCCGCGCGCGGGCGATGTCGATCTGGGCCGCCGGGACCGCGGTAGGAATCGCGGTCGGCTTCGCCGGTGGCGGCATCGTGGCCAGCCGCCTCGGTTGGCGAGCCGCCTTCTACATGACGGCGGTCCCCGGGCTCATCTTTGGGCTACTGGCATTCCGATTGCGTGAGCCGCTGCGCGGCGCGGCGGAAGCACAGGGCCCGAAGCCTCACGCCGCGGCGGTCATCAGCTGGCGGACCATGGTGCGTCTGCTGAAGATCCCTACGTTGCGGGCCACCATCGCCGCGGAGACGGCCCTCTTCTTCGTGCTCGGAGGGGCCGCCTTCTGGCTGCCCACCTACCTCAGCCGACGGTTCGGGCTCGGCACCGGCGCCGCGGGAACGCTCGCGGGTGGCGTGCTCGTACTTGGCTTGCTGGCAGGCTCACTCCTCGGCGGCACCATTGCCGATCGCCTGACCAGGCAGCGGCGATCCGCCAGCAACCTCGCGGTGGGGATCGCCGGGTTCATTGCCGGCGCGGTGTTCGTGGCCCTCGCGCTCCTGATGCCGACCCTCGTGCTCTTCATTCCGATGTTTCTGCTGGGCGCGGCGTCCCTTTATCTTTACAACGGTCCCTATACAGCGGTGAAGCAGAATGTCGTCCTGCCAACCGTGCGTGCGACAGCGGTCACGGTCGCGCTCCTGATCGAACATCTTCTCGGAGATTCCTACGCCCCCTGGGTGATCGGCAAGGTCTCCGACGCCTTGCATGATCTACGGCTGGCGCTCGTGATCCTGCTGCCGCCGCTACTCATAGTTGCGGCACTATTCGCCGCCACCGGGCTGCGGCACGAGGAACCCGACGGGCAAGCGATGGAGGCGCGCTGGGCCGAGGCGGTAAGCCTGCCCTAGGGGGAATCCACGCCCTCGGTGCGACCACGCCACCATAATGATCGGATGCAGGTGGCTTCCTGAGCTTCTGGCTCTCGGCGCACCAGTACGTGTTTCGGGTGGGCTTGTTGATCACCGTGATCGTCGGCGTCTGGGGCCTGGTGACGTACTTTCGGAGGCAGCCGGCCAGCGGCGGGTATCGATCCCTGCTCGTCATCACCGAAGGCGTGTTCGTCGTCCAGGGCCTGATCGGGATTGGCCTCTTCCTCGGTGGGCGACGCCCACACGACGGGTTACACTGGCTGTACGGCATCCTGCTGGTGATCGCGCTCCCGATTGCCGCCACCTATACATCGGGGCAGGAGGGACGCCGCGAGTCCCTGGTCTATGGCATCGCCGGCCTGTTCATGGCGGGGCTTGCGATTCGCGCCTTCACCACCGGCGCCTGAATCGCAGCGGCGAAAGCGCAACAAAAAGGGGCTCCTTGCGGAGCCCCCCTCGTTACCGCTCTCTAGCGGCTCTTACGGGTCGACTTCTTGGCCTTCTTCGTGGCCTTCTTCCTGGTCGCCATGCGTCACCTCCTTATCGCGTGAGCGGCGAACCGCTGCGCACCGCCGCGATGTGCGCTTGGGGAGATAACGCTCCGTCCAAAACGATCTTGCTGAATTACGTCGCTCGTCGGACTAAAACAGTCGCAGCTGGTCGACTGCACCCAGCGCCTTCGCGCGGAGGCCGCGACGCCGAAGGTGCATCGCGAGCTCCTCGTCGAAGCCCAACACGGTGTACGTCATGGTGGCGCCAACCTGCTCGGCGTAACGACAGAGCTCCTCGAAATCGGCGTGGTCGGACAGGGGAAAGACGGCATCGACCTCCAGTCGATCCTTGAGGCTGCGGTCCATCGCCCAACCGGTCAAGGCCGCCGTTTTGAATTCGCCCACCTGCTCTTTGAGGCCAAAGCGGCGCGCCGAAGGCGGGCTGATGACGACGGTTGGCTGAAGTCCCGGGTCGCCCAGACGGTGGTGATCAGGGAAATCACAGCCAAGCTCTCGATACACTTCCGTCACGCCGAATAACGACGGATGGAGCGCGATGCGCAGTCCCTCGGCGGCGAGGGCCGCGAGGATTTCCTGCCCCTTCCCCAGTGAGTAACCGAGCAGCACCGGCGTGGCGTGTCCGTCGAGGACCGTGCGACACCAGGCGACCATCGAGGCAATGACCTCTGCGGCGTCAGGGAACCGGTAGTGGGGCTTACCAAACGTGCTCTCCAGCACGAGGACATCGGCCGCGACCGGCTCGGCCGATACGCTGGTGAACCCCGCCCGGATCTTGAGGTCACCCGTATAGAGCACGCGGCCGAAATCGGTCTCCACGAGCGTCTGCGCCGAACCCAGGACGTGGCCGGCGGGATGGAAGGTGAGGGAGCAGCGATCGAGGGTGACGGTCTCACCGTATGGGACAGCCTCCAGGGTCCCAATCGATGGGCGGCGGTGGGTGACGAGCCGGCGAGTGGCTGGCGTGGCGTAGGCCAGCGGGTGTGCAGCCACGTGATCGCTGTGTGCGTGGCTGATGACCGCGCGCGGCCGAGGCTGTCGTGGATCGAGCCAGAGCTGCTGCTCGGGAAGGTAGACGCCGCTGTCCCAGAGGATCGGGTGGCTCAGCACCTGGGGTGCGGCTACTCGGTGGCGGCGGCGCTGCGCTCGAAGAGCTCGTCGCGCAGCGCGCAGTACGTGCAAAAGCGCTGGCCCGGAGGCCCGGCGAACACGCTGGTCCGACCGCAGGTCGGGCAGGTCTCCTTGCCCTCGACCTCGGCCATCGACTCGGCCAGCGGCACAACCGCCGGCGCCTCGACCCGCTGCACGACGACCACGGCCTGGCTCGCTACCGGCTCAGGAACGGTCGGCGGCGGCGTTTCGGGCGGTGGTGCTTCTGCCGGGGCAGTCTCAGCCTCATCGCGCTGCCGGAATAATCGGCTCAGCCAGCGGAGCACTCGCGGCTACGGTAGAACACTGGAGCGGCGAAGTCAAATGGAATACGCGCCGCAGCACCCACCGACGCCGGATTTGGCCTCCGGCGTCGCTAGACGGCCAAATCGAGCTGCCTCGGCTCCTCTGGCGGCTGCGCTCGCCAGGGTCGGCGATCACCCACCTGGTGGCGTCGCTTGAGTTCGTCGACTCGCTGCACGAGCGGCGTCTTGACCGCCGTTGGGGCGTATGCTCCCGGGAACATCCCCTGATACCTGGGCACCAGCTGCGGATAATCGCGCGCCAGGAAGTCCATGAAGTGCTCCCTGGTACCCGGCTTGAGATAGACGATGTTGGCCCACAGGAAGCAGGCGCCCGCATCAGCCGCCGCCGCCACGGTCGCCTCCAGCTGGTGGGGTGAATCGGAAAGGCCGGGAAGGATGGGCGCCATGCCGACGCCCGCCTCGATGCCGGCGTCAACCAGCGCCTTGAGAACCTTGAGCCGTTTCGCCGGCGGCGGTGTTCCCGGTTCGGTCCGCGCCCAGACGTCTTCATCGATGGTGGGGACGCTGAAGGCCACCGTCGTTTTGGCGCGCTTCGACAGCTCGACGAGAACGTCAATGTCGCGGATCACCATCGTGCCCTTCGTGATCAGACCGATCGGGGTCCGGTAATCCCGGAACGCTTCGAGGCACCGGCGGGTGAGCTGATATCGGCCTTCGATCGGCTGGTAGGGGTCGGTTGCCGTTCCGAACGCCACCGTCTCGCGTTTCCAGCCCCGCCGCGAGAGTTCCTGGCGAAGGACATCGGGAGCATTGATCTTGACGCCGACGCGTCCCGAAAAGCCCGCCCCCGGGTCGCGGTCGGCAAGCTTGGCGTGGGCCCTGGCGAAGCAGTAGACGCAGCTGTGAAAGCAGCCCTGGTACGGATTGAGGGACCAGTTGAAGCCCATGTGTTGCACCCGGTTCAGAGCAGACCTTGCCACGATTTCGAAGTATTCCGTGCGTGCCATCGGGTTTTTCATCATAGTACAAACATCTGTTCGATGTAGCTAGATTTCTCCATAATGATTGGAGCCAGCAATGAACGTGCTCGTCTGCGTCAAGCAGATCCCTGATCCGAACGCGCCAGGCAAGCTCGACCCCCAAACAAAGCGCCTGGTCCGGGAGGGGGTGGACCTTGTGCTCGACCCGGGCGACGAGCACGCGGTCGAAGCCGGGCTCCAGCTGGTGGAAAAGGACGGCGGCGAGGTGACCATCATCTCGATGGGGCCACCCCGAGCCCTCGAAGCGATTCGCCGGGCGCTGGCGATGGGCGCGCATCGCGGCATCCTGGTCACGGATCCAGAGCTGGAGAACTCGGATGCCCTCAGCACCGCGCGGGCCATCGCCGCCGCGATCAAGGGTCAAGCTTTCGACCTCATCATCTGCGGCACCGAGAGCACCGACGGCTCGTCGGGCGCGATGCCGGCGCAACTGGCCGAACTCCTGGGGCTGCCCCTTCTGAGTTTTGCGAAGAAGCTGCAAGTCTCAAGCGGCAAGGCGGTGATCGACCGGCAGACCGATGAAGGTTACGACGTCGTCGAAGCTCCACTGCCCGCCGTGGTCACGGTGACGGGCGGGATGAACGAGGCTCGCTACCCGGCGCTGCGCGGCATCATGCAGGCCAAGAACAAGGAAGTGAAGCAGCTGGCGCTTGCCGAGATCAGGCTGGACGGTCAGGCGGGAAAGGCGGCACTGACCCAGGAAGTCGTCGAGGTCGTACCGGCGGAGGCTCGCAAGGCCGGGGAGGTCGTCGAAGACAGGGGCGACGGCGCCAAACGCGTCGCGGACTTCCTCAAAGAGCTGAAGGTGATCTGATGGCCGGCGTCTGGGTCTACGCGGAGACCGTCGACGGGGCGCCAAAGCCGATCGCGCTGGAGCTATTGACCAAGGCGCGCGCGCTGGGCGAGCCCACCGCGATCTCCCTCGGCCCCGGCGCATCGAAGGCCGCGGAAACGCTCGGTCGATATGGCGCAAAGAAGGTCTATGTGCACGAGGACCCGGCCTTTGTCGAGGTGCTCGCCTCCCCGGCCGTCGACCTCCTGGCCCGGCTGATCGAGAAAGAACCACCGGGTCTCGTCCTCTTTGGCATGACCTACGAAGGCCGCGACGTTGCCGCACGGCTGAGCGCGCGGCTTGGCACCGCACTGATCGCGAACGCGACGGATGTCACCAACAAGGATGGGGGGTGGGCGGTGGTCTCTCCGGTGTTCGGTGGCAGCATGCTCGTGACGACGGTGTCCAGGACCAAAGAGCCGACCCTGGTGCTGCTCCGTCCCAAGGCGGTCACGGCCGAGCCGGCGGCCGGCGGCGAAGCGCCGCAGGTGGAAACGTTGTCGGATCCGGTCGACACCAGCAAGCCCGCCGCCCGGGTGTTGCGGCGAGAGAAAGAAAAGGCCACTGGACCGCGGCTCGAGGACGCCGCGGTGATCGTGAGTGGCGGTCGCGGCCTTGGTGCGCCGGAGAACTTCAAGATGCTCGATGAGCTGGCCGCCGAGCTGGGCGCAGCGGTGGGCGCGAGCCGCGCGGTGGTCGACGCCGGCTGGAAGCCGTATGCCTTCCAGATCGGACAGACTGGAAAGACCGTCAAACCCGCTGTCTACATCGCGGTCGGAATCTCGGGAGCGATGCAGCATACGGTCGGCATGAAAGGCGCCAAGACCATCATCGCCATCAACAAGGACCGGGAGGCGCCCATCTTCAAGATGGCGGATCTCGGCATCGTCGGCGATGTCCACAAGATCGTGCCGCAGCTGATCCAGGAAGTTCGCTCGCGCAAAGGCAAATGAGCACCCCCTCCCCGACCCGCCCTCCAGGGGGGAGGCAGGAACCGCTCAGCCTGTTGGCGGTCCAGCCGCACCCCGACGACGAGTCGATCGGGATGGGCGGCACGCTGGCGCGCTACAGCGCAGAAGGCGTGCGCACTACGCTGGTCACCGCCACCCGCGGCGAGGTAGGCGAGATCCTGGACAAAGATCTCGACCCAAAGGAAGCGGCGCCCAGGTTGGCCAGCATTCGCGAGGCCGAGCTGCGCAATGCTGTGAAGATCCTCGGAGTGACCGAGCTGGTCTTCCTGGGTTACGAGGATTCGGGGATGGCGGGCCTGCCGCGGAACCGGGAGCCGGCGACGTTCTGGCGGGCTGACGAAGACGAGGCGATCGGCCGCCTGATCCAGGTCGTGCGCCGGGTCCGACCGCAGGTGGTGGTGACGCAGAACGAGTTCGGGGGCTACGGGCATCCCGACCACATCAAGACGCACCGGGTCGCGATCGGCGCGTTCTACTATGCCGGCGACGTCGAGCGATTCCCGGGAGGTGAACCGTTTCGGCCCAGCAAGCTCTACTACTCCGCTTTCCCCAAGTCCCTGCTAAAACAGATGGCCGACGCGATGGAGCGGGCCGGCGTGGAAAACCGATTCTCCACCGACGGCGAGCCACCACCCTTTGCGGTCTCCGACGACCGGGTGACCACCTGGCTCGACGTCAGTCCGTACCTGGATAAGAAGCTGGCGGCGATGCGCGCGCACCGGACCCAGATCCCTGAGGACAGCTGGTTCTTGAAGCTGAGTGAGGCCCTGGGTCCGCAGGCCTGGCGGATGGAGACCTTCGAGCGAGTGCGCAGCTCGGTCGATGCGCCCGTTCCGGAAAACGATCTCTTCGCCGGACTGCTGTGACGACGGCCACCGCCGCCGCGGTCGGTGAGTTGGCGGCGCTGCTCGCGCGGGCCCGCGCGGCGATCGCCTTCACGGGGGCGGGGATTTCAGTGGAGAGCGGCATCCCCCACTTTCGCGGCGAGGGCGGGCTGTGGACGAAGTTCGATCCGTACAAGGTCGCGCACATCGATACCTTCCGCCAGGACCCGGCCCAGTACTGGACGTACAGTCTCAACCACCGGCGCACCGATGCGGAGCCAAACCCGGCACATCGCGCTCTCGTCGATCTTGAGCGGCGTGGTCACTTGCAAGCCGTGGTCACTCAGAACACCGACGGGCTGCACCAGAAAGCTGGCAGCGGCCTGGTGATCGAGCTGCATGGCTCCTCGCACGAGGTGGTCTGCCTCGAGTGCGAACGCCGCTTCCCCAGGGCCGAGATCGATCGCCTGAACCGCGAGCACTGCCCGCCGAGCTGTCCGGCCTGCGGCGGCCGCTTCCTGAAGCCGACGGTCGTGCTCTTCGGCGAGTCGTTGCCGATGGAAGCCCTTCACGAAGCGCAGTCGCTCGCCATGATGGCCGATGTCGTCCTCATCGTGGGGAGCTCACTGCAGGTCTATCCTGCGGCCGGCATCCCACGTCTCGCGCTCGAGCACGGCGCTGGGCTCGCTATCGTCAACGTGGAACCGACACCGTTCGACGACCGAGCGGCGGTCGTCATCCACGGCAAGGCCGGTGAGGTCCTACCGCAGATGTTCAGCCGGATCACCGCGAGTTAGCCAGCCTCCCCGACCGGAAAGGTCTGGCCGCAGCTCGGGCAAACGATCAAGGTCTGGTCTTTCGGCGCGCTGAAGAGCTCTTCGCAGTTCGGGCAGGCATATTCGCGGGGCTGGGTCTCTAGCACCGCGCGATCCGCCGCCATCGCGCCGGGGACTTCGCCGAGGTCGACGGCGGGACTGCCGCACTCACCGCAGCGATAGAGCGGCGCGTCGACCGCCTTGTAATCGAGGTAGCGACCCGACGCGTCGACGAAGACCGACGCGTTCCAGAGCTCGAACCGGTTGGTGCTACACCGGTTCGGACACGCCAGGAACATCAGACGACTCGATGCACTACGCGACTCGCTGCAGCTTCTTGAGCCGGTCGGCCGCCCGGCGGAGCGTCTCCATCTTCTTGGGGAAGGAGAACCGGATCTGGTGGCGGCCCCGCTCAGGCTCCAGATAGAAGCTGCTGCCGGGGACGGTCGCCAGGCCGATCTCGCGGACCATCCGATGGGCGAGATTGACGTCGTCCTCGCGGAAGGGGGTGATGTCAGTCATCACGTAGTAGGCCCCGTCCGGCGGGTATGCTTTGAAGCCGACCTCGTCCAGGATCTCCAGCATGAAGTCGCGCCGCTCCCGATACGCGTTCAGCAAATCGATGTAGTACTGGTCGGGGAAGTGCAGCGCGGCTGCGGCCGCCACCTGTAATGGATGGGGCGCGCCGACAGTGACGAAGTCATGCACCTTGCGGATGGCGTTCGTCATCTCGGCCGGCGCGATCGCGTAGGCCAGCCGCCAGCCGGTGACGCTGTAGGTTTTGGAGAGGCCGTTGATCGTAACCGTCCGATCGCGCATCCCGTCGAGGGTGGCGATGCTCAGATGCTCGCCGCGGTAGACGAGATGCTCGTAGATCTCGTCCGTGATCGCAAGCGCGTCGAATTCCCGGCAGAGGCCACCGATGAAGGCGAGCTCCTCCCGGCTGTAGACCTTCCCGGTGGGGTTGTGGGGGGTGTTGACGATGATCGCTCGTGTCCGTCGGTTGAAGGCCTGGCGGAGCTGCTCGCGGTCAAAATGCCAATCCGGTGGGACCAGCGGCACGACCACCGGCCTGGCGCCGGACAGGATGCAATCCGGGCCGTAGTTCTCATAGAACGGCTCGAAGATGACGACCTCGTCGCCCGGGTCCACCAGGGCCAGGATGGCCGACAGCATCGCTTCGGTCACGCCGCAGCAGACCGTGATCTCGGTTTCTGGATCGACGGCCATCTGCCGGAAATGGCGGGTCTTGTCGGCGATCGCATCGCGCATCACCTTCGCTCCCCAGGTGGTCGCGTATTGATTGAAATCCTGGCGAATGGCCTCGACCGCCGCTTCCTTCAGCTCGGCCGGCGCGGCAAAGTCGGGAAACCCCTGGGCCAGGTTGACGCAGTCACTGCCGTGTTCCGCGATACACCGGCGGGTCATCTCTCGGATGACGGATTCGGTGAAGGTCTTCGACTTCTGCGAGACGACCGCGCGTGACATCTGCATAGAATGCCAGAAGTGTCGCGCCATCCCGACCAGGTCGAGGGCGTCGCCGCGTTCCGCAAACAGTTCCCCATCTTCGACCAGAAGGTGTACCTGAGCAGCTGCTCGCAGGGTGCCCTCGCCCGTCCCGTAGAGGCGGCCGTGGAGGAGTTTCTCGAGTCGTGGCACCGCTACGGCAACCCCTGGGAGAGCTGGGTCGCCCGGATGGAGGAGCTGCGGGCGGCATTCGCGCGCTTGATCAATGCCGACCCCATCGAGGTGGCGGTCACGTTCTCGGTGTCGAGCGCCCTCAACTCCCTCGCCAGCGCCCTGAGCTATGAGGTCCGTTCGCGGGTCGTCACCAGCGATTTCGACTTTCCGACGGTGGGGCACATCTGGCTCGCCCAGCAGCGCCGCGGGGCTCAGGTCGTGTTTGCGCGGGCCCGGAGCCACCGGCTGCCGCTTACCGCGTTCGAGGAGGTGGTTGACGCGCAGACGGCGCTCGTGTCGACGACGCACGTTTGCTACAAGAACGGCTTCAAGAACAACGTGAGCGCGCTGGCCGAGCTGGCTCACGAACGGGGCGCGTACCTCCTGATCGACGCCTACCAGAGCATGGGGACGCAGCCGATGGACGTCAAGGCGCTCGATCTGGACATCCTGGTGACCGGCGCCCTGAAGTACCTGCTGGGCTCGCCGGGCGTCGCCTTCATGTACATGCGCAAGGACCTGATCGAGCGCTTCCAGCCGAGCGACTCGGGATGGTTCGGCCAGGAGAACGTGTTTGCCTATGACGTGCACCATCTGCGCTATGCCGACTCGGCCCGCCGGTTCGAGACCGGCTCGCCGCCGGTGCCGAGTGTCTACGCGACTCTGCCGGCCTTGCGATTGATTGACGAGGCCGGCCTCGAGACGATCGAAGCGCACGTCCGCGGCCTGGCGGGCCGGTTCATCGAGGGTGCGCGCCGCCGCGGCCTGGCGCTCTTGACCCCCGAGGAACCGGCTTTGCGCGGGCCGCTGGTGATGGTCCGGTCGACCGACGCCCCCCGGCTGGTCGAGGTCCTGGGCCAGGACGGCATCCTGTGCTCGACCCGGGACGGCGCGCTGCGGGTCTCGCTCCACTACTACAACACGGCCGGCGACGTGGACGCCGTTCTGACGGCGCTCGATCGCCATCCCGAGCTGGTCGCCCATGCCGCCGATTAGAAAGGCTTAGGAAGCGGCGTCCAGCGGTTGCTCTCCGTACTCCAAACGTGTATAAAGAGCGCACCGAATTTAGGTCTTCAACGAAGGAAGAGGAGGTCGACACAGACGATGGGAAAGCCGAGGATTCTCGTATTCGCCGCGATGGCGAGCGTGGCGCTGGCGGCGTGCGGAACATCGAGCCCAAGTGGAAATGCCAACGCACCGACCAAGGTTCAGATTGCTGCCGAGGGGCCGTTTACGGGCGATGAAGCATCGATCGGCGCAGGCGCGCTCCAGGGGATCAAGCTGGCGGTCAAGGACTTCAACAAAAAGGGTGGGGTGCACGGGACCAAGGTCGACCTGGTCATCTGGGACGACAACCATAAGGCCCAGACCGCGACCACGCTTCAAGCGCAGGGAATTTCTGACCCGACCATCCTCGGGATCGTCGGACCGATGAACTCGTCGGTGGTCGAAGCCAGTGAGCCTGGCCTGCAGAGCGCCAGTCCGCCACTGCCGTTTGTCACGGAGTCCGCTTCGGCGATCAAAGTCACCGACGCCGGCTACAGCGTGGCCCACCGTGTCAACGCCCGCGACGACAAGCAAGCGGCGCTGGATGGGCAGTTCATGATCGATCAGGGCGCCAAGAAAGTGGAGGTCCTGGATTCCGCAACGGACTACTCGAGGCCGTTGGCGGACGCTGTCCAGAACTATCTGAAGACCAAGGCGCCGAGCATCCAGATCAAGCGCGACAGCGCGACGAATGGTCAGACCAACTTCTCGACCGTCGTGACCAATCTGAAGGCCTTCAACGCCGATTGGGTGTTCTTCGCCGATGAGGGTACGGAGACCGCGCCCCTCGTCCAGCAGATGGCGCAGGCGAATCTAAAGATCGGTCAGAACGTCCAGTTCCTGGGCACCGATGGAGAGGACGACCCGTCGATCGTTACCTCCTCCCAGGGTGCATACCTCGGCGCGTATGCCTCGAACGTGACCGCCGATCCGCAGAGCGTGTCGACGGCGGCCAGCTTCGTGACGGAATTCACAGCCGAGTATGCTCCCGACGCGATTTCCAAGGCCGGCCCTTTCTACGGCTCGGCCTACGCCGCCACCCAGGTCCTGCTTCAGGCGATCGCCAACTCGCCGGTCAGCAACGGCAAGATCTCGCGGAGCGACGTCCTGAGCCACCTGGGCAGTGACACCTTTGACACGATTTTGGGCTCGATCAAGTACGACCCCAAAGGCGACGTCGCGAATGTCACCATCGGCATCTTCCAGGCAAAAGGCACAACCGCTGCCCCGCAGATGGCCTCGGTGAAGTCGGTTAGCGGTTAAGCACTAGCCAGGGGGACGGGCAACCGTCCCCCTGCTTTCCGACATGGATTACTTCCTGCAGACTTTTCCGCAGCAGCTGGTCAACGGGCTGGAAGCAGGAAGCCTTTACGCGCTCATCGCCCTGGGCTACACGCTGGTCTACGGCATCCTGGAGATGCTCAACTTCGCGCACGGCGACGTCTTTATGGTCGGGGGATTCCTGGCCGCCGGTGTTGCGGGTCTCTTCATCCACAACGGCGTCGCCGCCGTTCCGGCGGCGCTCGTCGTGACCCTGATGGTCGCGGTGGCGATGGGCGGGAGCGGCCTGCTCGGGGTCGGCATCGAGCGCATCGCCTACCGGCCGCTGCGAAACGCCAATCGGCTGGCGCCACTGATCACGGCCATCGGTGTCTCGCTGCTGCTCGAGAGCGTCGTCCAGGTGCAGATCAGCCCCGCTCCGGTGCTGGTGCCGAGCAATGAGCTCATTCCGCAAAGCGTGCTCCAGGTGGGCAATGTCGCGACCCCATTCACGGGTGCGACCCTTTTCGTCGCGGCGATTCTCCTCATGGTGGGGCTCGATCTGTTCGTCTTCCGCACCAGGTTCGGCAGCGCGATGCGCGCGACTGCGCAGGACCGCGAGGCGGCGACTTTCATGGGCATCGACGTCGATCGGGTGATCGTGGTGACTTTTCTCATCGGGTCGGCACTCGCCGGCGTCGGTGGGGTCCTCTACGGCTTGCGCTTCGCGACGGTGGACTTCTTTATGGGATACCTGTTGGGGATCAAAGCGTTCACTGCCGCCGTGATTGGAGGAATTGGGAACCTCCGCGGCGCCGTAGTTGGAGGGCTGTTGCTCGGGGTCCTGGAAAGCTTCGGTGGCGGTTTCATCAGCAGCCAATATCAAGACGCCTTCGCCTTTCTGGCGCTGATCGTCGTGCTCCTGGTGCGGCCCCAGGGTCTCTTTGGACAGCCACTGACAGACCGGGCATGACGGCTCCCCCTCGCGTGGCTGAGGTCGAGCCGATGCCCTGGCACAAACGGCTCTGGGAATCAGGGCCCTATGGGTGGAACCAGGCGCTCACCAGACCTCAGGTGCTCGTCCCCTTCTTCGTGGTGGCCGCTACCCTGCCACCCTTGCTGCAATACATCGAGAACAACTCGGCATGGACCGGTGCCGAGTTCTGGATCCGAATCCTGACCACGTGCGCGATGTACGCGTGCCTCGCCGTCAGCCTCAACCTGGTTGTCGGTTATGCGGGCCTGCTGAACCTGGGCTTCATCGCATTCTTTGCCATAGGTTCGTATGCCTATGCCCTGGTCGCGAGCGACCAGCTGCATCAGCATCTGCCTCTCTGGTCATCGCTCATTACCGTGATCGCCGTCACCCTTGGCTTCGCGCTCCTCGTCGGGATCCCGTCGCTTCGATTGCGGGGGGACTACCTCGCAATCGTGACCCTTGCCTTCGGGCTGATCATGCGGGAGCTCACCATCGACCTCGATCGGCCTCCGGTCCTGGCTGGCCACCAGTTCGGGCCCAGCGACTTCAACCTCACGGGTGGAACGGCGGGCATTCACGCAGTCGATCCACTCCGGCTGCCGTCCTGGATGCCCCTGATCCACGGCGCCGCCTTCCAATCGCGGACCTACTATTGGATCTTCCTGGGATTCCTCGCCATCATCATCTTCTGCCTGCTTCGATGGCGTGGATCTCGGGTTGGACGCGCCTGGGTGGCCGTCCGCGAGGACGAGCTCGCCGCCCGTGCCATGGGGGTCAACACCTTCAAATATCGCCTGCTGGCATTTTGTACCAGCGCCGTCATGGCCGGCATCGTCGGCATGATCGACGCCGCGTACACGCACAACACCTTTCCCGACAACTTCAACGTGCAGGAGACGGTGCTGGTCTTCATCATGGTCGTACTCGGCGGCCTCGGCAGCATCCCGGGGGCGATCGTCGGCGCGACCCTGGTCACGATCCTCCCGTTTGTGCTACAGCAGTTGGTGCTCTATAAGTACGTCGTCTTCAGCCTCGTTCTGATTGTGCTGATGATCTTCCGGCCCCAGGGGCTGCTGGGGACCGTCTCGATTCGCCCACGAGCCACGATGGGCGGAACGATCGAGCTGCTCACGGCCGAATCGGCCATCGCGGCATCTGAGCTCCCCACGGTGACCGATCGGGAGGCGGCTGACCTGGAAAGCGCATCAGGCGCGATCGTGGCCATGGAGCCGGAACCGTGACCGATCGACGTCGCGTCCTGGAGCTGCGTGGCCTGACACATCGCTTCGGCGGTCTGAAAGCCGTCGATGGTCTCCAGGTCGACATCGACGAGGGAGAGATCGTCAGCCTGGTGGGCCCCAACGGCGCTGGGAAGACCACCGTGTTCAACCTGATCTCGGGGGTCTTGAAGGCGACGGCCGGTTCGATTCGGCTGCTGGGTCGCGAGCTGGTCGGTCTGCCGGCGCATCGGATCACGCACCATGGTGTCGCCCGTACCTTCCAGAACATCCGCGTCTTCCCACAGCTCACCGTGCGCGAGAACATCCTGCTCGGCACACACCATTGGACCCGAAGCGGGATGCTGGGGTCGGCGATCTTCTGGCCGGGGACGATGCGGGCCGAGCGCGCCGCCGAAGCCGAGGTCCATACGGCCATCGACCTCTTCCGTGAACGCCTCGAGCCGCGACTCGAGGATCCCGCTTACAGCCTCTCCTACGCAAATCGCCGGCGGACTGAGATTGCCAGGGCTCTCGCCGCCAGGCCGCAGCTGCTGCTCCTCGACGAGCCGGCGGCCGGGATGAACCCATACGAGCGGATCGAAATTGCCGGTCTGATCCGGTCGATGCGCGACCGTGGATTGACGATCTTTCTGATCGAGCACCACATGCCCCTGGTGATGGAGATCTCCGACCGCGTCATCGTGATGGACCATGGGGTGAAAATTGCGGAAGGCTTGCCCAAGGAGGTCCACAGCAATCCAAGAGTCGTCGAAGCCTACCTCGGTCGCCGGGCAGCGTCCGCCTAGCGGCGCGGCGCCGATCGACGACGTCGTCCTGCGGTTGCAGGACGTCGAGGTGCGCTACGGGCCGGTACCTGCATTGCGCGAGGTCAACATGGAAATCCGACGTGGCGAGATCGTGTGCTTGCTCGGCGGCAACGCCTCAGGCAAATCGACCACCATGAAGACGGTCATCGGCTCCCTCCGGCCCACCAGGGGATCGGTTTGGTACGACGGCCACGACATCACTGGCTGGAACACGTCGCGGCGGGTTGCCGACGGCATCGCCATCGTGCCAGAGGCCCGCCGGATCTTTCCGCGGCTGACCGTCCGCGAGAACCTGTTGATGGGGGCCTTTATCCGAAAGGATCATCCGGAAATCCAGGCCGATCTGGACCACGTGATGCAGATGTTCCCCCGCCTCAAGGAACGAGCCGCGCAGCGCGGCGGCACGATGTCCGGTGGCGAGCAGCAGATGCTCGCGATGGCGCGCGCCCTGATGTCACGGCCGCGCTTTCTCTGCATGGACGAGCCCTCGATGGGCCTGGCGCCGGTGCTGGTGGAGCAGCAGTTCGAGACCATCCAGCGGCTGAATGCCACCGGGATCACGATCTTTGTCGTGGAGCAGAACGCGAGGATGGCCCTGGCCATCGCCAACCGCGGCTATGTCCTACAGAGCGGTCGGGTCGTGCTCACTGGCACGGCGGCGTCCCTGCTCGAGAACCCTCAGATGCAGCGGGCCTATCTCGGGATTTAGGACGCGGTTCAGCGGACCGGAGGAAGCTTCGCCTCCGGCGAGCCGGCGGGCGAGAAGGCGCCGAGCACCTTCATGTTCTCCCGGCCGGTGTTCTCCAGGGTATGCCGGACACCGATCGGGAAGAAGACCAGCGAGCCCGGCCGCAGTTCGCCTACGGGTTCATCCTCGATCCAGAGCCGCCCACTGCCGGCCAGGATGTAGACCGCCTCCTCGTGGGGATGAGCATGCAGCGGGGCCCGACCGGTTGGAATGATCCCGGTGAACTGCGTCATCCGGCGGCAGCCGACCTCGGGGTTCACCAGAACCCGAAAGCTCCGCTCACCCATCAGGGTCGGCGTGATGCGACTCTCTTCCATCATGGTCGGCTTGACCGCCGCCTCGTCCATGTCGGTCGATCCGAGCCCGGTGAGATCGAGACGTGGCATGGCCGGGTGGATGTCGTCGGGGTCGATCGGGGGTGACATAGCACCAACGAGGATGAGCGGTGTGTCACCGGTGTTGACGTAGCTGTGCTCCGACCCAACGGGCACGAAGACCGCGCGTCCTGGGCTCACCGCGTGGGCGGCCGACTCGACCCGCACTTCGCCAGAGCCTTCGAGAACGTAGAGAACTTCCTCAGCGCCGACGTGGACATGAGTTTCCGAGGAATCCGGGTCAAGGGTCAGGCGGTACGCCATCACGTGCTCGGCGCCGAGTTCCCGGTCGACCAGCCACTGCAGCACGCCGCCCTCGATGGCGCGGCCCTGAATGTCGCGCTGATGACGCAGGCGGGCGCGTTGCTTCACCGACATGATCGTGCCGCCGATGATACACGCGGGAATCCCGCGACCCCGATGCTCGTCGGAATCCCGCGACCCTGATACACGCGGGAATCCCGCGACCCTGGTACACGCGGGAATCCCGCGACCCTGATGAACACGCCAAACCTTTACCATCACCTCGAAGAAGGGATGGAGTATCGGCGCTTCGGTCGAACCGGGATGCGGGTCTCAGTCCTGGGACTGGGCTGCGGGGGATTCGGTGGGGTGGGCTCGGCCCCTGAGCTGTTCGGCAAGGGAGAAGACCGACAGACCGCCTTTGCCCTGATGAACCACGCCTGGGAGGCCGGCATCAACTATTTCGACACCGCCGACAGCTACGGAGGAGGCGTCTCAGAGACGGTCATCGGCGCCTGGCTCAAGGAGCGCAAGGTGCGCGACCAGCTGATCCTCTCGACCAAGGTCGGTTACGCGCTTGCCGCGGGGCCGAACGACCAGGGTCTCTCCCGCCGGCACCTCATCGAGGCGGTCGACGGCAGCCTGCGCCGCCTCCAGACCGACCACATCGATCTGTACGTGACCATGGAGCCAGACGCAAAGACTCCGGTGGAAGAGACGCTGCAAACGATGAACGACTTGATGCATGCGGGCAAGGTGCGTCACATCGGCGCCAGCAATATCACAGCGCCGCAGTTGCGAGAATCGCTCGCCGCGAGCGACCGGCTCGGTGTGCATCGCTACCAGTCGGTTCAGAACGGCTACAGCCTGCTCGACCGCGCGATCGAAAGCGACGTCCTGCCCCTGGCGGCCGAAGAGCGGCTCGCGGTCACGCCCTTTGGTCCGACCTCGGGTGGCCTGCTAACCGGCAAATACCGGTTTGGCGAGGCGCCAGCGAGTGATTCGCGGATGGCGCTCCGGCCGCAGCCGTATCAGCACCTGCTCACGGAGCGCACCTTCAGATCGATCGATGCCCTGCGAGAGGCGGCGAGCGAACGTGGCGTCGACATGGGGACGCTGGCGGTGGCGTGGGTGCTCAGCCATCCGGCGGTGACCTCGGCCCTGATCGGTCCGCGCCGGGTCGAACACTTCGAACCGTGGCTCGCCGCGGTGGCGATCCACCTTTCCGCGGCCGAGCGCGACGCGGTAACGTCACGGATGAAGGCAGTGGCTGCCTGATGGACGTGACCGTGCTCTCGGCCGAAGATGTCGCGAAGCTGCTCCCGATGCGCGATTGCATCCAGGTGATGCGGGACGCCCTGGCATCGCTCGCCCGAGGGAAGGCGTTGGTGCCGCTGCGGATGGTGATGCGGATGCCGGATGCCAGTGGCTTCCTGGGCGTCATGCCTGGTCAGATCGGGCCGGACGAGGGCCGACAGGGGGCGCTCGGGATGAAGGCCGTTTCGGTGTTTCCCGGCAACGCGCGCCGAGGCATCGACACGCACCAGGGCGCCGTTCTCCTCTTCGAGACCGATACCGGGCGGCTTTCGGCGCTGATGGACGGCGCGACGATCACCGCGATTCGCACGGCTGCCGTCTCCGGCGTGGCGACCGACCTGCTGGCCCGCCAGGAGGCGGCCGAGCTGGCAATCCTGGGGGCCGGTGTCCAGGCCCGTACGCACCTGGAAGCGATCGCCACCGTCCGGCCGCTGCGGCGGGTCCGGGTATGGAGTCGCAACCCAGAGCACGCCGTCGACCTCGTAAAAGATTCCGCCGGCCGCTACGACGCATCGATCGACGCCATGCCGACCGCTGAGGCTGCGGTTCGAGGGGCGGACGTGGTGGCGACCGTAACGGCGAGCCCCGAGCCGCTGCTCGAACGCTCCTGGGTGAAGGAGGGCGCCCACCTCAACGCGGTCGGCTCCTCGATCCCCACCACGCGGGAAATCGACACGGCGACCATGGCGGCGGCGCGGCTCTTCGTCGACCGGCGGGAGTCGGCGCTCAATGAGGCCGGCGACGTCCTGATCGCGATGCGCGAGGGCGCCTTCACCGCGGACCACATTCAGGCCGAGCTCGGGGAGGTCATCATCGGAACGGACCCAGGCCGCCGGTCCGCCGCTGAACTAACCCTCTTCAAGTCACTCGGGCTGGCGGTCGAAGACGTTGCAGCGGCGGCATTCATCCTGAAACGGGCGCAGCAGACCGGCGCCGGTCAGACGGTGCGGATGTGAAAATGACGGGGCTGCGCGTCGAGGACATTCGGCGCGCGCAGCCGGCGGTCGCCAATGCCGCGATCCGCACGCCCCTGGTGCAGCTCAACGTCTGGGACGCCCCGGCCGAGATCTATCTCAAGCTCGAGAATCTGCAGCCGATCGGCTCCTTCAAGATTCGCGGCGCGGCGAACGCGATGAGCCTGATGTCGCGTGACGAGTTGGCCAGAGGCGTCCTCGTCGCCAGTGCCGGCAACATGGCCCAGGGTGCCGCCTGGAATGCGCGCCGGCTACGCATCCCCTGCACGGTGATCGCTCCGGACCACGCGCCGGACACAAAGGTGGAGGCGATCGAACGGTTGGGTGGCCGCGTGATCAAGGTGCCCTTCGATCGCTGGTGGCAGACCTTCACCGACCGGAGCTACCCCGGCGTCGATGCCACGTTCATCCACTCCTTTGACGACGACCGCGTGATGGCGGGCAATGGCACGATCGGGTTGGAGCTGCTGGAGGACCTTCCCGACGTCGACACGGTGCTGATTCCATGGGGCGGCGGTGGACTTGCCGGCGGGATCGCAACCGCGCTCCGGGCGCTCAAACCAGCGATGCGCATCTTTGCCGTAGAGGCCGACACTGGGGCGCCACTCACCGCATCCTTGAAGGCGGGCTCGACACAGGTTGTCGATTACCAGCCATCCTTCGTCGACGGGATTGGCAGCAAGACGGTCTTCCCGAACATGCTCGTCATGGCGCAGGAGCTGCTGGACGGATCGTTCACCGCCAGTCTCGAGGAGATTGCCGCGGCCCTGCGGCTGTTGGCGGAGCGCAATCGCGTGATCGCGGAGGGTGCGGGCGCCGTCGCCCTGGCGGTGGCGCTCTCCGGGAGGGCCGGCCGGGGACGGATCGCCTGCATCGTCTCCGGCGGGAACATCGACCTGCCCAAGCTGGCAAAGATCCTGGGCGAGCACTGAGTTGGCCGGGCTGGCCGGCCGGATCGCGCTCATCACTGGCGGCGGGCGTGGGATCGGCCGCGCCGTCGCGCTGTCTCTTGCGGCGGCGGGCGCGGATGTGGCGGTCGCGGCTCGCTCGGCCGGCGAGCTCGAGAAAACGGTTGCCGGTGTTCGCGCCGCCGGTCGACGCGGTGAGGCGATCGTTTGTGACGTTGCTGAACGCTCGCAGGTGGATGCCCTGGTCGCTCGCGTCAAAACCACCCTGGGCGAGCCGCTGATCCTCGTCAACAACGCCGGGATTGCCGCCAGCGCCAAGCTGGCCGACACCACGGACGAGATGTGGGATCGCATGTTGCGGGTCAACGCGACCAGCGCCTTCTACTGCACCCGAGCCGTGCTGCCCATGATGCTGGCCGCGAAGTGGGGTCGGGTCGTCAACATGGCCTCGGTCGCGGCCAGGGCGGGAGCGCCATACATTGCCGCGTACACCGCTTCGAAGCACGCGCTGCTCGGTCTGACGCGTGCGGTGGCGGCCGAGGTTTCCAGCCGCGGCATCACCGTGAACGCGGTCTGCCCGGGCTACGTCGATACCGAGATGACCGATGCCTCGACAGCAAACATCTCGAAACGGACCGGGCGCTCGGAAGCGGATGCCCGAAAAATCCTCGAAGGGTTCAGTCCACAGGGACGGCTAATGACCGCCGAGGAGGTGGCGGCCTTGACCACCTACCTGTGCACCGAGGCCGCCCGCGGCATCAATGGCCAGGGGATCGTCCTCGACGGTGGCGCCGTCCAGTCATGACCGCCCGGGACCGGCTCGCCGCTGACGCGAAGGACGCGGCCCGAAAACTCGCGTCGGTCGCCGCCGCCGGTGAGGAGGGCCGGGTCAATCGCCGGCTGATCCGGGGACTGGCCGAAGAGGGCTTGCTGCCACGCCTGTTCCCGCGCGGCGCCGGGGGGACCCGTGATGGCGAGATCTCGGCCGTGGACCTCTGCGTGGTTCGAGAGGCGCTTGGCCAGGAGTCGACCGTAGCCGAAAACGCCGTGGCGATTCAGACGCTGGGTGCGTATCCGATCGTCCTGGGTGGTACGGATGAGCAAGCCGGGCGCTACGCCGGCCCGCTCGCCAGAGGCGACGCGGTCGCGGCCTTCGCCCTCACCGAGCCGGCGGCCGGCACCGACGCCGGGGCGCTGGCTCTGCGCGCCGACCGCGACGGTACGGGCTATCGCCTCTCGGGCACCAAGGTATTCATCTCCAATGCACCCGACGCCGATGTCTACACCCTGTTCGCGAGGACCACGCCCAACGCCGGAACGAAAGGGATCACCGCGTTTGTGGTCAGCGGCGATGCAAAGGGTTTGAGCGGAACGGTGCTGCACCTGCTATCGGCGCACCCGATTGGCCGGCTGGAGCTGGACGGCGTCGTCGTCTCGGCAGACCAGGTACTGGGCGAGGTCGATACCGGCTTCCGGCTGGCGATGCGCACGCTCGACCTGTTTCGTCCGAGCGTAGGCGCATCGGTCCTTGGAATGGCTCGAGCTGCGCTTGACGCCGCGATTGGGCACGCCTCAACCAGGCAGGCTTTCGGCCGACCGATCAAGGAATTCCAGGCGGTCTCCCACCAGCTGGCCGAGATGGCGACAAGGCTCGAAGCCGCCCGGGCGCTGGTCTACTCGTCCGCCGAGGCGTACGACCGCGGCGATCAAGACGTTGCCCGACAGTCGGCAATGGCGAAGCTGTTTGCCACCGAGACCGCGCAGCAAGTCATCGATGTGGCGATCCAGGTGCATGGTGCCGTGGCCCTCGAGCGCGGCCATCTGCTGGAACACCTCTTTCGCGAGGTCCGAGCCCCGCGAATCTACGAAGGTACGTCGGAGATCCAGCGCGAGGTCATCGCCCGCGACCTCTTCCGAAGCCGCGACTGAGCGGGTTGTAGCGCCTCCTGGAGCGGACTTCCTGGCGGTCTGCCGTTAAGCGCGGACGAGGAACAGATGAAACTCGATGATGGCGTGAGGCTCCGCCCGAGTGAACCCAATCTGCGGCACTTCGATCCCGTAGTCCGCCATCTCGAGACCAAGCGAGCCGACCAATTCAATCCGGTCGCCACTCATCTGGATGGTCAACGGGACGTCGACATCGCGGCTGACGCCATGGAGCGTCAGGCGACCCCGGCCCACCATCGCTACCGGCGTCGTCGAAGCCGAGGCGTCGGCTGGAGGGATGATGCGGTCCGCCTTAAACGTCGCCGTTGGATACGTCCCGGTCTGCAAATACAGACCCGAAACGAAGCCGTCTCGTTGGAAGGTCTGGAAGGTGGCGTACGTGTCGACACTCTGCAATTTCGTGAGGTCGGCAGAAAAGCTGACCTGGCGGACGACGAGCTGACCGGCCTGCGACTCGATGACGAGGCTGCCGCTGACCGCCGAGGTCCGAGCCACCGCTTCGGTGGGCGCAGGCTGATTGATGAACTTCTCGCGAGCTCGGTAGCCGGCTTCCGATCCGGACGCAATATTCCAGCGTCCGGTGAGGCCGCCAGGGCTGGCTGACGGCGCCGGCGAGCTCAGCGTGAAGGCGGCGGGCGCGTGATGTCCGAAAAAAGTCAAAAGCCCATAGCCACCAATGCCGAGCGCCACCACGACAACCGAGGACGTGATGACGATGAGCCACCGCTTGCGTTTCACTCGAGTCCCACCCTCGGTCTCTTGCTACGCCTGGATTGTTAGAGAGCTATTTAACTTGTTAGGAGTTGTTAGGCCGGTCCATCCCGTGACCTCCGCTGTCGAGAGAGATGTCGCTGCTCTCCCACCGCGTAGGCCTCCCCAGCCAGCCGGCGACTTGCGCATCCAGTTTTGGCCTCCGACCGGATGCGAAACTCGTGCACGTGATTTCCCGGCGAGATCGTCTGGATGCCACGGGACGCTTGCGTCAGGCGGTCACCGCGATGCACATCAGCTCGACCTTCGCCGCCGGGTCGTACAGCCGGCGGACCTCGAGCAAGGCCATGGCCGGATAGTGGCGTCCGAAGTGGCGCCGGTAAGCCTCGCCGATGACCTTCGCCGATCGCCTGTACTCGTCGATGTCCGTCACGAAGATCTGCATGCTGACGAGGTCCTGCGGATGCGCGCCGGCGGCCTCCAGCGCCAGCACCACGTTCCCAGCAGCGGCCTCGAACTGCTCAGCCATCGTGCCGGCGACGACGCTGCCATCAGGCCGCTGCGCCGTCTGACCCGCCAGGTAGACGGTGCGCCCGGCCTGCGCGATGATGGCGTGAGAGAAGCCCGACGGTCGCGGTAGGGTTTCGGGATTGCGAATCTCGTGGGGAGTGATTAGCGACCGGTCCATTTGGGCTCCCGCCCTTCGCGGAACGCCGCGTAAAACTCGGCGTGATCTGCGCTCTTCATCAGCAGCGCCTGGGTCATGCTATCCAGCTCAAGCGCGCCCCCAAGGTTCATATCCATCTGTTTCGAGATCAGCATCTTGGTGGCGGCGAAGGCGAGCCCTGGGCCTGCCGCCAGCCGGCGGGCAACCCCGCTAGTTTCCATTGCCAGCTCGGCATCCTCGACCACGGCATTGGCAAGGCCGATCCCCAGCGCCCGCTGGGCGGTGACAGGTTCGCCGAGCAGCAGCAGCTCGCTGGCTCGTCCCAACCCGATTAATCGCGGCAATAGATAGGCGGCGCCCATGTCGCCACCGGAGAGCCCGACCTTCGTAAAGAGGAAGGAGAAGGTCGCCGACGCGGCCAGAATGCGCAGGTCTGCCGCCAGCGCGATCACCGCCCCCGCCCCTGCCGCGACGCCGTTGACGGCGGCGATGATTGGAAGGGGGCAGTCGCGCATTCGCTGGGTGACGGTTCCAGTCATCCGGGTGAAGGCCAACAGGTCGCGCGGATCCATCTCTTGTAGCTCACCGATGATTTCGGTGACGTCGCCCCCGGAGCTGAAGCCGCGGCCGGTCCCCGTAATCACCAGCACCCGAGCATCGTCGCGCTGGGGTAATTCCGTCAACAGATCGCGAAGATCCGCATAGACCTGGAAGGTCAGTGCGTTCAACTTTTGCGGACGGTCGAAGATAATCGTCGCGACGCCGTCCTCGACGGTGAAGCGGAAGTGGTTCCACGATTGCGTCGGCGCCGCCGATCCGCGGAACGCACTCATCCGGGAAAACTTATCATCTCCTCCGAAGGAGCGACGGTAGATGAACATCGGGCTCGGCCTTCCGACGACAACGGCCGGCGTGAGTGGTGAGCTTCTGATCGACTGGGCGAAGCGTGCCGACGCCGGGCCATTCACCAGCGTCGGCGTGCTCGACCGCATTGCTTATCAGAATTACGAGCCCTTCACCGCGCTGGCGGCTGCCGCGGCGGTTACCCGTCGGGTCCGGCTCGCGACCATGATCGTGATCGCGCCGCTCCGGAATACCGCGATCCTCGCCAAGCAGGCGGCATCACTCGATGCGATTTCTGCTGGTCGTCTCACCCTGGGTCTCGCGGTCGGAGCGCGCGGGGAGGACTACGAGGTCGCCCAGGTCGAGAGCCGCGGCCGCGGCCGGCGTTTTGCCGAACAGCTCGAGACCATTCGCGATATCTGGGAGGAGGGGAAGATCGGCCCGACGCCAAGCGGAACTGGCCCCCGTCTCCTGGTCGGCGGATCGAGCGGCGAGGCGCTGGCCCGGATGGCGCGCTACAGCGACGGTTACATGCACGGCGGCGGGCCGCCACGCGCCTTTGGCGGCGCCGTCGCGAAAGCCTTAGCCGCCTGGTCTGACCTGGGGAGGCCCGGCCGGCCGGTGCTTTGGGGGATGGGTTATTTCGCCCTCGGCGATGGAACGGCCGAACCCGGCGCCGAGTATCTGCGGCATTACTACGCGTTCACCGGGTCGTTCGCCGACAAGATCGCGGCCGGAAACCTGACCTCGCCGGGAGCCATCGCCGACTTCATCCGTGGCTACGAAGACGCCGGCTGCGACGAACTGGTGCTGTTCCCGACCGTGTGTCGGCTCGATCAAGTCGACCGTCTCGCCGAGGTGATTCACTAAGCGGGTGCGCTACGCCGTGATCGGCGGCGGCCCCGCCGGACTGTACTTCGCCCTGCTGGCAAAGAAGGCCAACCCGGCTGACGAGGTCCTGGTGGTGGAGCGCAATCCACCCAACGCCACGTTCGGCTGGGGCGTCGTCTTTTCGGAAGAGACGCTGGGGGCGCTGCGCGACGCCGACTACGAGACCTACACCGAGATCGGGGAGAGCTTCGCCCGCTGGAATGCGATTGACATCTACTACCGCGACACGAAGATCCGCTCCCGCGGCCATGTCTTCACCGGCATTTCGCGAAAGGTCCTGCTCAATATCCTGCAGCGGCGTTGTCAAGCCCTCGGTGTCCGCGTGGAGTTCGAGCGCGAGATTCGTGATCTCCGGGAAGTCGAGGGCGCGGATCTCGTCATCGGCGCCGACGGGATCAACGGTCTGGTGCGGCGGGCGTACGCCGAGGCCTTCAAGCCGCAGATCGCGGTCCATCCCACGAAATACGTCTGGTTTGGCGGCGACTTACCGCTTGACGCCTTCACCTTCATCTTTCGCCGCAACGACGACGGACTCTTCCAGGTGCATGCCTACCCATTCGATGCTCACACCTGCACGTTCATCGTCGAGTGCCCGGAGGACGCCTGGCGCCGGGCCGGGCTCGAATCCGCGAGCGAGGCGGAGAGCATTGCCTATTGCGAGACCCTCTTCCAGCCCGAGCTGCGCGGGCGCCGGCTGATGTCGAACCGCTCCCTGTGGATCAACTTTGCCACCTTGCGTCAGGAGAGCTGGCATCACGGCAATATCGTCCTGCTCGGCGATGCCGCCCATACCGCGCACTTCTCGATTGGCTCGGGAACCAAGCTCGCGATGGAGGACAGCATCGCGCTGGTCGATGCCCTTCGCCGGCGTCAGGACCTGGATGCCGCCGTCAACGACTACGAGATGGAGCGGCAGCCGGTCGTCGAGCGGTTCCAGGAGGCGGCGCTCGAGAGCTCGAGCTACTTCGAGCACGTCGCCCGCTATGCCCACTTCGACCCCAGGCAGTTTGCCTTCAACCTGCTCACGCGGAGCCGCCGAATCACCTATATCAACCTGACCCAGCGCGATCCAGAGCTGGTGCGGACGGTTGACGCCTGGTTTGCGGCGACCGCGCAGGGATCGCCCGATGGCGCGCTGCGCCTGAGTCCGCCGCCGATGTTCGCACCGTTTCGAATCGGGGACGTGACGCTGCCGAATCGGGTGGCCATCGCTGCCGGAGCGGACCTGGAGACGGCCGCCCGAACGGGTGCCGGGCTGATCATCACCGACTTTGTGAGCGTTACCGAGGATGGACGCATCACGCCCGAGACGCCTGTGTTCGATCGGGCACGTCAGCACGCAATGCGGGGGGCGGTGGAGCGCGTGCATCAGGCCGGCAGCCAGCTCGCGCTCCAGCTCGGTCACGCGGGCCGGCGCGGGTCGATGCGCCCGCGATCGCAGGGTGTGGACCGGCCATTGAAGCAGGGCGGCTGGCGGTTGATCGCCGCCTCGCCGATCGCCTTTACGCCGCACGCCGCGCTGCCACGTGAGATGACGCGGCGTGACATGACGCACATCGCGACCGTCTTTGCGGCGGCCGCTCGGGCCGCGGCCGGCTGCGGGTTCGATGCCGTGGAGCTCAACTTTGCACACGGATACCTCCTGGCCGGCTTCATCTCACCGTTGACCAATCGCCGTACAGATGACTACGGCGGCTTGCTCGAGAACCGGATGCGCTTTCCGCTGGAAGTCCTCGACGCCGTGCGTGAGACGTGGGAGCGCCCGCTGCTGGTGCGGATCTCAGCCAGCGACTGGATGCCCGGCGGGCTCGAGCTGGACGAAGCCGTCGGGGTCGCCGCCTTGCTCAAGGCGCATGGCTGCGACCTGGTCCACCCGGTCATGGGCCAGACGGTGTGGGAGAGCCGCCCGGATTACCGGCGTCTCTTCGGCGTGCCGGCCAGTGACCGGATCCGCAACGAAGCCGGGATTCCGACTCTGGCGAGCGGCAACATCACGACCGCCGACGACGTCAACACCATCCTCGCCGCCGGCCGCGCCGATCTCTGCCGGCTCGACCTGCCATGATGCCGGGCAATGGCGGCTGAACCCTCCTTCGCTCGGGACTTGCCGAAGGCGGAGCTTCATCTCCACATCGAGGGGACCCTCGAGCCCGACTTGATGTTCGAGCTGGCGAGGCGCAACAGGGTGCGCCTGCCCTACGGCTCAGTCGACGAACTGCGTCGAGCCTATGTCTTTGACGATCTCCAGTCATTCCTCGACATCTATTACGCCGGCTGCCGCGTACTGCTGAAGGAGCAGGACTTCTACGAGCTGACCTGGGCCTACCTGACCCGCGCGGCCGGCCAGGGCGTTCGCCATGCCGAGATCTTCTTCGACCCGCAGACCCACACCGACCGTGGGGTGCCATTCCAGACCGTGATCACCGGCATCCATCGTGCGCTGGAGCGGGCACGCGATCGGCTGCGGATAACCAGCGGGCTCATCCTGTGTTTTCTGCGGCACTTGAGCGCACAATCCGCGATGCAGACGCTGACCGAGGCGCTCGCCTACCGTGACTGGATCCTGGCGGTCGGCCTCGATTCCTCGGAAGTCGGCCATCCGCCCTCGAAATTCCAGGCGGTCTATGACCGAGCCCGGGAGGCGGGTTTGCTTGCCGTGGCGCACGCCGGCGAAGAGGGCCCGCCCGCCTACATCTGGGAGGCGCTCGACCTCCTCAACGCGCAGCGCATCGACCATGGGGTGCGATGCGCCGAAGATACGCGGCTGGTCGGACGCCTGGTCGAGGAGCGCATCCCGTTGACCATTTGTCCCCTGTCGAACGTCAAGCTGCGGGTGTTTCCGTCCCTGCGGCAGCACAACCTGAAGCAGCTGCTCGACCGCGGCCTGCTGGTGACCGTGAATTCCGATGACCCGGCGTACTTCGGTGGCTACGTCGGCGACAATCTTCAAGCCAGCGCCAGTGCTTTGGGTCTCAGCCGGGAGCAGCTGCTCGCGCTCGCCAGGAATTCGTTCATCGCATCCTTCCTGCCCGACGAGCAGAAGCGCGCCTACCTGGCGGCCATCGACCGGTTCAGCGCTCAGGCTTCGCTGAAGACGATCTCCTGAGCCCCGTCGTAGAGCACCCGCCGGCCGAGCGCGGTGAGCTGCTCTTGACCCTCCTCGATGGTGGCGAAGTGGTTGCCGGCGAGCTGCCCGGCCTTGCTGGCGAAACGGGTCGAGCCATAGGGAAGGAGCACCTCGGTCTCGCTGATCCCACCGGGGTAGAGCAGCAGCTGGCCCGCCCCCGGGTAGCTCGTGTGGTTCTCGTAGCCGAGCCCGGTCTGCAGGTCGCCGAGTGGAACCCAGGCGGATTCGCCGCTCCAGCGCGCCTGGACCAACCGGGCACGCAGCGGAAGTAACTTCCGGAACGCGGCGCAGGTCTTGGGCGCGGCCTCTGACTCCCAGCGCGCTGTGAATCGAAACGAGCCGACCTCGATCTCAAGCATCGCGTTTAAGCGTAAGGCCGATCATCCCGTGCGCCGGCTTGGGATCGCTGAACACCCTGGTCATCGGATCGGCGTCGGAGACTTTGGAGGTGTCCCAGAGCCGGTTCTGTGCCTCGAAGCTGACTTCGGCCATACCGGTAAAGCGCGTCAGCAGCCGCGTTCCCATCTCGTGAACCAGGTGCTGAATCGACATGCTCACGAAATCATCAAACGTCACAATCACCGCGTCGCGCACCGCCTGGGAATCGATTCGCGCCGCGCCGTCGTCGATGGCATCGTCCATGCGCTGGTACCGCCAGTGAACGTCGAGGTGGACGAAGAGTGGCCGGTCGGCGCGCTCGGGCAGCGTGGTGTAGGCGTCGCGGGCGAAGTCTTTGAACGCGCTTCCGGTCAGCTTGACCAGTCGCAGGTTGCGGCGGCCACAGCGCAGGGATCGGAGGCCTTCGCGGCCGATCTCGATTTCGACGCTGCCGTAATCATCGTCGAGCGGGCTCAGCAGTTTTGGGCTGTGTTTGGCAAACGGAATCTCGCGCATGGCGAGGCGCAGCCACCGTATCTGGGGGTAGGTGGTAAGGAAGCCGCGACCGAGGAACGCGGCAAACCCTTCATGGCTGCCACCGGGATACTCCAACGCCATCGCGTAGACGAAGTTCTTCATGGTGTCAGTGGCGACCACCTCGCGGTTGTCGCCTTCGGTGTAGGCGGGCAGGAAGTTGTCGCCGAAGACGTCGATGTTGACCCGGCCGCCGAGCAGACCACGGCTCGGATGCGTCCGATAGAAGGAGACGTTGTGCTTGCCGTACCGGATCTCGGCTTTCATGCCTTGAGCCGGTCCGCGGCGATGTCGACGATGGCGCGCAGGCCTTCATCCATTTCCTCGTGGCGGGATCGGCGCAACCGCTGGCGCAAGACCTCGACAATCTCGCTCTTCGGACGACGGTTGACGAACACGACGAAGCGGAAGCCGAAGCGCCGCTCGTACTCGACATTGAGCCGCCCGAGCTCCGGAAGGACCTCCGTGCCCTGTTCTTCCAGCGAAAGGCTGGAGAGACGCCGCCGGTCCTCGCCGATTCGCGGATGGGCGTTGAGCGTCGCGACCTTCTCCTCATCGCTGAGGGTGGGCAAGAGGGCCCGCATCTGATCGACCAGCGCTGCCGGGGACCCGTAAGGGCCGCCGGCGCGGACTTTCGCGGCCAGGGGCGTGGAGCCTTCAAGCGCCTCCTCGATGGTGGTCATCATGTCCCGCGATAGATCGAGCAGGCATAGGGGGCGATCAGCAGCGGCACGTGGTACTGGCGGGCCTCGGCCAGCTGGAGCTCCAGCGCCACGGTCTCGAACAGATGCGGGGTGCCGGCGAAGTAGGCGCCGACCTCGAAGAGCAACCGGTACGAACCGGGGTTGATCCCGCCGCCACTCAAGTCGGCGATCCGTCCTTGAGCATCGGTGGTCAGGGTGCGAGTCCCGAGCGTGACGCGAACCCCCGCTGCGGGTTTGCCGGCCGCGACGTCGAGGACGTGGGTCGAAACGGTGGCCAGCGCGCTCACAGCCCCACCAGGTCGTCCGGCTTGACGGGAGCCCGTCGCAGTTCACGACCGGTGGCGTTGCGCAGGGCCGCGACCACGGCGGCCGGCACGACGACGGTCGACGGCTCGCCCACTCCCTTCGCGCCGTAGGGCAGTCCAGGTTCGGGCTCCTCGATCAATTCCGAAACGACCGGCGGCATGTCGAGCATGGTCGGCAGCAGGTAGTCGGTGAATGATGCGTTCTTGACCTGGCCGTCGACGAGGGTCACCTCCTCCATCAGCGCGAGGCCAAGACCCTGCGCGCTTCCGCCCTCGATCTGGCCCCTGACGCTCTGCGGATTGAGCGCACGGCCGACGTCCTGGGCAACGGCAAGCTGCACGACCCGGACCAGGCCGAGGTCGGTGTCGACTTCGACAACCGCGCGGGCGGCCCCAAAGGCAAAGCTGACATGCGGATCGCCCTGGCCGTTGGCATCGAGTTTCCCGGTCGGGCGATGATGCCAGACGCGGCTCGCCTCGACCGGCCGCCGCAGCTGCTGCATCCCTCCCTGCGCGTCGATTTCTTCGCGCACGGCCTGGCAGGCGAGCTGGACGGCGCCGCCGGTCATCATCGTCTGCCGAGAGGCGGAGCTGGACCCGGCGGATCCGATCGAGGTATCCGCTTGCCGGATCAACACGCGGTCGATGCCCAACTCGGTGCGAACGATCTGGGTCACGATGGTGTCGATCCCCTGGCCAACGTCGACCGCGGCCGTCTTCACCTCGGCGACCGGGCCGTCGCGATCGACCGAGACGCGGACCCACGCCTCCGACGAGTCATCGAACCCCTCGCTGTAGGCGAGGTTCTTGTAGCCGACCGCCACCCCCACGCCGCGCTTCAACGCCTCCCCATGTCCGACATTGCCGGCGCCCCCCGGGAGCAGCATCGGATCGCGGTCGAGCGCCGGCTCGCCCGCTGGCAGCGGAAGGTGCTGCAGGCGCTCCAGGCATTGCCGCACGGGAGCGGCACCGATGATCGGCTGGCCGGTCGGCAACACCGTTCCGGTGTGTAGCGCGTTCTTCAAGCGCAGCTCGACAGGATCGAGCCGAAGGGCGATCGCCAGCTTATCCATCTGGGCCTCGTAGGCGAAGCACGCCTGCACCGCTCCGAAGCCCCGCATCGCGCCGCATGGGGGATTGTTGGTGAAGACCGCCGTCCCGACCAGCCGCGCGTTGGGGACGTCGTAGGGCCCGGCGGCGAACGTCGTGGCGTTGCCGATGACGGCCGGCGAGGTCGAGGTGTAGGCGCCGCCGTCGACCAGGAGGCGAGCCTGCACGTTGACCAGCGTTCCGTCGCGTAGAGCCCCGTGGCGCATCCAGACCCGCGAGGGATGCCGGTGCACGTGACCATAGAAAGACTCCTGCCGGCCATAGCTCATCTTCACCGGCCGCTTCGTGCGCATGGCCAGTAGACAGGCATGGATCTGCATGCTGACATCCTCCCGCGCCCCAAAGGCGCCGCCCACGCCCGCAAGGTGGAGGCGCACCTTTTCCGCCGGCAGTGCGAGGCAGGGGGCGAGCTGCTCGTGATCGGCGTGGAGCCATTGGGTGGCGATAAAGAGATCGACGCCGCCGTCGGCCGCCGGCACGGCGAGTCCCGCCTCCGGGCCGAGCGGCGCCTGGTCCTGCATGCCGGTTTCATACGTGCCCTCGACCCAGACATCGGCGGGCGCGTCCGGATCACCGTGGACGACCTGGAGCGTTCGAACGATGTTGCCTTGAGGATGCACGGACGGCGACGTCGGCTCGGGCGCTCGCTCCATGTCCGTGACCGGCGTCAGTACCTCGTAGGTGATCGCAATCTTCTTGAGCGCCGCCCGTGCCAGCTCAGGATCTTCGGCAGCGAGGATGGCGACCGGCTCGCCGGCATAGCGCACGACATCGATCGCGAGCACCGGCTGGTCTTGCACGTCGAGCCCGAAGGTTTTCTTGCCGGGCACATCGCTGTGCGTCAGGACGGCGCAGACGCCCGGGGTGGCAGCCGCGGCGGCCACATCGACGGAAACGATGCGAGCATGCGGGTGGGGACTGCGAAGCGTCGCCCCGAACAGCATGCCGTCGCGGCGGAGGTCGCTCGCGTACTCGAAGTCACCCTTCACTTTGGGCACTCCGTCGACGCGGCGGACGGACTCACCGACGCCGCCCTTGCGGCGGATGTCAATACCCATTGGTTCACCCCCCACCCCGACCCTCCCCCGCAAGGGGGGAGGGAGACGGAGCCCGCTTAACGGACAGGGAGACGGAGGCGAGCTGGCCGCCGCGCACCACCTGCTTGCCCTCCACGAACAGGTGCTGCACCGGTCCCGGATTGCAGAACACCAGGGCCGCGACCGGGTCGGATTCCGCCCCGCGATGCGCCAGGTCGTCGACCGCGAATAGCGCAATGTCCGCGCGCTTGCCCACCTCGATCGAGCCGATGTCATCACGGCCCAGGCACGCGGCTCCGCCGCGTGTCGCTACCCGAAGCGCCTCGCGCGCGGTCATGGCCGCGGCGCCCTTGCGCCCCCTGGTCGTCAGCAAGGCCTGGCGGGCCTCGGCCAACAGGTTGCCGCTGTCGTTCGATGCCGAACCGTCCACCGCGAGACCGACCGTTACCCCGGCGTCGATCAGCTCGCGGGCCGGTGCGAAGCCGGACCCGAGCCGCATGTTCGAGGTGGGACACCAAGCGACGGCGGTGCGGGTCTCCGCCATTCGTCGAACGTCCGCCGGGCCGAGGTGGACGCAGTGGGCCAGCCAGACATCCGGGCCGAGAAAGTCGAGGTCCTCGAGCAGCTCGATCGGCCGACGGTTGAAGGTCTTCAGGCAGTAGGCCTCCTCGTCGAGCGTCTCGGCGATGTGCGTGTGGAGCCGCACCTGGCGCCGTCTGGCCAGCGCGGCCGACTCGCGCATCAGCTGTGGCGACACGGAGAAGGGCGAGCATGGACCCACGGCAATCCGCAGCATGGAACCCGGCGCCGGATCATGGAAGTGCGCGATCGCACTATCAGTTGCCGCGAGGATGCTGTCGATGTCCTCCACGATGCGATCCGGTGGCAGGCCGCCGCGCGACTGGCCCAGGTCCATGGATCCACGGCACGGCTGGAAGCGCAGACCGAGCTGCGCCGCCACCTCGATCTCCGCCTCGAGCAGGCCGGCTGCCCCGGCCGGAAAGACATAGTGATGATCTGTCGTCGTCGAGCAGCCGCTCAAAGCCAGTTCGGCCAGACCGACTTCGGCCGCGCTCCGCTCCCAGCCCGCATCGATCGTCGCCCAGGTTGGGTAGAGCTCGCGCAGCCAGTCGAAGAGGCCCCCATCCTGAGCGCGGACCCTAGTGAGCGTCTGGTAGAGGTGATGATGGGTGTTGATCAACCCAGGGATGGCGACGAGGCCGTGCCCGTCGACGACCTCCGGCTGCGCGCGGCCCGGTGGATGGCCGTGGCCAACCCAGGTGATCACCCCGTCGTCGATGAGGATCGAGGCATCCGCCAGCTCGGTACCGCCGTCGTCCATGGTCACGACGGTCCGGCAACCTTCGAGCAGGATCACGTGCCGCCTCGCATCCGCGCCGCGGCAAGATTGACCGCGTCGAGGATCTTCGCGTAGCCGGTGCAGCGGCAGATGTTGCCGCTCAGCGCTTCGCGAATCGTGGCCGGGCTGGGGTTGCCGTCGTTCTGCAACAGGTCGGCGACGGCGACCACGAACCCCGGCGTACAGAAGCCACACTGCACGGCGCCGGCTTCGACGAAGGCGTCCTGGATCGGATGCAGCCGGCCGGCATCTGTCAGACCCTCGATGGTGTGGACCTCACGGTCAAACGCCTGCGCGGCGAGCACCAGGCAGCTGCACACCAGCGCGCCGTCGAGCCAGACCGAGCAGGAGCCACATTCACCCTGCTCGCAGGCGTTCTTCGAGCCGTAAAGCCCAAGCTGTTCTCGGAGGAAGGTGAGCAGACTTGCACCCGGCCAGACCTCCGCCTCACGCCACTCGCCATTGACGCGGGTTCTTACAACCACGTCGGCAACCTCCGCTCGGTCAGCGACCAGGACAGCGCGCGGCGGGCCAGCACGCGGCAGCCATGTCGCCGGTAGGCCGCGGTGCCGCGGACGTCATCGAGCGGCCTGGCGGCCGAGGCGACCAGCTCGGCGAATTCTAGGATCGCTTCATCCGGGACCGGTGCCGAAGGATCCTGCCACGTTCCCGAGCCGCTCATGGCAGATGCGATCTGCTCTTCTGCCTGCGTGGCGCGGATGATGGTTGGCCCGACGGAGCCAAGTGCTACCTTGACCCGCTGGCGGTCTTCGTCGATGCCGAGACATAGCCCGGCGACCGCGATCACCATCGCGTTGCGGGTGCCGATCTTCGAGAAGCTTCCCGGACCGCGGACTCGCGCCCAGCGCGTGCCGACGATCAGCTCATCGGGCGCAATGGCGGTCTCCTTCGGTCCCGTCAGAAACGCGTGCCAGGGGAGCGACCGCTCGCCGCGCGCCTGGCTGTGAAGCACGACGTCAGCGTCGTAGGCGGCCAGGACCGGCAGCGCGTCTCCGGCGGGGGACGCCGTGCCGAGGTTGCCACCGACGGTGCCGCGATTGCGGATCTGGGGCGACCCGACCGAGCGCGAGGCCTGGACGAGCGGTTTGAAAGCGGGCAGCTCCTTGACGATCGCCGCGTATGTGACACCGGCGCCAAGGAAGACATGGCCATTTTCCTGCCGGTGCGTGGTCAGCTCAGCCACCCGGGTCAGGTCAATGATGGCCGCTGGCCGAAGCCGGCCGAAGTTGAGCTCGACCATCAGATCCGTTCCGCCGGCCAGGGGGATGGCTTCGGAGCGCGCGGCTTTCATGGCGAGGGCCTCCTCCAGGGAGCGAGGCAGCAGCACATCCATGGCTGACTGATTACTTTATCCGCGCGGCGCTGCGCTCGACCGCGCGCAGCAGCGCTCGCGCGCCCAGGACAAGGTGCTCATCGGAGGTGGCCTCGCGTGGCGAGTGGCTGACGCCTCCGACGCTCGGCACGAACAGCATTCCAGTTGGAACATGGCGAGAGAGGACGGCGGCATCGTGGCCTGCGCCGCTCCATAGTCGGCTCGGTTCGCGTTCGAGCTCGCGGCAGGCCTGGTCGAGGATGTCGATCTGTGTCGGGTCCATCGGCGCCGGCGCGACCCAGGAGAGCAGCTCAGCTTCCACGCGGCAGCCCTCCTCGCCGCAGATCGACTGAAGCCTTTCGGCAAACGCATCCACGATCCGTCGAACTATGGCCGCATCGAGCTGGCGAACCTCGAGCGTAAAGCTGGCTCGCTCGGGAATGACGTTGACAGCGCCGGGATCGAACTGCATGAAGCCGACGTTGGCGACGGCATCGCGGTCGATGGCCTGGACCAATTCGTAGAGACCCGCGGCGGCGCGAGCCGCGCCCCGGCCGGGGTCATGACGGAGCCGGAATGGCGTCGTGCCCGCATGGTTCTGCTCGCCGATTACCTGGATCCGCTGGCGGTGGACCCCGACGATACCGGTCACGATCGCAAGGTCGATGCCCTCCGCGTCCATGCGCGGCCCTTGCTCGATATGCACCTCGAGGAAGGCGGCGATCGCGTCTAGGTGCTGCTGCGCGTCGACCAGCCGGTCGAGGTCGCGGCCGGCCGCGGCGAGCACCTGCTGAATGGGGACACCCCGCCAATCCTGCAACTCCCGGAGTCGGTCGGTCTCGAGCTCGCCGGTGAGAGCCAGGCTGCCGATCAGCCCGGTGGCGAAGCGAACCCCTTCCTCGTCCGAGAAGCCGACGACCTCGACCCGCGCCGCGATTGGATTCCCGGATTCGAGCAGCGTTCGCAGGACTTCGAGGGCCGCCACTGCCCCGTAGGCCCCATCGAGGCGGCCACCGTTCGGCACGCTATCCAGATGGGAACCGGTCAGCACGAACGGCCCCGCCGTGCCTGGCATGTGGCCGAAGACGTTGAGGGCATTGTCGACGCGGGCCTCGAGTCCGGCTTCCTGGATCCGCTGCGCGAACCAGCGTCGCCCGGCGAGATCGGCATCGGACCAGGCCAGCCGGTCGACGCCGCCATCGGCCAGTCCGCCAATTGCCGACAACGCCCGCAGGTCCGCGAGCAACCGCTCGGCATTGATGTCGCTCATAGCCGGGTCGCCGCGGGGTCGAAAGGCTGGCAGTCCTGGAATCGACCGAAGTCGGGTTTTCCGACAACTTCGCCGTCCTGGTAGACGATCTGCCCTCGAACGATGGTGGTGTTGACTCGACCCGTGACCGTCAACCCTTCGTAGGGGGAGAAGCCGGCGCGGCTGTGCAATTCCGCCACAGACAGGACACGCTGAGGGTGCGGATCGAAGAGCACGATGTCGGCATCAAAGCCGGGCGCCAGGTCGCCCTTGCGCGGCCAGAGCCCGAAAATCCTGGCCGGGTTCGTGCAGAGCAGCCGAACCACGTCGGGCAGGGTGAGCCGACGCGCCTGAACGCCGAAGGAGTAGAGCAGCAAGAGGGAGGTTTCCACTCCCGGGACGCCCGGGCTCACCCTGCTGAAATCGTCGAGGCCCTCCCGTCCAGCCAGGGAGAAGCCGCAGTGGTCGCTGCCAATGCTCTGGATGTCACCACGCTGCAGCCGCTCCCACAGCTGCGCTCGGCTGCCCGCATCCCGCAAGGGCGGCGTCATGATGTAGCGGGCGGCATCCGGCTGGGCGTAACGGGAGTCGTCGAGAACCAGGTAGTGCGGGCAGGTCTCAGCGATCGCCCGGATGCCCCGCTGCCGCGCCTCGCGGACGAGGTCCACCGCCAGCGGGGTGGATAGGTGGACGAAATAAACCGGGCTGTCGGTGACGCGGCTGAACAGGAGCCCGCGCGCGACCGCCTCCGCCTCCGCCACGCCGGGACGAGCCGCGCCGTGATACCGCAATGACCGCTTGCCGTCGTCGATGAGCATTCGCGCCATGCCTTCGACGATCGCGTCGTTCTCGGCATGCACCTGCACCAGCAGCCCGGCCGGACCGGAGCGCTTCATCAGCCGGTACCAGGTCCAGTCGTCCGCGTAGAAGATGGTGTCGCGGTACGTCGTATAGACCTTGGCGCTCGTCACGCCGGCGGCGACCAGCGCATCGAGGTCGCGCTCCCACTGCGCTGGGAGATGGGTAATGTTGAGATGAAGCCCGTAGTCGACGTGCGACCGACCGTCGATCAGCTGGCGCCGTGCCTGCAGCGCCGATGTGAAGGTCTGGGTCCGCAGCTGCGGCGCGAAGTCGAGGTAGGTCGTGACGCCGCCCGCGGCCGCGGATGCCGAGCCACTCAGGAAGTCGTCGGCGGTTCGAGCCGTCCCGGTGTCCAGCAGAAGGTGCGTGTGCGGGTCGACGACGCCGGGCAGCACCAGCAACCCGGTGGCGTCGAGCACCGTGCCTTCACTGCGGAGTCCAGCGCCAATCTCGACGATCTTTTCGCCGTCCACCCGCACGTCGGCAACCCGCTCGCCGCCAGCCGTGATCACCCGGCCACCGCGAATCAGCATCTATCGCCGCACGCCGGCGAGCCAGTCGGTGATCGTTCGGCCGACCAGTTCGCCCTGGTCCTCCTGGAGGTAATGCCCCGCATCGGCGATCACCCTGAGCTGATCCGCCATCGGCAGCACCCGTTGCATTTGCCGACCGAAGGGTTCCAGCGGAAGGACCGGGTCGGCATCCGCCCAAAGGATGAGCGCCGGCCGGTGGTCGCGGAGCAGGCCTCGCAACACCTCACGGCCCGTCGCTGCCCCCGGCGCATCTGCCGCCAGGGGAATCAACTCGGGAAAACGGCGCACCCCAGCCTTCGACGCCGCGGTCGGGAATGGGGCGTCGTAGGCATCCAGCACCGCGGATGCCGGCGGGTGCTTACAGCCGCCACGAATCAAGGGCCGGATCGGGACGTCGGGATGCGCGGCGACGAACGCGCGAAAGCGCAACCACTCATCGCTCATCGTTTGCTCACCCGTGAAGACGCCGGTGTCCATGAGCACGACACGGCTGATCCGATCACGCTGGTCGATTGTCGCCAGCCGCAACCCGATCGGCCCTCCCCAATCGTGCATGACCAGGGTCACGTCGGAGAGGTCGAGGTCGTCGAGCAGCGACCCGACCGACGCGGTGTGGTTGTCGTATGAGTACCAGGCTGGGTCGAGCGGCTTGTCAGACCGCCCGAAACCCGGAAGATCGGGCGCGATGCATCGGAAGCCGGCAGCTGCCAGCGGCGGGATGACCTTGCGCCAGAGGTACGACCAGGTGGGCTCACCGTGCAGCAACACGACGACCGGACCCTGCCCCACATCGATGTGCGCGAGCCGCATTCCGCGCCAGTCGCGGAACACGGGATCGAAGGGAAAGACGGCAAGATTCGCGAAACGCTCGACCGGAGTCCTGACGATATCGTCGACCACTACGAAGTCCACGGAAGGCGGGCTCTGCCGTTGAACTCGGCGTTGAGCCGACTGACGCGATCCTCGAGGGCGGCCTTCGCTCGGGCAACCGGGGTCGCTCCTGCTAGGCGCTTCCGCCGCGCCCAGTGATCCCATGCCTCCAGCGACTTCGCGTGGGCCCCGCTCTCGGTGTGCACCTGCATCCCGAGGACCAACAGACGGCGCTCGAGCTCGAGGGCGACGTCGGCGGGCTTTTTGAGGTTTACGACGCGTCGAAGCGCGGGATCGTCGGTCCTGATGGTGCCGTTGCGTCGCACCTGGTCCAGGAGGGCGAGCGCCTCTCCCGTCAGGCCTTTCAGCTGCCACGGTTCCCGAGCACGGCCAATGGCGAGAAGGTGAGGCCAGAGATCCTTCGCCACGAACGTGACCTTTCCGCTCAACAGCTTGACGATCACGACATCAGGGCGCTTCGCCAATCGATTGGACTCCGCATAAATGGCGCCGCCGCTCGGATGTCCCCACCACCCTCCCTTGATGGGCCGGCCAACCACGAGGCTCACAACGCTGGGCAGCTTGGGATCGGACTCGAGCAGCAGGCCATGGCGATTCAGGGCCTCGACCGCGCCGCCACGGTGGGGTTGTTCAGGCTCCGATCTCGTAGATATTTCCAGGGTCGAGGTCGAGGCCGTTAACCACCTGCCAGAGTGCCGCCACGGCTTTCAGAGCGTTGCGCCGCTCGAACGGCGCCAGGTCCTTGCTCTCCTTCAACACCCGAACCAGCGCCTGGTAGCACTCGACCAGGGTTCGCTCGGATTCGCTCAGCTCGACGCCCATCGTGTTCTTCATGCCGTGACTCTCCGCTCACCGGCCGTGCCGATGACGATCCGATCGTCCTGCAGTCGCTTGGCCTTGAGCTCGAAGCGAGGCAGGCTGCCGTTCTCCGCCTTCTTGACGCCGAAACGGAGTCCCTCGTGAGCCTCTGCCAGCGACTTGGCGAGCTGGGCCAGGATGCGGTCGGCGTCGGCGCCTTCCCGACCGGGAATCTCGACCATCACCTCGATCTCGTCCTGCCGGCCGTCGGCGGTATAGAGGTGGATCCGGAATTCATCGATTTCCTTGAACTCGCGGACGATGGACTCGACGGCGCGTGGATAAACATTGGTGCCGCGCACCAGTTTCATGTCGTCGACCCGGCCCCGAATGCCGCCCTCGTAGAGGTCAAAGGTCCGGCCGCAGGTGCAGGCGTTGGCGGGCACCCGGACCACGAGGTCACGGGTGCGATAGCGCAGCACCGGGATGAACCCGCGACCGAATGACGTGATCAGCCGTTCGCCCAGCTCACCGTATCCAACCGGCTCTCCGGTCTCCGGATTGACCACTTCTTCGATGTAGTGGTCTTCGATGATGTGCGTGCCGCCCGGCTGCTTCTCGCACTCGAAGACCATGATGGTGCCCACCTCCGTCATGCCGGCGGTGTCGGCGGCCTTCGCGCCCCACTCCTCTTCGATCAAGCGCTTGGTCGCCGGGATGGAGCCGGCCGGCTCGCCCGAGAGGATCAGGCGTTTCACCGCGCTGCCGGCCAGGTCGACGCCCATCGTCTTCGCTTCCTGCGCCATCCGCAACGCGTAGGTCGGAGTCGAGCAGACGACGGTCGCCTTCATGTTGACGATCTGCTTGACGCGGGCCTCGGTCGTCATGTTGCCGCCGGGCAGCACCAGGCAACCGATCTTTTCGCTGGCGTAGTGGGCGCCCCAGAAGCCGACGAAGGTGCCGTAGCTGAAGGCGAAGAATACGATGTCCGGCGGGCGGACGCCGAAGCCCCAGAAACCGTAGCACCACATCTCGGCGATCCACTCCCAGTCCTTCATGCTGTCGAGCACCTGGAGCGGAATCCGGCCGGTGGTGCCGGAGGTCAGGTGATAGCGGATCGCTACCTCCTCGGGAGCGGCGAGCAGCGGTCCGTAGGGCGGCTGCTCGAGCTGTGCCTGCATCCACTCGTCGCGGGTCATCATCGGGATCCGCTGGAGGTCCCGCAGGCTCTTGATGGAATCGGCGCCCACCCCGGCCGCCTTGACTCGCCTGGCCTGCCAGGGCACCCGGGACTCCGTCCACGCGACGAGGTTTTTCAGCTTGCGAACCTGAAGCGCGTCGATCTGGTCGCGCGGCATGGTTTCGTGCCGCGGGTTCCAGTAGGGTGATTCCTTCACGCATCCCCTCCTTTACTCGCACTCGTTGTAGCACTTTTCCGCGCTAAGCTGAACCGAGCTTGGCCACGGCCGAAAAACCGAAGCAGGGTGACGGCGCCCCCTACCGCCTGGGCGGAATGGGCTACCAGGACGCCTCGGGCCGGAGGCTCAGCTACGGCTCCTACCTCCATATCCCGGAACTCCTGGCGCTACAGGGCGGCTTGACCGAGGCGCACGACGAATTGCTCTTTATCGTCATCCACCAGGTCTACGAACTCTGGTTCAAAGTCTTGATCGACGAGCTGGAGGCGGTGCGGTCGGCGATCGAGGTGGAGGACCTGCGCGCCGCTCGCCATTACCTCGCCCGGGTCAAGGTCATCGAGGCGTTGCTGGTCGAGCAGGTGGGGGTCCTGGAGACGATGGCGCCGCAGGACTTCCTGACCTTCCGCTCCGAGCTGGCGCCCGCCAGCGGATTCCAGTCCGCGCAGTTCCGAGAAATCGAGTTCCTTTCCGGGTTGAAAGATGCGGGCTACATCAAAGCGCTCGACGGCGATTCGGAGGCGCGCGCCCGGCTGCAGCAGCGCCTCGTTGAACCATCTTTACTCGATGGCTTTAGCGCGTTGCTCGAGCGTCGCGGCGTGACCGTGACCGATCTCTATCGGCAGGGCGACCGCCATGCGGACCTGCTGGAACTTGCCGAAGCCCTACTCGACCACGATGAGGGCTTTCGACTCTGGCGGCTCCGGCATGTCCAGATGGTGGAGCGGCAGATCGGTGACAAGCCGGGTACCGGCGGGTCGACTGGGGTGCGGTATCTGCAGTCGACCCTCAGCAAGCGGTTTTTTCCCGAGCTCTGGGAGGTCCGCTCGCAACTCTAGGTCAGCGTCGTGGGCGCGTCCACAATCTCGTAAGGTCGCCGTGGCTCAGCAATGCTATCGGAGGGTCTACCGAGGCCCATTCGCTTCAGCCAAAGCTCGGCAAGCGGTTCTCTTCCTAGCTGTTGAAGGTCGGCGCGCAGCTCTAATCTCGGGCCCAGCGACCGAACATCTTTCTAAAGCGCTCGCGGTTGTCGGCGTGGTGCGAGGTTTGCATGTGGGATGCCAAGCTCGCCATCAGCTGGGGCGGGATGCTTTTGAGGTCCGCTTGCCGCTCCTTGAAGAAGCTGAGCGAGGAGAAAAGGCGTGCCGCCGCCTCGACCTGCTCCCCGGTGAGCTGCCTGGCATTGAGCGAACGAACGATCACGGAGGACGGGTGACGGAGGAGGAGCTTCTCGGCGATGTGCTCGTACGCGGGGTAGCCACTCCAGGGCCCTTCCCCGTGGCCAAACCAGTCAAGTAGATGGATGGCGATTTCTTCCTCAGATCCATACGCGGCCTCGAGCGCCTGGTCGATCTCCCGCAGTTCGGCCGCGGTCGCCCCGAATGGGAAGAAGTCATTCGTCAGGCGCGGCAAGAATTTACTCAGACAGGGCGGCATTGCCGCTTGCCACTTGCTCCTGGCCTCAGCCGCGACGTTTCTCAGCGACTCGTCCGCTTCAAAGTTGCGCAATGGCTGCTCAACACCATGCTCCGCCAGCCACTCGACAGCTGACCGGCCGTTTTTGAGCAGGACGTCCGAGCTCCAGCCGCCCCAGCGGATCGACTTGCCGTGGTGAAGCGTGAGCTCCGCGAGAAGGCTACCGCCGCCCCGTAATTCGATCACCAATTCTCCCACGCACATACAGTGAAACGGCTCAGACGGCTGAATTTCAAAGGCCTTTCCGAATGAAACGAGGTCTGCCCGCGACGCGGTCGCAAAGACGAGTGTGGTGCCCACATGCGGAGGATCACTGTAGAAATCCCAGTCCAGGATCCGAATCGTTGTCACCCGTGCCAGCAACTCCTCGAAGCTTTCCGGCGTCGGCACCGGTTTGCTTGACATGTGCTCTGGTTCCTCAGCGCGCACTGGCGGGAGCTGCCGCGATGTGAATCGGAACGCCGTCCACGACCAGAGCGCTGAGATCGTGGCCGGCTCCGGTGATCAACGCGGCCTCGCCCATCCCGACGGCAGGATGGACTGACGCATCGCCTGAACCGAGGCTGCGAATCCACGCGGTCGCCTCCTCGACATCGATGGCGGCTTCAGAAGCGCCGGTCGCCAACGATTCGGTGATGTAGCTTCCGATCAGCCCCTGCCAGAACCGCGACAGGGTCGACGCTTTGTCGAAGAGATCGAAGGATACGGCCTTGCCACCCACGGCCGCCAGCACGCCCGACTGGCCATCGGCGGGCGTCAGCTGCGCCAGGCGCTGTTCGATCTGGGGTCTTCGCTGTCGCTCGATGTCCGAATAGGCCCGGGTCTGGGAAGCCACCCCGAGGGTTCCAACGTACTTCTCGACCTCGTTCCAGATTGCCCCTTGATCCGAATCAAACTTGCCGGAGGTCCGGGTGCGAGGGATCATGGACTTGAGCTTTGCCGCGCGGACCCCGGGCGACACCGAAAAATCGCCCCGGCGAGCCGTGGCCGACCTCGGGCGCCAGCGCCCGGCCTCGACGCAGGAGACCGGAATTTCGAGCTTCGACTGGGCGGGGACCAGGACGGTCGTGTTCAGTACCCGATCCTGTTTGAGGCCAATCAAGATGTCGCCATCGATGATGAGAACCGGTAACGCCCCCGCGTTCTTTACGACCAGACGGGATACGGTGCCAAATACGTGTCGCTCCGTGATTTCGACCAACTTCTGCGCCCGGTGCGCCTCGACCAGCGTGATGTAATCGAGCCCGGCTGCATCACGAAAGATCGGGAAGAGCGTGAGCGTGCCCGCAATCTGCGGGGGACCCACGCGAAGCCCATTCGGTGGTTCTTGTTCGATGCAAGCGCGAACGACGTCGACGGCGGAGCCAGTTGCCATCTCAAATCCCTCCCTGTCCGACGATTGCGTTCTTCAGCCTGACAGCATAACATATACGCTCATAGCGTAGTTCTGGTAGTTGCCAGCATATTATGTTCGAGCACAAAATCGTATTCATGGCATCGCGCGAACCGGCGTTCGCCAGCCCAAGCTGGAATCGAGATTTTTACCGGGCCCTGGGTCGAGCGATCAAGGTCGCCCGAACCGAGCGGGGTTTGGAGCGAAAGGAACTCGCCAGGCTGAGCGGCTTCTCCTACCCCTACCTGGCCGAGATCGAGAAGGGCGTGAAGCGCCCTTCGACGGAAGCGCTGATCCCCATTGCTCGGGCCCTCGGCCTCAAACAATCCGAGCTGCTCCAGCTGGCGGAGCGGTTGCTGGAGCGCGATATGCCGAAGCCCCAGGCGACCGGTTTACGACGGGCTCGCTCGGGGCCGAGGCGGGTCCACGGCCGCGTCTACGGGCTGGAGGACATCGCGGCTGAGCCGCCTTCGCGGACGAGCCTGCAGGAAATGATGTCCCGCGTTAGCCGGTTAGGCGCCGACGACTTTCACCGGGTTCTCGATCTCGTCCGCCGCCTCGCGAGCTAGCCGCGCCTGCCAGCCGGCCGCTCTCACCGTTTCAGCGGGAATTGGCGAAGAGGCGACTGAAGTAGGTGATCCCGATCGGGATCAGGAGTGCGCCCAGCGCGGTCAGCACCGACAAGGTGTCTGGTAAGTGGCTCGGATTGCTCATCCCGATGTAGGTGAAGATAGCCGCTCCGATCGAGGTGGCGAGGACCACGGTGGTCGCGACCACGGTCGCCCACTCCTGGTGCTGTAGGTAGATCGAAATCGACCGCCGGCCCGCCAAGCGAAGCAGCCAGGAGGCGGTCAAGCCGTTGAGGACCAGCGAACTGATTAATGCGCAGATGGCGATGCCAATCCGGAACTGGAACAGGTTTCGCATGACGAAGGCGGAGGCGTTGACAACCAGGATGCCAACCGGCGTGATGATGCCGATCGCCAGCAGCACGAGCCGGCTGCTCAGATATCCGCGGAGTAAGCGGTCGCCCTGGTTGTTCCCCATCAGGTCACGGCGAGGCGGGTGGCGTACTGGGGCCGCTGCCAGGCTCGAGTGATCAGCACGTCGCGCAAGGCGCTGACCGCATCGAAGATGTCGACGTAGCGCGTGTATAGCGGAGCAAACCCGAAGCGCATCAAGTCGGGGGTCCGAAAATCGCCGATTACGCCGCGATCGATCAGGGCCCGCATGATCCGGTAGCCCTCCTTGTGCCGGAGCGAGACCTGTGAGCCACGGCTTTGCGCCTCTCGCGGTGAAGTGACCCCGACGCCCAGGTCGCGCAAGGTCTGATCGACGAGGCTGATGAAAAGGTCTCCGAGGGCCATCGACTTTCGCCGGGCCTCCAGCCGGTCGACCTGGAGCCAGAGATCGACGGCAACCTCCAGCGCCAGCATGCTGAGAATCGGTGGCGAACCCGCAAGTTGCCGGGTAATGCCCGGGGCCGGCCGGTAATCGCGCTCGAACGCGAACGGATCGGCGTGACCCATCCAGCCGGAGACGGGCGAACGCATCACGTCCTGCAGCGCCCTGGCGATGAACAGGTACGCCGGCGCGCCGGGTCCGCCGTTCAGGTACTTGTAGCCGCAGCCGATCGCCAGGTCGACCTGGCTCGCGTTGAGGTCAACCGGCACCGCGCCCGCACTGTGGGATAGATCCCAGAGGGTGAGGGTGCCGTGTTTGTTGGCGGCGTTCGTCAGCCGGCGCATGTCGTGGATCTCGCCGCTTGCGTAATCCACGTGGGTCAGCATCAAGATCGCCACGCTGCCGTCGAGCGCCCGCTCCAGCTCGGTGCGTTCGACGATGCGCAACGCCTGGTTGCCGCCCAGTAGCTCGATCAAGCCCTGGGCGATGTACAGATCGGTTGGAAAGTTCGCGGATTCGGTGAGGATGAAGTGGCGGCCGGGTTGGAGCCGGAGCGCCGCGGCGAGCAGCTTGAAGAGGTTCACCGACGTACTGTCAGCAACAATGACCTCGCCGGCATTCGCCCCGATCAGCCGTGCGATCTTGTCACCGATGCGGGCCGGCGCGTCGATCCAGTGGGCGGCGTTCCAGCTACGGATTAGCCCGGTGCCCCATTCCTCGGTGATGACCTGGTTCAGCCGCTGGACAGTCCGCCGCGGCAGGGCGCCCAGGGAATTGCCGTCGAGATAGATGACACCCTCGGGGATGACAAACTCTTCACGCACGGGAGCGAGCGGATCCTGCCGATCGAAGGAAAGGCAAGTCTCGCGGTCCACGGACGGATTATCCCGCGAGTGGCTCTCTTAGAAGTGGCTCGGGCACCACGGGGCCCGGTCGGTCGCGAACATGGCATCGGCGCGCGCGACCGCGCCAGGTCGGAGCTCCTGGACGCGTCCACCCGCATGCAGCGCACGGAACCGATTGCCACTGAGATATAGGGCGCCGAGGTCGGCCGCCTCGACTTCCAGGTCCGGGCTTGCAGTGGTGGTCCGAGCCTCCGCGCCGGAGGGACCGCCAGTCAGCTCCACCTGACCCGCATTCCAGGGACAGAACTCGTCGCGGACACGCAGCACCAGCCGGCCGTCGACGGCATACCGCCGGCCAGCCAGCGCCCGGTGGGCGTCGACGAGGCGCAGCCAGATGCCATCTTCGACGCGTGTCTTGGGCTGGCGTGAGTCGGTGAGCAGGAAACGAAGCGGTTCGTCGACCGGCCGCATTTGGGCCGACACGGAGGCGATCAGATCAACGTTCAGGAGATAGCCCCAGAGCGCCGCGTATGCCTCGGGCGTGGCTGCGATCAACGATTCGAGCCGAAGCACACCGATTGGACCGGTCGCGTCCCAATCGCCTTTTACCCGGTAGAGGGCAAAACCGGCTGGCTTCCCATCGCTCTGTTAGACCACGCGGTAGTGTGGGCTGAACCCGCGGCGGGAGACCTCGAGGTCGGTCAGGATGTTGCGCCACCAGCGCTTATCGAGGTCGAGCATGCCGGGTTGGGTCGGGTGGACCTCCGCCCACACGCGTCGAAACGTCTCGACCGCGGTCGGAACATCGACCATGACGACCTGACCGCGGTCCGAAGGCGGCTGCCGGAGCCGGCCATGCGCTCGGGCGACCTCGATTTCCGCCTGGTAGGTGGCAAGGCCGTAACCGAAGCGGCCATAGATGGGCGCCTCGGACGCATAGAGCGCGGCCAACGGTTCACCCCGCTCGTGCATGTCGTCGAGCTGCTGCCGCATCATCGCCGTCAGTAAGCCGCGGCGGCGATGGGTCGGGAGGACCGTGACCCGGGTAACCCCGCCGCAGTCGAGCATGCCGCCCGGCACAGTCATCGTGTAGGAGAATATGCCCGCGGTCGCCACCACCTGGCCGGCCTCGAACACGGCGAGCGTCCGGTCGAACTCGGTGATCTCCCGGCCGGCCGCAAGCTCCTCATCGGTAGCCAGCGGCATGCCGAACGTTCGACGCAGGGTGCTCGCGTAGGCGCGGTGTTCCTCCGGCCGTATCGGCCGGAGTTCCAGGCCCGCTGTGGCTAGCGTTGAACCAGGGCCAGGGCTCGGCAGGGGCTGCCCGATCCTTTGACCAGCTTTAGCGGGGCGACCACGAGGACCGCTCCGATCGGCGGCAACTTGGCCAGGTTGGCAAGCTGCGTCAGGCCGTATTTGTTGGCGCCGAGCAGGAACTGGTGGCAGGGAAACGGCGGGTTGAACGAATGCGCTGTCCCGGCATCCGTTCCCACGGTCTCGACGCCCACGCCGACGAGGGGGCTGTCGTTGGCCAGCCAGTTCGCGAGCTCGACGTCGATCCCCGGCGTGTGGGGCCCGGTATCGTTGGCATTCAAAAACGCCTTCTGGTCGTTGGCCCGAGCGTCCCAGCCGGTGCGATAGAGCAACCAGCCGCCTTTCGGAAGGGCGCCATGCTGCCGCTCGAACGCTCGGATGTCATCGCGGGTCAAAAGGTAATCGGGATTGGCCAGCGCTTCTTTGGACTTGTCGATTACCACCGCCGGACCGATCAGGCGCTTGACCGGCACCTGCGAGACGTCGTCCTTGTCTTTGCCGGTCACCCAGTGGATGGGCGCGTCGAAGTGGGTGCCGGCGTGCTCGCCGCCTTCGAACCAGTTCCAGTACCATGCCGGTCCCTTCTCGTCGTAGTGGCTGATCTCGTGGGTCTTCCAGTTTGGGGTGTTGGAGAACGGCGGCGGGAGCTGGATCATTGGGGTTCGCTCGGACAGCGGCTGGGTTAGGTCGATGACGTCGATTGAACCGGCGACCAGGCCATCGACGAAGGATGCCAGGGTGTCGACTCTCGTACTCATTCACTCCTCCCTTGATTTCAGCAATTTCTCGGGCAGCTTGTCGCGCTGCCGTGGCGGTTGCTGCAGCGCCCGCGGAAACTCGAATCGGTTCTCGAGCATATGCACATCCATCAGGAAGCTTTGTGGCATCTCGGCTTCGACCTTGGCCACGATGCAACTGAGCTGATCGCCGTCGAGCGCATCCAGCGCCGCCTCCTCGAAATCGCCGAGCTCGCGCACGGTCTGGGCGTGCGGAAATCCGGCGGCTCTGGCAATCCCCGCCAGGTCGGTTCCGGTCGACGTCGCCGTGGTGAACCAGCGGTATCCGCCCGGCGCGCCGCCGCCGACCGAGAGCAGCGTCTCGTTGTCGAAGATCAAGTGGACGAGGTTCTTGGGGCGGGAGCGGGCCAGGGTTGTCAGCCCGCCGAGGTTCATTAGGACGGAACCGTCGCCGTCGATTACAACCACCTTCCGGTCCGGCTGCGCCAGGGCGATGCCCAGGCCGATCGAGGACGCCAGGCCCATCGCGTGCTCCAGGTAGAAGAAGTTCGGGCGATGCCCTAGCGAGTAAAGTTCGGCCGCGACCGCCCCCATGATGGTGACGACGGCACAGTCCTCGAGCTCCGGATAGATCGCCTTCAGGCAATCGATCCGTTTCATCGCGGCTCCTCCCACATCAGGTCGCGATTGAGCAGCAACGCGACGGGTGACAGCGAGCTCTGCGCCAGTGTCATCGCCTTGGCCATTTTCGGCCCGACGTCGTCTGGGCGGCTGAGGTTGTCGTGGGCAATGTGCAGCGCATCGAGCACCGGGCGGGTGTACTTACCGCCCTCGGTTTGCCAGGGGTCCTTCTCGCCGAATCCGCCGCGATCCGTGATCAGCATCAACAGCGGGATCTTGTACAGCAGCGAGACCCCGACGATACCGTTGATCGCCTGCAGGAAGCCGTGGTTTTGCATCAGCATCGCCGACTTGACGCCGGCGAAGTGCGCGCCAGCCGAGACGCCGACCCCTTCCTCTTCCTTGGCCAGCCGGACGAGCGTCATCTGCGGATCCTCATCGGCCATCCGGATGAGGTGCACCAGCCAGGTCTCCGGCAGGGCGCTGACCAGCGTGACGCCGACCCCCTTCATGGCATCGTAGACCACCTGCGAGTTCGCCACCGACACAGGCACGCTAAGCACCCCTCCTAAGGTTCGAGGCCGATTGTACCGTGCGAACTCACGGACCAGAATCGGGTCGCGATGGCCGCGGCGGTGCAGCTACGCGGGCCGAAACGCCACTTCGTGTCCGGGAACCTGCCGGAATTCCGACGCAATCGCCTCGGCTTCCTGATGAACTGTGCCCGCCGCCATGGCGATTTCGTACCGCTGCGCCTTGGGGCCACTCGAGCCGTGTTCGTCAACAACCCGGACGCGGATCGAAGAGGTGCTGGGTAACAGCGGTCGCTTCAGCAAGTCATTCGCCTATCGAATATCCGGCCGGTCGGGCGTTCAGATGCGGCTGCGCGACGACCTGCGGGCCTCGCTGAATGGCCGGTCTCCGACGCTGGGGAACGCGGTGATGGAGGCGGGCATCATCCTCTCGATGCTGCTGCCGCGTTTCCAATTCCAGCCAGTCCCGGACCACGAGGTCGTCGCGTGGCCGGGGTTCACGCTTCGGCCGCGCTCCGGCGTCCACCTGGTAACCAGCAAGGCCCCCGCCCTGAATTACAGCCCGTATCATGGTGGCCGTGCAGGTCCTGGGCAACATCCTGGAGGCCGTCGGGCACACGCCGCTGGTGCGGCTTCATCGAATCACCGCCAGTGTTCGCCCTACCATCCTGGCCAAGGTCGAGACCCTTAACCCGGGCGGTAGTGTCAAGGACCGGATCGGCCTGCGGATGATCGAGGATGCCGAACGGCAGGGTCTCCTCAAGCCGGGTGGGACGATCGTCGAGCCCACCTCGGGGAACACCGGGCACGCCCTCGCGATTGCCGCAGCCCTACGGGACTACCGAATGATCTTCGTGATGGCCGACAAGCAATCACCGGAAAAGATCGCGCTACTTCGCGCCTATGGCGCCGAAGTCGTCGTCTGCCCGACAGCGGTGCCTCGTGAGTCGCCCGAAAGCTACTACTCCGTGGCCGAGCGGCTCAGCCGCGAGATCCCGGGGGCCTATCAACCGAACCAGTATTTCAACCAGGCGAATCCGCGCGCCCACTACGAGACCACCGGCCCGGAAATCTGGGAGCAGACCGATGGCAAGGTCGATGTCGTGGTCGGCGGCCTGGGGACCGGCGGCACGATGACGGGCGTCGCCCGCTTCCTGAAGGAAAAGAAGCCGTCGGTGATGACGGTAGGCGCCGACCCGGAGGGGTCGCTCTATTCGGGCGACACCATCAAGCCGTACAAGGTGGAAGGGATCGGCGAGGATTTTATCCCCGGGACGATCGACCTGAAGCTGATCGACCGGATCGTTCGCGTTAGCGATCGAGACTCCTTCCTGACCGCCCGGCGGATCACGCGCGAAGAGGGCATCCTGGTGGGCGGCTCGGCCGGCACCGCCATGAAGGCGGCGCTCGAGGTGGCCCGCGACCTCGACGAGAACAACGTGATGGTGGTCATCCTGCCCGACACCGGCCGCAACAACATGAGCAAGATCTACAACGACGAATGGATGCGGCAAAACGGTTTCCTCGAGCGCTTCCCGCGCCAGCTGGTTCACGACGTCGTGGTGTCCCGGGTGCGCGAAATGCCGGAGTTGATCACCGTGTCGTCCAAGGAGAAGGTCGGCCGCGCCATCGACCTGCTCCAGGAATACGGCATCTCGCAGATGCCCGTGACCGAAGACGGCAGCGGCGCCGCCAAGCGGCTGGTCGGCAGCATCCAGGAACGCACGCTGCTCGACCGCGTCTACCGCGATCCGGGCTTGATCGAAACCACGGTCGGCGCCGCGATGGACGGACCCTTTCCCACCATCACGGCGGGAGCTCACGTCGACGAAGCCTTCAATGCCCTGCTGAGCGGCGCCACGGCGTTGGTGGTCATGGACGCCGACCGCCCGGTTGGCATCATCACCCGACTCGACCTGCTCGAATTCATGGCGCACACCCGCGCCGCCCGGTGAGTGCGGAGAGCACGCCCGGGTTCTCCACCCGGGCGATTCACGCGGGCCAACCGCCTGACGAGACCACGGGCGCAGTGGTGGTTCCAATCTACCAGACGTCGACCTTTGCCCAGGCGGGGGTCGGCAAGCATCGCGGCTACGAGTACTCGCGAAGCGGGAACCCGACGCGCGCAGCGCTCGAGCAATGCATCGCGGCCCTGGAGGGCGGCAAGCACGGGCTGGCATTCGCCTCCGGGATGGCGGCCGAGGCCACCATCATGCAGTTACTCAAAGCGGGCGACCACACGCTGGCGGTCGACGATCTATACGGCGGGACCTACCGCCTGTTTCGCCGCGTCCTCGAGCCGATGGGGCTCAGCTTTTCGTTTGTCGACGGCTCCGATGCCAAAGCCGTCGAAAGCGCGCTGACCGAGCGGACCCGGCTGATCTGGCTGGAGTCGCCAACGAATCCATTGCTCAAGCTGGTCGACATCCAGGCGATCAGCACCCTGGCGCAGGCGCGCGGGGCGCTGGTGGTGGTAGACAACACCTTCATGAGTCCCTACTTTCAGCGCCCGCTCTCGCTCGGCGCCGACATCGTGGTGCACAGCGCCACCAAGTACCTTGGCGGCCACAGCGATCTGATTGGCGGAACGCTGGTGGTGAATCGCGAGGATCTCTTCGAGCGGCTCGCGTTCCTGCAAAACGCGATCGGCGGCGTTCCCGGGCCGCTGGATGCCTGGCTCGTGCTTCGCGGGCTCAAGACGCTGGCGATCCGGATGCGCGAGCACGACCGCAACGCCCGGCTGGTCGCCGCTTTCCTGGACGAACACCCGAAAGTCGAGCGTGTCTTCTACCCCGGCCTGCCGGGCCACCCGCAGCGAGAGCTCGCCAAGCGTCAGATGTCGGGCTTTGGCGGCATGATCTCATTCGAGGTCAAAGGCGGATTGGAGCCGGCCCGCCGGGTTGTCGAGCGGACCCGGCTGTTCACCCTCGCGGAGAGCCTTGGCGGCGTCGAGTCGCTGATCGAGCTGCCGGCCGCGATGACGCACTCGTCAATTCCCGTTGAAACACGCCGAGCCCATGGCGTGGCTGACGGGCTGGTTCGAATCTCGGTTGGGATCGAGGACGTTGCCGACCTGATCTCAGACCTTGACCTGGCGCTGGCCGAGGCGTGAAGCTCAGCAATATCCCCGCGTGTAAAGGAGACAGTGCATGAAAGTCGTCGTGAACTTTTCGAACATCCTGGTCGCCATCATCCTGCTGCTGCTCGGCCTCTCGGTGTTCACCCGCCATCGGATCGCGTCGTACGTCGTCGGTGGCTTCCTAATGGTCCTCGCCGCGTTGAGCATCCTGGCTTTCGTCAAGATCCTCAATATCCAGAGTGGCCCCATCACGATTGGATAGGGAGCGGCCGCCACAGCCGGAGCCGATCGAGCCGGTGCCCGGGACCCAGGCACCGCCGGTGCCGCCAACCCCCGAACGCCCACCTCCTTCGCCCAGACCCGTCATCTTTCCGTAACGGCTTCGCCCGGTTCGAGCCGCAAACGCCCGGGTAGACTCGAATCGATGAACGTCCTCAAGATCACGCCACGTGGTTATTGCCACGGGGTCGTCGAGGCGATCCGCGCCGCCAAGCAGACCGCGAAAGCGCGGCCGGGCGAGAAGATCCGGATGCTGGGTTACCTCGTCCACAACACTCACGTGACCGACGAGCTGCAGCAGAGCGGCATCGAGTTGGTGGATCGTGATAACCGGCTCGAGGGGTTGGAGTCGATCGACGAGGGCACCGTGATTTTCACCGCCCACGGAGTGTCACCGGCAGTAAAGCAGAGAGCGGCGGACCGCGGACTGAACCTGGTCGACGCCACCTGCTCCGATGTCGTCGTAACCCACGACCTGGTCCGCGACCTTGCCGAGCGGGGCTATGACGTCGTCTACGTCGGGCGCCGCGGACATCCCGAGCCCGAGGGCGTGATGGGGGAGGCGCCCGGGAAGGTCCACCTGGTGCAGGACCCGGAAGACGTCGACGCTCTCGACATCAAGAATGACAAGATCGCGGTCACCTGCCAGACCACGCTGAGTATCTGGGACACGGCAGCCATGATCAAGCGGGTGCGCGAGAAGTACCCGCAGACTGAGGCCTACAACGAGATCTGCCGCGCCACCCAGGATCGCCAGGAGGCGGCCGTTGAGGCGGCGAAGGATTGCGACATCGTGATCGTCGTTGGCAGCGAGCGCAGCTCGAACTCGAAGCGGCTGGTGCAGGTGGTCCAGGAGCTGGCCCAAAAGCCGGCCTTCCTCGTCGACACCGTCAGGGACATCAAGCCTGAGTGGCTGCAGGGGAAGGCCCGGGTCGGGGTCACTTCGGGCGCCTCCACCCCGACACAGCTCACCCGCGAAGTGATCGAGTACCTGGAAAGGCTGTAGGAGTCGTCGAAAGCGCGCTAGACTCCGGGCCGAAGTAGCGTTCTAGCACCAGAACCTCAAGGGGTGAACTCATGCGCCTGTACCCCGATCTTTACGGTCGCCGCTTCGCCTGGATGCTCGCCGACCTGCTGATCGCCGTCTGGATCTACCTCTGCGTCCAGGCCGGCCTCTGGGTCAACAACCTCGTCCTACAGCTCGACGCGCTCGCCCAGGGGGTGATCAATGCGGGCAAGACGTTCGACAGCTGGATCCTGTCGTTCGAGCAGGGGATTCCCAACAATGTCCCCTATCTCTCGGATTTCCTGCATCGCACCGCGGAGGCGCTCAAAACTCATTCCGGTGACTCCCTGATCTCGGCCGGGCGTGCCGGCTCCCACGGCATTCACTTGCTGGCGCTCATCCTCGGCATCATGGTGGCCGCCGTTCCGATGGTGTTCGCCCTGGCTATCTTTCTGCCACGCCGGCTGCGGCTGATCGCCGACATGCGCGGAATCCACGTGACCCTGCGTCGAGCCCTTGCGCAGCCCGAGCTCACACCCCAGATGCTCGAAATCCTGGCCGGCCGCGCCATCTATACGCTTCCCTACAACCGGCTGCTCGCGTACTCGAGCAATCCGGCCGAGGACTGGTACCTGCGGCGGTTCGAGCCCCTGGCTCGGGCCGAGCTGGAGCGGCACGGCCTGACGGTCGAACGGTATTTTGGGGCCCGGCCCGCCCTGGAAGCCTGATTCACTCAAGCAAGAAACCGCGCTGAGGGCAGGTTGCTCTGGGAGAGCTGCCTCGAGGCAGCCACTTGCCTATGGCCATACAGCCACCGCCACAAGCCACCACCCCGGAGTTCATGCCGCTGGCGCCGGCTCGCACCGAGGATTGTGGACTCCCAGTGGCGCGGCTGGCCGACCTGCTGCTAAAGCACATCTATTTCAAGTCGCCGATGTCGGCGAAGGACTGGGCGGCGGCGCTATGCCTGCCATACCAGACGGTGACGCCGGCCATCCAGAGCCTGGTCGAGCAGGGCTGGGCGCAGACCATCGGGCGGATGGCCGGGCCCCAGCTGAGCCACGACTTCGGGGAATCACTCGGTTACCTGATTACCGATCCCGGTCGGGTCCGGGCCCGCGACGTGCTGGCCCGCGACCACTATGTCGGGGCGGCGCCGGTGCCGTTCGCGCAGTATGAAGATTCGGTCCGCGCGCAGGTGAGCCAGGCCGACGTCACCGCCGCCTGGCTGACGCGGGCCCTGCAACACCTCACCCTCAGCCCGGACCTGATGGTGCAGTTAGGTCCACCGGTCAACGCGCGGGCCCCCCTCTTCCTGTATGGCGCGCCGGGCAACGGGAAGACGACGATCGCCGAGGCCTGCGCGGAGCTGCTAGGCGAGCCGATCTACATTCCCTACGCCATCGATATCGAGGGGCAGGTGATGCGCCTCTACGATCCGCTCCACCACCAGCGGGTACATCGACAGCTTCCGATGAATTTTGATGGGCGCTGGGTCTGTGTCAAGCGGCCGTTCGTCAAGGCCGGTGGCGAGCTGACCACGGCACAGCTCTCGCCGTCTTTCGACCCGCTGATGCGCTACTACGAGGCACCGATCCACCTCAAAGCCAATGGCGGCATCTTCCTGCTCGACGATTTCGGGCGGCAAGATTCCTCGCCGCGCGCGTTGCTCAACCGCCTGATCGTCGCGCTCGAGCGGCGGATCGACTACCTCACCCTGGCTGGTGCAGGGATGGCGGTCGGCGCGCCTTTCGAGGCTATGGTCGTGTTCAGCACCAACCTGGAGCCGGGGTCGCTGGTCGACGAGGCGTTTCTTAGGCGCGTCCGTTACAAGATCCATGTCCCGGACCCAACCCCGGCCGAATTCCGCCAGATTTTCGAGCGGGCGTGCAAAGAATTCGAAATCGTCTTCAACGAGGCCGGCTACAACTATGTCCTCGATCGGTATTACAAACCCTTCAAGCGCCCGTTCCGGGGCTGCCAGCCACGCGACATCCTCAACCAGCTCGATGAAGTCGCGTACTTCCTCGGACGCCCGCCGAGACTCGAGCCTGACCTGATCGACCTCGCCTGCCGGTCGTATTTCGTTCAGGCGTAGGCCGCGTGGACGGGCGACAGATCCCTAACCGCGAATCTGGTTGTAAAACTCGATCTTCCAGCGCCACTCTTTTCGGTCGTCCGCGTTCCACCAGGCTTTGAGGATGCCGGCCTCGCCGCCGGGAAGGATTACCAGCCGGCCCACGTCGTCCTCGGTCGGCCAACCATCCTCGAGCGTGATGGTCGGGCCGCGCCGGAGCAGGTAGCTCATCGGCCCTGGCTGGTGGCGCTCCAGACCTTCGCCCCTGGCAACGACGTTCCCCGACTGATCGCGAACCGTGACCTGGAGTTTCTGGGGGGCGGCATGGATCAGCACCCGCTCGGCCGCGTCCCTGGCGTTGACGCGGGCGCGGGCGAAGGGCAGGCCGGTCGCGCCTGGGCCGGGATACCAGAGGTCCCAGGTCTCGAGCTGATCTGGCATGAGGTGTACTTATTTACCCCCTCCCCGACCCTCGCCGCAAGGGGGAGGGAGCAGCAATGCCTCAGACGCAATGACACCCGGGACTTCTCCCGGGCGTCACTGCAGGAGGCGAGGCGTTCGAGGTTAGAAGCGCGTCAGGTGCGGACCTGCTTGATCAAGCGGTCCTGCGCCTCGAAGATGATGTCCTGGATATCGAGTGCACTGGGACCTGATTGATCCATGCGGTAGGCGAGCTGGGGATCGACAGCTTCGACAATCTGGCGCAAGCGGGCCTGCATTTCGAGCGGGACCTCCATCATGTCGCTTTCCAGCAGCCGTTCCACCTGTTCGAGCGCCTGGTAGAGCGAGTACCGAAGCGTGCGGCGGGCCGACTCTTCTCGCCGCAACTGGTTGAACCACTGATCCTGCTGGTTGATCATTCGGAGCGTATTCCTGAGCATGGTTTCCCCCTGGCTCACTTCCGAGCGCCGGCACACTGGATGCCGTCCGGCGTCTGCCGCCGCCGGTACTTTTCCTTTCCGCGTGAGCCTTGGTCCGCTTACCTCCCCCTAGATATGGGGTTGAACAACCGGTTACTGTACCAGATATAGATTTGCCGCATTCTACCGCCGGTCCCGACGGCTGTCAAGTGCGCGCCCGCCGCAAACGATTGCAGTTCTCCCACTCCCCCTGGGTTCCGACGATTCTCCGCCACCGGCTCCGCGCTCCGCTGAAACGGGGAACTAAAAAATACGACCCGGCGATTCAATCGTCCAGACGGAACATTTGTTGCGGGTCCTTTTCCACCAGGTACTAACAGGCGGTGCAAAAGTGCTGTGGAAAAGCGGTGCAGGACCCTAACGCTCCGATCGTCGCGCGTATTTATCGAGCGTGCCGGCGAGGGCGCTTTCGAGGTCGATGCCTAGGTAATTGGCGAGCAGGATGACGATGAAGAAGACATCACCGAGCTCATCCATAATCGAACCGGACTCATCCTTTGAGGCCCGCGGCTTGTCGCCGAAACGAAAGGTCAGCTCCCGGCCCAGTTCCCCCACTTCCTCGGCCAGCCGGGCATATTGCGACAGAGGCGACCAGTAACCACCGCGCTGCTTGATCCAGGCGTCGACGAATGCCTGCACGCCGGGGAGGTCCGGCGGGACCGTCCGGCGCTGGGCCACCGTCAGAGCCGCGGCAGGCGCTGGTGCAGGGTCAGCGCATCGTGAAAGAGATCGCCCACGTCCAGCAGCCGATCGCCCAAGGTTTTGATCGTCCACTTATCAGGGCGAAGCATGGGATCGTCGAGTTCCTTCCACGCGATCGGAGTGGAGACCGGCGCTCGAATCGCGGGTCGCACCGAGTAGGGACCAGCCAGCGTCTTGTTGATCACGTTCTGCGTGTAGTCGATGCGGATCTTTCCGGTGCGCCGCTTCACCTCCCAGACTTCCGTGACCTTTTCGGGCATGAGCTCCGCAATCATGTGGGCCAGCTTGGCGACGAAGCCACGGCTTTCGTCCAGGGTGTAGCGGCGCTCGATCGGGATATAAACGTGCAGCCCACTCTGGCCGGTCGTCTTCAGCAGGGCGGACAGCTCCAGGTGATCCAGTGCGGTCTTGACCACCTTTGCCACGGCGAGCACATCCTTGAAGGTCGCGCCCTCGGCCGGGTCGAGGTCCACTACGGACCAATCGGGGTACTCCGGTTTGTCCACCCGGGAGTACCAGGGATGCATGTCGATCACCGCGTGGTTCGCGAGCCAGGCGAGCGTCGCCACCTCCTCGATGAGGATCCAGTCTTTGAGGCTTTTCTGGTCCCGGTAGCGGAAGGTCGGGATCCACTCCGGGGCGTAGTCCGGCTTGTCCTTGACCCAGTAGCTCTTGCCGTGGATGCCGTCCGGGTGCGGGTTCATCGACAGCGGCCGGCGGCTGTAATAGGGGATCATCACCGGCGCGACCTGCACGTAGTAGCGAATCAGGTCGCGCTTGGAGTATCGGTCTTCCGGAAAGAGCAGCTTGTCCAGGTTGGTGAGATGCACGGTGCGGCCCCCGATCTGCCAGTGGCCCTCCTTGGGGATGGCATCGAGCGCCTCCAGCTCGGCCGCGGTAGCGCCACGGATGTTGGTCTCCAGCTTTTCGGCGATGCGAGCCGCCGCCTTGCTGAGCGGCGTGTTCGGCAGGTTCGTGACCGGCGTGGTTGGCTTGCGAGCCGGGCTACGGACGGTCGCGGTGGTGCGTGCCGCGGCGCTCGTCCGCTTCACGGTGCTGGTCCGCGTCGCGACCTTCACTCGTGCGGTGGTGGTTGACCTGGCTTTGGCCGGCTTTGCTGCCTGTTTTTTCGGCTCTGGCTTTTGCTCCGCCTTGGCCCGCGCGATTTCGCGGTCGGCATCGCCGGGCTGCTCCCGGCGGACGTCGCGCGGGTCGATGTCGTCCCGCAAGCCCAGGAAGACCGGCTGCCGCATCACCCCATCGCGCGTCCACTCGGCGAACCCCGCCTCCGCGACAAGCTCCGGCCGTATCCAGGTGGGCTTTTCATTGGCGCGCGGCGCCGGCCCGCTGAAGGGCGAATCCTTGACGATCAGCGGCTTCATCAGCTTATAGATGTCGGCCAGCGTCTTCTCGTCGAACCCGCCGCCGATGTGGCCGGCGTAAATGAACCTGCCGCCGTTGTCAGACACGCCGACCAGCAAGGCACCGAAATAGTTCCGGCCGGCGCGCGGCGCGGTAAAGCCGCCGATGACGACCTCCTGCTTGAGGTTAGCCTTGATCTTGAGCCAGCCGCTGCTTCGCACCCCAGGCTTGTACTGACTGTCACGTAGCTTGGCGACGATGCCTTCGAGCCGTTTCTGCTGCGCCGCCTTGAAGAAGGCCTTCCCCTGGCCCAGGATGTGGTCCGAGTACTTGAGAATGGTCGAGTCGCGCACGATGTCGCGGAGCAAGCGTTTGCGGTCCTCGAGGGGCACTTTGAACAAGCGCTGGCCGTCGAAGTAGACGATGTCGAACACCATGTACTGCATCGGCTGCTGCTCCCTGCCGCGGTTCTGCAGCAGCTGGAAGGATGGGCGACCCTCCTCATCGAGTACCACGACCTCGCCGTCGAGCACCGCCTGCCTGGCGTTGACCAGGCGGCTGATGGCTTGCAGTTGCGGATACTCGGCGTCAACGATCCGGCCGGCTCGGGTCTGCAGTGAGACTTTGCCCCCATCGATGAAGCTCACCAGCCGGATGCCGTCCCACTTGACCTCGAACAACCAGCGGTCATCGTCGAAGGCCTCGTCGACCACCTGCGCCGTCATCGGGGCGAGGGTCCGCGGCATTGGACCCTTCTCCGCGTTGGCCAGGTTGATCAGCCCGCCTCCACCTTCATCCCGGCGGCTGGACCAGACCGCATCCTTTCCTTGCTCGATCTCTTCCTTCGTTCGCCCGGTCTTGACCGACGTGTCGAATTTGTCGATGTCGAAGTTTGGATCGGCCGCCTCATCTTTTTTCTTGATCAGCAACCAATCCTTGTCGGATCGGGTACGGACCAGGGCATAACGGCCGCTGAGCCGGACGCCGTGGAGCCGGAATTTGACCTCGCCGCGGCGAAGGGACTCCGCCGGGGTGGCCTCTTCGAGTTCGTAGGTACCCCAGTCCCAGACCATCACCGTCCCGCCGCCGTACTCGCCCTTGGGGATGGTGCCCTCGAAGTCGTAGTAACTGACCGGATGATCTTCCACGTGCGCGGCCAACCGTCGTTCGGCAGGATTGAGCGTCGGCCCTTTGGGGATCGCCCAGCTGACCAGTACGCCCTCCATCTCCAGTCGGAAGTCGTAGTGGAGTCGGGTCGCCCAGTGTTTTTGCACCACGAACCGATTGCCGGCAGTCGGGTCGGGCGCGCCCCTGGGCTCGGGCGTCTTGGTGAAATCGCGTTTTCGCTGGTATTCGGCGAGTGAACGCGGCATTCCAACCAGTTTGCCAGAATGATCCGATGAGATCCGACGTGCGCGATCCCGCGACGGAGGTCGATGCCATTACCGCCGAGCATCTCTTGACACATCGGCGCGACCTTCACGCCGCGCCGGAGCTCTCCTTCAAGGAGATCGAGACGGCCCATTACCTCGCGGAGCGGCTGGAGGTGCTCGCGCCGGATCGGTTGGAGACCGGCGTCGGCGGCACCGGCGTCGTCGCCGATTTCAGGGGCCGGGGACCCGGCCGCTCGGTGCTGGTCCGGGCGGATATGGACGGGCTGCCGATCCAGGAGGCCTCGGACCTGCCCTTCAAGTCAACCCGTCAAGGTGTGATGCATGCCTGCGGTCACGATGTCCACATGGCGATTGCCCTGGAGGTCGCCCGCGCCCTGGCGAAACGCCGCCCCGACTTCAACGGGCTGGTGCGATTCGCCTTCCAGCCCGCGGAGGAAACCGCCGGCGGGGCCCAGCCCATGATCGAGGCCGGCGTGCTCGACGGCATCGATCGCGTCATCGGTCTCCATGTCTGGTCGCAGCTGCCGGTCGGCCAGGTCTCGGTTCGGCCGGGTCCGATCATGGCCAGTGCTGACTGGTTCACGCTGACGGTGCGCGGCAAGGGTGGGCACGGGGCGATTCCGGATGCGACGGTTGACGCAGTGGTCATCGCGGCCCAGGTGGTGACGGCCCTGCAGACGCTCGCGAGCCGGGAGACGTCACCACAGTCGCCGGTGGTGGTCACGCTCGGCAGCATCCACGGCGGGACCGCCTTTAACGTCATCGCCGGCGAGGTCGTGATGCAGGGCACCCTGCGAACCTTCGATGCGCGGCTCCGAGCGCGGCTGCTGGAACGTATGGCTGAGCTCGCTGATGGGATCGCGCGGGCGATGCGTGGTTCCTGCGAGTTTCACCTTGAGTCAGGGACGCCGCCGGTGGTCAATGATGCGTCGATCGCGTCCCTCGTGGCTGCCACCGCCGGCGCGATTGCGGGTCAGGGCGTGGTGGTTCCGCTCGAACCATTGATGGTCGGTGAGGACTTCGCTTATTTCCTCGAGGCTCGTCCCGGCTGCTTCTTCCTGCTGGGTGGTGGCGTACCGGAAGGGCCTCGGGTGGTCCATCACACCGCGGAGTTCCGGATCGACGAACGCTGTCTACCGATCGGCTTTCGGGTGATGACGGCGGCCGTCCTGCGCCTGCTGGCCGATTAAAATTTTGGCTTGCGCAGGCTGGGCCGGACGCTGAACCCGATCAGCACCAGACTGATGAGCAGGGCGGCGAGCATGCTCAGCCAGTTGAGCGGGAATCCGGCCACCGCCGCCAACAGCCCAAGCGACGAGACGAGCAGCGTCAGCATGCCGAGCACGCGGATGAACCGATTGAATCCGCTGCGATACGGCAGGTGGATTCTTGCGCGGAAGCCGCCCAGGCTACGGGGCAGGTCCAGGTCGGTGCTCGACGCTTGCGCCAGGTTCTTGGCCAACTCCGACTGATATAACGGGTTCCCGGCAGTGGATGCCGTCACGCCATCGTTACAGTCGGCTGCCGGGAGCATGACGGGGCGAGGCCAGGATTGCGCCGGCCACACCTATAATTTCGAACGATGTCCATTGCGGTTCGGGACACGCGCACGGTCGAGCAAGCGATGTCCGGCCAGTTCGCCTTCTGCTTCCCGAGCACGACCCTCGCCCAGGCCGCTCGGATGATGGCCCAGAACCGGGTTTACGAGCTTCCGGTGATCGTCGATCAACGCTCGCTCGGATACGTTTCTTATCTGGACATCCTGCAGCGCTATGTGAAGGCGCAGCTCGGCGCGCGGGCCGCCGACCTGGTGCGCACCCCGCTTCCGGAGGTGCGGCCGGACCTGCCATTGTCGGAGGCAGTGCGCGTGCTGCGCGACTCCGGCCGGCAGCTGGTCCTCGTCACCACGCCGGCCGGGATGCCGGTCGGGGCGCTCACCGTACGCGACGTCACCCGGGCCATGGCGGCCGCGGCCTGATGCCTTCGCTGAGCAAAGTCGTCCAGCCGATCGGGCAGACGTGTCCGGCGGATCTCAGCGCCGCGGAGGCGCTGCGCCGCCTGTCCGCGTCCGGCGCCGATGCGCTGCTCGTCGTCGATGACGGCGGGGTCGTCGGTGTCTTCGGCCACCGCGAGGCGCTCGCCGCCTTCGCCGACGGCAGCGGGCCGGTCAGGACGTACATGCGCCGGCCGTTGCCCGGCCGCAACGTCGCGGATTCGCTCGAGTCGGGGGCCGACATCATGTACCGGGAGGACACCCCGCTGGTGCTGCTGACCGAGGACGAGGGCCCGCTCTTCAAGAAGACGTCGCGGACGGTGGGGATCGTCAGCGCCTACGCGGTCCTGGAGGAGATCGGAAAGACGACCACCGATACGGCGTCCAACAAGGTGTTCGTCGGGCGCCGGGATCTCAGTCTGAATGTGCCGGTGTCGCCCTGCCAGCGGGCCTGTCCGATCCACCAGGACATCGCCGCCTACGTCGATTACGTTTCGCAGGGTCGCTACCTCGACTCCTGGCTCGTCATCCACGAAACCAATCCCTTCCCATCGATGCTGGGCCGGCTGTGCAACCATCCCTGCGAGACCGATTGCAAACGCGGTTGGGTGCAAGGACCGGAAAACGCGGTGTCGATCAAATCGCTGAAGCGCTTCGCCACCGACTACGCCTGGGCCCGGCGGGTGAAGATCGACTGGCAGCGGGCACCCGAGAACGGACGGCGGGTCGCTATCGTCGGCTCCGGGCCGGCGGGCATGACGGCGGCACAGGATCTCCGGCTCATGGGGTACGCAGTGGACCTGTACGAGCGCGAAGCCAAGCTTGGTGGCCTCCTCTCCGCGAGTATTCCGCACTTCCGCTTCGACCACGACCAGCTGCTCTGGGAGATCCAGATGATCGTCGACATGGGGGTCAACGTCTTTCTCAACAAGAATGTCGGGAAGGACATCACCATCGAGCAGCTGCGCAACGACTATGAGGCGGTCTTCCTCTCGGTCGGGATGATGACCGGGCGCATCCTGCCGGTCCCTGGTTCGGACCTGCCCGAGGTGATCTCCGCGATGGAATTCCTCCGGGTGCGGTCGTACGACGTCGTTCCGGACAACTTCCCACGCGGCGACGACGTGGTCGTCATCGGCGGCGGCGCGGTCGCCACCGACGCGGCCCAGACCTCGATCAAGACGGGTGCCCGCAAGGTCTGGATGGTCTCGATCGAGCCCGCCGATCGCCTCCCCGCCTTTGGGAACGAGCTGGTCGAGGCGCGCGAGATTGGGCTGCAGCTGCACACCGGGGTGATCGTCAACGCCATCAAGGCGGACGCGAACGGCCACGTCAACGGCGTCGAGTTCATCCGGGTCGATGACACGAAGCTGGAGTTCGATCCGGAAAGCGGCAAGCTGCTGATCAACACCGTGCAGAAGCTGCCCGGGACCGAGCACGTGATCCCCTGCCGCTATGCCATCTTCGCCTCCGGCCAGATCATGGATTTTCCGCAGGACCAGGGGGTGCCGCTCACGCCACGAAAGCTGATGGCGGCCGACACCGGGGGCCACACGACGCTGGGCAAGCTGTTCGCCGGTGGGGACTGCGTCCAGGGGCCGTCGTTCATCGTCGATGCCATCGCCTGGGGTCACCGGGCGGCGCGCTCGATCAACGAGTACCTGGGGGCGGCGGTGCCGCGCGACGCCAAGCCGCTGACGGTGATCGAGACCACTGACGACCACCGCGAGGCCGACTACTACGCCCGCGAAGAGCCGCCCATCCTTCCGGCCGAGAAGCGGATGGACATGACACCGGTGGAGTTGCCCTGGAATGACGAGCAGGCGATCACCGCTGCGCTGCGCTGCTTCCAGTGCGACACCGTGCACCACGTCGACGAATCGACCTGCATCCTCTGCGGCGCCTGCGATGACGTCTGCCCAGAGAAAGCGCTGGACGTCGTCGTCTACGGCGAGAACCGCGACACGTCGAGCGGCGGCTTCGTCGAGATCTGCAACACGGTCCTGGGTGAGGAGTTCGGTGGCAAGGCGGGCAAGATCCTGGTCAACTACGACCGCTGCACGAACTGCCGCATCTGCGAGGACCACTGTCCGGTCAACTGCATTACCTTCCAGCGGGTCCGCTTTCGTGACGACGCCATGCAGATGATCCCATTGACCCCGGTGGGAGCGGGCGGGAAGCCCCCCGCCAAGGCCGCGGTCTGAAGATGGCGCGGATTACCGTCAACGAGCCGGTCGGCAGGGTGACGGTCGCGGCTCAGCGTCGCCTGCCACCGCTCTGGCGCCTCGTCCCGCTGGCCTTTTACCTGCTCGCCTTCACGCTCGTCCGCGGCGATCTCGCTCGGCTGCCGGGCGGCCTCGCCGATCTTTCACTGCACCTGTACTTCGCCGCGATGGTGCTCTACGTCGGCGGCATGTTCTTCTATTTCGCCTACTTCGCCTACCGCACCGAGGCGCTGCGCTGGCTCGGGATCGCGCTGGTCACGCCTGGCGCCGCGATTCACCTGGCCGCCATCGTCTCGCGCGGTTTTGCGGACGGGCACTACCCGCTGGCCAATATGTATGAGTACAGCTCGATGCTGGCCCTTGTGGCGGTGACGGTGTTCCTGCTGATGGCTGTCCGCTGGCCGGTAGCGTCGCTGGGCGGTGGCGTGGCGCTCTTCGTGGTGGTGGCGTTGATGGGGATCGGCTATGGCCTCTACCAGTCGCCCGAGCCGCTGGTCCCGGCGCTGCAGAGCTACTGGCTCAAGATCCACGTGACCAGCATGATGGCGTCCTCCGGCATCCTGGTTTCGAGTTTCGTCTTCGCCGCGCTTTACCTGGTGAAGGACCGAAGCGCGAGCCTCAAATCGTGGTTGAACGGCTCCGCGATCGCGGCCCGGCTACCGTCGCTGGAGACCCTCGACCGCCTCACCTTCCGTGCCATCCTGCTCGGCTTCCCGATCTGGACGTTCGGCACCATGGCGGGCGCCATCTGGGGCGAGCACGCCTGGGGTCGCTGGTGGGGTTGGGATCCGAAAGAGACCTGGGCCGCCATCACCTGGATCATCTACGCGATCTACCTGCATGCCCACACCCTTCGAGGCTGGCGTGGGCGGCGCACGGCGCTGATCGCGACCGCCGGGTTCATCTCGATCATGATCACGCTCTACGCCGTCAACCTCTGGATCGTCGGCCTGCACAGCTACGCCCGCGGCGCGGGCTAGCCCGCTCGCACGCGATTTAGACCGCGCCTGACCCCGGCGCCGCCAAGCCACGTTTCGGCGGCGGTCAGCCCCAGCTGGCGGACGAGCCTGTATGTCACCTGCGTCGCGCAGGCCACGGCGATGCTCGCCTTCGGCTTCATCCTGCCGTTCCTGCCGCTCTACCTGCGGGAAATCGGGGTCACGCCGGACAGTGCCGTGGTGTTCTGGTCGGGCGCGCTGGTCACCAGCACCGGCGTGTCGCTGGCGATCTTCAGTCCGATCTGGGGCGCCCTCGCCGACCGGCGTGGCCGAAAGCTCATGGTGCTGCGATCGATGCTGATCCGGCTCGGCCTGGCCTCCCGCAGCCTGATGCCGTTGATGGTGACGTTGCTGCTGGTCCAGCTCAGCTCGGCGATCGTCTTTCCGATCCTGCCGCTGTTCGTCGAGAGGCTCTTGGCTCCAGGCCACCCGGTCAAGCTGTATGCCGGGCTGGCCTTCGGCGCGACGGCGGTCGGTCTTTAGCGCGCTGGCCGCGATTTCCTACAGCCGGCTGGTGGTCCACAGCGGCTACCGGCGCGTCCTGGTGCTGGCCTGTTTCGGGGCCGCCGGTTTCTTCCTCCCGCAGGCGTTTGCAGCGCGACCGCCGTCGGAAACGCCGTGGGGCCGCTGCTCGGATCGACGCTGGCCGCCAGCTCTGGCTACTCCGCCGTCTTCATCACCACCGCCGGTGTGCTGGCCTTGCTCGGGTTCTGGGTGATCGCCCTCGTGCGCGAACCGGTTCCTTACCCCTCACCCTGACCCTGCCCAGGCGGGAAATCCCGCGACCCTGACGACATTGGCTCCCCCACCAGCGGAGGGAACCGGCCCGAGGAGCCCGCGGCTACCGGGCGGCGGCCTTCTGCGCGGCGATCGCGGTGAGCTCGGAACGGGCGGCCGCCGCGATGTCGGCACCGGTGTTGGCGCGCCCGTTGATGCCCCAACCGCCTTCGGGTGCCTCGGTGATCAGCACCCAGGTGCGAGCGGTCAGCGTGGGATCGCCGCTGGCGGCGGCGACGATCTCGGTCAGTTCCTTGACGACGCCGAGCTGCTTGTTGCGATCGAGTACCCCAACGGGCGTCAGGACCTGCACACGGACGTAGTTGCTGTCACCGGCGACGTTGGACAAGGAATCGGCCGGGAGGTCGTGGATGAACGCACCGGTATTGTTCCGGAACAGCGAAATGTTGGGTACCTGCTCCCACCGCATCACGGCCGCGGCGAGGTCCTTCGCCAGGGCGTGCTTTTCGCCAAACGTTCCCTCGACAGCGTACACGTCAATCATCGGCATGGGTTGTCTCCTCAGGTGATTATGATGGTCGTCATAGTCCCCCGACAGTATGCGCTATGCTGACCGTCATAGTCAAGAGGGCCGTTGATGGCGAGCGATAGCCGCGCGAGCATGGTGCGGAGCGCCGCGTCACTCATCCGTTCCCGAGGGGTGAGCGCGACCTCGCTGTCGGATGTGCTCGCCGAGAGCGGTGCCCCGCGCGGTTCGATCTACCACCACTTTCCCGACGGTAAGAGACAGCTGGCCGAGGACGCCATCAGCTGGACATCCGAGAGGGTCCTCGCTCACCTTCGCACCGGCCATTCGGCCAGGCCGTCGGATGTCCTGGAACGCTTCATTGGCATGTGGCGCCAGGTGGTTGTGACCTCGAGTGGTACCGCCGGCTGCGTGGTTGCCGGCGTTGCGATCGACACGGGTCCAGGCGATACGGGCCTGATGGAGGTGGTGCGCGCCACCTTTCGGTCCTGGGCGTCCGTGCTCGCTGAGGAGCTCGAGGCCGTCGGTGTGCCCTCGGCTCGTGCGAGGCCGATCGCGCTGGCCACCCTGGCTGCCATGGAAGGCGCACTCATGCTGTGTCGCGCCGAGGGCAACGTCAGGCCACTCGACGCCGTCGCCGAGGAGTTGACGCGACTGCTCCCACCTGAAAAGCCGGCGGGACGGAAAAGGCCGGTACACTCACGCTGATGCCACTGCTCGACCAATCCCTCGTGGACAGTGTGATCAAGCGCGCCTTACGGTCGGGAGCAGACTTTGTCGAACTCTTCGTCGAGCGCAAACACAACCAATCGATCAGCGTCGAGGAGAGCAAAGTGCAGCGGGTCAGCTCGGGTCATGACCTGGGCGCGGGGCTTCGCATCATCCACCGCGGGACCGTCAGCTATGTCTACACCGAGGACCTCTCCGAGGGCGGGCTGCTGAAGACCGCCGACCTGGCGGCCCAGGTTGGCCGGCGTGGTGGCGGGCGCTTCGCGTTTGGCGAGATGCTTGGTGCGCCGCACGCGCCTCAGCGCATCGAGGTGCCGCCGGAGACCGTCGGGGCGGAAGCGAAGATCGAGCTGCTGCTCGAAGCGGACCAGGCGGCGCGCGCGGTCAGCGGCGCCATCAAACAGGTGGCGGTCGGCTACGGCCAGAGCGCGCAGGAAGTCCTGGTCGCGACCTCGGAAGGCGTACGCTACAGCGACGCTCGCACCCGCGTCCGCCTGATGATTCACGCTGTCGCCGAGCGCAACGGCGAGATCCAGACGGCCATGGAGGCGCCGGGCATGCAGCGCGGCTTCGAATTCTTCGACGACACTTCGGCCGCCGAGTATGCGCGCGCCGCGGCCGAACGTGCCACGGCCCTGCTCGATGCGGCGCCATCGCCCGCCGGCCCGATGGCCGTCATCGTCGGGAACGAATTTGGCGGCGTCCTGTTTCACGAAGCTTGCGGCCATGGGCTCGAGGCGGACTTCGTGGGCAAAGGATCGACGGTCTTTGCCGGCAAGATCGGCCAGGCCGTGGCTAGCCCGATCGTCACCGCCGTCGACGACGGGACGCTGGCCAGCCGTTGGGGGACCCTCGCCGTGGACGACGAGGGGGTGCCCACCCGGCGCAACGTGCTGATCCAGGACGGGGTGTTGGTCAGCTACATGTATGACCGGCTGCGGGCCGGCCAGCAGAACCATCCCGTTACCGGCAACGGCCGCCGCCAGTCCTACCAGCACCTGCCGATTCCGCGCATGACGAACACCTTCATCGCGGCCGGCGCGCACTCGGTGGAGGACATCATCGCCGCGACACCGCACGGGCTGTACGCGAAGAAGCTCGGGGCGGGGCAGGTCGATGTCACCAGCGGCGATTTCGTGTTCGCCGTTACCGAGGGCTACCTGGTCGAATCAGGGCGGATCGGCCGACCGGTGCGCGGGGCGACCATCGTCGGCAACGGCCCGCGGGCCCTGCACAAGATCGACATGGTCGGCAACGACCTGAAGCTCGCCCCAGGGACCTGCGGCAAGGAAGGCCAGGGCGTGCCGGTGTCGGTCGGGCAGCCGACCATCCGGATTTCGGAGCTGACGGTCGGCGGCACCGGCGTCGGGCCGGGCGGCGCGATGCGGCAGTGAATCCGATCGCGGATCGCGTCCTGAACCGCTGCCAGCAGCTGGGGGCAGAGGATGCCGAGCTCTACGTCTCCCGCGGCACCGAGTTCACAGTCCGGATTTACAAAGGCGAGATCGAATCGCTGATATCGGCCGAGAGTCGGGGCGTGGGATTGCGCACCTTTCGAGAGCATCGCGTCGGCTTTTCATACACATCGGACACCGAGCCGGATGCGCTCGACGGGTTGGTCGACGAGGCGCTGCTCAACGGTCGATACAATCACGCCGACGAGGCCAATGTGCTTCCGGCAACCGAGCCGGCCGCCTTTGTCAGCGGCCTCGCCTCGCCGGCGCTCTCGCAGACAGATCCGCAGCGCAAGATCGATTTCGCTCTCGAGATGGAGTGGCGGGCGACGACGCTCGATCCCCGCGTCCGGCGCGTAAGCGACGCCGTCTACAGCGATGGCAGCGGACAGGTCGAGATCTACAACAGCCGCGGGCTGCGCGCCATGTACGAGCGGACCGTGGCCTATGGCGTCCTGGAAACGATCGCCGAGCGGGATTCCGAGATGCAGTCCGGATTTGCCTTCACGCACGGCCGGGATATGCAGGAGCTGGACCTGGCGGGGGTCGTTCGGGAGGCGGTGGAGAATGCCGCGGGGCTGTTGGGGGCGCGGCCGGTGCCGACCGCAAGGGTGCCGGTCGTGCTGCATCCGCACGCCGCTGCCATGCTTCTCGGGGTGCTGGCGAGCTCCTTCAGCGCCGAGGCGGTGATCAAGGGGCGCTCGCTCCTCGCCGGCAAGATCGGCGAACCGGTGGCCGCCGGCATCGTCACGATCACCGACGACGCACTGCTGCCGGAAGGCCTGGCCAGCCGGCCCTTCGACGGGGAGGGCGTCCCCTCGCGCCGCAACGACTTGATCGTCAACGGCGTGCTCCAGGGTTACCTGCACAACACTTATACCGCGGTGCGCACCAACGGCCGGTCGACCGGGAGCGCGGTTCGCTCCTACAAGAACGTCCCCGAGGTGGGGGTGTCGAACCTGGTGCTCAAACCCGGTGAGCTTTCGCGCGAGGCGCTGCTGGCACGCGTCGACAACGGGCTGCACGTGTCGCAGCTCACCGGCCTGAACACCGTCAACCCGGTCTCTGGTGAGTTTTCGCTCGGCTTGACCGGGCACTGGATCGAAAACGGCCGGCTGACGAAGCCCGTCAAGGAACTGACCGTCGCCGGCAATGTGATCGCGCTGTTGCAGAATGTCGCGGCCGTCGCGAACGACCTGCGCTTCATGTTCGCGGGCGGCTTCTGCGGCAGCCCGACGGTATTGATTCAGGAGCTACAGGTCGGCGGACTCTAGCGCGATTCGCCTCCGTCACCCGGTTCTGATTCTCGTGCTGCTGTGGCTGGTTGGCATCAACCTGCGCACGGTGATCCTGGGCGTACCGCCGACGCTGCCATCGCTGCACCGGGCGCTGTCGCTCTCGTACAGTGCGGGCGGCCTGCTGACCTCGCTGCCGGTGCTGGTGATGGCGGCCGGCGCAATCCCGGGCGCGTACGTGATCAGCCGCCTCGGCGCGAGACGCGCTGTGGGAGCCGGCCTGGCCCTGATCACGATCGGAGCAGCGTTGCGAGGTGTCCTCCCCAGCGCCCTCACCGTGTTCGCCTTCACCGTGGTGCTCGCGCTCGGGATCGCCGTCAGTCAGCCCGCCATGCCAAGCCTGGCGCAATCATGGTTTCCGTCCCGGATCGGAGGCGCCGTCGCCATCTATTCGAACGGGCTGCTGGTCGGCGAGGTGATCGCGGCCAGCCTCACGCTGCCCCTGCTCATGGGTCCTTTCGGCTGGCCGCTGGCGCTGTCGGCCTGGGCGGCGCCAGCCGGCATCGTGCTCGCGCTCTGGCTCGCGATCACGCCGCCGGATCATGCCACGACCACCGCGCCGCCAGCCTGGCTTCCCGATCTGCGCAGCGGGCGCGTGCTGCGGATCGGGCTCCTGATGGGCGGAGCCAGTCTGGTCTACTTCGGGATGAACACTTGGATCCCGGACACCCTGGAGGCCCGGCATGCGCACGCGCTGATCCCGGTGACCCTTGGCCTGCTCAACCTGATGCAGATCCCGGTCAGCTTGTGGCTGGCCTGGCGAGGCGACGCCGTCCTCGGGCATCGCTGGCCGTTCGCGCTCGCCGGGATCGGATCCGTGGTGGGCGTCGCCGGTTATGTGCTCGCCCCGGTCGCCACGGCGCCGTTGTGGGCCGGGCTGGCCGGCGCGGCCAGCAGCCTCGCGTTCATCCTCAACCTCGGGATGCCGGCGCTGCTCTCGCCCTCCGAAGTGGCGCGCACCAGCGGCTTCATGTTCACGGTCGGGTATGGCGCGGCGTTCTTCGGCCCATTGCTTGGCGGCGTGATCTGGGACTGGAGCGGCAACTTCCGCTTCGCGCTGCTCCCTATGCTGATCGGATCCTTGGCGATGCTGGGGTTCGGCCTGACGCTGCCAGGCCTTTCCGTCACCGCGCGAGGACGGCCGGCGGCGTCTGCAGCAGAGTCGTGATCGCCTCCAACCCGGCGAGCACATCGGCCCGATCGATCGCGTCGTGCTCGGCTCGCAGGGCCCGGGCCATCCCGATCACCTGCGCGCTGAACGTCACGTAGCTGGTCAGGATGCTGCCCCGGACGGTATGCAGTTTCTCCTGGGTGACCGCCGACTCGACCGCGCCCAGCAGCCTCCCCGCGCGACGCAGCATCGGATAGGCATCGTCGCGAGTGAGCCGGATGCGCCGCAGCCGGTGGAAGTAGGCGATGTCGTGCTCCGCCCTGGGCCGGGTCTCGACGAAGTGCTCGGCGCCGTCGAGCAGGCGCCGCATCGCATCGTAGGCGGCATCCAGCCGGGCCGCCCCGGTGCGCTCCTGGGTGTGGCCGTAGTGCCAGAGGACGACCGCGTCCGCGAAGGAGAAGAACACGTTGCGATAGAGGGTGTCGCCGGTGAGGGTCGACACCAGCGCATTGCGCAGACCCGCCCTTGCCTGTTTCAGCAGCGGTCGCTCAAACAGGTCGTCGACCAGGCCGGCCCATTGCGGACGGGCGGCCTGCGACGCGGTCGCCATCACCTGGAACGCGGGGACCGAAGGGAGCGCCTCGATCACTGCAGCGATGCCGGTCGACTCGCGACCACCCAGCTCGAGCAAGGCGGCGCGGGCGTCGGCGACGGCGGCCGTGACCACGGTCGAGCTCAAACGGCGAGCTCTACGCTCGGCCACTGCACGCGCGCCCGGAGCTTCTCGAGATAGCGGATGTCGATCACCTTTTTTGGGGCCTGGTAGTCGTCGCCATTGAAGCCGTGGTAATCGGTACCGACGGTCATCAGCAGTCCATGCTGAGCGGCCAGCTCCTCATAGATCGGGATCTGCTCCGGTCGATGGCGTCGCGTATAGACCTCGAGACCGTCCAGCAGCGGCAGGACTTCCTTCATCAAGTCCTGGTCGGGCACCGAGCCCGGATGGGCGTGGACTGCCAGCCCACCGGCCGCATGGATCGCCTCGATCGCCTCGCGAGGGGAGGGGATCGGGGCGTAGAACGCTGCCGGCATGAAATCGACCGCTTTCCGCGCGCTGTCCCAGGCGTCCTTCTCGGTCATCAGGCCGTGTTGCAGCAAGACCTTGAGCACCGCCCCCGGCATCACGGTCGGCTTGTAGGCAAACGCCTCGAGGCCGAGCCCCCGACCGATGCCCCGCTCCTCGAGGACCTTGAGCCAGGCCTCTGTTTGACGCCGGAAGACGCCCTGGGTCCGATCAATCAGCGCGAGCAGCTGCGGATGGCGAACGTCGACCCCGTGTCCCAGGATATGCCGCATCTGGTTGGGTGGATAGGTCGTCACCTCGAGGGCCGCTACATAACCGAGGCCCCGGCGATGGGCCACCGAACGAGCGCGCTCCACGCCGTGGAAGGTGTCGTGGTCGGTGAGGGCCATCACCCGAACGCCGTGGTCGGCGGCGAGGTGAGCCACCTCGTCGGGGTCGCGCCAGCCGTCACTCACAGTGGAATGCAGGTGGAGGTCGGCCAGCACGGGGCTTAGTCTAGCGGGCGTTTTGGAGTCCGGTGAGAACGTGCTGACGAACTGTGACGGATTTCGCCGGGATCCTCGTTGGGGATGAATAAGAGCAGTCCGCAATCGGTTTTATCTGGGGTAGATGGAGATGCTTGGAGAGCTGGAATTGATTCGGTTGATCGAAGACAACGATTACCCGGCGCGCCTGGTCGAGGCCGGAGTGGTCTGGGTGGAGCTGGAAATTACGGACGCCAAAACCAACACCGTTCGCCGGGAGCGGCTCTCCAAGTCGGCCTTCGCGGACCTCATCCTCGACTGGCGGGAGCGGCGGACGCGCAACCTCCGTGAGCTGGGTCCCGCCCTCCGCAAGATCGGGATCGCGGCTTAACTAATCCCTTCTCCCGAAGATCCGCAAGAGGATCAGGAAGAGGTTGATGAAGTCGAGATAGAGACTCAGTGCCAGCAGCAGCGCGTTGTTGTCGCCCGCCCGCTGGGACTTGACCCGCCAGAAGTCGAAGAAGGTTAACCCGACAAAGACGACCCCCAGAAAGAGGCTGATGGCGAGCTGACTGATGGGGAAGTGGAAGATCAGGGTTGCCAGGCTAACCACGATGCCAATCAGGAGGGCGCCGAGCAACCAGCGACCCCAGGCGGCCAGGTTGATGCTGGTCAGGTAGACCACCGCCGCGGCCACCAGGAAGATGCCGACGGTGCCAAGCAGGGCTTCGCCGACGGCGTCTGGGCTCGCGGAGAGGTATTGGTAGACGACCGGCGCGATGAACAGGCCCTCGACGACCGAGAAAACGGCGAGCAATCCAGTCGCCAGCGTGGGGTTGCGAGTGGCTGCCGCTTGGATTCCGAAAATCAGCCCGATCGCGACCACGAAGAAGATGATCCAGGGCACGCCCACCAGGAACCCGTTACCCCAGAGGTAGACTCCGCCGGCCGTGAGGGCTAAAGACAGCCCGAGCCAGCCCATCGTGCGGCTGAGTAGCGACCGCTCGACCTGGGTCTGACTCTGGAGCATTTCGTGTGGAAGCATCAGTCGGAACCTTACCCCAAGGAGTTGCGGCCTATGCTATCGCGTTTTCTTATACTGACCGTCACATGATGACGACTCGATCCCGCGCCGGATTGCTGGCGGCGGTCGCCGGGCTGCTCATCGCTGGATGCGGTAATGGACCCGCCGTCGTTTCGCCGACCCCGACGCCGAGCCGGCCCGGCCCCGCCATGGTCCAGGTCGAAAACTCGATCCTCGCCCGGCCGCAGGCGGGACTGCAGCAGGCCGACCTCGTCTACGAATACCTGGCCGAAGGCGGCATCACGCGGATGACCGTGATCTATTTCAAGCCCTCGGGAACCCAGCGGATCGAGCCGGTTCGCAGCGCCCGCCCGGTCACGATCCGGCTCTGGCACGCCTACCACGGCGTCATCTTTTTTTCCGGCGCCAACATCAAGGTGCTTCAGATGATGGAGGCCGAGAATATCCCGGCACTGAGCGAGGGGAGCGACGGCGGCACCTACTTCACCCGCGACCTGAGCCGGCGGGCGCCGCACAACCTCTATACGGACGGGGAACGTCTCCGCCAGGGCCTGAGCAGGCACGCGCCGCAGATCACCTACCAGCTGCCGAAATCCGGGTTGCCGGCCGCCAGCCCGGCGCCAGGTGTCGCCAACCGTGTCGTCTTCGACCAGACGAACTCGCACCGGGTGACCTACACCTACTCGCCAACCGATGGGGCGTACGCCTATGGAACCGAGACCGGGCCGCTGGTCGACCAGGATACCGGGCAGCCCATCAAGCCAGCCAATGTGATCCTGGTCCAGGTCGGCCACCACGATGCGGGGTTCACCGACGTGCTCGGCGCGCCGGCGGTCGACTTCGACCTACAGGGCACCGGCCCGGCGGACGTGTTCACGCAGGGCCATCACTACACGGCAGCGTGGGACCTGAGCAACCCAGAGCTGCCACTTAAGATCCTCGGCGCCGACGGCAAGCTGATGCACCTGCCCGCCGGACTGACCTGGATCCACCTGATCGACCCGGGGACGCCGATCAGCGCGACCTGACGTAGACTCGGACATAACAGGCGCTCGACGGCCGGCTTCCGCAAGGGGCCGGCCGCGTGTTCTGCCGTAATGTAGGGACCGATGGTCATCACCACGCGCTTCGAATTGGCCGCGCCGGTCGATGCCGCCTGGGCCTACCTGCTCGACGTGGAGAAGATCGCACAGTGCGTCCCGGGCGCCTCGCTCACCGAGGTAATCGATGACAGGACCTACGCCGGCAAGATCGAAGTCAAGCTGGGCCCGATTGCGGTCTCGTACCAGGGCCGGATCGCGCTGGAGAGCGTCGATGCGACCAGCCACACGGTGCGGATCAAAGGCCAGGGCCAAGAGGTCCGCGGTCGAGGAGGCGCCACCGCCACCATGACAGCGCAGCTCGAGGCTAACGGAGAAGGGACCAATGTCGTGATGAACACGGACCTCGCGGTCAGTGGCCTCGTGGCCCAGTTCGGGCGCAGCACCATCATGCAGGAGGTGGCCCAGCGAATGACCCAGCGCTTCGCCAGCTGCGTCGAGCAGCAGCTGAAGGCCGCGACCGCCGCCAGCTGATCGGGGGGATTCTGCTAGCGGCCGGCCAGTCGCGCCGGTTCGCGCCGCGCCAGAAACTGCTCGAATCGTGGCAGGGTGAGCCGCTGGTGCGTCGCGCCGCGCGCAACCTGGTGGACGCCGGCCTTGAGCCGGTCGTGGTGGTGATTTCGGACGACGCCCGTTTCGCCGATGCGCTCGCGGGCCTGCGAGTGCTGTTGGTCAACAACCCGGCCCCCGAACTCGGGATCAGCCGATCGATCGCGACCGGGCTCGGCCTGTTGCCCGAGACGACCGCGGCCGCGCTGATCGGGGTCGGCGACCAGCCGCACTTGACCGCGGAGGCCATCGCCGAGCTGGTCCGCGCCTTTGCTCCGGGCCGGATCGTCGTCCCGCGCTACGGCGACCACCGGGGTAACCCACCGGTCTTCGATCGGCGGTTCTTTCCCGAACTCCTGCGCCTGCGCGGCGACCTTGGCGGCCAGGCGGTGATCGCGGCACACCCGGATGCGGTCGTCGAGGTCAGCCTTTCAGCAGCGATGGGCGACGACGTCGACAGCCCCGAAGAATGGCCGGCTTAGGTGGTGGCGACGCGAAGCTGGGTGTAGCCGGTTGAGAGTGCCCAGAGGAGGCTGCCGAGCAGGATCGCATCGAGCCGCCATCCGTAGATGCTCCCCGCCATGATCAGGTTGTCGAGAAGCGAATGAAGGCTGCTCATCGGTGGTTCCTCTGGTTGATCTCAGGATGGCAGCCAGGGATGAGCGCAAGATCTGAGCCGGATTAGAAGAGGTTGAGAAGATGCCGCCGAAGTTGACCGCCAGACCCGCGGAGGTTTCTGGTGCTCTGGCCATTGCCGAGATTTACAACCCGGGGCCGCCGCCCCACGCGAGCCGCGCCTTAGGGCGATGCGAGCGTTTGAGACGTCGGACGTGCCGTGCGAGCTTTTGAGACGTTCGACTGCGTCATCGTGGAACGGCTGGTCGGAAGCGCCGCTGAAGATTAGCCGGCGGTTCGAACCCCGGGAACCGTCTCGGCGTCGGTCTTCGCCACCAGCTCCAGGAATCGCTCGACCAGGAAAGCGTCCCACTGCTTTGCGGCGCCCTGCGCCAGCGTCTGCATCGCCTCCGCTTTGGAGCGGCGCCGGCGATAGGGGCGATCGCTGGTCATCGCGACGAACGCGTCGGCGATGGCGATGATCCGGGCGAACAACGGGATGTCGTTGCCGCCAAGACCATCCGGATAGCCCGCGCCATCGATCCTTTCGTGGTGGTGGCGGACGGCGGGGAGTAATTGCTCGCTGCGGGGCAGGGCACCGAGGATCTCCTCGCTCACAACGGGGTGACGCTTGACCTGGCCAAACTCTCCGACGTCGAGGTGGCCCTCCTTGGCGAGCACCCCGACCGGGACGCTGAGGGTGCCGACGTCGTGCAACAGCGCCGCCTTGTACAGGTAAGTCAGCTGATCGTCGGGCAGCCCCATGGCGGTCCCGAGCTGCATCGCCCAGTGCGCCACTTTTTCGGCGAGACCGCTGCTGCTGTGATCGCGATCTTCGACGGCGCGAGCGAGCGTGACCACCACCCCCTCGAGGTGGTTAAGCTGCATCGTCAGCCGCGCGATCCGGAGTTGCGTCCGGACGAGCGTCAGCAACGCCGCCCGCTCCACTGGCTTGGTCGCAACGTCATCGGCATCCGCCTCCAGCGCGTGCTCCCGCTGCGCCTCATCATCGCCGTCGACCAATAGGACGACGGGAGTGTCCTGGGTGGCGGGCGCCTGCTTGATGGCGCGACAGACTTCAAACCCGTCGAGGTCGGGCAGCGGCGCGTCGCAGAGGACGAGGTCAGAGCCGTGGGCCGACAGCAGCCGCAAGGCGGCGGCGCCGTCGACGGCGGTGATGACTCGGTGGCCCGCGCTCTCGAGCATGGCGCGCAACTGCTGCCTGCGGTCCTGATCGGCGTCAGCAACGAGGATCGTCGCGGGCCCGGCGTTCGCCCGCCCCGTGCGGGAGGCGATCATTTTCCTGGTTTGAGGAGCGCGTCGAGTTTGCTGAAATCCCGCTCGGCGGCGATCCGCATAAAGGCGAAGGCCCGGTCGTGGTCGCCACGCGCCTGCAGAAGATCGGCGTACATGGCGCACACCTCGGCCAATTTGCCGGCCGCATTGCGTTCGGCCAGCAGATGAAGTGCCATCCTGAACTTCCGATTGGCAATGGTGGGATGTCCGAGCCGCTCGGCGGCCGTCCCCTCGAACGCGGCCGAAACGGCCTGGTGCAGATGGTCGCCGGATCGAGCAGCGGCCTGCTGGCTCTCCCGCGCCAATGCCAACGCCTCTCTTGCCTTCCCATCGTCGAGCGCGTAACGCGCCAGCTCGCCGGCCGCGACCCCGACCTCGAAGTCGTCATCCATTTCGCGGGCGCGGGCAAGGCAACGCTGCTGAAACTCGGCCGCCTGCCGTCTCCGGCCTGCGGCGTAATGGACGTCACCCAGGTTGTTGAGGATCATGTTGGCCGCCCGATGCTGGCCGATGCGCGAGTGGAGCTCCAGAGCCCGATGGCAGTGTTCGAGCGCCCGATCCAGGTCACCAACCGCCCGGGCCGAGATGCCGAGCGCCATGTGAGCATTGGCGATGCGGAAGAGGCTCTCCGCGTCCAGCGCGGCATCCAGCGCCCGCACCAGGTATCCATCGGCAGCGACCAGCTGGCCTAGCGCATACGACGAGCGGCCGAGGTTGTTCAGCACGCGAGCCCGGAGGGTGGGATCAGCATGCCGGCTGCGGTCGAGCCACATCAGCGCACGAAGGTTCGCCTCCATCGCAGCGTTGAACTGCTCCTGCTGCTGCTGCACGTATCCGATCTCGGCATAAATCATCGCGTTCAACTCGGGGTCGTCCGCGGGCGCCGTCGCCGCCGCCTGCTGGAGAGCCGTGATCGCCTCCGTTATCCGACCCAGGGCATCGAGCGCCAGACCCTGAATTCGAAGCAGGTCCGCCCGCTCGTTGGCGGTGTTGGGGAGTCTCAGGCCCTCCTCGACGAGAGCAATCGCCCGCTGCGGCTCCTCGGCCTTGACGGCGAGCTCCGCGCTCTTTCGCAAGTAGCTGAGCTCCAGCGGCGAGCTGTCGCCCGTGAAGTGACCTAAGGGGAGACCGAGCCGCTCGGCCATTATCCGGAGCTTCGCCAACGACGGAGTGGTGTGGTTGCGCTCCACCTGGCTGATGAATCCCTTGGTGGCGAGACCTCGAGCGAGCTCCGCCTGGGTCAGTCCCCGGGAGAGCCGAGCCTCGCGCAGTCGCTCGCCGACGGAGTTCATTGCCGCCTACGCAGTATAGCGGTGCTAAACAAGGGAGCGGTAAGTATATTGACAGCAAATTCAACCGGGTGTTACATTCCGGGCCACACGGTCCGGGCACCCGGCCACCCAAGGAGGGTGCCCATGTACCGCATCGTTGCGCTTATCGCCTCGGTCGCCGCCGCCGTCCTCGCCGTCGCCGACTCGTTTCCCGGAGGCAAGTAGCAGGTTCCGGGGGCTCGGACGGGCGCTTGTCAGGCGGCAAGCGCCCTTTTTTGTGCCAGGTTAAGGCGCCAGGACGTCTATGGCGAAGCGCTGGCCGCGGGCGTCGCGCCCGGCGACGGAGCAGCCGATTGCAGCGCCGCCAGCTGGTTCAGGATGCTCCCGACGGTCTGGATTTCCTTCGCATAGGTGGCGAAATCGCCGTTGCGCAAGGCCTGCTGCGCGGCGTCGTAGTGGGCCTTTGCCTGCGCGATCAGCTGGGCGACCGTGCCGCTGGGAGCAGGCCCGCTGGGACCGGTCGGGGTAGTGGGCGTGGCCGTACCGAGGAGGGAGGCGAGTGCCTTGTCGAGGGTGTCCTCCATCACCACGTTCTGGCCGGTGGCGGCGATGACTTTCTTGAGCTGCGGCTTGGCCACGTTGGTGGCCTGCAGATAGACCGGCTCGATATAGAGCAGCGAGGTCTCGATCGGTAGGACGAGCAGGTTGCCGCGAATAACCTGCGAGCCTGGCGCGTTCAGCAGCGCGAATTGCGACTTGATCACGGGCGCCTGGTCGATGTTCGCCTCCACCTGCTGCGGACCCGTGACGAGGCTATCTTTTGGGAAACGGAAATCGAACAGCGTGCCGTAGTCAGGCGCGTCCGAGCGCGCCGCCAGGTAGGCGATCATGTTCGTCTTCCCGTTCGGCGTGTAGGGAAGGATGGTGAGGAACTCTTCTTTCGGCTCGCCGGGAAGGCGGCTGATCACGTAGAAAGGCCGAATCGGCGACGGCCCACCAGCCTGCGCCAGGTTCTCCTTCGCGATGTTCCAGAGATCCTCGCGGGTGTAGAACACCGTGGGATCCGTCATATGGAAATAGGTGTAGCGTTCGGCCTGCCGGTTGAAGAGGTCGCGCGGATAGCGGATGTGGGCCTGCAGCCCGGCGGGCATCTGGCTGAACGGCTTGAAGAGCCCGGGGAAGATCGAGGCGTAGGTGTTGGCGATCGCGTCTTTGGTGTCGATCTGATAGAAGGTCGTGGTGCCGTCGTAAGCGTCGACTACAACCTTGACCGAGTTGCGCGCGTAGTTCACGCCCGTCAGGGGACCACCATCATCCGGTGCCATCTCGCTGTAGGGGTAGTGGTCCGTGACCGTAAACCCGTCGAGGATCCAGTAGATGTGACCGTCGACGACCACGACATACGGGTCCTGGTCGAACTGCAGAAACGGCGCCAGCGCCGCAACCCGATCCTGGACCGCTCGGTTGAACAGCACCTGCGTCTGCGACGTCAGCTGCGGGCTGATCAGGAGGTTGAAGTCCCCCAACCGGATAGCGAAGGCCAGGCTGCGAAGCGCCGATGACAGGGGCACGCCCGTGCGGCCTGTCCATTCTGTGAACTTGTCGGTCTCCAGGGGATAGTCGAACTCCGGCTGCTTTGAATTCGTCAGCACGTAGTTCGATGTGTGGCGGCCGAAGTAGATGCCCGGCTGGGTCACCGTCGGAACGCCGCCTGGTGGAATGTTCTGGAGCGTCAATACCGGATCGCCCTGGCTGGTTGCCTGGTTGGCACGAGCGGCGACCACCCCGTAGCCATGGGTGTACTGCAGCTTGAGCGCAACCCAGGTGTTGGCCACCGTGAGCAACTTATCCGGGTTCAGTTCGCGCGCGGCGAGCAAGAGCTGCAGGTACTGGTCGCCGAGCTGGTAGCGGTCGACCGCCACTTCATCCGGATAAAACTGGTAGTAAGTCCGCAAGCTCTGCAAGTTCTCCAGCGTCGACGGGAGCGCTAGCTGCGGATCCCACAGACGCGCGTTCTGAACGGTCTGCGGATTTCGCGCGACGGCGTCAGCGGTCAGCGTGTCCTTGGGTGTGAAGGGCCGGTCGGCGATGCTGGTGAGTCCGTACGCCTGTCTAGTGAAGTCGATCATGTTCTTGATGTAGGGCGTTTCTCGTGAGAGCTCGCTGGGCGCGACCTGGAACCGCTGGATGACTCCCGGGTAGATGACGAGGAGGATGAAGGCCGCCCCGAGCCAGGCAACCAGCGCCGCCGGAAGTGGCGTCAGTCGCGCGCCCGCCACGTTGGCCAGCAACCCGATGGCGATCAACACCATCAGCACCGTCATGATCCAGTAGGCGGGAATGCGAGCCGCGGCGTCGGCGTAGCCCACCCCGTAGACAAACTGTCCGCCACGCCGGCTCAGCAGCAGCTCATAGAGGTCGAGCCGGTAGTGGATCGCCAGCAGGAGGGCGAAGGCCGCGGCCAGGACCGAGAGGTGCCGCACCGCCCGGGCCGGAAGGACGAGATTTTGGAACCCGCCGCGCGAGGCATACAGTCCGGCGACCACCAGGGTCATCAGGATCACAACCCCGAGAAACCACCCCCAGAGGAAGCGGTAGAACGGCAGCGTGAAAACGTAGAAAGAGACATCTTCGTGCCAGATCGGATCCTGGAGGTGGAACGGCTTCTGGTTGAGAAAGGTCAGGATCGTCTGCCACTGGCCTGAGGCGATCTGACCGAAAAGCAAACCCAGCAGAAAAACAGCCAGCATTGCGAGGATGGTGGAGGGGGCGGTCAGCAAGCGCTGGCGGATGCCGATCGACGAAAGGCGTCGGCCCGAATTGAGGGCGAGCAGCACGTTGGTGCCGCCGATCACCCAGAAGATGGCGGCAAAGATGAAGAATGACCAGATCTGTGCCGCGAAGCGCGTGCCGAACACGCCCCCGTAGCCGAGCGCGCGGAACCACAGGTAGTCGGTGTAGAGGGTGGCGAACGGCTTCAGCAGGAAGAGGATGAGCAGGACGATGGCGGCGACCACGATCCAGATGACGCCGCGCCGAGAGATCCGGATGGTGGGAAAGCTCGGTTCGTTCGGCAGGCGCCCAAATGGCGATTCGCCGTTGAAGAACCCGCGTGGCGGGACCCGTCTAGACATGGGGGAAAACCCGCGACTCCGACAGACCGATGAAAGCGGTGCGCCCCGGATAACGAGCTGTGTTTCCCACCTCTTCCTCGATCTGTAGGAGCCGATTGTACTTCGCGACTCGCTCTGACCGTGATGGGGCACCTGTTTTTATCTGCCCGGCCCCGGTCGCCACCGCCAGATCGGCGATGAAGGTGTCTTCGGTCTCACCCGATCGGTGCGAGATGACGGTGGTGTAGCCGGCGCGGTGCGCGGTCGCCACGGTTTCCAGGGTTTCGGTCAGGGTGCCGATCTGGTTGAGCTTGATCAGGACGCTATTGGCAATCCCCAGCTCGATGCCCTGGCGAAGGCGGACGACATTGGTCACGAAGATGTCGTCCCCGACGAGCTGCAGCCGTTTGCCCAGCCGGTCGGTCAGCTTGCGCCAGCCAACCCAGTCGTCCTCGGCGAGCCCGTCCTCGATGGAGATCACCGGGTAGCGATCGACCCAGCCGGCCCAGCGATCGATCAGCTCGCCGGCGATTAGGCTGCGGCCCTCACCGTCAAGCCAGTAGTTCCCGTCGCGGTAGAGCTCGGAGGCGGCCGGGTCGAGGGCGATGAAGACTTCCTCGCCAGGCCGGTGGCCGCTGCGTTCGATCGCCTGGACGAGCAGCGTCATCGCTTCCTCGTTGGCGTTGAGCTCGGGCGCAAACCCACCCTCGTCGCCCTGTCCGGTGCCCAACCCGCGCTCATGGAGCGTCTCTTTGAGGGCATGAAACACCTCGGCGCCCCAACGGAGTCCCTCCGCGAAGCTCGGTGCCCCGGCCGGCACCACCATGAACTCCTGAAAGTCGACCTTGGTCTGCGCATGCCGCCCGCCGTTGAGGATGTTCATCATCGGCACCGGCAGCACCGGCTCTGCGCCGCCGGACAGATGCCGATACAGCGGTCGGCCGGCGGCCAGCGCCGCCGCGCGCGCCACGGCGAGCGAGGCCCCGAGCACGGCATTGGCCCCCAGCCGCGACTTGTTCGCCGTCCCATCGAGGTTGATCAGGCGCTCATCGATCGCGCGCTGATCGGCCGCGTCGGCTCCGCGCAGCGCGGCGGCGATTTCCTCGTTGACGTGGGCCACCGCCTTGCGCACGCCCTTTCCGCCGTAGCGGCGCTGGTCTCCATCGCGCAGCTCGACCGCTTCATGGGCGCCCGTTGAGGCGCCCGACGGCACGGCTGCCCGGCCCCGCTGACCGGCGTCGAGCACAACGTCGACCTGGACGGTGGGGTTGCCTCGGGAGTCGAGGATCTCACGGCCATGGATGCGGGCGATCGCAGCCTGGCTCACAGGTCGTCGTCATCGGTATCGGCCGGCTCATCGCCGTTCGGACCGGCCTCACCCATCTCGTCGACGACCTGGTCGAAATCCTCACCGAGCTCATCTCCACCCATCTGCTGGCCCATCTTCTTCGCCCACCGCGCCATGCTCTTCGGGTCGTTCTCGTCCACGTCGGACAGGTCGGCGCTCTCGCTGAGCCGGTCCAGGCGGCTGTCCTCCGAGAGCACCTGCGCGGTGCGAGAGATCAGGCGCGTCAGCCGCCGGCCGCCACAGTGCGGGCAGGCGGGTGAGGCTTCCACCGCCGCCAGGCTGCGGAAGAAGATCGATGGCCGTTTCCCGCAGTCGGCGCAGCGGTACTCGTAAATTGGCATGCGCTTCCTCCTAAACTTAGCGCATGGCAGAGCATCAACCACCGGACGGCGGCGACTACACGCCTGAGCACGAGCATTCCGAGGCAACCGACCGCGTGCGCGAGGCAATCCGCGACGGCTTCACCATCATGGTCGGGGCGGTGTGGTGGGCATTCGACCAGAGCGATCAATGGGCCCACACCTGGCTGCACGAGGGGAAGACGAGCCGCGAGGAGAGCCGCAAGCGTTTCGACGAGTTTGCCGCGCGAACCCGGCGCGCGGGGGAAGATCTGGGTCGGCGGGTCCAGGACAGCGTCCGGACCGCCCGGACATCGATGCCGCTCGCGACCCGCGAGCAGGTGGCCAACCTCGAACGTCAGGTCGCGGAGTTGACCCGCCAGATCGACTCAATCCGGGGGACGTCAGAGACCCGCTGAGCCCGGCGGCTCGGCGGCCGCCGTTCGCTAGCCGTGCTTCTTGTGCCCCTGCGAGTTGGCGCCCCAAGAACCGCCTGCGCCGCAGCCCTCGTCGCAGATGGGCCCCGTTGGCTGTTGGGATTGCGCCACCTGCTCCGTGCCCGGCAGCAGGTAGGCGGTGTAGCCATTCACGTTGACCACGTCCAGCCCGCCGGGTACGGCGTACCAGCTGTCGGGTTGGCCGTTCAACGCCTGCGTCATGAAGCTGTGAAAGATGGGGGCCGCGCCGACGATGCCACTCACGTGCTGCATCGGGGTGTGGTCGGCGTTCCCGACCCATACCGCCACCGCCAGGTTGGGCGTGAAGCCAACCGTCAGGTTGTCGCGGAAATCGTTGGTCGTTCCCGTCTTGGCGGCGACGTGGTGGCCCGCGATCACAAGGTCGCTGTTCCGCCCGAACTCGAGCGCTCGGTTACGGTCATCCGAGAGCATCTCCGACATGATGAAGCTAACCTGCGGCGTCAGGGCGGGGTTGCCTTTGCCGGGGTCATAGCGGTATAGCGTCGTGCCGTCGTGCGCAACGATCTTCAAAATGCCCTGCGGGTGCCGGTACGTTCCCTGCGCCGCCAGCGTGCTGGCACCGCTGGCCATGTCGATCAGCGGCACCTCGTACCCGCCGAGCGTCAGACTGGGCTGATAGCTGCTGGCCGGTTGCGTCAGCGTCTCCACGCCCATCCGGCGTGCCGTGTCGACCACCTGATCGATGCCCGTTCCGAGCTCGACCTTGACGGCCGGGATGTTGAACGAATTGCCGAGCGCGTAGGGGATTGGCTGCCAGCCGTGGTAGTAGCCGTCGTAGTTTCGTGGGGTGTAGATGCTGCCATCAGCGAGTTGAACCCTGAGTGGCGCGTCCTCCACCCACGAGCCCATCGTGAACTTTCCCGACGCGATCGCCGCGGTGTAGGTGAACATCTTGAAGGCGGACCCCGGCTGGCGCGGAATGATCGCCATGTTGTACTCACCGCCCGGAACGTCGCTGCCGGCGGATCCGACCATTGCCAGCACCCCGCCCGTCTTCGGGTCGAGCGCGACCAGCGCACCGTCCGTGACGTGCTCCGCCTGCAGCGCCATCACTTTTTCGCGCACCTGGCGCTCGCCGATCGACTGGAGGTTCCAGTCGAGGGATGTGACCACGGTAAGCCCACCGTTTTCCAGCAGCTCCGGACCATAGGTTCTTTCCAGCTGCGCCGCGACCCAATGGACAAAGCCCGGCGCCTTAACGTCGTCCGCGGTGGAAGGCTTCTGCAGGGCGAGTTTCTGGGCGTAGAGCGCTCGTGCCTGCGCGACGGTAAGGTCGTTCGCGCGAACCATCGCGTCCAGCACCACCCCTTGCCGGAGCTTCGCCCCGCTGGGGTTGGTGTACGGATCCAGTTCGCTGGGCGCCTGGGGCAGGCCGGCGAGGAAGCTCGCCTCGGCGAGCGATAGCTGGCTGGCGGGCTTGCCGAAGTATGTCTCCGCCGCGGCTTCCACACCATAGGACTGGTTGCCGTAAAAGACGCGGTTCAGGTACGCCTCCAGGATCTGCGCTTTCGAGTACTGATGCTCGATCTCGACGGCGAGGATGGCCTCGTCGAGCTTCCGCAGGATGGAGCGATCCCCTGACAGATAGATGTTTTTGACGAGCTGCTGTGTGATGGTGCTGCCGCCCTGGTTGAAGCGCAAATGGAGCAGGTCTTCAAGTCCGGCCTGTCCCGTCCGCAGGAGGTTCAGGCCACCGTGCTGGTAAAAGGTGCGGTCCTCGACCGCGATCGTTGCCTGACGCATGGCCGGCGCCACCTGGCTGAGCGGCACGATATGCCGTCGCTCCGATCCCTGGTGGATTTCGGCGAGCAGGATGGTGCCGGTCCGGTCGTAGATGCGGGTCGAGAGCGGCAGTCGCGCCGTGCTCAAGTTCGACGTTGAGGGCAGCCCGGCCCAGACGTACAGGATCCCGGGTAGGACGACCAGCAACACAGCCAGCAGCACCGCGGGCACGACCATCCAGGGACGAAACCGCCGCTGAGGACCGCGGGCGGCGGCGACGGCCCGGCCGCAGCCAGAGCAATACCGGCTGTCGGGCTTCAGCGTATCGCCGCATGCCGGGCAGAACGATTTGGCTGCCGTGGCCATCACACTAGATCAAACGCAAAGCGATGGCAGAGATGTCCGGTATAGCTACATCTCATTGGCCGGTTTCGATTATAAGGAGAGGCTCATAATCACCAGAGGCCCCCACCCTGCCCTCCCCGCGGGCCGGGGAGGAGGTCTTAGACGATGGTCGCTCCCAGCACGCCCTTGATATGGGCGAGCGCCCAGCGCTGGACCTCGTCGCCGGGGTGGCCCGGGGCATCGAAGGTCTCGACCGCCTGCGCGGGGACGATCACCCGGTAATCCCGGTTGCGCAGGTCGGCGATGGTGTGCAGCACGCAGATATCGGTGTCGACCCCGACGACCGTGACCTGCTCTGGGCCGGCCGCGCGCAACCGCGCTTCGAGGTCGGTCTCGAAGAAGCCCGAGTAACGGCGCTTGCGAATCAGGGTGGATCCTGCCAGCAGCGGCTGAAGCTCGGGAACCACCTCGGATTCCGAGGTGCCGCGCACGCAGTGCACCGGGAAAACCTCGAACTCGCGGTCGTTGGGATCGTGCGTGTCGGCCAGAAAGATCAGCTGATCGCCGGCCTGTTTACGAGCCTCGATCGCCTTACGAACGCGCGGGATAGCCGCGTCGCAGCGGGGCGACGCGAGGTTGCCGTGCTTGCAGAAGCCATTGACCATATCGACGACGATGGTGACGTTCGGCATCAGGTCACCGATTCGAGCCGCGGGTTGGGTCGATAGCGGCGGCCTTCCTTGGCGCACGGCCGGCCCTCGACCATCACAACGTCCGCCGTAAAGTCATAACTTCCCTGGAAGAAGGCGCTGCCCACGCCATAGGCATCAACCGGCACCCGCTCGCGCTCGAAGCGTTCGATCTTCTCGACATTGAAGCCGCCGCTGGCGACGATCTTCACGTGCTCGAAGCCCTCGCGATCGAGCGCCCGCCGGACCAGGGTGCACAGCTGCGGGTTGACACCGCGCGGGTCAAAATCACCCATCAGCTTCTGAATGCTGACGTCGACCATCGTCTCCGAGGTATCCAGTCGGACGCCCCACAACCGATCCTTGAGCGCCCGCGCCACCTCGAGCGAGGTACGGACGCAGTCATTGTCCCAGTCGGCGAGCACCACGAGGTTGATGCTGGGATCGAGGTATTCGGCGTACTTCTGCGCGGCGAGCACGGTGTTGCCGTGATAAGCGGCGATCAGCGAGTGCGGCACGGTGCCGGTCGCCTTGCCGCCCCACCAGGAGGCCTGGGCATCGGTTGAGACGCCGATGGCCCCGGATACGTGTGCCGCGTAACCGTCCCCGGTTTGCACCAGGTGGTGGTCATGGCGGGCCGGAAAGAAGATGATCTGTTTGCCCTTCGCCGCGTCGACGACGCGGCGCACGTTGGTGGCGACCTTGGTGCGCCGCGATAGGACGCCCAGGTAAACCGTCTCCAGGCGGGCAAACAGGGTGTAGTCCCCCTCGATCGTCATCGCCGTTTCCCACGGCCCGATCTCATCGCCGTCGTACAGGGCGTGCACGCGGAGCTGAGAAAAATCGTCGGAACACAGCTTGAGGATGGCGATCGCCTCGTCCATGCCGCCCACCACCGACTGATTCTTCTGGAAGACCTGCATGAGTACGTTCGGATGCTGCCGGTCGGCATGGAGCACGTCGACCGTACGGTTGAAGTACACGTCGCTGTAATACCCCTCGCGGATGCGTTCGACGGGCAGCCGAAAGACGGATGGGTCGAGGCGTTCCCGTCGCCTGACAGGCGCGTCGGTCAGGGCGTTGGTGGCCATCGTCCTGATGTTAGCGGCCATCGCGCTACCACCCGGCCGCGATGGCGCGGTTAGCTCGCCCCGATGCTCCGGTATCGCCGGTAGCGCAATTCGAGCAGGCGATCGAGGTCGACCGCTTCCAGCTCGCTCAGGTGACGGCGTAAGGCCGCGCCGGCCGCGTCCGCGGCCAGCCCATAGTCGTTATGCGCACCGCCCGGTGGTTCGGGCACGATCTCATCGGCCAGCCCCATCCGCTTCAAGTCTGCGGCGGTGAGTTTCAGGGCGTCGGCGGCCTCCACCTTGCGGGCGATATCGCGCCAGAGGATCGAGGCGCAGGCCTCTGGCATCGCGACGCTGTAGATCGAGTGCTCCATCATCAGCAGGCGATCGCCCACCCCGATGCCCAGCGCCCCGCCACTGCCGCCTTCGCCGAGCACGAGCGTGACGATCGGGATCCGCGCCCGGGCCAGCGCCACCAGGTTTTCGGCGATCGCCCAGGCGATGCCCCGCTCCTCCGCCCCGGCCCCGGGGAACGCGCCCGACGTGTCGACGAAGGCAATGATCGGGAACTGGAAGCGTTCGGCTTGCCGGATGAGTCGAAGGGCCTTTCGGTAGCCCTCGGGATTCGCCATGCCGAAGTTACGCATCGCCCGCTCGGCCGTCGTCCGCCCCTTCTGCTGCGCGATCACCATCACGGTTCGCTGATCGAAGGCGGCCGGCCCGCCGATGATCGCATGGTCGTCGCCGTACAGGCGGTCGCCATGCAGCTCAAAGAAGTTGCTGAAGAGCGTATGGATGTAGTCCAGGGCGTACGGGCGGTCGGGGTGGCGGGCGAGCTCGACCTGCTCCCAGGTGGCCGCCGCCAGCGAGCCGTTGTCCGTCACGGCCGGGAAGGCGCCACCGCCTGGGCGGCCGCGCGAGCCTGCCCCTTCAGTTCGAAGTCGGAATGAAAGCCGTCGCGCGTGTACAGGTCCAACAGTTGTCGAATGACGGCGGGGAGCTCCGGCCGCGGCACGACCAGGTCGATCATCCCGTGCTGCCAGAGGAATTCCGCGGTCTGGAATCCTTCCGGGAGTGTCTCATAGGTGGCCTGCTGGATGACGCGCGCGCCGGCGAAGCCGATCATGGCGCCAGGTTCGGCGAGGATGACGTCCGCGAGCGAAGCAAAGCTGGCGGTCACCCCGCCCATCGTCGGGTCGGTCAGCAACGAGATATAGGGAACACCGGCGGCGCCCAGCCGGCCCAGGGCGGCGGCCGTCTTCGCCATTTGCATCAGCGACAGCATCCCCTCCTGCATCCGAGCGCCCCCAGACGCCGAGATGATCAGCAAGGGGAGGCGGCTCTGTAGCGCGCGCTCGATGCCGTTGGTGATCTTTTCGCCGGTGGCGGCCCCCATGCTGCCGCCCATGAAGGCAAAGTCGAGGCAGACGATGACGATCCCGTGCCCCGCCAGTGTCGCCTCGCCCCAGGTGACCGCCTCATTTGCGCCGGTACTGGCGCGGCTCTGTTCGATCCGGTTGCTGTAGGGCTGTGAGTCTTTGAAGCCCAGGACATCCGTCGCCGTGATCGCCTCGTCTTCTTCTTTGAAGGAGCCCGGCTCGACCAGCATCGCGATCCGCTCCGGAGCACGGAGCCGGAAGTGGTAGGCGCAGCGGTAACAGACACCCAGGGCGGCGGTCAGTCGCGCCGGTTCGAGCGAGGTGTCGCACTTGGGGCAGGTGAGCCGGTCGACCTCCTCGCCGACGCCCGCGCGGGGCGACGGCAGCGCGACGTAACGCGTTTTAGGCCGGAACACGGGTCAGGCCGCGACCCGGACAGGCGCGCCTTCCCACTCGATCACGCAAGCACCCCAGGTGAGCCCGGCACCGAACCCGACCAGGACGAGATGGTCGCCCGCCTTCAGGCGACCCGCGGCCAGCGAGTCCTTCAGTGCCAGTGGGATCGAGGCGGTCGAGGTGTTGCCGTAGTACGCAATGTCGTTGACCATGACATCGGCACCAACGCCAAGCCGCTTGCCAGCCGCCTCGATGATTCGAGCATTGGCCTGATGCGGCACGATCAGCTTGACGTCTTCGAGTCGGACGTTCGCTTTCTCCAGCGCCTGCAGCGTGGCCTGCGCCAGGATCTCGGTCGCAAACCGAAAGACCTTGCGCCCATCCATCCGGATCTCCGGCCGGCCTCGCCCCTCGGGACCGTCCGCGCCGGGCGCCACATAGATGAGGTCGCCGCCGGAGCCATCCGAGCCGAGGACGCAGGACTTGATGCCGGCGGTGCCAGACCCCGGCCCCAGCACCACCGCCCCCGCGCCGTCACCGAAGACGACGCAGGTGCCGCGGTCCTTGAAGTTGATGATCTTCGTCAATGTCTCAGTGCCGATCACGATCGCCTGCCGGGCCTCACCGCCGCTGACGAAACGGTCGGCCACGCTCATGGCGTACAGAAAGCCCGTGCAGGCCGCCTGCACGTCGAAGGCGGGACCGTCGGCGCCCAACCGTTCCTGCACCCGCGACGCAACCGAGGGAAACATCGAGTCCGGGGTGGATGTGCTACATACGATCAGGTCGGTGTCCTGCGGGCGCAGCCCAGCGGCGGCCAGCGCGTCCCGCGCCGCCTCGGCGGCCAGGTCGGTGGCGGATTCGTTCACCGCGGCAATCCGGCGTTCCACGATACCGGTGCGCTCGCGGATCCAGGTGTCGGACGTCTCGACCATCTTTTCGAGGTCGGCGTTGGTCAGGATGCCGGACGGAACGTGGCTGCCGACCGACTTGATGCTGGTAAGCATGCATCTCCCCGGCTAAAAGTCTGAACAGTATATACCGGCCTCCTTGAAGTGGTTACGGCTTTCCACGATCTGTAAACAAGGCCTCCTGGGGGTCGTCAACGCGTTTAAGACCGCCTGCCGCCGGGGTATATGGCGACCGTAAAAACCAACTGACCAAGGAGGTCAAAGCCATGAGCAGCGTGATTCGTTGGTCACCAATCAGTGACCTGATATCGCTCCACAGTGCCATGGATCGCCTGTTTGGCGACACCTTCGGTCTGCCGGGCCAGTCGCGGACGGTCGGCGCGGTCAGCGAGGGCTATCTGCCGCTGGACGTGTACCAGACCGATCGGGAGTGGGTGATCCGGGCTGCGGTTCCGGGCATCGACCCGGGTGCGGTCGAGGTAAGCGTCGACGGCGGGCAGATCAACATCAAGGGCGAGATCAAGCCGCCTGCGAACACTCAGCCCGAGAACTATTGGCTGCGCGAGAATTTCTACGGGAAGTTCAGCCGCCAGGTGACGTTGCCGGAGGACGCGCTCGGCGAGCAGGCCAAAGCCCAGTTCGTCAACGGCGTATTGATCCTCACGGTGCCGAAGGCGCAGCCCGCCAAGCCGAAATCGGTGAAGATCCCGATCAGCGGCGGGACCGGCACCAACAGCGAGCCCAAGCAGGTGGAGACAGCCGGCCGGAAGTAGGGCCGCCGTTCCCCTGAAGCCGCCCTGCGGGGCGGCTTTGCTGTTTCAGCCGAGAATCGTGACCTGGAAGTGGCGCTCCCGCGGGCCGTCGAATTCCGCGAAGTAGATCCCCTGCCAGCGGCCCAGAGCGAGCCGGCCATTGCGCACCGGGATCGTTTGCGACGTGCCGATCAGGGTCGCCTTGATGTGCGCGGCCGCATTGCCTTCGGCGTGGCGGTAATGATTGTCCCAGGGAACGAGGGTGTCCAGCGCGGCGACGACGTCGGCCATCACAGCGGGGTCGGCATTCTCGTTTATGAAGACGCCGGCGGTGGTGTGGGGGACAAAGACGTGGCAGAGTCCGGTCTGCACACCGCTCTCGGTCACCAGCTGTTGGACCCGGTCGGTGACGTCAATGGCGTCATCGTGCTGCCGGGACCGGACCGTCATCGTGTCCGTTTTCGCCGACGTTGACATCGACGCGATCGTAACAAGACATGCGGGGAATCCCGCAAACCCCTGAACAACTGGATAATGGCCGTCGTGTCTCGCGACCTGCCGATCGGAAACGGCGCGCTGCTCGTCAACTTCGACCACAACTACCAGCTGCGCGACATCTATTACCCGCGGGTCGGCCAGGAGAACCACACCAGCGGCGACCCCTGCCGGTTCGGAATCTGGGTCGACGGTCGCTTCGCCTGGCTCGATGACCCCGCATGGTCAAAAACGCTCCTCTACCTGCCCGACACGCTGGTCACGAACGTCACAGTCCACCACCCGGATCTCCTGGTAACGGTCACCTTCAACGACGCCGTCGACCTCGGCCGCGATGTCCTCTTTCGGCGGGTGATCGTCCAAAACGACGGTCCGGAGCGGGAGGTCCGGATTTTCTTTCACTTCAACTGGCACCTCTATGGCACCGAGGTGGGGGACACGGTCATGTACTACCCGGCGGTCAAGGGGCTGGTCGCCTACAAGGGCCAGCGCTGCTTCGCCGCCTGCGCGCAGGTGGGCGATCGGGTCGGCCTCGACGGCTATGCCTGTGGCAAAAAGGACGTGGGCGGCGCGCAGGGCACCTGGCGGGATGCAGAGGACGGCGAGCTCGGCAACAACCCGATCGAGCAGGGTTCGGTCGACATGACGCTCGCCCTGAAGCTTGGCCGGATCGCGACGGGTCAGACGTCGACCGCTTTTCAATGGCTGATCGCGGCACGCAACTTCGCCGAGCTACAGGCAGTCGCCGACGTGGTGACGCTGCGCGGGCCAGAAGCCTTCCTGGAGCGGACGCGCTCCTACTGGGTCGCGTGGGTGAACAAGGAGGATCGGGAGTTTGCCGATCTCTCCCCCGGTGTCGCCGAGCTCTACCGCCGCTGCCTGCTGGTGGTCCGGACCCAGGTCGACAACGGCGGCGCCGTGCTCGCCGCCAACGACGCGGACATCGTCAAGTTCGCCCGGGATACCTATAGCTATATGTGGCCGAGGGATGCCGCCCTGGCGGTCTATGCCATGGACCAGGCTGGCTACGTTGACCTGCCGCGCCGGTTCTTCGAGCTCTGTGCCCGGATCGTCACGAAGGAGGGCTACTTCCGGCACAAGTACACGCCGGCCGGTGACCCGGGCAGCAGCTGGCATCCGTGGGTCGACGCTAGGGGCAAGCCGCAGTATCCGATCCAGGAGGACGAGACCGGCCTGGTGCTGTTCGCGTTATGGCAGCACTACGATCGCCATCGCGATTTCGAGTTCTTCAAGGCCTACTACCGGCCCCTGATCATCCTCGCGGCCGATTTCCTGGCCAGCTACATCGACCCGTTGACTGGCCTGCCCGAACCGAGTTACGACCTCTGGGAAGAGCGCCGCGGGGTCATGAGTTTCACCGCGGCCGCGGTCTGGGCGGGACTCAAGGCCGCCGCCAACTTCGCCCAGCTCTATGGCGAGATGAAGCTGGCCGACCGCTACCGGGGTGCGGCCGATGGCATCCAGCAGGGCGCCCGCCGATTCCTGTTCGATCCCGAGCTCAACCGGTTCATCCGGCGGATCTACCTGCAACCTGATGGGACCACCGCGCGGGACCTGACGATCGATTCGAGCGTGTACGGGCTCTGGTACTTCGGGATGTTCGCGGCCGACGATCCGATGATCGTCAGCACGATGACCGCGGTGTACGACCGGCTGTGGTGCAAAACCGAGGTCGGCGGCATCGCCCGCTACGAAAACGACTGGTACTACCAGGTGAGCCAGGACATTGCCAACGTTCCGGGCAACCCCTGGTTCATCTGCACGATGTGGTTTGGGCAATGGGCGGTGAGCAAGGCCAAGTCGATCGACGACTTGCAGCGAGCCCGGGACATCCTGGAGTGGGTGGTGGGCGCGTCCCTGCCCAGCGGCGTGCTCTCGGAGCAGCTCGACCCCTACTCGCGGGCGCCGCTGTCGGTCTCCCCGTTGACCTGGAGCCACGCCACCGTGGTCTCCCTGGTGCACGAATACGTTCGCAAGCGGAAGGCGCTGCTCTCGGCCCCCGCGGGGGCGCCGCGTCCCACCGATCTGCAGCGCGCCTAGCGGGACTCTGGCCGCACTCGGGCCGAGACCCGATGTTTGGCGGAGCGTCGCTTTGCTATCCTCGACTCCGTGCGCGGCGTGATCGCGGCGATCAAGGCTGATTTCGGCTGCCTGCTCGTGGCCGCGCTGTTCATCATCATCATGGCGTCGACGATCGTCTTCGCGACGATCCTCACCCCGCCAGCCCACAACGCGTTCGTGTAATGGCTTCCGACTTCAAGCGCTTTATGGAGGATAGCCGCGAAATCTCGCGCCGCAGCTTCCTGGCCATCGCCGGCTGGGTCGGCTTCACGGTTGCGTCAGCGATCGCCCTTTTCCAGAGCGTCAAGTTCCTTCAGCCCAATGCCACCTACGAGGACCCGCCGGCGTTCAAGCCGGTTGGGGACCTTGCCCTGCCATCCAATTACGCGGTGGGCTCCACCACAGTGATCATCGACAAGCGGGTGGTGATCAACCGCGATGCCGACGGCTTCTATGCCATCAGCCTGATCTGCACCCACCTGGGTTGTACCCCTCGCTACTTTCCGGACGTCACCAGTGACCTCGTGGACGCGGGCACCCAGATCTCGAAAGACCCCGACACCGGCCAACTAGCCACGAAGGCGAATCCGATCTTGCCCGGCTTCAAGTGTCCGTGCCACGGCAGCCGCTACTTCCGAGACGCCGACAACTTCTTCGGCCCGGCGCCACGCCCGATGGACCGGGTCCACATCGAACTGGCGAAAGACGGCAAATTGTTCATCGATCGCTCGATCATCGTGGATCATCACTACCGTTTGAAGGTCTAACCAGCCAAAGGGAGGGTTCATGAAGGTCATCCGCGGTGCGGTCGATGAGATGTGGACAGTCGTCGAGCAAATGGTCGGGTCGGTCTTCCGCCACGGCCTGCCGCTGACGGACAAGATCGCGGCGCGCACCGCGCTGACCAACTTCGTCCTCCACATCCACCCGGTCCGCGTCCGGCGGTCCTGGATCCGGATGTCCTATACCCTATGCCTGGGCGGGCTTTCCTTCTTCCTCTTCATCGTCCTCACCGTCACCGGCCTCTACCTGATGTTCTATTACGTCCCCTCCATAAACCATGCGTACCAGGACATGCGTGACCTGCAGTTCGTGGTCACCTTTGGCGGCTTCATCCGCAACATGCACCGCTGGGCCGCGCACGCCATGGTCATTACGGTCTGGCTGCACATGGCGCGCGTCTTCTTGACCGGGTCGTACAAGAAGCCGCGCGAGTTCAACTGGGCGCTGGGGACCCTGCTGTTACTGATCACCCTCCTGCTCAGTTTCACAGGCTACCTGCTCCCCTGGGACCAGCTGTCGATCTGGGCGGTAACCGTTGGAACGAACATGGCGAAGTACGCGCCGATCGCAGGTCCCTACACCCGGTACCTGCTGCTCGGCGGCCGGGCGGTGGGCGACGCCACCCTGCTTCGGTTCTATGTGGCGCACGTGGTTGGCCTACCGCTCGTCGCCTTTTTGCTGATGGTGTTCCACTTCTGGCGGGTTCGAAAAGATGGATTCAGTGGGGGCCTCTAGCTAAGCATGGCCACTGAGGCACGCGATCGGATCGCGGCCCGCGACCGGGTCGAAGCCCGGCGTGGCCAGGTGGAGGCGCCCACGAGCTTGCGGGATGACAGCGACGACGAAATGATCGTTTCGTTCCCCGAATTCGTCTTCAAGGAATTCATCGCCACGGTCGCCATGACGGTCTTTCTGATCGTCGTCTCGCTCTGGCTGCAGGCTCCGTTGCTCGGCCTGGCCAACCCCGGGGTTACGCCAAATCCTTCCAAAGCACCCTGGTACTTCCTGGGATTGCAAGAGCTGCTAGCTCGCTTCCCACCCTTGATGGCGGGCGTTGCCTTTCCCACCTTCGTCATCGTCCTGATGATCCTCGTCCCATATCTGGATCGGAATCCAAGCAGCCGGCCGTCTGAACGAAAGGTCGCCATCATCCTGTTTGCGCTCTACACCGTTATCGTGGTCGGTCTTGTCATCATCGGCACCTTCTTCCGCGGCCACGAGTTCATCTGGAACTGGGGCTGGGTGCTTGGCAATCCGCAGACCTGCGGAGGCTCGTCGTGCTAGGTCGGGTGTTCCTGGTGGTGAGCGCCGGCTTCCTACTGTTGCTGGGCTACGCCTTCTACCAGGACTTGAACCGGCCCTGGCTGCCGATCCAGCAGGCCTACGCGCAGAAATACGGCGCCGATTTCCCGATCCAGGTGCAGCAGCTCTTCCCCCGCGTCCAGGTCAACAACCAGTTCGTGGTCGAGCGCTGCATCACCTGCCACGTGCCCGATGTCCAGAAGATCGGCCCGCAGGAAGCCGCCACTCGGCTCGGCCCGAATCATCCATCCGTCATCGACGATGCGGTCTTCGCCAAGTACGGCCAGGACACTTTGATTTGCCGGCCGGCGACGGCGGCCAGCGCCTCAACCAGCGCGTCACCCAGCGCCTCTCCCACCGCCTCTGCCAAACCCTCGGCCTCGCCTTCACCCTCCGCCTCAACCACGGCCACGACAGCCGCCAGCTGCTTCGACCCGCGAGCGCAGCCTTATTACGTCCTGGACGCGAACGGCAAAGTCGTCAACGACCCGACGACCAACAAGCCGGTCACGGCCCAGCTCACCGGGTTCATCCCCAACGCCTACAAGGGACTCGGCATCGACGAGAGTGGCTGCATCATCTGCCACAACGGCAACCGCCAGGCGACCACCCAATCCGGCGCCCATCAGAACCTGGTGCCGAACCCGTTTGCCGTCTACGACAGGGCCCCGACGCTCTACGAGAACAATTGCGCCCAGTGCCATGGGGCGCTCGGCGAAGGGGGCAAGGGGCCGCCGCTCAATGACCAGAACCGGCTCGGGTTCTTCAGCGACGACTACTACTACCGCTGCATCTACCTGGGGAACACCGGCGAGGAACACTTGGGGACGATCATGCCGCCCTGGGGCGCCAAGAAACTGCTGCCGGCTCCGGTCAACGACAACATCAATCTGCTAGTTCACTGGATCCGCATGTGGCAGCAGTACGCCACCCTGCCATGACTCACCCCCTCGAATCTACGATTCTCCGGGGGCCCCGATGAGACGGCAGCAGCTCAAGAACCTGATCGGCACCGCGGTCGCCTTCATCATCCTGGCTGGCTTCACCGCGCTCGTCATCATCTCCGAAAACCTGCTCGACGTAACCAAGGCGCACAAGGCGGGCGGCTGATGATCCCCGGGCTGATCGAGCTGATCAACCTCAGCCGCGACCCGGGCGCCGGCGATTTCTTTTTCGTGCTCGTCTGGGCCGTGTGCAGCCTGTTGCTGGTCGCCTATTACTGCTTTCGGATGTTCCGGCGGTAATCCGCTTCAGCGCCGTGGTCGAACCCCATCCACCTCCCGTCCTGACGCCGCCGAGGCCGCGCACCAGCGTGCGCCTGGCGACCTGGCTGTCGGTGATTCCCGGCCTGGGTCAGCTGTACAACCGGCAGCCGCAGCGAGCGGCCGCGTTCCTGCTCGGTGTCGTCGTGCTCTTTCTTGCAACCCTCAACATCCCGGGCGCCACGGCGGAGCTGCTGGCTCTCTGGAGGCCGCGCGGCAGTGCGATGGTGCTGCTCTCGTTGCTGGTCGAGATGCTTTCGCTACTCCTCTTCATGTCGACCTTTCTGCTGGCCTTGATCGTTTGGTACGACGCGATGCACGACGCGCGCCGCACGGCGCAGGAGATCAATGGCATGAGGAACCCCAGCGGCCGGTGGTGGCTGTTTCACCGATGACCGCGACCTCGGTAAGTACACTGTCATGAGCGTGATGCCTGGTCGACTCCTGCTTGGCATGCTCCCCGCGCTCGGCGCCGTCGCGGCTCTCTACCCACTACCCGCAGGAGCGATCGACGTCAGCCCACTCGACTGCGCCGGACCAAACGCCTGCGACATCGTCAATCTTTACACCAGCATCTTCTGGATCGCGATGGTGGTGATGGTCATCGTCGGCGGCCTGATCGTCTATGCGGCGCTACACTTCCGGCGAAAGGACGACCGCGAGCCATCCCAGGTCCATGGCAACCCCCGCATCGAGGTCTTGTGGACGGCCATCCCCCTGGTGATCGTGGCCTTCCTGTTCGTCCAAACGACGCTTCGGATGGACTACGTCCGGAACGGCCCGCCACCCCAGGTGACAATCCAGGTCACCGGCATCCAGTGGGCCTGGGGCTTTAAATATTCGAACGGCAAGACGAGCTTCACAAAGATGACCATCCCTGCCGGTCAGGTCGTCAGGCTGGAGGTGACCAGCCGGGACGTTCTGCATTCCTTCTGGGTGCCGCGCCTGGGGGGTCAGGTCTACGCTCTCCCGGGCCAGATGAACCACGGCTGGATCGAGGCCAGCCATCCGGGCCAGTATTTTGGACAGTGCAACGAGTTCTGCGGCCTCGACCACTATTCGATGACGCTCGAGGTGGACGCGGTCTCCCCGGCACAGTATCAGGCCTTCCTCAGTGGCGCCCCACCGCCAGGCGCCGGGCCGTCGCCGGCCGAGAAAGTCAACGGCGTTACCGCGGCCGCCAACGTCGCTGAGACAGATGATTTGAAATTCCAGCCGTCGAGCACAACGGTGAAAGTGGGCGACGTGGTGCAATGGACGAACAACGGCACTGCCGTCCACAGCGTGACCTTCGATAATCAGCAGGTGCCGAGCCTGGACACGCAAAATGGGGGCGAGACGTTCGAGGTCAAATTCCTGCAGCCCGGAACCTACCACTACATCTGCACCTACCACGTCACCTCCGGGATGAAAGGCACGATCACCGTGAGCGGAGGATGAAGGAGATAAGAAGCAATGGCTAGCATCGCGCTGCCGCGGCCGGCGGCCGCACGCCGCAACGTCGTGATCGAGTGGCTGACCACGGTCGACCACAAGAGGATCGGCATCCTCTACCTCTACACCACCTTCTTCTTCTTCCTGGTGGGCGGCATCATGGCGCTCCTGATGCGGACGCAGCTGGCGGTCGGCGGCAACGACTTCCTGACTCCCAAGCTCTACAACCAGATCATGACCCTGCACGGCACCACCATGATCTTCTTGTGGATCATCCCGGTCTTCTCCGGCTTCGGCAACTATTTCGTCCCGCTGATGATCGGCGCCCGTGACATGGCGTTTCCACGGATCAATGCCTTCTCGTTCTGGCTGATCCCGCTCGGTGGCCTGACCATGTACAGCGGTCTTTTGACCCAGACCGGTGCCGCCGCCGGCGGGTGGACCGGCTACGTGCCGCTGACCGAAAGGGCCTACGCCGTGGGTCTGGGCCAGGACCTATGGATCCTCGGCCTCCACATCCTCGGCATCTCGTCGATCATGGGGGCGATCAACTTCCTGGTGACAATCCACAACATGCGCACCCCGGGGATGACCTGGTTCCGCCTGCCCCTCTTCGTCTGGTCAATCGAGATCACGGCCGGCCTCACCTTGCTCGCCAGCCCCTTTCTCGCCGGCGTGCTGGCCATGGTGCTGTTGGACCGTCAGCTCGGCACCCACTTCTTCAACCACGGGAGTGACCCGCTCCTGTACCAGTTCATCTTCTGGTTCTACTCGCACCCAGCGGTCTACATCATGATCCTGCCGGCGTTTGGGATCGTGTCGGAGGTCATCCCGGTGTTCAGCCGCAAACCGATCTTCGGCTACCGCGCGATGGCCTTCTCCATGGCGGCCATCGGGGTCCTCGGGTTCATGGTCTTCGCACACCACATGTTCACAACAGGCCTCCCGCTAGCGCTCCAGGAATTCTTCATGGGAACCACCGCGCTGATCGCGGTCCCGTCCGGCGTGAAAGTGCTGAACTGGCTGGCCACGTTGTGGGGAGGGTCGATCAAGTACACGGCGGCCATGCTGTTTGCCGTGGCCTTCGTCCTGATGTTCCTGGTGGGGGGCGTCGACGGTGTCTTCATGGCCTCGCTGGCGACGGATTACCAGATCCACGCCACCTACTGGGTCGTCTCCCACATCCACTACGTCCTCTTCGGCGGCAGCGTCTTCGGGGTTTTCGCCGGCCTCTTTTACTGGTTCCCAAAGATGACTGGTCGCTATCTGAACGAAACGCTCGGCAAGCTCCAGTTCTGGCTGCAGCTGGTCGGCTTCAACGTCACCTTCATGCCGATGCACTTCCTCGGTCTCGAAGGCATGCCGCGCCGGATCGCGATCTGGCTGCCCAACCGCACCGACTGGGCTCCCTGGAACCTGATGGCGAGCATCGGAGCGTTCGTGATCGCGATCGCAGTGCTGATCTTCATCATCAACTTCGCCATCAGCGTCCGAGGCGGGCGGCGAGCCGCGGCCGATCCCTGGCAGGGCAACACGCTCGAGTGGGCGACGACCTCGCCGCCCCCGGCCTACAACTTCGACACGATCCCGCCGGTCCGCAGCGGGCGCCCGGTCCGCGACCTGCGTCGGAGCGTGACGGCGGCCGCCGAGCACGCTTGATTCCGCGGCCGGCATGAAGGCGTTCCGCGCACTGAGCGTCGCGACCGCGCTCGTGACCTACGCGCTCGTGGTGCTGGGCGGCGTGGTGCGGGTCTCCGGCTCCGGCCTCGGGTGCCCGGATTGGCCGCTATGCCACGGACGCCTGCTGCCTCCGCTCAACCTGCACGCCATCATCGAGTACTCGCACCGCTCCACGGCTTCGCTGACAGGCGCGTTGGTGGTCCTCACCGCGGTGGTCGCGTGGGTCGCCTGGCGGCGCCGCCGTGACATCCTGGTCCCGGCGACGGCCGCTCTCGGACTACTGGTGGTCCAGGTGGCGCTCGGTGCGATCACGGTGCGGCTGGAACTCCCGCCGATGATCGTCCTGGCGCATCTCGCGACCGCGATGGCGCTGCTGGGGGCGGTCTGCGTGACCGCCGTCGCCGCCATGCTCCCGGCGCCCGGCGTCGCGACCGACGTGATTGCGCGCCGGCGAGCGCGCGGGGCCGCCGCCGGCACGTTCCTGTTGATCCTGAGCGGCTCGCTTGTGGTCGGAAGCGGTGCGAGCGGCGCCTGCAACGCCTGGCCGCTGTGCGGGGGTGGCTTCAGCTTCGCCTTCGACGGCTCGCCGTCGATCCAGCTGCTCCATCGCGGGATCGCGGGGATCATCGGCTTGCTGATCGTTTTCAGCATGTTGACGGTGCTCCGCCGCCATCGTGATGAGCCGGCGGTGCGTGCCACCGTGGCGCTGACCCTGGCGGCGCTTACGTTTCAGGTCGCGGTGGGCGCCGCGGTCGTCACCCTCCACCTGCCGGCGGCGCTGCGCGGCCTGCACCTGGCGCTGGCCGGCGCGGTCTGGGTGGGGACGGTCGTGCTCGCCGTGATCGCCGACCGGTTACCGCCGGTCGGCAAGCCGGTCGATTTGCCGCGCGACGTTCGTGCCGCCCGCCGGTCCGCTCGCGAGGTCGCCCTCGACTACGTCAGCCTCGCCAAGCCGCGCATCATTCCGCTGCTCCTGATCACGGCGCTGGGAGGCATGATGATGGCGCGCCGGGGCTGGCCATCGACCGGGCTCGTCGTGCTCACATTGCTCGGCGGAGCTATGGCGGCCGCCGGCGCGGCCGCCATCAACTGCTGGATCGACCGCGATCTCGATCGCGCCATGACCCGAACCCGGCACCGACCCCTCCCGGACGGTCGGATCGCCCCCAGTCATGCGCTGCTCTTCGGCATTGGGCTGGGGCTGGCCGCCTTCCTTACGCTGGCCTTCTGGGTCAACGTGCTGGCCGCCACGCTGGCAATCAGCGGACTGCTGTTCTATGTCTTCGTCTACACCCTCTGGCTCAAGCGCTCGACCGCCCAGAACATCGTGATCGGCGGGGCGGCCGGGGCGGTGCCCCCGCTCGTCGGGTGGGCCGCCGTGACGAACGGTCTCGACCTGACGGCACTCTATCTCTTCGCGATCATCTTCTTGTGGACGCCGCCGCATTTCTGGGCGCTGGCGCTCCGGCTCCGCCACGACTACGCGCGGGCGCGGGTGCCGATGCTTCCGGTGGTGCGCGGCGACCTCGCCGCCAGGCGCCAGATCGTCGTCTACACCGTCGTGCTCGTGGCGCTGAGCCTCGCGATCGTGCTGAGCGGCGCCCTGGGCCGGCTATACCTGGTCGGGGCCGCGCTGCTCGGCGGCGGCTTCCTGGGACTCGCGATCATCAACTGGCGTGGTCGGCGTCAGCGCTGGTCACGATGGCTATTCGACTACTCGATTGCATACCTCGCGTTGTTGTTCGGCGTCATGGTTGCCGATCGCATGGTCGGATAGGATGGTTGGCATTGCATAGAGATGAGGCTCGGCGAAATGTCCGGTTGGGGTTGCTGCTGTTTGTCACCGCGGTGATCATGCTCGGGCTCTCCTTCGCGTGGGCGCTGATCTACAACAACTTCGGCTGATGGCGGAGCCTGAGTCCCCGTCAGCGGCGGAAGGGCACGCGGCCTTTCACCTCCCGCCGCCCAGCATCTGGCCACCGGTGCTCGCCCTTGGGGTTGCGTTCATCTTGACCGGGCTCGTTGTCACCCGGGTTCTCCTGGTGGTCGGCATCATCCTCGGGGTGGTGGCGGTTGCGCTCTGGGTGCGCGACGCGCGGCGCGAATTCAAAGAGCTGCCCGAGTAACAGGGTCGCGGGTTCTCCCGCGTGTGTACGGGGTCGCGGGTTCTCCCGCGTGTGTACGGGGTCGCGGGTTCTCCCGCGTGTGTACGGGGTCGCGGGTTCTCCCGCGTGTGTACGGGGTCGCGGGTTCTCCCGCGTGTGTACGGTAGACACCTGATTCTCGCCCGCGGCAGGCGGTTTGCGTTGCGGCGCGGCCCGATCGCCACGTAAACTCAACCCGGGAAATCCGTTTCTCAAGGAGGCAATCGTGATCGTTTGGAAGATGGCTGTCGTCGTCGCCGGAAGCGCCCTGACGTTGGCCGCGTGCGGCGGCGGTAGTAGCACGGGCAGCTCTGGCAACAATGGCTGCAACCAGACCGGCGGCAGCAGCAGCGGCGCCACCGCGACACAGACCGTCAAGGTAGTCCCCGATCCCAACACGGTTGGCAAATTCGATCCACCTACGATCAACGTCAAGACCGGCGACACCGTCGAATGGGATTTCCAGGACAGCTCGTCACAGCACTCCGTGACAGCCGACGACAGCAGTTTCGATTCCTGCTTGCAGAGCTCGGGCGCAAAGTTCGTCGTCACTTTCAGCAAGGCGGGCGACTTCAAGTATCACTGCACCATTCACGCTCAGATGGTCGGGGACGTGACAGTCGGCTAGATCCCGATGGCGGGTCGCTGCTCTGGTCAGCACGCTCTGGCTGGCCAGCTGCGGCGGTTCGGCGCAACCCGACGATGCGGCGATTGCAGCGGACTTCCGTAACCATCAATCGAACGTCGAGGTCACGGCCGACGGAACCGTGGTGCGGCTGCTACCTGATCGAACGAGCAGCAGCGGCACCCACGAACAATTCATCATCAAGCTGAGCTCGCAAAACCTGACGGTCGAGGTCGAGCACAACATCAGCATCGCGGCCCACGTTCCGGTCGCCGAGGGTGACCACGTCATCGTGCACGGGGAGTACGTCTGGAACCCGGAGGGCGGCCTGATCCATTTCACCCATCACGATCCGCAAGGCACCCACGAGGGCGGCTATATCGAGGACAACGGCACGACGTACGACTGAGGCCATGCGTAACAGCGCCCGGCAGGATCGGGATCAGGCGAGACGGACCTGTTCGACTTCACCGGCGACGAGGGTGATTCGGGTTCCGTCCACTGTCCGGACGCGGAGCGCCCCGTCGTCGCCGATGTCCTCCGCCAGCCCGCGGATCGGCGCGCCATCGCGATGAAACGTGATCGGCCTGCCCAGCATCGAACTGCGGCTGCGCCAGGCGGGCACAATCCAATCGACGCCTTCGCGGTCGGCCCGGTCATACGCGTTGGCCAGGTCATTGAGGATCGCCGCGAGCAACGCCTCGCGGTCGAGCGGGTGCCCGAGCTCGGCGCGAAGCGAGGTGGCGCCATCGGGGAGGTCTGCGGCCGACTGGTTGACGTTGACCCCGACGCCCAGGATTACGGCTGGCCCCGCCGGGCGCTCCAGCAAAATACCGGCGAGCTTCCCGCCGTTGAGGAGAACGTCGTTCGGCCATTTGAGGTCCGGCGCGGCGGCGGTCGAGACCTCGATGCCGCCGGCAACCGTCACGGCCGCCAGCAATGGCAGCAGCGGAAAGACGTCGATCGGTGGCCACAAGATCGTTGAAAACAGCAGCGCCTGACCCGCCGGTGCGACCCAGGCTCGGCCCAGGCGGCCGCGGCCCCCTCGCTGGAAATCGGTGACGATTGTCCAACCCTGGTCGGCCCCTTGCGCCGCCGCCATCCGAGCCAAGTCCTGCGTGCTATCGCAGGTCGGCTCGTACTGCAGCGACCAGGGGATTTCGCCAGTGATGAGCCGGCCGCGGACCCGGTCCAGTTCGAAGCTGCTCACTGAAGCACCGGAGTGGTGCGCGTTTCATCGCGGCTTGCCGCCTGCACGGTGATGATCCCGACCACGATCAGCGCGGCGCCGGCGACCTGCAGCGGTTGCAACCGGTCGCCCAGGACCAGGAAGGCGATCAGCCCGGCGAAGACCGGCTCGGCGGTGGCGACGATGCCGGCCGATGACGGACGGATGGTCCGCAGTGCCATCACGAAGAAGGCATGGGCGACCAGGGTCCCGACCAGCCCCACCAGGGCCATGACGACCCAGATCCGCCAATCCGTCGGCAGCGCCCTGCCGGTCGCCGCGTCGAAGGCGACCCATAAAACGCTGCCAGTCCCGAAGCCGTAGACCAGTATGGTCCAGGCGTCGAGCCGCCGCGCGAGCGACGAGGCTCGAAGGATGTAGAAGGCAAAGAAGGCGGCCGACACGAGGCCCAGCATGACACCCGGAAGGTTGACCCGAAAGAGCGCGGGCTGATACGCGCCGACGGCAAAGAACGCGCCGATGAGTACCATCGCCAACGCGCCCCATACCTGGGCGCCGACGACCTGGCGGCGGTGATACCGCTCGAATGCGGTGACCGCGACCAGCCCCAGGTACTGCACGAGGAGCGCGACGGCGATGTTGATTCGGGCGATCGTCAGGTAATAGCTGAGCTGGACACCAGCCAGACCGACGCCACCGAACATCGCCAGCGCCCGCAGCTCCCGGCGGCTGACGCGCAGCAGGCTCGGCCGGATCAGCAGGAGTGACAGGAATAGCCAGGCGAAGGCCGACCAGATGCGAAGCTGCGCCAGGACCAGCGGGGAGTAGCCGAGCTTGAAGAGGGCCTTGACGACGTTGCCGCCTGCCGCGAACAGGAAGGCGGAGAGGACTACCAGCAGGTAGCCCGGGCGGGGCGTTCTCAGTCGGGCGGTGAGTTCTGTCGTAGTTCAGTGACCTCGTCCTCCCAATGGTTCTGAGACTTTGTCACTCTGGCATCTGCATCTTGCGTTTCCATGGATGGTTGGCGGCGGGCCGCCATTTGGGCTTTGGCGTGGAGGGGACGC
>Ga0207684_10000086_pt1 | contig 173807 bp, 194 predicted proteins | sample KBSK5501metaG_FD_184342 | JGI IMG/M metagenome (GOLD analysis project Ga0207684, IMG submission 184342) | Corn, switchgrass and miscanthus rhizosphere microbial communities from Kellogg Biological Station, Michigan, USA - KBS K5-50-1 metaG... | ecosystem: Host-associated > Plants > Roots >... | reverse complement strand
CGCAGGAATGCGTTTCGCTCATGAGCCCGAGCTTTCTCAGTGATCAATTCGACACGATGTACAACGTGCCCTCTTATCGGGCGTGGTTTTTCAAACAAGATTTGCGGCCAGCCTACGAATTTCACCGACGTTTCTTGCAACATTTGCAGCAGCGCAAGAAAGCGCGCCGTTGGGTTCTAAAAGCGCCCGCCCATCTGTTCGCTCTGCCAACGCTGTTGTCTATCTATCCCGACGCGCATTTCGTGCAAACGCATCGCGAACCGCTCGAAGCGATTGCTTCAGTCTCGAGCTTGATCACGATCCTTCGGCGGGTTTTTAGCGATCAGGTCGACCCGGGAGAAATCGCGCGCGCGGCCTGGCGATATTGGTCGCAGACGATGACGAAGTTTCTGCGCGATCGCGATCGCTATCTGCCTAGGAAACGAGTTTGTGATTTGAAATACTCAGACATCCGTCGTGATCCAATGAACGCAATTCGACACATCTACAATTATTTCGGATGGCCGCTGACGCCCGAGGTGGGAAAGCGCATAAGAAACAGCTTGGCAAAACAACCACCCGAACAGAACGGCTTCCATCGCTATGGCGCCTCGCAATTCGGGCTGGAAACGATGGACCGCGAAAGAGACTTCGGAGCGTACTGTGCCCGCTTCGGTTTGTCGCGGCATGTTGCGAGTGAGTCAACGCCGCGCAGGCATGCGCTGGTTTCGCAATGATTGATAATCGAATCAAAAAGGGGAATTTCGACCTGCTAAGTCCAGCGCACAGTTCAAGTCTCTTACAAGACAGCTTGGTTTCTCTGTCGCCGCGTTCGCGCTGCGATGTGAGAAGTTAGCGCCGCTCCCAAAGAGTTTTCATATTGGCGTCATGCGCGGACGTCTTTCCTGGATGCATCGTGAGAACTCCCGATGGTGTTTGCGGCTGAAACGAGTCCGGCCACCCCCATGGGACCAAAGTCCAATATGCTGAATTGGTACATGTCCCCGATCAATCCGTATGAAGATGATGGACTGTTCGGCGTTGGAAAAGTTGGTCGTCAATCATGAGCCGATTGAATTGATCAACGTTCGGTCAAAGAAGGAATTTGCCGCGATGCATATCCCGGGGGCGCGATCGCTTCCCTTGGGCGAGCTAGCGGCGCTCAGGATTTTTCGAAGGCGGCGGCTGACGACAAAGCGCGTTTATGTCATTTCTGCTGACGGTCACGCCCGAGCCAGCCTCGCAACGGGAATGCTGCGATCGGCCGGTTGCGTGAACGCCCTTCCGGTGGATGGCGGAATGAACGATTGGGTCGCCCGGGGCTTTCCAGTGCGGCGCAAGAAATTCTCTCCCAAAATTCCGGCGAATCTCAGCACGGGTGCGGCTTTGCCCGTGATGGCAGCGTGTGTGGCGGTCGTGCTGCATGAGATCCTAGTTGCCGCTCTTCTCGCCGCCATTGCCGGATTGCTCCTTCTCAAAGCGAATTTTTTGTCGCGAACACGAGGGCAGAAAAGTGCCGGGCTCGAACTTACGCACGGTATCAAAGACCCTCGCATGCAGAACAACGCTGGCTTTGTAGAAAGAGAGACCCATGAGCATCAAAACGTATGTGCTACTTCGTAATGCCTTACTATTTTGGTTTGCGATGACGAGCCCCGTAATCGGCCTGCTGGCCGGACTCCTTATGGCGTGGCTGTGGGGCCGGTCCTGAAAAGCCTGCGCTCGCAGCGAGCATCGATGCGGATGGTGATGGAGTGTCGGCTCATCGTGCGCAAAGCCGCTTAGCGCGGGAAGTTTCACAAAGACGTAACAATTACAAACTTGCGTCGTGACCCGCTTTTGATTAGTTGATGACTTACCAACCAATCGGTTAAGCGAATAGAAGGGCGCTGGGGTAAATTCGTTTAATCGAGCGTGTTCGGGCGACATAATTTACCTTCGATTATGAGAGCGATTGCCCAGCATCGGAACGCCGGGATGTCGTTGCGCTGGGAAAGTGAACAGGGGCGAGTGGATTATCGGCCCTTTTTCGCCGCGGCCCTGGTATTCGTGACGTATTATCTTGGGGCGAAGATCGGATTTGCCCTGACGTTTCGGCCACATCCGGTTTCAGTTCTTTGGCCGCCCAACTCGATTTTGCTGGCAGCGCTTCTTTTGACGCCCGTCCGCATTTGGTGGGTGCTACTGCTGGCCGCATTTCCTGCGCACCTGGTAGCACAACTGCAAAGTAACGTTCCGCTCACGATGATTCTTTGCTGGTTCATCAGCAATTCGGGCGAAGCACTCATTGGCGCGGCCTGTGTTCGGTATCTGATCGATGGTCCGGTGCGGTTCAATCGTCTGGGGAACGTCGGAATTTTTCTTTTCTTCGCGGCGTTTTTGGCGCCTTTCCTTTCTTCCTTTGTGGATGCGGGCTTTGTCGCCATAAATCACTGGAGAGAAGACAGTTATTGGCAGGTCTGGCGAATCCGATTTACCTCTAACATTTTGGCCGCGCTCACCCTCGCGCCTTTGATCGTGACCTGGATCGCGGATGGACTCGCCTGGCTCGGCAAAATTCGTCGCGCGCGATTTCTCGAAGCCGCCTTTCTTCTCCTTGCTCTGCTTTTGGTTAGCACCATCGTCTTTTATAAACTGGGACCAACCGCAGACTCGGCACTACTCTATTTGCCATTACCATTCTTAATATGGGCAGCGGTGCGCTTTGGCTCACGCGGCGCGAGCGCGGCGATCTGCATTTTGACGTCTCTTGCAATATGGAGCGCTGGACACGGATATGGGCCGTTTTCCACAAGATCCGCAGAGGAAAATGCGCTTTCGATTCAGATGTTTTTGATCGTGATGTCGGTCCCGCTCCTGCTCCTTGCCGCCGTCATAGAAGAACGCGGCAAAGCAGACGTGACACTCCGCGACCATGACGAGCGCATCAGTCTCGCGGCCGAATCAGCAAATCTGGCGTTCTGGGCCGTCAATTTCGAGAACAAGGATTCGTGGATGAGCGACAAGGGCCGCGCAATTTTCAACTTCGCTCCGGGCGAGCTGTTATCTCGCGAATTGTTCCTCTCGCGCGTGCATCCAGAAGACAGAGTTGCCGTGGATGAAGCCATCGAGCGTGCACGCGCCTCTTCGCAGACGTTCGAAATTGAATATCGTTTGCTGCGACCAGACGGCGAAACGCGCTGGCTCATTTCCCGCGGCCGCTATCTGCGAGACGATCGGGGCCAAGTAAACGAACTGATTGGTGTAGCGATCGACGTCACGGCGCAGGTTCAGGCCAACCTCCAACTCCGCTTACAGCGTGAGGAGTTGGCGCATCTGAGCCGGGTGGCGTTGATGGGCGAGCTAACAGCTTCGCTTGCGCACGAGCTCAATCAGCCGCTGACCGCTATCGCTAGCAACGCGGCGGCCGGCAAGCGATTTTTGGCGCAGAGTTCACCTACCCTTCCAATGTTTGAAGAGTTGTTCGATGATGTGGCGGCGGATGCGAAGCGAGCAGGCGATATCATTCGCGGCATCCATCATTTCGTTCGCAAGAGCGAGGGTGTAAGACGCCCACTAAATTTGAATGAGATCATCAGGGAAGTCTTGCGACTGCTGCACTCCGACTTGCTTGGGCGCGCTACTGCCGTCGAGACCCAACTCGCTCCGAATCTTCCGCTGGTCGATGCCGACCTGGTTCATTTGCAGCAGATCCTGTTGAATCTAGTGATGAATTCGCTCGAAGCGATGGACCTGACGCCAGCGGAAAAACGTCGGATCCTCATTTCCACAAAATGTGAAGCAGATTCTGTCGTAACTAGTGTGCGCGATTACGGTCGCGGGCTTCCCAGAGACGATCCAGACAAGATCTTCACCCACTTCTATTCCACCAAACCAACTGGGATGGGGATGGGTCTGACCATTGTTCGCTCCATCGTGGAATCGCACGGGGGTGCGCTCGGCGCCGAAAATGTCGATGACGGCGCGCGGTTTTCCTTTCGTCTTCCAGTCGCAGCAAAAAGTAAAACAGGGGAGGTCGCATGAGCAGAGCGACGGAGCTTGTCTGTATCGTGGACGATGACCAGTCGGTGCGTCGAGGTTTGCGGCGTTTATTCAAATCTGCTGGGTATGCAGCGGAAACGTTTGACTCAGCGGAAGATTATCTCGCCCGGAAAATCTTTGAAGGTCCGATCTGCCTTGTTCTAGATGTACGAATGCCGGGATTAGATGGTCTCGAGCTGCAGAAGAAGCTCGAATCACGTGCAGCGTGTGAACAGATAGTCTTTATTACTGGTCACAACGACGTGCCGGCCTGCACGCAAGCAATGAAAAAAGGCGCGGTCGATTTTCTGATGAAACCTTTCGATGGCGAGGAATTGATTGAGGCGGTCAAGCGCGCGCTGCAACGTGGCAAGGACGACCTGCGCAAACGCGGGGAAAGACGCGAGGCGCGTGGACGTATCGATAAATTGACGCCACGTGAGTTCGAAGTTTTGCGGTTCGTTGTTATGGGCCTGTTGAACAAACAGATCGCTGCGGAGATGGACACAGCCGAGAAGACGGTCAAAGTTCATCGCGGCCGCGTCATGCAGAAGCTCGGTGTCACTTCCGTGCCTGATTTGGTGCGCATCTCGCAGCGTGCCGGCGTCTCGCCAGCCCGCAATCGCTAATAAGACTAAGGTCCACTATTCTGCCGAACTGTCTGGGCTAATCTGGAGCATGATCGCTACGTCCCATATTAAAAATGAAGCGTTTCCGCAAATGCGTGTGACGCTCAGTGAAAAGTCTTCCTCGGAGATTGTTTGCCTGGTCGATGACGATCCCCTGGTCCTCAGATCGGCCAGCCTTTTACTCGCGTCAGATGGATTCGGCGTGCATCGGTTTGATAAGGGGAAGGATTTCATCGCTTATGTTGCGTCACACGATGTGCCGCTGGTTGTGCTGGATATTTGGATGGAAGAAATGACCGGCTTCGAAGTCCTGGCGCGGCTGTGCGCTATATCACCGCAGACTCATGTGATCGTGATCACAGGACACGAAGATACCGCCGCGCGGATCCTCGCGATGCAAATTGGCACAGTCGCGTTCTTGATTAAGCCTTTTAATGACGAAGAATTTTTGGAGGTGGTTCATCGCGCACTCGGTCACCCGCCCAAATCATCATCCAGGAAACAGCGCAATTGTTTGATCCGGCTTCAAACTGCGTTGGAGGATGGCTCATGAAAACAATCACTCCCATTAAATTGCAAATGCTGATCGATCAGTACGATGTTGAATTAATCGACGTCCGCCCGAAAAAGGACTTCAAGACGGTTCACGCGCTGGGGGCGCGCTCGATTCCTTTATCCGGCCTCGAACCTCACTCCATACTCGCCCATCGCAAATTGGATAGACGCGCCCCATTGTACATTATGTCGCGAGAGAGGGCGCTGGCCTCGCTGGCTGCATGCAGCCTGGCTAGCGCTGGGTTGGCTGAGCCAGTTGTAGTCGAGGGCGGGATCGAGGCATGGGAAGGACAATGTCTGCCGGTGGTGCGTAATAAATCCTGGCGACCAGCGATAAACGCTTCCACGATGGCGCTGTCAGCCAGTTTCCTGTCGGCCTTGGCTCGGCATTTCAGACTTGTCTCCAATCTGGTTCCTGGGTTACGCATCGTGTCTCGAGACAACCGCTTTGGCCAGGAAAGAGCAGGCTTGGCCACTCATTAGAAGCAAGGAGCTGAAGGGAAGAAAAACCTGGCCTTGAATGTGGCCAAAAATGAAAAGCGAGAGCTGGCGTGAGCGGAGTGAAGGAACTTGTCTGCGCGGTGGACGACGATCAGTCGGTGCGTCGAGATTTGCGGCGTTTATTCAAATCCGCTGGGTATGCAGCGGAAACGTTTGACTCAGCGGAAGATTGTCTCGCCCGGGAAATCTTCAAATGCTGGATCTGCCTTGTTCTAGATGTACGAATGCCGGGGTTAGATGGGCCTCGAGCTGCAGAAGAAGCTCGAATCACGTGGAGCGTGTGAACAGATGGTCTTCATTACTGATCACGACGACGTGCCGACCTGCACGAGGCAATGAGAAAAGGTGCGGTCATTTTCTGATGAAACCTTTCGATGGCGAGGAATTGATTGAAGCGGTTAGGCACGTGCCTGATTTGGTTCGCATTTCGCAGCGCGTATAAGACTAAGGTCCACTACCCTGCGGACCTGTCGGGACTAATGTGGGGCATGATCACTACCTCCCACATTGAAAATGAGGCCTTTGCGCAAATGCGCATGACGCCGAGTGAAAAGTCTTCCTCAGAGATTGTTTGCCTGGTCGATGATGATCCCCTGGTGCTCAGATCGACCGGCCTTTTACTCGCCTCAGATGGATTCGACGTGCGTCGGTTTAATAATGGCGAGGATTTCATTGCTTATGTCGCGTCACACGATGTGCCGCTCGTTGTGCTGGACATTTGGATGGAAGAAATGACCGGCCTCGAAGTCCTGGCGCGGCTGTGCGCTATATCACCGCAGACTCATGTGATCCTGATCACAGGACGCGAAGATACCGCCGCGCGGGTCACCGCGATGCAAATTGGCACAGTCGCTTTTTTGATTAAGCCTTTTAATGACGAAGAATTTCTGGAGGTGGTTCATCGCGCGCTCGGCCACGCTCCTGAATCATCATCCAGGAGACCATCATTATCCGCGCCCGATCTGGGCCGCATTTCGCGCCGTGCACGCGTGGCGCCCGCCGCAATCCGGCATAGGACTAAGGTCCACTACCCTGACGACTTGTAAGCGCTAGCCTGCGGGTTGTTCGACACGCCTCACCATTGAAACTGGGACGGTCGCGTAATTACGTATGACGCCCGTTGAAAAGTCAGACACGAAGACTATTTGCCTGGTCGATGACGATCCCGCGGTCCTCAAGTCGCTGGAGCGATTGCTTGCGTCCTACGGATTTTCCGTGCGCTCTTTTAGCAACCCAAAGAGTTTTCTTGCGTACGTTCAGGCATATCCGGTCCCGGTCGTTGTTCTTGACATCTGGATGGAAGATATGATCGGCTTGGAAGTCCAGGCGAACCTCTCCGCGCTTTCGCCGAGCACGCGCGTGATCATCATCACGGGACATAACGATCCCTCTGCGAAACTAGTCGCCCATCACTTGGGGGTCGTCGCGCTTTTCACCAAGCCCTTTGATAGCGGCCAATTCTTATCCGCAGTGCATGGCGCGCTGGCAATGCACCCTATCGAATGAGCCTGCGAGAAAGAATCGCCGAAGGAGTCCACGAGAAGGAGGAGTCCTTTTACGCTGGGCAGGGCCGGATCCTCGAAATGATTGCGGCCAGCGTGCCGCTCGCGGACATTCTCACCAGGATTGTTCTACTGATGGAGGCGCAAGCCGATGGACTCCGCTGTTCCATACTGCTTTTAAGCGATGACGGCAAACACGTGTGGCATGGCACGGCGCCGAATTTGCCGGAAGCTTATATCAAAGCCGTTGACGGCCTTCTGATTGGCCCACGAGTTGGTTCATCTGGGACGGCGATGTATTTAAAGAGGCCGGTCGTGGTGACCGACGTGCTCACGGATCCTCTCTGGACCGATTACCGAGACCTGGCGAAGAGTTGCGGTTTGCGAGCATGTTGGTCGACTCCGATCATCTCGTCTCATGGCGACGTGTTGGGTTCATTCGCCATGTATCGCGAGGAGCCGCGGGGTCCAAATGCCGAGGAGAGGCGGTTGACCGAAGCGGCCACCCAAATTGCGAGTATCGCTATCGAGCGCCGGCGGGACCATATCAGGTTACGGGAGCGAGAAGCCAGAATTAGCCTCGCGGCGGAGTCGGCGGATCTCGCGTTTTGGGTTTTGTACCCGGAGCAAAACACCGTCTGGATGAGTGCAAAGGGGCGCGCCATGTACGGCTTTACCCTCCAGGAACCGTTAACCCGCGAGTCGCTCATGTCACGTATTCACCCCGACGAACGGGTCGTGGTTCAAGCGGCTTTTGAGCAGGCGCGAGCGTCCCAGCAGACGTTCGAGATTGAGCACCGGATCGTGCCGCGTTACGGCAAAACGCGCTGGGTCATTGTACGCGGTCGATTTCTTTGGGACGAGCATGGAAACGTTCTAGAAATCATTGGCGTAACAATTGACGTCAGTGCGCAAAAGCAATCTGACCTGCAATTGCAAGCACAACGGGAAGAGCTCGCGCATCTGAGTCGCGTCGCCTTGATAGGCGAAATGACCGCTTCGCTGGGGCATGAATTGAATCAGCCCCTCGCCGCTATTGCGAACAACGCCGCGGCCGCTCGTCGCTTTTTCGACCGTGGCCAAATCGACCAGGCGATACTTAAACAGTTGCTGGGCGATATTGCGGCGGCTAGCCACCGCGCTGGAGAAGTGATTAATGCAATTCGAGGGATGGCACGCAAGGGCAAGAGCACCCGAAGTCTGCTAAACCTGAACGCTGTCATCGCCGATACCTTGCGGCTTGTGCATTCCGACATTTTGATCCGGGAAACTTCCGTCGTTACGGACTTCGATTCTCGCCTGCCGACTGTGGAAGCTGCCCCGGTCCAGATTCAACAGGTATTGCTAAATCTGATTATGAATGCGCTCGACGCAGTGAGCCCACTCCCGCCGGCTCAACGCCAGATCATTATTAGTACACACCGGGAGGAGGGACCCTGCGCGGAAGTCAGTGTGCGTGATTTTGGTGCCGGCCTGCCCGCGGACGAGTCGGAGAGAGTATTCGATCATTTCTTTTCCACAAAAGCGGAAGGAATGGGCATGGGCTTAACAATCGCCCGTTCGATTGTCGAAGCGCACGCTGGCACTCTTGGAGCAGAAGACGCCGAGGGTGGCGGCGCGCGTTTCTTCTTCCGCTTGCCCGCGGCGCAAAGATTACCGATAACTAAAGCCGCATAAGCTATTATTGGGATCAACGTAAAGGGCAAGACAGACGAACAACGCACTAGATGAGATCCGAGGAATCTGCCGTCTGCCTGGTCGACGACGATCCATTGGTTCTTAATTCACTTCGACATTTGTTGGCTTCGGATGGAATCGCAGCTCGTTCCTTTGACGCAGCAGAGACTTTCTTCGCCCACATCGAGATGCACTCTGTGGCACTTGTGGTAATCGACATCTGGATGGGCGGAATGACCGGCTTGGAAGTGCAAGCACGCCTCCCCCTCGATGTGTTGTCAGACGCGCGTAATCATCATCACAGGCAGCGAAGGTGCCGACGATGAACGGATCGCCATGCAAGCGGGCGCAATTGCGTTTTTCAAGAAGCCTTTTGATGACGAGCAATTTCTAGCCGCTGTCCACGCCGCGCTTGATCAAGCTAAGAGCTCGCAGTGAGCTGAGGCTGACCGTATTCGCTGCTTACGTCCTCAGAATTCCGCATTGGACGTTTTCCCTTGCTGAAAGGCAATAAGACCAAGGTCCAATAGTCAGATCAGCTCATCACTCTTTACTTTCAAACCAATCGAAAAATGAAATCGAAATTCCAATCTTTTAGAAATGTTGTCTGTCCGTTGATCCTCTGCGCGCTCGTCGCTTGCAACACCACTCCACCGGTTTCGGTGAAGACCGACTACGATCGCTCGGCCTCCTTCGGCAAATATCATACGTATGCGTTGGACGCGGACTCGACCGGACTTAGCCCAACCACCGCCGCAGCCTTGCAACAAGCACTGCGCTCCAGCCTTACCGCCCGTGGTCTTAAAGAAACATCGACTGGGAGAGCAGATCTTTACATAGTTCCCATCGTCTTCACCCGCCAGAAACTGAACGTCATGCCCGGCGGAGGGTATACCTACTTCCCTTCGCGCTACGGACGATACGGTGTATGGGGTATGACAATGAACGCCGACGTGACGCAATATACCGAGGGCTCGCTCGTGATTGACTTCGTCGACCGCAAAACTCACAAGCTCGTTTTTCGCGGTCTCGGTCAGGCCGCTGTAGGTACAACCGAAAGGAACGCTGCCGCCATTCAGGCAGCCGTCAATAAGATCGTCGCCGCCTATCCCGGATAAGGACTCGTCGGGGTTTGCCTAACGAGGGCGCGGTACGGAGATCGGGCGACGACTGGGATATAGGACCAAGACCTATTAATCGGGGGTCCGGATCTGAGAAGTTTTGGGCATGAAAAAATCCAACGATTTCACCTGCGGCCTGCTCATTGTTGCGCTCGGCTTTACCATCTTCTCAGGATGTGAAACAACCGGCGCCGGCGCTTCGAGTTCGACCTCTGAAGCTTCTACCGTGGCGAGCGCAGATTCTGGCCGCCTGGTTATCAAGAGAGTCGCCGACATCGGAACCTCTCTGGTCCTCTATGTGTCGATCGATGGCAAACAGGTAGCGTCACTTAGTACGGGTCAAACTTACAACGGTTCTTTGTCAGCGGGGCCGCAGGTCGTGTCTGTTATGCTGAAACCGAATGAGTTGAATTTAGCTCCTACGCAAAAGCGCATCACTGTTCGAAAATGGAAGATCTACACCTTCACTGCGACGTGGCAAGGAAACGTCCTGGCTTTGTTGTAATCAACTTATACCGTCGCGCGCTTTCCAGTGCGCATTCCACCGGTTCTTTCAGGCTCGTGTAAAAGACCAGCGCCATGCCATCGCTGGCGAGAATTCTTTCAACCGTCCGTTCGCTTGCGCTTTGCGGAATAGGAGCTTGGAATAACCGACGATGTCGATGAACAAAACATGGCTGATTTCGAGATAAATTTCTTTCTTAAGCTCGACGAACGTACGGATTCGCGCAGAAGCACGGGTTGCAAGAGATGCTTTCAATTTGCCCGCCATCGTCGAGGCCAAAGCTAATAGTCATCGGCGGCCACGCGGGGATGGGACTAAGGTCCAATAGGCGCATCGCAATTTGTTTTGAATATTGGTTTCATGTTTCCCCGTTGGCATAACCTACTCGGTTTCGCGTCCGGAAGCGCTGGTTTGAAAGGAGTGGAGCAAAGCGGAGCACCGCCTCTCGCCATGAAAATCGCGCCAGACCTCGAGTTGTACGAAGATCTGCGCCTCATTGTCTGGAGGCCGCGCGGCGTTCTTGACGAAGCTGCGGTAAACAAAGTTTTGCTGGAGCTCCTCAGAAGAGAAGCCATGGCCGCCCAGCCATTCAATCGCTTTTCTGATCTCTCGCTCGTCGAATCTTTTCACCTCACTTTCAAATATGTTTTTCATGTCGCTCTTCACCGGCGCCTTTCCTATGCTGGGCGCGGACCGATAAAGTCCGCGTTTTATGTTACGCATCCGGAAGCTGCCCATCTGGTTAAAATCCACGCCCTCCTGACCGATTACTCGCCATTGAAGGTCAAGATGTTCGAAGAACGCGAAGCCGCCGCGAAATGGCTGCGTGTTCCAGCTGAATCACTGACGATGCCCTAACCCCGAGCGAACGAACGTCATGAAACTATCCGACGATGTCGAGTATGTCGAAGATGCCGATCTCTTCATCTGGCGACCACGCGGCGTTCTTAACGAAGCGGTCGTTAACAACATAATAGTATTTGTGAGGGAGCAGGAAGACTCATTCGACCAGCCGTTTAATCGATTCACCGATCTGTCCGCTCTTGATGCCGTCGATCTCAATTTCGATTACATCTTTCATGTCGCACTCTATCGGCGCCTGTCGTATGCTGGAGCTAAGGTGAAGTCCGCGTTTTATGTCTCAAGCTGGAGTGCTGCGCATTACGCCAAATTGCACGCACTCCTAACGGATCATTCGCCCCTGCAAGTGTCTATTTTTACTGAGCTGGAAGCGGCCACGAAATGGCTTGATGTGCCAATTGAAACATTGCTGGCGCGACGATAGCGGGACCAAAAACTGTTCGTTGAAAAGATCTGTTCGTTAAACACGTCGAGCGAAAGGAGGTCCCGGCATCTCGATATGGATTTACACTCGGCGTCGTCCTCCTCATTATCCCAACCAACTCACGCGTTATGCAGCGTTATGTTGCACTAGCAACCTTGCTTGCTTCCCAGGTTTCCGCCCAGGCTGCTTCGCAACCGCCAAAAAAATCGTCGCTCGCGTTCAATTGCGAGCGCCGTCATCTCTGCCAATGAGCTGGGTCGTACTTCTTTGGTCAATGGACGCCGCATTATGCTTCACGCTCGCGGGGATCTATCTGTTGGTCTGGTGCAAGCAGCGCGAGGGGTGGGCGCATTTGCTATTTTCGTGCAGCGCTCTGGCGGCCGGGGTCATCGCACAGCTCGAGTTGGTGTCGATGCGTGCGGAGACGACCGCACAATACGGCGCCATCCTGCGATGGGCGCATCTGCCGGTGTGGCTGTTGATCGTATCCGTCGTGTGGTTCGTGCGGCTCTACTTCCGCGCTGGGCGACCGTGGCTGGCGTGGAGTGTCTGCGGCCTGCGGACACTGGCGCTGGTCCTCAATTTCCTTTTCACGCCGAATCTTAACTACCGGGAAATCACGAGCCTGCGGCACCTCTCGTGGTGGGGAGGAGAGACGGTCTCGGCGGCGGTCGGCATGCCGAACCCTTGGACTTTGGTTGGCCAACTAAGTGTGCTTTTGCTCCTCATCTTTTTGGTGGATGCCACGATCACCGTCTGGCGACGCGGCGACCGGCGGCGTGCGCTTATTGTAGGCGGGAGCGCAATTTCTTTCATCACGTTGGCGCTTGGGCAGTCGGCGCTCGTGATTTGGGGAGTTATCGAATCACCCTTCTTCATCAGCTTTCCGTTCCTGGGCATCGTCGCGGCGATGGGCTACGAGTTGAGCGACAACCTGCTTCGCGCGGCGCAACTGGCCAAGCAGTTTCAAGCCACCGAGGCCGCGCTGCGAGAAAGCGAAGCGCGCATTAAGCTCGCAGCCAACGCGGCGAACCTCGGTCTGTGGCTTTGGGACATCCGGGCTAACAAACTTTGGGGAACGAACCAATGGAGAAAGTTGTTCGGCTTCGCGGAATCGGAGCGAGTGAGCTTTGACCGAGTGCTCCAGGTTGTGCACCCGGAGGATCGCGAACGTACGAAGCAACTTGCGCAGCAGATGTTCGAGGGCGGTGGCGGCGAGTATGAGAACGAATATCGCATCACGCGGCCGGACGGAAGCACCCGCTGGATGGCGGGTCATGGCAGCGTCGAGTTAGACGAACGTGGCAAACCGGCCTTCGCGCGCGGGGTGTCGCGCGACATCACCAAGCGCAAAATAGCGGAGGACCAGTTGCGTGAGAGTGAAGCGCGTTTTCGCACGGTAGCCGACGCCGCGCCGGTGCTCATCTGGATGTCCGCCCCGGATAAACTCTGCACCTTCTTCAACAAGGGATGGCTAGAATTTACGGGCCGTACCGTTGACCAGGAGCTCGGTTCTGGCTGGACGGAAGGAGTGCACGCGGAGGATCGAGACCGTTGCCTCGCGGTTTACGAAAGGGCCTTCGATGCAAGAGAGCCGTTTACAATGGAATATCGCCTGCGGCGAAGTGACGGTGAATACCGCTGGCTTCTGGATAGTGGAACGCCACGCTTTGGCTCCGATGGCGCGTTCCTCGGCTACATCGGGTCAGGCATTGACATCACCGACCGGAAGCGCGCAGAAGAAAAATTCGGGCTCGTGCTCGATGCGGCACCCAGCGCGATGATCATGGTCGACTCAGCCGGCGTGATCAGCTTCGCAAACGGGCCGGCCGCAACCGTTTTTGGCTATTCGCTCAGCGAGTTGATCGGCTCCCAGATTGAAACGTTGATTCCAGAACGTTTCCGCGATCAACATGCTGGCTATCGCAAAGGCTTTCTTTCCCAACCCAGCAGCCGCGCCATGGGAGCCGGGCGCGATCTTTTTGGCCGCCGAAAGGACGGCAGCGAATTTCCCGTCGAAGTGGGACTCAATCCGATCCGTACCGGGCAAGATCTGTTTGTTCTTGCGTCGGTGATCGACATCACTGCGCGCAAGCAGGCAGAGTTAGAGCACCAGCGCCAAAACATGGAACTGGCCCGGGTGGGGCGCGTCGCGGTGATGGGCGAACTAGCTGCATCGCTGGCGCACGAAGTCAACAATCCGATTGGGGCAATCGTAGCAAACGCCAGCGCCGGGCAACGCTTGCTGGCTGCGGGCAAAATCGGAACCAAGGAGATAATGGAGTTGTTCACTGACATCGTGGCTGATGGCCGGCGGGCGGGCGAGATTGTTCAGGGCATTCGCAATATGGTCCGCAAAGGCGAGGCACGCCGCTGCCTGGTCGAGATCGACGACACAATTCAAGATCTTCTCCGGATTGTGCACGCCGAGGCCGTTGGACGGGAGGTAAAAGTGACAGCCGAAGTGGATTCCGCTCCCGGCCAAATTTGGGGAGATCCGGTGCAGCTCTTGCAGGTCCTTCTTAATCTCACCATCAACGCATTCGAAGCAATGGCCGCTCTGCCCTCCGATGCGCGGCGCCTTGTCATTCGGGCGGGCCGTGATGGAAACGGAGACGTTCTCGTTAGCGTACGTGATTCTGGTCCTGGCTTTCCGAGCGGAATGGCCGAACAACTTTTCGAACCATTCTTTTCGACAAAAGCCGAGGGCACTGGAATGGGGCTGGCCATTGCTCGCAGCATTATCGAGGCGCACGGCGGAACCCTCTCGGGAGAAAATTGTGACGGTGGAGGCGCCTGTTTCACACTTCGTTTACCGCTGGCAAAGGAGGACAACTGAAAAGTCGCCTAGTTTTGTTGGCAGAGAACAGGCAAAACCGTAGAAGAATAACGGGAAGAGCGAGCAAAAGTTTGAGGTATCCACTTGTCCATTGGCTTACGTATTGAAAGTGTGGCAGGGTACATGCTCGAAGAGGATGAGACTAAGGTCTTATAGCGCTGCATCGATCAGCACCCCATAATAAACCCCATAACAATAATAAATGGTTCCTCTTCCACGACGAGGCCGATAAACAAGACTGGACTAAATATGCCCAATGCAAATTCCCATAATGGTTTCCAAGATTTCGAAGTGAAAGGCTCGCCGATGAGTGCTTCCGCCCGCGATTCTATCTGGCTCCTGGACGACGATGTTTCCATGCTCAAGGCACTTGGCCGTTTAATGAGCTCGGCCGGTCTCATTGCAGAAAGGTTTAGCGACCCGGTCGCCTTTCTCGCCAGACTCAAACATGCCCCATGTCGTGTAGCGGTCCTCGACGTATGGATGCCCCAGTTAAACGGTTTGGAAGTGCAGGCTCGTCTCCGGCGAGACTCGCCGGAGACGCGGATTATTTTCATCACGGGACGCGAAGATCCGTCAGTGCGCCAGACCGCGCTCGATGCGGGAGCTTTCGCCTTTCTCACAAAACCTTTCGATGACGAGCATCTTGTGCGGCTCGTCAAGAAAGCGATGTCGCCCTGAGAGGCGATAAGCGCAGCGAATCTTCCAGTCTGCGTAACACGATCGGATCAGCTCCGTGATCAGGGCGCCCGATGCGCTGCCGAGCTGGTCGCATCGCGAAGCGGCCACTCGACACGCGTCATCGTCTTCACCGTAAGGACGATTTAGTGGCTCGTTCCAGTGCGTCGAACCAGGGCTACGGCGTTCTTTACTAAGCCTATTGACGACGAAGAGCTAGTCACGCGGCCGCTCGGGTCCCGCTCGCCTCCGTGAATTGAAATCTCGTTCCTAAAATCACGTCTTGACGCGTGACTAACGAGAAGCCCGGCATGTAATAGATGCGGCGGTTTCGGCGTACAACTAAGGTCCTATAGACGATTAAACCGCCCTCGCTCAACACTCGTCGCTTATGAAAAGATTCTCGCTTTTAATATCAATCCTGTTCGGATTTGTCACTGCTTCGCTGCAAGCCGGAGAGGCCGCCGCATACAAGCAAGTCGCGCCGCCGCCACCGCCGGAACTTTACGGGCTCGGTTTTTACGGGGCGATCGAGCGCCCCTGCACCAATGTGACGCGGAATTGGACTTTGGTCCTATAGACGGGCGGCGCTTGAGTTTGGAATGTCAGCCTGTAGAAACCAGGAGATTACAGCCATAATTTCCTCTCGAACCAACAACACATTCAAACAAAACATATGAGAAAGCTATTAACCCTAACAAGCATTGTCAGCGCCATGGCGATCTTGGCATTAGTAGCGGGATGCCAGACCGTGGCCACTAACCAGGCCGAGCTCGCCGCATCCAAGAAAGAGGTGCTGCTCGCCCAGGCGGGCTTTAAGGCGAAGACCGTCGCCACGCCTAAGCAGCAACAGCAAGTAAGCCAGCTGGCTGTAGACAGGGTCTCGGCGGTGAAGTACCAGGGGAAAGTATATTACGTGTATCCGACGGTGAAGAAGGACCAGATCCTTGTCGGGAACCAAGCCCAATTCAACGCGTATAAGCAGGCGCTTCAGGCCCAGCAAACGACCCAAAAGACTCAACAGGAGCAACAGATGCTGCAAGGATCTTCTGTGTATTCCGGAGAGACTGCCGGACCCAGGCACATTGATGTCGAGGTATTCGATGGATTCGGTCCATTGAACCCGATGCAGGGGGACTGAATCCAGTTAGAATTTAGTCGGCTTTTGGTGCGATGGGCGCCGAGGCTATGGGGCACTATTAAAAGCGGTGGCAGACGACGCGACGGGCTCCCAAGTAAGCTCGTGCTCTCAATGATGCAAAGCCCGTTGTTACAGCAACGTAACATTAAAAGCATTGTTAAGTGTCCCGGCGGCGGTGTATCAATTGATGTAGCCATGGCGATCGATAACTGCGCGAGATATTGCACCTTCCTACCTTCCTAATCGGAGGCTTGTTAATTGTGACTGCCGCTACACCGGCTGTCGCGGATAGATTACGAGCTCCGCAGTTCGAAAAAGCCCTCGCGCGAGTTCAGGCCCAAACCGGCGACCGGCACAATCTCAGCAAACCTTTTTATCTGACCGGCAAGGTAGACGTCGGCGGTTTTGGGGCTGGTTCGGACATCACAACGCAGGTCTCCAGTGCGCTCGGCTGCCAAGTCACGCGGAACATCTATTCCGAACTCGGCTTCCGCTATCTCTATACCAATTATGAAGACGACAGCAACCGCTTCGTCTGGAAAACGTCGACGTACGGCCCACAGATCACGACCGGCATCATTTTTTAGGCATTCGTTAGCCAATTGATTCGTCCCCGCGAAAGAGGCCACATCGGTTCGATCGCGAAGTTGTACATTCACGAAATATTGATTTTTTTAGCGCGTCCAATGTCCAAAAATCCCGCCGGCGTCGATGGAGCTTCACGCCGTCGCTGTGACAATTGACCGAGACGCTCCGCTTGAGCGATAAAGCAATATTCAGCGAGCGAGGGAATTTTGCTGACCCGCAAATTGTACGATGCGCCCAGATTCGCCTTTTGTTTTCTCGGCTTCGTACCGATTTCGTTCCGAAGTTTGTTTCCCTGAATATTCTCGCGTTGCCAGTCCGAAGCCGATCGAAACCACAGGGACGGTCATCGAAAGCCTGTTCCGGCGGGTGCACAAGATTAAAGCCAAGTCTGACAATATGCGGTGAGCGCGATGTGCCGAGATGGCTTTAATTCAATCTATATGAATACATTAATAACATGGAATCAGCTTAGAGAGATGGAAGAAGCGGCGCAAAATCGCTTCAATCGTTTCTTGGGCGGATTTCCGCATAGAATAGGCATTGGCGAGACCCACAGCCTGACGGTCGCAGATTGGTCACCGGAGGTTGATATCAGTCAGGATGATCACGAGTACCTGGTTAAAGCTGACTTGCCTGAAATGAAGAAGGATGACGTTAGAGTAACAGTCGAAAATGGCGTTCTCTGCGTTTCCGGAGAGCGCAAAACCGAAAAGGAAGGTGAGAAAAGAAAATTCCATCGCATCGAGCGATCCTTCGGCAACTTCCGACGCAGCTTTACGCTGCCCGAAGATGCCGATAGCACGAAAGTGACGGCGGAGTTCCGCGACGGAGTGCTGAAAGTGCACCTCCCGACGACAGCGATAGCAAAATCAAAAACTACCCAAGTTAAAGTGCAGTAATGCGCTAACGCTGACGGCGAGCGTGCGGAGGGTTTCCGTGCGCTAGCCGCAGTGTAAAACCTGGTAACTAAGCCGATGGAACAGATAAACACTAACCACTCCTGGGGCGCGAATTTCGAAGCCCGCACAGTCAAGGATATCATCGAGCCTGCGAAGAGCATTTTTAATAAGGTTTCTGTAAAGGCGGCTTTGGACGAAATGCAGGCGCGGGCAATCGATTCGTCACCTGTAATCGATCAACGCGGCGAATTAGTGGGTACCGTGTCGAAGGACAAAATGAACCGGGCGGTGGGTGGTTTGGGGCACGATCCCAAGGCAGAACCCGTAGAAGCACACATGGAAAAAGACAATCCCTATTGCTTCGAAGACCAGACAGTTGCGGAGGCGGAGCAAATGATGCTCGACGCAAGGGTTGGCGAAGTTCCTGTGGTAACCCGCAAAAAATTGCTGGTAGGAACAATAAATATTGACGCGATTGCACAGGAGAAGAGGCGGAGAGAACGCTTTATCAGATGGGTTCTAGAACCTCTGAAATCCGGCGCCTGAGAGCGCCGTAATCGGTGTTCGATACTGCTACCCCACCACGAGTAATCAGCTAATCCCTCAAAGGTAACGGGCGTGGTTACCGAAGGTTTAATCTGCGCTATTGGCCGTTTGTACCCGAGCGTCGCAGCTTCGGGAGCGATTTGCGAAATTGCGTGGGCGAACGACCGACAATTCGCCTAAACGCGCGATTGAAGTTCGTCATGGATTGAAATCCGCTTGCGAAGGCAGCTTCGCTAATTCGCGCGTTAGGATTGACCAAAAGCGTCTTCGATTTCTCCACTCGGATTCTCGAGAGGTAGTCGACGAAACTTATCCCGGTCGCTTTCTTGAACATCTTGCAAAAGTAATGCCTGCTGATATTAGCCACGCGGGCTATCCGCCCAAGCGACAGCGGCTCCGCCTGATGCTTCTCGATGAATTGCCGCGCTCGCGCCATGTTCGCGGACTCTTCCTTTTCGCGCCGTACGACTAATTGATTCGACAAAATCGAAAGGTGTTGCGCAAAAATACTCAGGAGACGCAACATCGCCCGATACCGGTCCGGCGATAAAACACACGACCGAAAATACGCCCGCTCAAGTTGCTTCCAATCGGCCTTGTAGCCCCACGCGCGGAGCTGCCGAATAATGGTCGCGAAGTGTTTCTTAGTCGGGTTCTTGAGCATCACTTCGCCCGTCTCAAGAAAACCAAGAATGTGGTCACCTACATACACCGGCACTGCACTTTCGGAGAGACCCGCAAACCAGGTAACCGTGCGCACTGTCGAGTCCGGTTTTCGAGATGCGTCGGTTTGGGCCCTTAAGCATGCTGTGCGAGCCTTGTTGAAACGAGCTAAAATTGAGGCGAATGAGCCGTGATCTTCTTTTCCATGATGCGCCGGTGACCATGAACTGTGCCCTCGGATATTAAGTGGCAAACCCATGGCTTTGCCGAAAGCACGTTCGTAATCTTTGAAAATCTGCGAGCGCGAAAGATGTTGCAGAACTTCCTGATCAGAGGATCGGGATGTGCTTCGTTTGTTCATTACAACTTGTGAAGCGGTACGTTTAACCACGCTTGCGGCTCGCCCGACCGCGCGAATTCTAAGATGCGAACCTTTTCAGCGACCGTTGTCCCGATGGAATCGACGTACGAAGGACGCGTCGACGAGAGTCTGCCGCCGAAGATCAGGGAACTGCTTCCTCCCCCCGGCGCGCAACTGCCGTAGAAGCGCACTGCGGCGTTTTGAAATTTTATGGTGCGCGCGGTAAAGCGCGCCGCTTTGCGTGAGTGTTAGTTGCATATTTGGTTTCGTTTTAATGTTACCGGGACGCTCATACGGGTTGCGCTCACCTCGCGGGCGTTCTTCTTTCTGGACCGCTTATGATTGATGCGACTGCGCATCGCTGCGCACCGCTGTTCGAGGTCGGTGATTTGAGCACTGAGAAAGGCGGCGCCAGCGTTGGAGGCCGTCAAGTATGGGGACAAACCGGCGAGCCACGTTTTGCGGGCCCGCTTCCCTGCAGGGATTAACTGGGACATAAGTTCAGGTCATTGGACGGTCGCTGGACATTCCTTTATACGCCCAAGGCTCCTTTTCAGGAGAGATCAGCACAATAGGACGTTAGTCCTATATGCGTTTCCGGCTATTTCCTCGCGGAGATGGCTCGGAGCGAGGTTGAAATTTGTTTGCTTCCGTCATTCTTTCATCGGCTCAGGCGCGAGCCTCAACAATGCCTTATCGCCAGGACGCTGCGTGCACAGGCAGATTTCGTTCAATGCCTGCAACCAACTCCGGAATGCTGATCGGCTTGGCGGGAAATGGAGGTCCTTGGATCTCCGAGCCCGTTCCAGTGCCCAACTCGGAGGCCGGAACAACCACAAGTGGGAGACTTAACGTAATCAAGGGCTGGACGCACTTCGACTGCACGCGGTTTTATTAATCCCAGCAACAACCGCCGGAAGCGTGCAAATCCAAATGGAGGCGCGGTTTCAACTGAAGAATAATTTTTGCCTTACAGCCTCGACGATCAAAGCCCTGGGCGCTCGCACGTAGCGGCAGTCGTGGCCGAGCGAAAAGGCGCCGGACGTATTACGCCGCCACGGTGTCGATCCGGTTTAGTCCCTGCTTGAGGGCGCGATGAGTAGCAGCCGCAGACTCGTTGGATCCCGTTCGCGCGAAAGCGTTGAGCAGTTCCATGAGGCGCGCCTCGTAAGAATCACACATGGGGCATTCGCCATTTGGCTGGACCCATTCGGGATGTTGGATCCGCAGGTCGTCGTGAATCTGTTGCCGGAGCTCGGTGTAGGTGTGGATTGGGTGAGACATGGCCATTGACTGATCTGAAATGTTCATCTGTACTCTCCTCCTCTGTCGCGATTGCCTTCAAGTGGCGTGGGCTCGCTCCACGGCGGCACCGGCCTTTGCTTATCGTAGTACGGGTAACTTGGCCGTGGTGTGTGGTACGTTGAGACGCCGAGCCATAGCCCGAAGAGGAGGGTCAGCGCTGCGACGATGGCTGCCAGTTGCTTGAGAAGAGTGAGCAGGAACGGAGGGCGTTGAGAGATTACGTCCCGTGTCCACAGGGGCGAGTCGTCGTGAATCTGTTGCAGGAGCTCGGCGTAAGTGTGGATTTGGTGAGAGGCGGTAATTGGCTTGGTGGGACTAAAGAATTTCATAAACGGCCTTTCATTTTGGGGGTTGACTGCTCCATATCCGCGCGGAACGACCGAGCAAGGTGCGCCGGCCGTATTACGCCGCCACGGTCTCGATTCGGTTTAGTCCCTGTGCGAGGGCGCGATGAGGAGCAGCGATAGACTCGTTGGATCCCCTTCGCGTCAAAGGGTCGAGCAGTTCCATGAGGCGCGCCTCGTAAGAATCACACGTGGGGCATTCGCCGTTTGGCTGGACCCATTCGGGATGTTGGATCCGTAGGTCGTCGTGAATCTGTTGCCGGAGCTCGGTGTAGGTGTGGATTTGGTGAGAGACGGCGGCCGTTGGCTTGGTGAAAGATTCAAGTGTGCCGCGCGACGGCTTATCTAACTCACCGCGTCGGTGAGTGCGTTCTGTTCCGAGACTAAAGAATTTCATAAACGGCCTTTCATTTTGGGGGTTGACTGCTCCAAATCCGCGCGGAACCGGGAACCATCCTCACGAGGCGCTTAAACAGCCGCCTTGCTTCGGTCGACTCAGGGCTCCAGCTGAATCTGGAGATTGCGCTAAGCGGTGCCTCAGCGAAGGTTAAGCCCCCCAACCAGCTTTTCAGAACTGGCCGGAGTGCGTTGAGACGTCGGGTGACGTAATCGAAGACAAATGTGCCAGCACTCCCGACAGCCGTATATTGGACTTTAGTCCTATGCCTTTAGCAGCCGCAAAGACGGCAAGGGAATCGGCGAAATCGCCGGGTAAGTTTGAGGCCCCCGGCGTCGAACCTGTCTCTTTGAAGCAAGATCAGGCAATCAATTATGTGCAAAGCCGCCGCGAGCTTTCGCTCCGGTGAGATTCCTATTCTCGATTCAAGCGGTGCAGTCGAACGCATCATTGCGTTCAACGAGACGGGTCGAAAACTGTGACGCGATGAGGCGGGCGACCGCGATCTCTCTCGTCGCGGCGAGTGTACTGGTCGCTGACTCCGCATAGCGAAATCGACACAACCGAAAGTGACGTTTGTGTCCGAGAATGTGTGTGTGCCAATTCTCATGGAGTAAATTGGCTGAATAACTTCTCCTCGTGAAACTCATCGCGCAATCGCACGGTCTTCAGCACGCTTTGACACCTCGGCCAATTCCCTGCCTGTTTGGCGGTCGCTAATCACAAATGTGTTGTTTTCTCCGAGCGTCGACCACGGCCCGCGCGATACTTCGCTAAACTCCACGAAGCGCCAGTCGGTCCTATCCGTTTCGTTTAATCCAAGATAGTCACGCACAGCGGGAGAGACATCTAGACCCGCGCCTTTGTTCAGATTGGGTTTCGGACGTTCGTTGCCAAAGACATATTGCCAATAATCGGTGCGGAAAGGTCCTGCATCTTCCCATTGCGCATAAACCGTTCGATTCCCTTTGCGAATTGCGACCCATCGATCCTTGCAGGTGGAAACGCCGGGGCCTTGGTACGCTTCCTTGAACCACGGGACGACGCGCGGCGCTTCCGGCCGGTGACCAGTGGCTGTTTTGTCGTTGTATGGGAGGGCGCAGTAGAACGGGTTCTGTCGAGGCGTGAACTTTACCGGAATGTAATTGTTGCGATGCGCGGGATTTGGATCGTCAAATCCGCCGTAACTTCTGCTCCAATTTTTGTCCCATGAGCTTGCCCGGTTCGGCACCGGATTGTTTCTGCTGGGCTGCTCGCCGATCCAAAAGACAGTGGTCACAATATTTTTCTTCCACGGATAACGTTCTGCTGTGGTTGAGGCACTGTGCTCAGTGCTTAAACAGCCCGCGAGGATCGCTGCCAGCGCACCGATCGACAGGATCGATATTGCTTTCATCATATGCTTGCTTGTTCATAAGGAAGCGGGTGTTTATCGCGTCCCGTGCTATCCGAAGCAAAGCGCAAGCCAGACCCTGCGTTTTGTCACGAGCCTGCGATATCGGACGAACTCTGTCTTAAGCTTGTCGATTCGATTTCCGCGGGGGCGAGGCCACGATTTTCTCGAAGCGCGGGTCGCCGCCGTCCATCCCCAATGAGGCCTAACCAATCGCTGCAGTCCGAAAAGTTGCTCGCCGATACTGTAAAGCAACGCGCAATACGCGATGACACTTAGAATGACCCCCATGCGGCGGACTTGTAGCGTATTGAAATAAGTCGAATCCGAGGGCCAGGATGAACAACACCAAAGGCCAAAGAAACCCAGGCCGGAACTTGACTCCGCCAGCGCCGGCCGGGTCAAGTTCATAGGTATGGATGCCTCACTTAGAATAAGCTCAGCTACGGCTACGGCCGCGAAAGTTACACCTCGCCGATCAGCATGGCAGGTTTGTCCTCCGTTTTGGCCTTCCGCGTGCGCTCCGCTGTTAAAGAGGGACCAAGATTAACTTCCTTCTTGACCTCACCATTCTTGTTGCGGCGTCGCTTGATCACGTTGGCAGCGAGGGGGAGAGATTCAAGGTGCGCTGCCAGTCGGCTGGTCATCATGGAAAACGATATCCAAGCAACTGTGCCGGAAATAATGCCGCCTAAGATGGGAACTACCCTTGAAAGGTACCGGGCAAAAGAGTCTTCGGTGAGCTTGATTCCGATCCGCTTGGCTACTTCGCGAGCGAGGCGGTAGAGTCCCCATTTGGTGAGCGTTTCGCGAGGAAGGCGCTTGAGAACCTGAGCGGTTGCGCGCTCGGCTATGTCGCCAAGCACCTTTGCGGCTGACTCAGCGCCAAGCATAGCTCCAACGAAAACGGTCAGGATCAAAAGAGTCTCGTCGTCGAGTTCGCTGTCTTCGCTGAATAGCTCAGGCCAGCCGTAGAGATATGCAAGCTTCTGGAGGATAACGAGAACATGCCAAAAAAACTGGGTCAAATCGGCTGGGACTGTGCCTGCAATCCACCAACTGCCCGGGAGTCCGGATGCGAATGACAGAGCGCTGACGCCTGCTCGATGCCATTTGATGTTTGCGGCGGCGATACGCCCGATGGTGTTTTTGCTGACGCCTGCCTTTGCAGGAGAGGTGTCAATGGCTGATTGCAAAACTTTTTCGGTAACGTGCTTCGATAGCGCCCTCCGAAGAAATGCCTTCCGATCAACTTTAACCCCCGGCAACGCAAGTGCAGTGCGAAGAACAGAATTCCAGACATCTTCGGGTCCGCGGCCGGGTGGTAATTCCTCATTATTAGCCGAGCGTGTTTTAGGCCTAACGTTAACTTTGCCGATAGTGAGCGGCTGATGCTGTTGGCCATTCTTTTTGATGTGTATAGTCATAGGATTACATGTTGCTGTCTGATGAGATTAAGATCAGATGCCGGACGCCGTAGATTGGCGTCGGGCGGTGGTTGTTTTTCATGAGTGTGCTTTTGATGAGCTCCAATTGGGATCTGAAGATCGCGCTAAACGGTGTCTCAGCCCCGAATCTTTTCGGGGTTGAAACTGTCGGATGGCGTAATCGAAGAGGATTTTACCAGCACTCCCGATAGCCGTATATGGGACCTTAGTCCAATGCGTTGAGGAGCCGCAAAAGGAGTCCGAGGCCTGGGGTGACCTTCATCCGTACTGCAGGAAAAATGATTCGCAGCCCCGGGTGATTCTCTCTCTGGTCAGTTTGATCGACGCGATACGCATTGCCCTAAAGTCCTACATGCAGATCGGCGTGGGCACGACAAAATTGCGCTTACTCAGATGAGTTAGATGAGCAACGACAGACCGGATCAGCAGCAATGACACTAAGTAGACACATTCTCTCTAATAGTATCCTCACTTGCATTCTTTTGGCGGTGACCAGTTCGCTTCAGGCGCAGCAACTGCAAGTTACCGACACGCTGGGTTCACCGGGCGCCACCACCACCATTGATGGTAAACAACTCCCGCCGCCCGACCCAAAATTCGGCGGGGTAATCAAGGAGAAAGCCTCGGAGTCGACACCGTGGTGGCCCCCGCGCGTCGTCCCGCCCAAGGGAGCGCCCAACGTGCTGCTCATCATGACAGACGACTGCGGGTTCGGCGCGCCGGGTACCTTTGGCGGTGTCATCCCGACCCCGGCCATGGATCGGATCGCCAAAAACGGGCTGCGCTACACCAATTTCCACTCCACTTCGCTCTGCTCTCCAACGCGCGCGGCGATTATCACCGGACGCAACCATCACTCGGTAGGCTTCGGGGTGGTCGGTGAGATAGTGACGGGATTTCCGGGCTACGACTCCATCATTCCGATTGAGAAAGGCACCATCGGGACAATCCTGAAGGAAAACGGATACGCAACCTCCTGGTTCGGTAAGGACCACAACACGCCCGGTTACCAGTCGAGCCAGGCCGGGCCGTTCAATCAATGGCCTAACGGCATGGGCTTCGAATATTTCTACGGCTTCGTCGGCGGCGACGCCAGCCAGTGGCAGCCGAACCTGTTCCAAAATACAACGGCCATTTATCCATTCCTAAACAATCCCAGCTGGAACCTCGAGACGGCGATGGCCGACGACGCTATCCAGTATATCAAGCAGCTCAAGGAGCTCGCGCCCGACAAACCGTTCTTTGTCTATTACGTGCCCGGCGCCACCCATGCGCCTCATCATCCCACGCCGGAGTGGACCAAGAAGATCAGCGACATGCACCTCTTCGACGGCGGCTGGAACAAAGTACGCGAGACCATCTTTGCCAATCAAAAGCGTTTGGGCATCATGCTCGAGAACGCGAAGCTGACGCCGTGGTCAAAGGACCTGCCGGAGTGGGATTCCCTCAGCTGGGACCAAAAGAAGCTCTTCATCAAGCAAGCGGATATCTATGGGGCTTACCTCGCTTACGCCGACAACGAGATCGGCCGGGTCATCCAGGCCGTCGAAGACCTGGGCGAGCTCGACAACACCTTGATCATCTACATCGGCGGCGACAACGGCGCGAGCGCCGAAGGGATGGTCAACGGGACGCCTAACGAATTCACAACCTTCAATGGCATTGCCGTGCCGGTGAAGGATCAGTTCCTCTGGTATCCGTTCTGGGGATCGGACAAGACCTTCCCGCATTTCTCGGCTGGCTGGGCCTGGGCGATGGACACCCCGTTCAAGTGGGTGAAGCAGGTGCCGTCGCACTTCGGCGGGACCGCCCAGGGCGTGGCCATGTCCTGGCCCGGGCACATCACGGATGTGGGCGGGATCCGCCGCCAGTTCCACCACATCATCGACATCGTTCCGACTATCCTAGAAGCGACCGGCATCCCGGCGCCCGATGCGATCAACGGCATCAAGCAGCTTCCCATCGAAGGGGTAAGCATGATGTACACCTGGGATAAGGCGAACGCCGACGCGCCCACCAAGCACACCACGCAATACTTCGAGATGCTCGGCAATCGTGCCATCTATAACGATGGCTGGGTGGCGTGCACGACCCCGGCGACTCTCCCGTGGGAACTCAGCACCAAGCCGCCGCCCGATGTGATCACCGGGTACAACTGGGAGCTCTACCACGTCGGTGATCTGCAAAAGGAGGACCCCACCCAGTTCAATGACCTGGCCGCCCAGATGCCGGACAAGCTCAAGCAGATGCAGGATCTCTTTTACTCCGAAGCAGCGAAGTATAACGTGCTGCCACTCGATAACACGACGCTCGCGCGCTGGAACTCGCCGCGTCCGAACCTGACGGCGGGACGAACCGTCTTTACCTACACAGGAGAACTGACGGGCGTGTCGGCCAGCGCGGCCCCGAGCATTCTGAACAAGTCCTACACGATTACCGCCGAGGTCGAAATCCCCAAGGGCGGTGCGGAAGGAATGATCGTCACCGAGGGCGGGCGTTTCGGCGGCTACGGTCTGTTCCTTTCCCAGAGCTACAACTTCTGGCTTAGGAGCACGGGGTTCAGGACGGCAGGCATCGCGTTGCTGGTCGTCGGACTGCTCTTGACCTGGGTTGGCGTACGACGAGCTTGGTCGGGCGGAAAACGGTGGGTTGGCCATGGAATGCTGATACTTGGATTGCTTTGGGTGGTTGCGGTCTTAGCCACAGGGATGATGGATTTGGGCAAAGGGAAGCCCGTGTTCCTCTACAACCTGCTTGACCTCAAGCGCACGACGTGGGCAGGGCCGGCGTTGGGCGCCGGCAAGCATACCATCGTCTTTGAGTTCAAGATCGATGGTCCAGGCTTGGGCAAGGGAGGAACGGGCATGCTGTCCGTGGATGGAAAGGAAGTGGCCAAGAATTCCATTGAACACGGCGTCCCGGTGACATTCCCTGAGGACGAAACATTCGACATCGGCCAGGACACACGCACCGGCGTCGCGGCGGTGGAGTATCGCTACGATGTTCCGTTCAAGTTCACCGGCAAGATCGACAAGCTGACCTTCAAACTCGAGCCGGAGCCCAAGGCAGCGCCATAGGGCGTTAGCCGCTTCCCCGCCAATGCGAACGAGAACTGGAGCACAAAATGACTGGAAAGAGACGCGATGAACAAGTTGCTCATCCTCGGCATTGTTGTCGAAGCCGCCACGGGCATCGGGCACTCAACCTGAATTTTAGGCGTAGGGATTGGGGCACCAATTGGACCTTAGTCGTATCAGGATTCGAGTTTGATGGCCTCAAAACGAGAGATCGGAGAAGTTCAGCATCCGTTGGAGACCTGAAACCTAGGGGCCCAGATAGCATCACTGCCGCAGCTCGTTTGCAGGAAGTGCCACGCTCTGCAAGAAGCCGCGAAAGCCTTCTTCCCCGTTCTCAAATTGCCGTAACGCGTCGGCTTCGCTTTCTGAGCCTCCGCGGTGCGCTACGACATGCGGACGTATTGCTCTTTGGTCCATTAGACTAAGGTCTTATACACAGAGACCACAAAACTCAGATAGTTTCTATTCAAATTCTCTTTTGAGCATGAAATCATCTCCAGAACAACCGCAAACCTGGAAAGAACCAAAAACATGAAATAGATACGAGTCGCATTCAAGATGATCAGTGCCACAGCGCTGTTAGCGCTGACGGTCGGCTGTGCCACCGAAAGCCAGAACAAACAGAACCTGGCCATCGCCGCCGGCTTCAAAATCATCACCCCGACCAAGCCGGACCACATCGCCCTGCTTCAGTCACTGTCGGCGGACAAGGTGACGCCGGTCAACTATCGCGGCAAGACCTTCTACGTCCTGCCGGACGCGAAGAACAACCAGGCCTACGTCGGTGGGACCGAGCAGTATCAAGCCTACCAGCAGCTCCGTCTGGCCCAGCACTTGAGCAATCAGAACCTCGAGGCTGCACAGATGAACTCGATGAACTCGATGAACTGGCGCGCGTGGGGCGGCTGGGGCGGAGTGGGCTTTTATGGACGCGGCTGGCGCTAAGCCGATCCCCGATCCGCGCAGCGCTTCGATCGTGAAACGCGCGAGCCGTCTCCCATGAGGCGGCCCGCGACTTCGCTAGCGAAACCAGAGTAATGAAGGACAAAAGAATTCAACAGGAGCAAACAGAGGGAACGGAGACTGAAAAATGAATCTCTGTTACCTCTGATTCCTCCTGTTCAAAATCCCTGTTCACCAGCGAACGAAACCTTTCCCGCGATGGGAAGACCAGGCAGCAAAAACAAAACCAAAAAACCAAAAAGCAGACAGACAAACTAACATCATGAAACGAAATCTAATCACCAGCGGATTGTCTCTGCTGACCGCTTCGGCGGCGCTCCTCTGCGCTACCCCGGCCCAGGCGCAAGACAAGAAACCCAATATCCTGTTCATCATGGGCGATGATATCGGCATGTGGAACATCGGCGCCTACCACCGCGGCATGATGGCCGGAAGAACACCGAACCTCGACAAGCTCGCTAAGGAGGGCATGCTGTTCACCGATTATTACGCCGAAGCGAGTTGCACAGCGGGTCGCGCGAACTTCATTACCGGTGAGCTGCCGATTCGCACGGGCATGACCACCGTTGGCCAGGCCGGTGCGAAGACTGGCCTTCCAGCCGAGGCTTGCACCATTGCGACTGCCCTTAAAGCGCAGGGCTATGCCACTGGCCAGTTCGGTAAAAATCACCTCGGCGATCTCAATGAGTTTCTGCCTACTGTCCATGGGTTCGACGAGTTCTTCGGCTACCTGTATCACCTTGACGCAATGGAAGATCCGGCACATCCCAACTATCCGCAGGATCTATTAGATAAGGTTGGTCCACGCAACATGGTTCACTCATGGGCGACAACCACCGATGACGCGACCGTGATGCCGCGCTGGGGCAAGATCGGCAAACAGAAGATTGAGGACGCCGGCACGCTTTATCCCGAACGGATGAAGACGGTCGATAACGAGATTCGCGATTTCGCCTTGAAGTTCATCGAAAAGGCCAAAGCGGACGGGAAGCCGTTCTTCTGCTGGCTTAACCCGACCCGCATGCACATCGTCACACATCTCTCGGAAAAGTACGAGAAGATGCGCAACGCGGAAAACGGTTGGTCGGAAGAAGAAGCCGGCATGGCCCAGCTTGATGACGACATCGGTCTGGTCATGCAGAAGCTCAAGGATCTTGGTGTTGACGATAACACCATCGTCGTCTTCACCACCGACAACGGCACCGAAGTCTTCACTTGGCCTGATGGCGGAACGACGCCGTTCGCGCAGTCCAAAGGGACGGTCATGGAAGGCGGTTTTCGCGTGCCGTGCATCCTGCGCTGGCCCGGTCATGTTCCGGCTGACTCGGTGCAGAACGGTATCTTCTCCGGCCTGGACTGGTTCCCTACCTTCCTCGATGCCGCCGGCAACCCGGACATCACCAACCAGTTGCTCAAGGGCGTGAAGCTCGGCGACCGGACTTACAAGAACCATCTGGACGGCTACGACCAGATGCCAGCGATCACTGGCAAAGGGCTATCGAACCGTCACGAAATCTTCTACCTCGGCGAAAGCACAGTCGGCGCGGTGCGTATCGACGACTACAAGTATCGTTTCATCGACCAACCCCAAGGCTGGCTCGGTGCCAAGCCGCACCTTGACGTGCCAGTCCTGGTCAACCTGCGCCTTGATCCTTTCGAGCGCCAGGGCTGGCCGCAAGACGGAACCAAAGAGGGGGCGCAGCAATACTTTGATTGGTTCAAGTTCCAATTCTGGCGCTTTGTATTCGTCCAGCAGGTGATGGCGAAGGAACTCCAGACCTTCCTCGATTACCCACCGATGCAGCGGGGCGCGAGTTTCAACCTTGACGCAGTGAAAGCGGAGATGGCGAAAAAGATGGCCGAGGCGGAGGCGGCGAGCAAAGGCCCCGTCCAGTAAACGAACCGGAATGACCTTGACGGCGGGCGGCTCGCAATAACCGCCTGCCTTCTCAGCGATCAGCTAATCGTTTCAATCATGAAACGCGCGGGTTGCTCCCATTTGTCGCCCGTCCTCAGTCGAAAGGAAGTTACGTGAAAATGACCTGGCTAAAGGAAGAGTTCTTCAAGTTACTCCCGCCGACGATCTACTTTTTCGTCACGCTGCATATTGTCATGTTCATTCGCGTATTGATGCTGGAGGGAACCGGGATTTCGCCACGCTCTTCGGTGTCGATCGCGGTCGCCGCCGTTATTCTAGGCAAGGCAGTGTTGATCGCGGACATGTTGCCGGTGATCAATCGTTTCCCGCACAAGCCGCTGATCTACAACATCGCCTGGAAGACCGTTATCTACTTGTTGCTTTCTGCTCTCATTCACTACCTGGAGAGGCTGGTCGATTTCTGGCGGCAAGCCGGAGGCTTTGTTGCGGGCAATCAAAAGTTGCTGGCGGAAATCATCTGGCCGCATTTCTGGGCCATCCAGATCATTCTGTTCGTCCTCATTGCCATGTATTGCACGATGCACGAACTGGTGCGCGTCATAGGAAGAGAAAAGGCACTGCGGATCTTCTTCGGACCAATGCCGGCTCCGGAAGTGTGAGCAACTTTGAACAGGAGGACACGGAGATAACAGAGATAATCTCTGAAAGAGTTTCGCCTCGTACCCAACTCCTGTTATCCCGTCCAAACCTTTGTCTTTCGAATAGTAACTCCGTTTCCTCCGTTACCTCGCTTGGCTCGCCGTAGCCAACGAGCAAAGCCGGCTGTAAGAATCTGCCTCCCTTACCGGCCGAGATGTTCCAGGGCCTTGTGCAGCGGCGCGCTGGAAACTTTGATCATGCCGTCGAGTGGGCGATTCATTTCCAGGATAAGAAAGATCGCGCCCGAGACGGACAGCGCACTGATGAGCAAAACCGTGATCACCGTCGCATTGCGCGCCGCGAACAGGCCGAAGCTGAGATGCAGCATGGTCAACCAGAAGAGCAGCATGACAAGAAACAACACCGGAAGCGTGCTTTGCGCCTGCTCGATCAAGAGCCAGCGAGCGTGCAGCATGTCACCGCTGATCTGCTCGGCCTGCGACTGTAACTTGCGCTGGGCGTCAGTTGCCGGCGTGAGCTCGCGAAGCTTCGCCTGAATAATCTCCATCGCGTTGGCCCGTTCGAAGCCAGTCATTCCCGATCCCACTTTACCTTCCTCGGGCCAAAACATCTCGATCCCGGCGGCCAGGCTGCGGCGTAGCAGCTCGCGACTATCTTTCGTCTCCGGGCCATAGGCCGCCAGTGCGCGGTCCAGCAAGACAGCTTTCGCTCCGTTTTCAATCACAGCCGTGTTCGTCCCGTCGAACGAACTCTTGGCCGAGCCAACGAGCAGACCCAGAACCAGAGCGGCGAGGGTCGCAATCATGGCAGCAACTACCTTGACGGTGTCCTTGGAATTATCGCGCAGATGCCCCTCCGGCAGAAGACCCTGCAGAAACAAGCCAAGCAGGGCCCCGCCGAAAATGCATCCTACACTGATCAAGCCGATCGTTAGTGAACTTATCATGTAGCTCTATTGGTTGATTCTTTTAATAGTCTCACTAATTAGGGATCGTGCAGGAACGGCCTGCGATTTACAACCAAACAAAACCCATGAACAGAAGCAAACTGAGGGAACGGAGAATTCCTTGGCAGTGGGAGACGGGGAATTTCTTCTCTGTTTCCTATGTTAGGTCCTGTGTAATCCGTTCCATGCATTCGTCGTTCCAAATAGCATCCGGGTTGACCGAGATCATTATCGGTGCGGCCATCGAGGTTCATCGCGACAAAGGCCCAGGCTTGATCGAATCCATCTACGAATGGTGTCTGACAAAAGAGTTTGAACTGCGCGGGGTAACATGCGTGAGCCAGAAAACTCGTGACTATTGAATACAAGGGCTTCACGCGAAAGGAACCGTTGCGATTTGATATGCTGGTGGAAGGGTGCGTGTTGGTGGAAGCAAAGGCCGTGGAGAAGGTTCTACCCACCCACAAAGCCCAACTTTTGAGCTACATGAAATTGCTGCATGTGCCGATTGGGCTACTCATTAATTTTCATGAGATGAAGCTGACCGACGGCGTTCACCGCCTGATCCTGCCCGGAGCCAACCGATGAAAAATAAAACTCAACAGGAGCAAACAGAGATAACGGAGATGGAAAGCAAGAAGCCCTCCGTTGCCTCTGTTACCTTCTGTTAAGAATCATCTTTTTTCCGTTCTCACCAGTCAGTGGCTCGCCCAGGAACGGCCCGCGATTTACAACCAAACAAAAACACGGAGCCAGCCAATTGGGCGCTTAAATCTGCAACGCCGAGGCGCGCGCGTTATAACTTGAGAACCGGTAAACGCCTCACCGGCGCGTTGCCAACTCCCAGCGCCCTAACTAACACTTTCATTCCCCAAGCGACCGCTTCAAAAATTCCTAACAAAGTCGCGGCCGCCAGAGTCAATAGCATTCCCGCGGTCGCGCCAGCAACGGCAAGCCGGCGAATGTTACGCCGCTTCACCTGTACAAAGAACTGCGAAAGGTCCAAAAATTCGGCTCGGTGCAGTCACGGTGCGATTCGCATCCCGTCTCTGTGAAAATAGAGTAGCTCTTCTTCTTGCATTCATCGCTCTCGCCGAGGCCTGCGCAGAGGAAGCCTCCAAGGCGTAAGACCAAGGCGTAAGACCAAAGCTTAAGACCAAGGTCCAATAGCCAGTTACTACTGCGCCGCTAAGATTCGGGGAAGCACCTCTATTGTTACGATTTTGTTACAAGATTTCCCTACCGGAAAATTAGGCTTTTCCCGATGGTCGCAGCGTCTACGATTGCGGAGTAGGTAGAAATCGAAACACAATGATGAAAACCACACAAAGACAAAACCTCAGCCGTGCCATCGCAATCGTCGCATTTATTGCGGCTGGCGCGGGCGTCACCTTCTTCGCGGCGGAACCAGCCGCCGTTACTTCGGATGAAGCGCTCAAGCGGTTGTTGGATGGAAACGCGAAGTTCGTCGCAGGACAGTCGAACGCTGCGCGAGGTCAAAACCTGGTCGCGCGCCGCAAAGCTGTGGCGAAGGATCAAAAACCGTTTGCGGTGGTGCTCAGCTGCTCGGATTCGCGTGTGCCGCCAGAACTTACTTTTGATGTCGGACTGGGCGATATCTTTGTCGTCCGGACCGCGGGAGAAGTGATCGATGCAGTGGCAATGGGCAGCATCGAGTATGCAATCGAGCATCTTGGGACACCTTTGATCGTTGTGCTTGGACACCAACGATGCGGCGCTGTTGCAGCTGCAGTTGCCGGAGCGAACGAGTCCGGAAACATTCCCGATGTATTGAAAGCAATCTCGCCTGCGGTCGAAGAGACGAAAGGCAAACCGGGCGATCCGGTCGACAATGCTGTGCGCGTGAACGCGCTTGATATTGCCAAACGACTCGAATCTAGCGGCCCAATCATCGCGCCTCGGGTTCAGTCAGGAAAAGTCAAGATCGTGGCCGCGCGATATGATTTGGATACAGGGCGGGTTGAATTGCTAAAGTAACAGGAATCTCACGATGGCAGCTATGAGAATTAGGCTTTTTCTAGTGGTTCTCCTTGTGGCGGGAGCGGCCAAGGCGAGGCCGGTGGAACTTGAGGCAAAGGAGTCGGCACCGCCCACGATCACAGACAACGATCATTGGTACTTCAATATCGGAATGCCAGGCTGGCTACCCTGGATTTCGGGCGATATTGGGTTGAATGGAGTTAGCAACAGTGTGCACGTCCCCTTCGACAAAATCATCACCCACGTCGCTGGTATCGCGAGTGTCAGCGCAGAAGTGAGAAAGGGCCGCTTCGGCATTTTTGGAGACCTTCTTTATACGAGTCTATCGGCGGGTATTTACGGCAATAGGCTGGTCAAAAAGGCAAACCTTACCGTGGATCAATACATCGCGGATGGAGAAGTCTATTATCGGGTCGTGGACGGTCCGCGCGGGTGGCTCGACCTCCGGGCTGGCGCGCGCTACAATAACACATTCAGCAGGATCGAATTGACGGCGGCTGACGGCAAGATCAACCAGGCCGCCACTGACCTCGTGAACGCCTTGAACGCCGACCTTCGCGAGATCCTTGAGCGCTTATTAGAACATCGGCTCGACACAAAGAATCCCACTATTCCATTTCCGCCGCTCGGAGTCGAAGAAAAGATAAAAATACTCAAATTCATTATAGAGGCCCGGCGACACCCGATGACTGCGCAGCAAAAGATCGCCACCTTCCTGCATAGACAGCTCAATCGCGGTTTCAGTCTCACTGAATATTGGACTGATCCTTACGTTGGCCTCGGCGGCCGGTACAACCTAGGCAAAGCTTATTATCTGACTGGCAAAGCGGATGTCGGCGGGTTTGAGGTGGGGTCCGACGTCACGGTGCAGGCTTACGGTGGGCTCGGCTGTCAACTTACGCGGAGCGTTTATGCCGAACTTGGCTTCCGCTATCTCTTTTCCGATTACAATAATGACGGCTACCTCTACAAAGTTTCGACCTACGGACCTCAAATCACAACGGGTATTCAATTTTAGAAATTCGTCAAACATTTGAATCGGTCCGCCAAGACCTAAACCCTCCCAATTACGAAACTGCCTCGCCGCAATCTAATTTTCGTTGCGACCATCGCCTTGTGCGAGTGCCGAGTGGCGACTGATTACCATTGGCGCCCAACACGCCGAGGCCACTAGCAGCATGAAAGGAACTACGTCGATAACCTAAGAAGGAGCCCGCATGAAATCAGAAACCCTAAAGACGAGCTCGCCTGTGATCCAGATGTTGACTGCCTTGTCGATCCTGCTGCCGCTATTCGCACAAGCGCAGGAGGAGCTGCCATTCCCGCTCAAGAAGTCTGGCAGCACTGCGGAACGGACCATGCAGGAGGCCACGTACAGTCCGCTGCCGCCGGTGAGCCACCTGCCCAAGGATGCACCGAACATTCTGATTGTGCTCATTGACGACGTCGGCCCGGCCCAAACGGATACGTATGGTGGAGAGATCCGCACGCCGACTTTGTCGCGCATCGCCAAGGAAGGCATCTCTTACGACCGCTTTCACACCACGGCGATGTGTTCGCCCACACGCGCGGCCTTGTTGACCGGACGCAACCACCACCGCGTGGCCAGCGGCCAGATTGCCGAACCGGCGAATGACTGGGATGGCTATACGCGTGTTATGCCCAACAGCAGCGCCACGGTCGCCGAAGTGCTGAAGACAAGTTCAACGGCAAAATAGACCAGGCGCTCGTGGAATACCTCGGCGCCGCGCTCAGTAGCAGAAGCGGAAAAAGCAAATGAATGGAAAAATCGGGAAAACGACAAACGAGAAAAGAATCGGGATGGGAAGAACCTGTTGAGACTAACAAGTGTTGTCAGTGTGTTATAGGAGTCTTGAAAAGCGTCTTAGGAGTTACCGTTCTCACGGTCGCAATCTTGTCGGTCGCTCCTGCCGGTCGCGCGGCGGAACCTCTAGGTGCCGACCTAAATAAGGCTAAGGCGACTGGCGAGGCTTTTACTCCAGATGAAGGTTAGCCATTGTCAGACACTTTGAGAGAGTAGGGAAACTGAAAGGACAAATCCAAACATAATGAAATCAGGAATCGTAAAGAAGAATTCGCCAGTGATCCATTTGCTGGTCGCTACATTGAGCTTGCTGCCGTTGCCGCTGATGGCGCAACAGATTAATCGGACCGTTCTGCCGGTACCCGAGCCGCAACCGCCAACCATCACGGAACTGGACGCTCGTAATGCTAAGCCGCCTCCTCGATTTGAAGTCAAAGCGCCGAAAGGAGCATCAAACGTGGTCATCGTCTTGATCGACGATATGGGTTTCGGCCAATCGAGCGCGTTCGGTGGACCATGCAAGATGCTGACGGCAGAAAAGCTGGCGGCGGAAGGCCTGCGCTACAACGGTTTTCGGACTACCTCACTTTGCTCGCCGACTCGCACCGCGCTACTGACAGACCGCAATCACCACGTGAACAATGCAGGCGCGATCATGGAACTGGCAACCGCCTTTCCGGGTTATACCGGAATCCGTCCGCAAAGTGTGGCACCGCTTGCAGAGATGTTGCGGTTGAATGGTTATAGCACCGCGGCCTTTGGCAAGTACCACGAAACGCCTCCCTGGGAGGTCTCTGTTTCCGGGCCGTACGACCGTTGGCCGACGCATTCCGGTTTTGACAAGTTCTACGGCTTCATCGGTGGTGAGACCAATCAGTGGGCGCCTGCCATTTTTGATGGAACCATCCGGGTAGAGCCGCCGCACGATCCCAGCTACCACTTTACTGTTGATATAACTAATCAGGCGATCGCCTGGATGCAGGGGCAGCATTCGCTAACGCCGGACAAACCTTTCTTCGTCTACTTCGCTCCCGGCGCTGTGCACGCTCCGCATCACGTTCCGAAGGAATACATCGAGCGCTACAAGGGTAAGTTCGATCAGGGATGGGACGCCATTCGCGAAGAGATAATTGCTCGCCAAAAGCAAATGGGTGTTATACCAGGAAGCGCCGAGCTAACAAAACGTCCTAAAGAAATTCCCTCTTGGGACTCCCAAACTCCTGATCAGAAAAAACTTGAGGCGCGGCAAATGGAGACGTTCGCCGGTTTCGCCGAGCATACAGATGAGCAAATAGGCCGGCTAGTGGATGCATTGCAACAGATCGGCGTGTTAGACAACACGTTGTTCATTTATATCCTCGGAGACAACGGAGCGAGCGCGGAGGGCGGACCGGAAGGTGCATATAACGAATTGATGGCGCTGAATGGGATCATCAACACCGCCGAGATTAACATGCCGCATCTGGAGAATTGGGGCGACCCAACGACCTTTCCACATTACGCTATCGGCTGGGCTTGGGCCGGCGATACGCCATTCCAGTGGACCAAGCAGATCGCTTCGCATTACGGCGGCACTACTAATGGAGTCGTGATCCGTTGGCCGGCGCGCATCAAAGCAAAGGGAGAAATTCGATCTCAGTTCACGTACGTCACTGATATTGCGCCTACTGTTCTTGAAGCCACCGGCTTGCCTTTCCCCAAGAGTGTGGATGGGACGGTGCAAAGGCCTTTCGATGGAACGTCCATGGTTTATACCTTTGACAACCCAAAGGCGAAGGAAACACACACCACCCAATACTTCGAGATGTTTGGTAATCGGGGTATCTATCATGACGGCTGGGTGGCTTGCACGCGCCATTCGATTCCCTGGCTAATGGTGCCGCTTCCGCCGCTTTCCAAGGACACCTGGGAACTTTACCATGTAGCCGAGGACTTCAGTGAAGCCCGCGATCTCGCCACACAAAATCCCGCAAAGCTGAAAGAGCTTCAGGGCCTGTTCACCAAGGAAGCAATCAAGAACCATGTGCTACCAATCGATGACCGCAGGGTCGAGCGTTTTAATGCTGCCCTCGCCGGGAGACCCGATCTGATGGGCGGTCGCACGTCACTAACCGTCTATCCGGGCATGACTGGCATAACCGAAAACGCGTTTATCAACGTAAAGAACAGGTCCTACACGATTACCGCACCAGTGGAGCTGGCGGATAGCAACACAAATGGCGTGATCATCGCGCAGGCTGGCGCGTTCGGCGGCTGGGTGCTCTACATGAAAGAAGGAAGGGTCCATCACGAGTACAACTACTTTGGAGTTGAACGGACCAATATCGGCGGGCAGATGGCTCTTTCGCCGGGCAAACACCAAATCAAGTATGAGTTCGTAGTCGATGCGCCAAAGCCCGGCTCCGGTGGTCGGTGCGCGCTCTTTGTGGACGGCCAAAAAGTGGCTGAAGGGCACATTCCTAAAACGCAACCATTCGCGTTTTCAGCAGATGAAGGCACCGACGTAGGCGTAGACAATGAAACGATGGTATCCAACGACTACAAACCAGGAGAGAACAAGTTCACCGGCAAAATCGTAAGTGTGACGATCGACACGAAGCCATCAAACCTGAGCGCGACTGACCAGAAAGCAGTGCAAGATGCAGAAAAAGTAGCGGCGATCATGGAGGAATGATGAGTTCAGAGGCCGGCCATAACAATTAATGTCTTGGACTCAGCTCTAATCCTTTTTGGGAAAAGAACACGACGACACTCAAAGCACAACATATGTCAGGTAGAAAGGGAACGACGCAACCGATCTCAAAAAAGCAGTGCCCATGCTCGAAAGTGTGACGGATCCTAAACATTGAAAATTCCGATACAAACTCGCCTCGTCGCGGCTGCAACCTGCGTTGCATTTTTCGCCGGCTGCGCGACTACGCCGCAAACAGCAGACCGCCTTCAATACGCGCCCGCCGCCAAGAGTCTGCGCGAGGCGCGCTCGCCGCAAGTTCCGGTGGAGAAACGAGCCGCTGACTATCTCGAAGCCGCTGCCATTTGTGCTCCTCAGCTTGGTACCGGTACTCAAGAAACTCCAGCGCGCGAGATGTACAATTCGGCCGCGGCAGAACTTACTATTCTCCTTCACTCGGCAGACGGGGGTCGATTGTGGAATCATCCGCTAACCTTAGCTAATGGTAGCGAAACCTACCATTTGCATCTTCAACCCGTCGGCCCCGGCGTGTGGCCACCCGACTATTTCACTACCTTCAAGCTTCCGGCGGAGGTTGAACGAAAGCAGCCCAAGGTGCTGAACATACAAAACGGAGTCGGTGGCCCGCTGGTTGGAGTGCGAGCAGTAAGTCCACGCGAAAACTTTGCGTCATTACGAGGTATTTCGGCCCCGGTGACAGCTACGCTGGACTTTAAAGGCAGGGATGCCACTCTCACGCTGCGTCGCTCCGCCAAAGAGTCTAAAGCCAAGGTTGAGGGTGCGATTCGCCCGCTGGCGGCCGATTTTTCCGCCCCGGTCAGTTACTACCAGCCGCCTGCTAATCTTATGCTCGTCGGATTAATGGCAGGGCTTCGACCCAGTCACTATATCGACAAGACTGGTTTGTATTTCCTGCAACCTTACGACCCCGACCGGATTCCCCTTGTCTTCGTGCACGGCCTCTTCTCAACGCCGTTCACTTGGGCGCAAACGATCAATGGACTTCAAGCCGACCCTGAAATCCGCAAACATTATCAGTTCTGGGTCTTTGCCTATCCGACCGGCAGTCCCATCCTCTATTCCGCATTTCGATTGCGCGAAGAGCTGGCCAAGGTAGACAAGCTTTATCCGAACCATCGCCCGTACGTTGTGATCGGGCACAGTATGGGTGGAATGCTTACTCGCGCGCAGGTGATTACGGTCACACGGGCGATGTGGGAAAAAGCTCTGGGGGAAACCGCGAAAAGCATTTTCAGGCAAAATTCGAGCGATAGTTTGATTGTGCGCGCCATAACTTTTCGAACGAATCCTCGCATCAAACGCGTTGTCTTTATTTGTACTCCGCATCGCGGGAGCAATATGGCCAGCAGCGGATTGGGTAGGTTTGGCATTAGCTTGATCACTCTCCCCGCTACGCTTGCCACGGTCATGAAGGACTCGCTGACCAATGCAGACCTTGTTCAATTGACCGGAAGTTCCAAACGTCTGCCTAACAGTGTCTGGGGCCTGAAACCATCAAATCCAGCGTTGCCGGTAATCAACGGCGCACGGATCACGGTTCCTTATCACTCGATCATCGGCGATCGCGGCAAGGGCGATTCGCCCAACAGCACCGATGGTGTGGTGGCTTACTGGAGCTCTCATCTCAATGGCGCGCAATCTGAAGTGATTGTTCCCGGTCCACATGGATCCTGCGCGCTTCCGCAAACGATCGCCGAACTAAGACGCATCTTGCGCTTACATCTAAGAAAAAGCGGCGACGTAAGAACAACTCTCGCGCAAACAACTTACTAGGCGACGTATCCGAAAATTCCACAATGATTATTACTATTATCCCCCTGATTTTGTTCGTGGGTCTCATCGGGATCTCGTTATTAGGAGGACGTCTGGCTCGGCTGCTTCCCGAGGAGCAACTGAGCGCGGATTCCAAGGACGCTGTGAAACTGGCCATGGGCCTTGTCGCGACGATGACCGCGATACTCCTGGGGTTGCTCATCAGCTCAGCCAAGGGCACCTTCGAGACCACGCGAAGCGAAGTGATGCAGATGGCCGCGAAGGTCACTTTGCTTGATCGTGTGCTAAAGCTTTACGGACCGGAGGCAATGGATGCGCGCCGTGCCCTTCGGAACGCCATCGCCGATGGAGTGCGGCAGACCTGGCCAGCGGAGCGAACCGGTCCAGCCCGGTTAGGCCCCAACGAGCAGATGGGGGATGCGCTTTACGTGGCGGTTCAGCGGCTTTCACCTCAAGATGACACGCAACGTGATCTTAAGACTCAAGCGACCACGCTCATGATACAACTCGCCGAGCTTCGGGCGCTGCTGCAAGCGCAGGCGATTCCGTCGGTGTCGAAGCCGCTGCTGATCGCGCTGGTGTCGTGGCTTGTGGTTATCTTTTTTGGCTTTAGCCTGCTCGCACCGGCCAACGCGACGAGTACTCTCGCTTTAGTCGCCGGCGCGTTCTCGGTTGCCTGCGCAGTTTTCATAATCTTGGAACTGAGCTATCCGTTTGCCGGCGTGATTCGAATTCCCAGCGAACCGATGACAAACGTGCTGAACCATCTCGGGAAGTAAGCCGTCCCACAACGAGGCGCATCGAGGTTCCCATCCTTAGCTTGTAACCGACAACAACTTTCGACTGGCTCGATCGATTCAGGTGTTAATCGTAACTCGTGGGGAGCTTATTCCTAGTCGCTCGCAATTCTGTTGGTTGGTTCCTGTTCCTTACAGTGATCTTACTTGCGATTGGTAGGCTTCCGGCCGCGGAAGTATCCTCCGATTCTCAAGCTATCGCTGCGGAGCAGCTGAAACAATTAAACGACCAGACCATCATCGAGTCTCGTATTTTGCTGGATACAGAGTGGGACCACTTTAAACATGGCGCAGAAAAAGCGACATGGACGCTGGCAGGATTATGGGGGTGGCATGTTAGCGAGTGCCAAGATTGGGCTGTCCGCTTGAAGTTACCATTCGCTTATGCTCGCAGCGATGAAACATCAGGCCACGCTGACACGGCCGGCATCGGTGATATTGAGGTTGGCACAGGCACCGCGTTTCCTCTGAGCAATACGTGGCGCACGGCTGGTGGGATCGAGTTACATGCCGATACCGCGTCGGATCCAGTCCTGGCTGAGAAGGTCTGGCGTTTAAAGCCAGTTTGGGGAATCGCCCACGATGTTACAGACTGGCTGACCTTGACCTTCAATGCGGAATACAACCATTCCATTGCCGAACAAAAGGATGTCGCGCCGCACCGTTATCTTGAATTGTCTCTACTCGGCGTAATCATCCTTCCGCACGGTTGGTCGACCTTTGCAAATTACAAGGCGAAAATCGATTTTGAAAATGGCGACCGCTGGACCCACACAGTGAACGCAGGCATAGCCAAACGTCTCCCAAATGTTCCGGTTATCCTCAGCGCTACATTGGAAAAGCCGCTCAACGGCGGCGCAAAGAAGTTTCAGGCCAATCTAACTATAGTTTATTATTTCGAGCGATACCACTGGCCGAGATAGTTCGAAATAGCAGGTAGGCCAACCCCCCGAGCTAGAGCCTCTTCCTGGCGACGCAGAAAAGTGGACTGTCGCCTGAGTTCGTGGCTAAGGCGAAAGGAGTCATCACGCCGGGCGCGACGATCATCTTCACGGACAAGTCGGTGGATCCGACGACGCAAACCCCTCTCGGCTTCTAGATTCTCGCTGCGCAAAAGGAGAAGCCCTCTGGAATGACCGAACGAGGCGTCAATTGACAATGTTGTTCCGCATCACGACATGCAGAGGAGCCGATAAGAAGCGCGTGCATCGCGGCGGCTCGTTTCTTTGCAACGACCAATATTGCTCGCGCTACATCGTCGGCACGCGCGGCAAAGGCGAGGTCAACATCAGCACTAATATCTCGGTTTTCGTTGTGTGAACTCGGCTGTGTTATCTACTCTACGAAGTTGAGTAAGAACCACCTCGATTTTAGCGCGCGCTGGATCCACGACTTCGACGTCAGCAAACGCGTCGAGGGTGACGTATTCAGCATCAGCGCAAGCTTGAAGTTTTGAAGACGTTCGATGTTCGGCGTTCGGCGTTCGGCGTTTTCTCAATGCGGATACGACCAAAGTCCCATTGTCAACCCGTCTTGCTTTTTCCAAGCTCTATCGGTTACCAAATTCACCTATGAATAAGTATATCGCCGAATTCATCGGAACTTTCTTCCTTGTCCTGACAATTGGTTGCACCGGAATTGGCGCAGGCGCGGGTGTCATCGCGCCGCTGGCCATTGGCGCGGCACTCATGGTCATGGTTTTTGCCGGCGGCCACATCTCCGGCGCCCATTACAATCCCGCAGTGACACTGGGCGTGCTGATTCGCGGCAAAGTAAAACCTACTGATGTCGTGCCTTACTGGATTGCGCAATTTGTTGCAGCAGCGGTTGCTGCGCTGCTGACAAGCAAGGTTCTCCGAGCTGGAATGCCTGTAACCGCAATTCTGCCTAAAACAGGTCCGGCCTTGCTTGCCGAGTTCCTGTTCACGTTTGCGCTCGTGTATGTGGTGTTAAACACGGCGACGGCAGAAGGCACTTCAGGAAATTCATTTTATGGCCTGGCGATCGGCATGACGGTGATGACCGGCGCGTTCGCCGTTGGCGACATTTCGGGCGGAGCTTTTAATCCCGCTGTCGCTCTGGGCATTTGCATTCTCGGCATTTCCAGTTGGGCGAACATCTGGATTTATCTGGTGGCGAACTTCGCTGCTGGCGGTGTCGCTGCGCTGATTTTCCAGCTGATTAATCCGCCGATGCAAACCACCCCGATCGCAACAGCTGAGCCGCCTTACGAAACGCCGCGCTAACTGAAGCGTTAATCCGCCTTCGGTCGCCGCGGCGACCTACGGCGCGGCAGGCAGGAGCAAACTCCGAAAGCTTTCGCCCGCCACGGCGGGCAGGCTGAGCAGGCGCTCAAGCCCGACAGGATTCGGGACTGTCCAAAGGCGAGCGTTCAACGCCCAATTTGGCAAGCTAACCTGAATTCGACGTTCGGCGTTTTCTTCCTGACGCCAGGCAATAGGACCAAAGTCCCAGGGGCTTCTGCGTGTGTTTTCCGCAAGCTTTGGCGTCTTAACAGAAGGACCAACCTATGGATATCACGAGCTTAATTGTTGAAGCAGTCAGCGGTGCGGTCGGCGGTAATGTCGCCGGAGCCGCGATGAAAGAAAAAAGTCTGGGCGCAATTGGAAATTCCGCTTGTGGGACCAAAGCAATTCTTTGTTTCCTTCGTTGCCTTCTGTTAAAAATATCACCATGCAGCGTCTCGCCACCCTCCTTGTTGCGGCGCTCTTAATATACAGGGCGGGAGTTTGCCAAGAATCGACTCCTCAGCTTAGTCCTTTCCTCGATCGGGGAGCAGAGGCAGGCGCTCCTGCGCGCAGCACAGGAGACTTTGCGGCGACGGTCGCGAACAGGAACCCAGCGCCCGGCAAAGCGCCCTCGGGCATGGTCTGGATTCCAGGCGGCGAATTCTCGATGGGTGCCGCTGTAAACGGCGAAGGCGGACATGAAATGCCGATGGCGTCGAATGACGCGGGCCCGATTCACCGCGTGAGGGTGGATGGGTTCTGGATGGATGCAACGGCCGTGACGAACGAAGACTTCGAGGAATTTGTGAAAGCCACTGGCTACGTCACTATTGCCGAGCGCACGCCGACCAAAGAAGAATTTCCGACCGCGCCTGCTGAAAATCTGGTCGCGGGGTCGGTCGTGTTCGCGCCGACCAATCACGATGTTCCGCTCACTGATCATTATCAATGGTGGAGCTACGTCAAAGGCGCGAACTGGCATCATCCGCTCGGACCGCAAAGCGACATTAAAGGGAAGGAAAAATATCCGGTTGTCCAAGTCGCTTACCCCGATGCAGAAGCTTATGCGAAATGGGCGGGCAAACGTTTGCCGACCGAAGCCGAGTTTGAATTTGCCGCGCGCGGCGGGTTGTCGGGAAAAGCATACGTGTGGGGCGATGAATTTCGCCCCGGCGGAAAATGGATGGCCAACACGTGGCAGGGCAAATTTCCGGTGAAAGATACGGGCGAAGACGGTTACGCCGGTATCGCGCCCGTGAAATCGTTTCCACCGAATGGTTACGGCCTCTACGACATGGCTGGCAACGTCTGGGAATGGTGCAGCGATTGGTATCGCCCTGATTATTACAAAACCCTGGCGGACAAACGCGGCGTGGCACAGAATCCGCAAGGTCCCGATTCACCATTTGATCCGGCCGAGCCTAACGAGAAGAAACGCGTGCATCGCGGCGGCTCATTTCTTTGCAACGAGCAATATTGCTCCCGCTATATCGTCGGCACGCGTGGCAAAGGCGAAGTAAACACCGGCACCAATCATCTCGGCTTTCGCTGCGTGAAATCGGCACAACAAGTTGCATCAAAATGAAGCGGGACAGTCTGGGGAGCGCACGCGCCTTCGCGTGCTGGCGATGGCGCCCTCGTCTCGCGAACTTTTTCCTTCCAAAGCATTGCGGCGGGGGCGCCGCAATGGGCACGCGAGGGCGCGTGCGCTCCCCAGAAGAAGAACTTTGCTTGCGCGAATTTTCCTTACCAGGTCTCGGCAAAATCAACCGTGAATGCGGCCGAACCAAAAGCGGGCTAGAATGCCGCCTCTTCCGGTCGATGCATAACCCCGAAGGGAAATAAAATGCGAAAAAGCGCTGTCCGAATCTTGACGTGTCGCTGGCTGATTATTGCGGCCACCAGCTGCATCGCGCGTACGGCCAAAGTCCAATATTCGAGCCGACCGGGTAGCGCCAGACTCGTTAAGTTTCCGAAGTGACAATGGCACTATCAGGAAAACGAAATTGCTTAGTTATTTCAATAACGATTAATTATCAACCTCAGTAAAATCGAAACAATCATGAAAAAAGTATCAATCCTAATTGCGATTTCCAGCGCCTGGTTCGCTGTTTACTCCTCCTTTGCCGCCACGATCCCTGCTGGCACTACTTTGATTGTGCGGACACTTAATACAATCCATTCGGACGATAGAGTTGGGAGGAAATTCACGGCTCAACTCGATCATGACATCGTTGTGAATGGAAACGTTGTTGCCCGAGCAGGCACGAAATTTTCGGGCAAGATTGAGACGTCAACTCGGATTGGTTCCCGGCCACTTACCTTGAACCTAACAGAGATAAACAGCGACGGAAAGGTTGTCCCTGTCCACACTACTGGTGCCTACCAACCGCAGAGCTATGTTCCCGGCGGCCGGGGAGGCACGGGGGTTTCGGTAACTCGCGGTCGCTTCGTGCTTCCGCACGGAGCGAAATTGGAGTTTCGCCTCGCGCAGCCGCTCAACTTGTAACACGAGAGTTCTAGTACTGATGCACAACGTTGGTCGAAGGAAAGCCGATAGGCCAGCATGGTAATCCGCCTAGGTGCCACGGCGTTGGGGAATCTCGTTATTCGCCCTCGGCGTTCGTGGCGATGAACTGGTAGTTGCTGTCGACGCGAATGGTAACAAGATTGATCCGCTCGCCGCACCCGGCGAACGCGTTCAGCTAACCAGGCCGTTGCGGACAGCTGACAATGTCAGTTACGCTACGGAGACAATGCCGTTCGCGAGAAATCGTCGGCATGCGCTCGGCAAAGGCGAGGTCAACACCGGCACATCTCGCGGCAACCGCTCATGTGCTCAATGGGCGCCAGCGATCATTTCCTTCATGATCTGTCGACCCCTCGCCTGCAATGGCCCCATGCCGCTCCCGGGCAGGAACCACATGCCTTTGTCTTTGTCGCGGCAGTAAAGAATATTCACGCCGTCGCTTGTGATCGCGTGATGGAACGTGGCGCCGGAGTTCTCGGCAATGAATCGGAAGAAGGTTTCCCGCCATGGATCATCGGCGTACCGGAAAAGCTCTCCCCCAAGCTTCTTTAGTTCTTCCACGCTGATTGTACGAATCGATTTGGCGATGGCTTTGCGCCGCTCCTTGTCGAGGTTCTCGAGATCGAATTTTTCAAATGGCATGGGATTGAGCTTAGTCCGTTGAATATTGTTTGCTAGGCAATGGAAGAGATCTGGATGAACGGCAACTAAAGCGGGCATGACCGATTTTCACGAGTAACGGCAGGCGTCTTGTGTGATCGAAGCCCCGTATCAGAATGCGTTGAGGCATTGCTCTTCGTAACCCACTGCGTCCCAAGCAGTCCATTGGACTTTAGTCTTATTTCTGATCGCAAGCGTTTGTGGAAACTGAATCATGGTGCCATGAAGCTGCTCCTTCAAGAAATCCGTCACAATCCGCTGCTTTGGCTGCTTATCTTTGTTCCCGTTGCGCTGGCCGCGGAGAAACTCAATCACGAAGCGCACACGCTGCATTTCATCCTTTCAGTGCTCGCGATTTTGCCCTTGGCTGTTCTGCTAAGTCATGCGACCGAATCAGTCGCGGCGAAGACGGGCGATTCGGTGGGCGGTCTGCTTAACGCAACGCTTGGCAATCTAACCGAGCTTGTCATCGCCATCGCTGCTTTGCAGGCGGGGCAATATACATTGGTGAAGGCGTCGGTCTCCGGCGCGATCGTGACGAATTCCTTGTTTATGTTGGGCGCATGCTTCCTGCTCGGCGGACTCCGGTATCACGTTCAGGAGTTCAACAGCGTCGCGGCGCGATTTCAGGCCGGCTTGCTTTTTCTCGCCACAATAGCGCTTCTGATTCCGTCCGCCGTGGCCGCGCACGATTCGTTAGGCGCAGCCGGCTTAACTCAAACTCTCAGCGTGGCACTCTCATTTTTGCTTTTGCTCGCATACGGTCTCGGCCTCTGGTTTTCACTCAACACGCATCGCGAATTGTTCGCCGGCGCGGCCGAGGAACATGAAGCGGCGTGGCCGATCGGTCTGGCGCTCGCCACACTAGTGGGTGTTACGATTTTGATAGCATTGGTAAGCGAAGTGTTTGTCGGATCGGTTCAGTACGCTGCCACCGCCTTCGGAATGAGCCCTGCCTTCGTTGGGTTCATCGTTGTGGCCTTGGTGGGCGCAGCTGCCGAAATGGCGGCTGCGTTTTCCGCCGCGCGCAAAAATCGTCTCGATTTGAGTGTGAGCATTGCACTGGGTAGCGCCGCGCAGATTGCGCTCTTCGTTGCTCCGGTCCTGGTACTGCTCAGTTATGTGATCGGGCCCGCGCCGATGGATCTGAATTTCTGGCCCGGAGCAGTCGCAATGATTCTGTTCGCAACGCTCACCGCGTCTCTGGTGACCACGTCCGGACGCTCGGCCTGGTTTGTCGGCGTGCTTGCCATCATGGTTTACCTGATCTTCGCCACGGCGCTATATCTTTTGCCGCCGCCCGGAACCACGTGAAAGAATTTGGTGATGCCCGACACTATAATGAATCGACATCTACAAACTACATCCATTTTCGGAGCGCTTTTGACTAGCTTCAGTTCGTATCTGCTCCAGGTAGCAAGGGGATGTTCTTCGCAGACACAATTAACTTAAATTCTATGTTTCCTATGATCAGAAGATATGCTCACACTTTTCTCGTCGCAGCGTTAGCGATGCTCAGCGCTTGCGCGCCGCTGGCGAAGGTAAGCGAAACAAAACCCAATTTAGGTGGGGCGTACGGAACAGTTCCCCAACTTCGTCGCTCGGAGCAGGCAATCGCCGATGGGCAAAATGCGGAGCGTAGTAGTTCAAATACTGCGATCGGATTTTATCTTAGCGGAGTAGAAGCGGCGAGCGCGGAATTGCGCAAAAATTCCAAGAACCGCCTGGCCTTGCGTGATTACAACTTCGCGTTATCACGCATGTTTGCCGTAATTCGGGACTCCCATCTTGACCTATGGACGCGCCCGTTGCGCGTGCCGGGACCCAGTGGCGAATATGTCCTCACCCACCGCCCACACCCGAATCGACTGTGGAAACCACAGGAGTTCGATCTGATTCCTGCGGATGAACTCGAAGTGCGTGGCAAATTTGTCCTGCCTCGCAATACTCGGCAGGGCGCGGGTGCTTCGCTCGTTGCTGTGCGTAGCGAGCAGACTCCAGAGGCTCGGCAGCGGTTCCTAGGGGCGCGTATCTATTTCGCCGTTACCGCGGTGGCACATTTCAGCGGCCGCAGGTGCGAGGTCGAATTCATGGATCCGCTTACTGTCGAGACAGTGAACGTTTCAGGCCGTAGCCTGCCGGCCGGGGCCGATTTCACTGCACCTCTGGCCTTGGGGCTGTCTCGTGAACGGCCTGAGAAGATTGGTTTGCGGGCAATGTTAAATCCGGAGACGTTCGCTGAGAAGGCGCGGCTCACACGACTGCAACCTTACGATCCTAAGAAGATTCCTGTGCTTTTCGTTCACGGTCTTCAGGCGACGCCCGCCACCTGGGCGCCAATGGTGAACGAGCTATGGGCTGATCCGGTCGTGCGCCGGAATTGTCAGCTCTGGGTATTCAGCTACCCAACCGGATATCCGGTGCCGTACTCTGCGCTGCTGTTGCGGCGCGAGCTGGATGCACTGAACAGAGTCTTCCCTGATCATCGCCCGATTGTCCTCGTTGGTCACAGTATGGGTGGAATTATCAGCCGACTCATGATTACCGATACTGATGGCGACAAAGTGTGGCGGATTTACTTCGGGAAATCACCCGCGCAGACTAATCTCTCTCCACAGGCTAAGGCGTTGCTGATGGAGGGGCTCATCTTTAAGCGGCGGCCAGAAGTCGCGCGCGTCATTTTTGTCTCGACGCCGCATCGCGGAAGCATCATCGCTTCGAACCCGATCGGTCGAATTGCCTCGAGCATTATCCGCAAGCCCTTTCAACTCGTTAGTATCGGTCCTGAAGTGTTGCTAGCGGTGGCGACGCAGGAGGACCCGACTGTGATGCGGATGACACGAATGCCAAATAGTATCGACACGCTAGCGCCGAACAATCGGTTCGTGAAAATCATGAACACGCTGCCGCTTCCAAAAAATATTCCCTATCATTCGATTATCGGTGATCGCGGGCGTGGAGATACGCCAAATAGCAGCGACGGAGTTGTCGCTTACTGGAGCTCGCATGTCGACGGAGCCAAATCCGAAAAGATTGTGCCGTCGAGTCACGGCGCAAACCAGGATCCGCAAGGCATCACTGAAGTCGACAGAATTCTGAGGCAACACATCGGAGCAAAGGCTCATAATGCGGTGTTGCCCGCGAAGGAATGGAAATCTCAATCGGGGAGGTAACCTGAGGCCGCAAACCGGAGACGTCAGCCTTCAACGTTTAACTTGCCCGACCACGATCTGACGGGCGCCGTTCGGCCCGCTTCAGCGGCAAATCACTGGGCACGGGACTTTAAAATACTCGGTACGTCGGCGATGGCGCGTGGATTCTGGTGTGCGCTGTGATCGGAGGGAACGATGTACTCGTGCTCGGCCCCTTTCATATGCGAGCTCCAGTAGGGCACGACGCCGTCGCTTGAATTGGGCGACCGCGGTCGCCAATGATGGTGTCATACGGCACGCCCGGCGTCATCGGAATGGTGTTGATGGCGTTAACGAAACGGCTCTTCGGCGACAGAGTGTCAACGCTGTTCGCGCGACGTTTGGGTCTCAATTCCTCCTCTCTGATGTTAGTTACGCGAAGCATCTCCCGGCTGGCCTGGCTGCTCACCGTTGGCTCGCGAATGAGAATGTTGGCAATGGTCCCAATCAAGCCATTGGCGAGGTTGCTCCCACGTAACGGCGCAGCGATGAAGATTACGCGCCCAACCTCTGGCCGATGGCGAAAGAACGGCTCCTCCCGGAAATACTCGCGGACGTGCGGTGAAAGCGGTACCTCAACGCGACGGTCTCCTTAGCAAGCGGATCCTCGAACGCGAGAATACACTGCCGCCCTTCGAAGTGTGCGATTACGGTGACGCTGTAGAAAATTCGCGATGGCGCAAAATTCTGACGCGCGTTTTTATTTAGCTCGCGTTCTACAGCCACGATCGGCGCACCGATGCCACCGCGCGTGGTGCGTTCGGTGACGTACCTGCCGCCAACGTCAAACTCGTCAGCAGGCGTGAATTCGTAGAGTGCGGGGTTCCACTCCGGGCGTGGGTCGGGCTTGTGTGTGAGCACGAAGTCGCCCTGCGCGCCGGGTACCGTGAGCGGCTTGGTCCACGGATCGAGTTTGGCGTCGCGGATGATCTGGAAGACGCGGGCGATCGCAAAATCGTAGTCGCGGATCGCAGTCGCATTGGCCGGATCGCGGCGCAGTTCACGGGTAGTGGATTCGAGCGCATCCAGACAATGCCCCATCGCTTCGAGGGGTCGTGTACGATGTTCCCGCACAGCTCTGTCCAACGCTTGCTCCATTGGCGCCAAAGTTCCGCTGCCAGGCGGACCCGTTAGGCTCGGCTTCTTTGGCTTGACCTCCGCGTACGGCGCAGCGCAACTAGTGAGCGCAAGTACGCTCGCCATCGTGCACAGACACAGGCGCATGCCCGCAGATTAGTTAGCGGCGAAGTAGGTAGAATCGCTCGTCGGCGTGCGGACAACCTGCTGATCGGTCACGATGACCGTGGTCCCGGGCCTCATCGCATCGGCGACTTTTTGCGCAAACTCAGGGCTGAGGCGCAGGCGTGACGCGATATCGTCCGCCTCCATGGCGCGGCCGCTACTTGAGACGCGCATCCATCGGCCGGCTTCGCGTCCCGGTGCAAGGCGGCTCATTTTCCCGCTGCCCCCTTCCAGCAGGGTGAAGACGTGACTGCCCAGGCGGCCGCGGCCAGTCACTTCCAAGGCTGCGCGCCCGATCGGCTTGCCATTGCGATACACATAAATGGCGTGGTCGGCCGAGCTGACTACCATCGTCATTGGTCCATCAGTGCTACGCTCGGGATTCCAGTCATAATCATTCTGCGCGAGTGGGCGGAGCATTTGCGGAGTGAAATCTGCCGGGGCCAGTAGTAAGCCGGGATTAGAGGCCAGATGCGGAGTGGGCGTTTTGCCGTTACCCACGACAACGGTGCCGCCATTCGCGGTGGCCGCGAAGAGCAACTGGGAGAAGTCGTACGGCAGGCGGATGCAGCCGTGGCTGGCGGCATACCCGGGAAGTTGGCCCGAGTGCATGGCGATGCCGCTCCAAGTAAGCCGCTGCATGTTCGGCATCGGTGCGTTGTCATATTTCTTGGAGCGATGGGTTTCCTTTTTCTCAAGAATGGTGAAGACCCCGCCCGGGGTATCGTGGCCCTTGGACCCGGTGCTCACCGATGAGCGACCAATCAGAATGCCGTTACGATAAACATGCATCGTCTGCAGCGGGATACTCACAAGTACCACGACCGGACCCTGCGGAGAAAGCTGCGGATTCCACCAGTACTGGCCGGGTTTGAGCGGCCCGGTTGGTTTGCCGGTAGGAGTGCCCTGGGTGTGGAACGAGGGCCTCTCCATCGAGTAAGAGGCGGTGAGCAACGCGACAGTAAGAGCAACGGTGGACAGGATTTTCATAAGATGATCAGAAAACGTTAACTTTGATGAAAGCAGAAAGCCTCCGCATCCTCAATAAGACTTTCGTCCCATTCCGGCTGCGCATACGATGAGCAGAAAGTTTTGGGAAATAATCGCCGACAATCTCATTAAAACCGGTTGGAGTTGGGGCTGCGTCTCAACTGTTGGTTCTCGCGTTTTAGGCTCACGGTCTTGGTACATTCATCGATTGTCGCAGGTCAAGCAGAGCGTGCTGGCTCACCTTAAGGACCCCTTCTTGAGGTCGGTCAAGATCCACAATTAGCTCTATGATCACGGAAAATGTGAAGGCGACGGCAAGGACTGCGAGAGATCTGCGCGTTCCAACGAGGCCAGCGTGGTAACCCATTGCAAAACAAAGAGCGTTGCAAGATCCTCGAAATTACCACTCAGGCTCATTTGTCGTTCAATCGGCCGGCCTTCAGTGTATGCCAACTCCAGCGTTATAGCGGCGAGTCGCGTTTTGTGGTCCGGCACTTCAATCAGTTGCTTCGTAGCGGGGTCAAAAACGTGGTGCGTTGCAGCCTTGGCTTCGCGCAACACCCGTACATTAGCGGCTTGATCCTCTTCTGTTAGTAACTGGGAATCGAGATCGACTTTTTTATGACCTTTGCGAGGCAAGTGGGCCAATGTTCTTTACGCGCGCGCGCGCGGGGGGCTGCCTTTTTTCTCATACAGTGTGAAGCCAGACAAATCGCTAAGTGGCGGACCGCGCTTCAACGATTTACTGATTGCCCGAGGAGACCACGGCACATAAACTCGACGCCATGCCACAGGTTTCCTCCCTTCCGTCCCAGCGGGGCCGAGCGAATTATGCGGAATTTTGCCGGAAAAAGGACCGGGTAATCCCGCCCACGTCTCGTTAGGTGATAACAATGCCTTGGCCTAAAAAGAACATCGGAACCCAGCATGCCAATCCTCGAGAAGACAACTCGCGTTGCCGCCATTGCCCTTGCCGTACTGTTCATCGGCCTGAGCCTCTTCGGCATCTTCGGCGCGTGGTTCGTTGATCGCAAGGTCACCGACGTTGCGCTCAAGCTGTTTGGTCTCATAGAGACCGGTGTTGGGGTGGTCGATGCCGGAGTGGGGCGGGTAGACGACCTCATCGCGACGAGCCGGACGGAAGTGCGGCAGACCTCCGAGACCATCACCACCGTGGGCGCACAGGCGCAAGCGAACAGCCCCGTGCTCAATGCGCTGAACGAGCGCCTGGAGACGAGACTGGCGCCACGCATCGCGCAGATGCAGCAGGTGCTGACTCCTGTGCGGGATGCGGTGGGGACCGTCGCCAACGCGGTGAGCCTGGTGAACTCGGTGCCGATGACGGCCGACCTGGCTCCGCGGCTGGCGGCGCTGGATGAGGCCTTTAACCGGCTCGAAGAGCTGTCCGCGGACGCGACGCAGCTGCGTGGCACGATGCGGGCACTGGTGGCGGCGCAGAAGAGCGACGTCACCGCTGAGACCGTCGCCACGCTCAACGGGTTCACGCAGCGCATCGACACCCGGCTCGGCGAGGTGCAGGCCAGCGTTCAGGGGTTGCAGGCGGACATCGCGGCGTTGCAGGTCCGGCTGGACACGCGCAAGTCGCAGCTGCTGTTCGTTTTCAACTTGCTGGCGTTGCTGTCGACGCTGATGCTGACCTGGATCCTCTACACCCAGATCGTCGTCATCCAGCACCACTGGCCCCGCGTGCGGCGGTCCGCGGCCAAACCGGCGCCCAGCGACGACGAGCCAGCGCCTACCGTCGATTAAGCGCATGAGACGGGAGTCAGAGCCAAATATTCATACTCCGGGATCCGCTAAAGCGTCACCGTTCATGATCGCCGCTGTAATTCCGCGACAGCAGTTGTTGATGAATCGGATGAGAAGTTGACGGCGTTTGTGGAACTCAAATCGGCGATTCGCGCTTGCGGCGAGTTTACTTGACGAGCAGGCGAGATTTTTCCAAAAGTCAGTTCCCGTGGTGCTGCTTCAAGGTTTTCGCCTCAGGGGTCTTGGGCGCGACGCGTTTAGGGATCAGCTACCAAGCGCCGACACAGAGCAGCGGAGCCGACGAACGCGGTGATCAAATCCTCGAAGGTGATTTTGATTTCGCCGAGACCAAGGTCGATGCCGAGCAACCAGAACAGCCTCCGCCGACCACTGCGCGGAGCATGCCGAGAACAAGGCTGGTCCAGAATCCGAGGCCTTGTTTGCTGAAGCTCACTATCCGACCCGCGAGCGTACCGGCGAGCGCGCCGATGATCAGCCAGACGATGATTTTGCTGATAGTCATAGATGGGGGTGGGTTGAGTTGGAGATGTATCGGGACGCGATAAAAAAGTGAAGTCAGCGCTCTTTGAAGTCGCCCAGTTGCTCATGCATTTGGATCACGTTGCCCACCGAATCGTAAACCCGAATCCTGCCATGCCGGAAAAGCCTCAAGGTTTGATCTCGACAACGGCGAGTCCTTACTGCCTAAACGACAGCAGCGCGACCTGATCGATTTGGGCGCGATTAGCGCTTGTGAGCAGAAAAATTTTATATTTCGATGGCCTTCAATCTGCGGATGCGAAGGTCCGCGAGCAGCCTCTTCCACCAACTGCTGTTGTTGGGTTTAACAGTGAGGCCCGCGTAGCGAAAGATCGTGCGCCGGCTGTGAATATCGACGCAGATCGTGCGCTCATAAGTTTCAAAGAAATGCCAATTACGCCGGTGGACGCCAACCACCAAGCGGTCGACGTCACGCGTGAGGAAATCGGCGGGCTTGCAGTGGAGCGAGCCGCCCTCATAAATGACTTCGAGCGCTGTCAGAACGGTGCGCTCCTCGACGTCGTCGAGTTTGACTGATTCATCTGGGAACCGGGCTAGAATCGCCGTCATTGCTCTTCGTAACCCTCTGCGTCCCAAGCAGTCCATTGGACTTTAGTCTTATTCCTGATCGCAAGCGTTTGTGGAAACTAAAGATCGCGTAGCCATGAAGCTGCTCCTGCAGGAGATCCGTCGCAATCCGCTGCTTTGGCTACTTGTGTTTGTCCCGGTTGCGCTAGCAGCGGAGAAACTCAATCACGAAGCGCACACGCTACACTTCATTCTTTCGGTGCTCGCGATTTTGCCGCTGGCGGTTCTACTAAGTCATGCGACCGAATCAGTGGCGGCGAAGACGGGCGATTCGGTGGGCGGTCTGCTTAACGCAACCCTTGGCAATCTAACCGAGCTTGTCATCGCTATCGCTGCTTTGCAGGCGGGACAATACACATTGGTGAAGGCATCGGTGGCCGGCGATCGTGACGAATTCGTTGTTTATGTTGGGCGCATCGTTCCTGCTTGGCGGTGTGCGGTATCACGTTCAGGAATTTAACAGTGTCGCCGCGCGATTTCAGGCCGGCTTGCTTTTTCTCGCCACAATAGCGCTTCTGATTCCCTCCGCCGTGGCTGCGCACGATTCGTTAGGCGCAGCCGGCTTAACTCAAAACTGCCTCTTTGGTGACTACGTCTGGACGGCTCCGCCTGGTTCGTCGGCGTGCTGGCCCTCATGGTTTACCTGATCTTCGCCACGGCGCTCTATCTTTTGCCGCCCCAGAACACTTAACTCGTTAGGCCGGAGGGATCTCTCACATCCGGCGACGCTGCCCGCACACAAAACCAAAAATGCCGGAAGAGCATAAGCCCAAAGTCCCATATTCAGCTGGCGCCCACTTGCTCAATGTTAGAACCTGAATCAGACGATCCACGCGATTATTTACTACCGAGACGCCGCCGCGAAGTTGTTATTAATCATTGAGAGCTAATGAAAACAAAAGAGACCATCAAAAGAGCCCGTGAACTAGCCAAGCCATTCCGTGTCAGCAAAGGGAAAGATTTCCGTCTCAAAGATATCGATCCCAACAACACGCTTGAATTCACCAAGGAGGCAGACAAACCGAGAGCGAAAGAAGCGCTGGCCATGGGCGTCACAGCCCTGGCAGAGTTGCAAGACAAGCTATACGCCCAGGACAAGTGGGCGGTGCTTCTGATGTTCCAAGCAATGGACGCGGCAGGCAAGGATGGCGCCATCAAGCATGTCATGTCTGGCGTAAATCCACAGGGCTGCCAGGTCTATTCTTTCAAATCGCCCTCGGCCGAGGACCTGGATCACGATTATCTCTGGCGCTGCATGAAATACCTGCCGAATCGCGGCCAGATTGGAATCTTTAATCGTAGTTATTATGAAGAGGTGCTCGTCGTCCGGGTCCACCCCGAATTCCTAGCAAAGCAAAAGCTGCCGCCAAAACTTGTCGGCAAAAAGATTTGGGAAGAGCGTTTCGAAGACATCCGCAACTTCGAACAATATCTGACGAGAAATGGCGTCGTGGTGCAAAAATTTTTTCTCCACGTGTCAAAGAAGGAACAGAAACAACGATTTCTCGATCGCATCGATGATTCGCTTAAGAACTGGAAGTTCTCGTCCAATGACGCCAATGAGCGCGATTTCTGGGACGATTACATGGAAGCGTATGAAGAAATGATTCAGGAAACCGCGACGAAGGACGCGCCGTGGTATGTGGTGCCGGCGGACAACAAATGGTTTACCCGTGTCGTAGTCGCCGCGGCAGTCATCGAAACCCTCGCCTCACTCGATCTGGCGTATCCAAAAGTAGATGAAACGAAACTCCAAGAACTCGCGGCAGCGAAAAAGAAGTTGCTGAGCAAGTAGTGTCCGGCGCTGTGGAAGATGGGTGGGCATTCCGCGCAGGTGGAATCTGTTTCGAATTTGACCGCGACCATCCGCGCCGCGGCCCGATGACCTTACGCTCGATCCGAAGTATCGCGGCTTCATTCCTATTTCGAAAGCGGGCCGAGAGAGAACGCAGACCACCACAAAATTGCGCAACGACGTCTATGTATTTGTTTTTAGTGAGAGAGGTTTGATCACCGGATTCAGTTTGCCCGGAACAAGGATCACGCCGATTCACTCGGAATGACCGCTCGTACGACGAAAGTCCAATGGGTTTTTGCGTTGAAATCTGTACGATTTTCGCCTCCACTGCTGATTACTGCTCGTATGAACTTGAAAACTGAAATGGCTCGAACGACATCCGCATTTGCAGTAAAAACTCAAGACTCAGTTATGCAATCTGTGGCTGGCGCGCACCGGCTTCGTAGTAGACGTTTCGTTCCGTTCATCGCTTTCGCGCTCCTAGCACTGCCGTCTCGCGCTCATGCCTCCATGTTTCACGGTGAGACGCTCGATTCAATTGCCAATGGCATCTCGTGGGTCGTGCTCGTCATCGCGCCGGTTATTGGCATCACTGCTTTTTGGCTGGTGCATATCCTGCCGGAAAAGATTGCGCACAAGAAAATGCACCCGCAGACCAAGGCGATTCAGTGCCTGTGCCTGCTGTCGCTTTGCTTTGGTGGGCTGCTCTGGCCAATTGCCTGGCTCTGGGCCTATACCAAGCCGGTCCTGCATAAGATGGCTTACGGTACCGATGTGGACAAATCGCTCGGCCACGTCGGGGAGGAGGTGACAGAGGAGGAGAACGAAATCGGAAAACTCCGAGCCCGCGTCGCGGAACTCGAAGCGAAACTCAGCTCGACCGGAGCCAAGGTGTAATGGAACTCATTCTCCTTATCATCTACTCGGTCATCGTCTGGCTGATCTTTTTCAAGTTCAAGTGGCTGCCTTGGAACATCACCAGCCAGGTCATTGTCGTTACCATCCCGATCATCGCGCTGACGATCCTGATTCTCTTCATGAACATCGTCGCGCCGTCCTCGCATGACGTGCGCGCGATGAATTACGTCATCCCCATAGTGCCGCGCGTGACCGGTCAGGTGACCGAGGTGCCGATTGAGCCAAACCGGCCGATCAAAAAAGGCGATGTGCTTTTCAAGATGGACCAAGTGCCCTTCGAGGCGGCGGCGAAAGCGGCGGAGGCCACGCTGCGCGGATTGAAGGATCAACTCAACAACGCCGCGGCCAAAAAAGCCGCGTTGACCCCGCGGATCGACTTGGCGAAAAAGCGGGTTGAGCAATTCACGCAACTCGCCGCAACTGGGGCGGGGAAGCGGGCCGACCTCGAGCAGGCGCAAAGCGACCTCGGCAATCTTGAAAGCGAATTCCTCGCCGCTGACGCTACGGAGTCGCAGGCTAAAGCGCAGATCGTCAAGTCCGAAGCCGACCTCCGCAGTGCGAAATACGACCTCGAAGGCACCACGCACCTCGCGCCGGCCAATGGCCGCGTAGCGAATCTCGCGCTGCGTCCCGGCGTGCGCGCCACGCAGTTTGCGACCATGCCGGTGATGAGTTTTATCGAGGAGGACGATCCGTGGGTGATCGCCTTTTTCCACCAGAATGAGTTGCGCTATGTGGAGCCCGGCAACGAGGCGGAAATCTACATGGAGACGTATCCGGGGCGCATCATCAAGTGCGTGGTGGACTCGATCCTGTGGGCCACGGCACAAGGCCAGATGCCGATCAGCGGGAACCTGCCGAACACGCAGCCGATACCGGCACCGGAACAGCGAATCGCAGTGCGGCTGCTCGTCGCGCCCAAAGACCGCGCCATCTTCCTTGCCGCCGGCGCGCGGGGGGGAGGCGCCATTTACACCGAACACGGCAAGATAATCCAAATCGTCCGCAGGGTCTTCGTCCGAGTCTCGGCGAAGATGGATTGGTTCGTTTGGAAGCTCCACTAAGAGCTGCTCCCATGAATAACCGAGTCCTTCTGGGCACCGCTGCGTGCCTCACACTTGCGGGTTGCGCGATTAAGTGGCCGCCCATTGGCGCGAACATTATGCCTGAATCGGCTCGCGCGAAAATCCTGGGCAAGTGGGCCGGCCCGCATCGCAGCGGCGCCGTGGTGCCGAACTGGATCCGCACTTTCGGCGACCCGGAGCTGACCGCGCTCGTCGCGGACGCCGTGGAGCGGAATCCCGATCTCAAGGCTGCCGCCGCCCGTGTGGAAGCGTCCCGCGCTGCCGTGCGTATTGCTGCATCATCGCTCTACCCACGGATCGCGATGAAGGGACTGGGCGAGCGCCAAGGACAGGAACTTAGTGGCGACATCGGTAGGAGCATTAATCCGCCGGATTTCGGGAGTTCGGGAACGGAGAACAGCGGTGGCACCGGACTCGACACCAGCATGGATAAATCATCACAGCGCTGGGTATATGGCATCGCCGCCGGTGCCGCATGGGAGGCCGACGTGTGGGGGCGCATTCGCTCGAAAAAAGCTGCCGCGCGGGCTGAAAGCGGCGCGCTGGAAGCCGACTACGAATTTGCCCGACAATCGCTCGCCGCTGCCGTGGCGCGCGCGTACTTCTCCACCATTGAGGCTGCACAACAGGAATCCAACGCACAGGATACGCTCGATATCTACCAGGAGTATTCGAAACTCACCGACGTGCGCAAACAGCAGGGCTTCGCGAGTGACTTCGACGTGGCGCAGATCAAGTCGCGCACCGCCGGCGCGCAGGATGCGCTCTACGCCGCGCAGGCGGCGCGGGCGCAGACCATCCGCGCGATCGAGGTCGTGACCAGCCGCTACCCTGCCGGCAGGTTTGATGTGCGACGTTCCTTTCCCGGCCAACCGAAAGGCGTGCCCGCCGGTCTGCCCGCGCAAATCCTCGAACGCCGTCCGGACCTCATCGCCAGCGAGCGCCGGTTCGCCGCCTCGTTTCACAGGGTGAACGAGGCGCGCACCGCGCGCCTGCCGCGCTTTGTGCTCAGCGCCACGAGCGGGCTCGGAACCGCGCAACTCGACTCGGTCGGCACGCTGGATGCCATCGTCTGGAGTTTAGCCGCCGGGGTCACGCAACCGATTTTCTTTGGCGGCGAACTGCAGGCTGCGCAAGATCTCCGCACCGCCGAGCAAAAAGCCGCCGCCGCAAGCTACGTGGGCGCCGCGTTGCGCGCGTTCGAAGACGTGGAAGACGCTCTCGCCAGCGATTACTATCTGCGCAAACGCGAAGGCGCGCTGGGCGATGCAGTTTCGAGCAGCGCCGATTCTGTCAAGTTCGGCAGGCAGCAGCTCGAACAGGGCCAGATCGACATGTTCACTGTGTTGCGTCTCACCGGGGAAAACCTGGCCGCGAAAGTCCAACTCACTCAAGTCCGCGCCTCCCGCCTCCGCGAGCGCGTGAATCTGTACCTGGCCCTGGGCGGTGATTTCGAGGGAACTGGCGCTCCGAGAAAATAAGAGGATAAGCTAATGCGAACGATTACCAACAATTATCGGGATACTCACGTATTGAATCTCGGCTCCGGAGGTGAACGGGGTCCCTATCTTGTGACTCAAACGGGCGCTGCTCCAAGCGATGTGTTTGCAAAGGAGCGGATGTTTGTGCTCCGTCCGGATGGACGCTGGGTTGATTTCAATGCGTACGCCTGCCAGGGCAACCCGGAGGCCATGGACGAGATTGTCTTTTCCACCACGACGGAAGTGATGGAGACATTCGGCAAATTAATGGGCCGGCCTCAGGTTCTCGACCTTCCCGTGGATGAGACGGGACTCAAGGCCTGGATAGAACGTCAGAAAAGCGGCAATCCGTTGGAAGCGGCTCACGAGTGGGCGGTCGGCTATCGAGAACGCCACCGCAAAAAGCGTCGTGGCTAAGTGAGTCGACACCATGGGCAAGGATGCTTCCCGCGGGTGGTATAACATATTTGCGGTCCTGACGTGGCTGCCCGCCTACCAACCCAAGTGGCTGCGCGCGGATTTGATCGCGGGTGTTACGCTCGCGGCGTACCTCATGCCCGCTGGGCTAGCGGATGCTTCGCTTGCTAATCTGCCGTCCGAAGCTGGGCTTTATACCTGCCTGTTCTCCGGGCTTGTTTTTTGGTTGTTTTGCAGCTCGCGACACACAGCTATCACGGTCACGTCCGCTATCTCGGTGCTCGTGGGAGCATCGCTCGGCGATCTCGCTGGCGGCGACGCCTCACGATTCTGGGCCCTAGCATCGTGCACGGCGCTGATTGTCGGCGCGTTGGGTTTCATCGCGTGGCTGGCCAAGGCAGGGGTGATCGTAAACTTCATTTCTGAAAGTGTCCTCGTGGGGTTCAAGTGCGGTATCGCTCTGTTCATAGCCAGCACGCAGTTGCCGAAGCTCTTCGGCTTCAAGGGATCGCATGGCGATTTTTGGGAGCGCTCGGGTTATTTTTTTTCGCACCTGCGCGAAACAAACGCGGCGTCGCTCTTGCTCGGTCTCAGCGCACTTGTCGTGTTACTGCTAGGCAAACGATTTCTCAAGAACAAACCGGTGGCCCTTTTCGTCGTTATCGCCGGGATTATCGCTGCTTCGAGGATGGATCTCGGCAGCTTCGGCGTGAAACTGCTGAGCCAAGTGCCGCAGGGGCTGCCGCCATTCGGACTTCCAACGGTCCATGTTTCGGATCTGAACGATCTGCTACCCCTGGCGCTAGGTTGTTTTCTTCTCGGCATGGTGGAAACAGCCGCTCTCGGTCGTATGTTCGCGGTCAAGCACGGCTATCGTTTCGACGCCAACCAAGAACTGCTCGGCATCGCAAGCGCCAACGTCATGGCCGGACTGGGCCACGGCTTTCCCGCAAGCGGCGGGATGTCACAATCGCTGGTGAACGAAAGCGGCGGTGCGCGCACGCCGTTGTCGGGATTCATCGCTGCCCTCCTGATGCTGCTAATCGTCTTATTTGTGTCCGGCGCGTTGCGTTACCTCCCGCAGCCCGTTCTCGCAGCCATTGTGCTCATGGCGGTAACTGGTCTCTTCAATGTAGCAGCACTCCGACATTTCTGGCGCGCGGACCGCTCTGAGTTCGTAGTGGCTATCGCTGCGCTACTGGGCGTGCTTGGGTCTGGTCTGTTGCGCGGCGTTCTCATCGGCGCGATCATTTCGCTGGTGCAACTTCTGCGCCGTGCTTCGCGGCCCCATGTCGCTTTCCTCGGGCGCATCCCCGGAACGCGACGATTCTCCGATATGGCGCGCCATCCGGACAACGAACCCGTCCCTGGCGCGCTCCTCGTTCGGGTCGAATCCAGCCTGCTTTACTTCAACGCGGAGCACCTGCGCGACATGGTCGCGGCCCGACTTCGTGCCGAGGCCACCCTGCCAAAAATCGTAATTCTCGATCTTTCGGCGTCACCACTTATGGACATTCAAGCGTGCGGCGTAGTCATGAACATGGCTGACGACATCAAGGCAGCTGGGGCGCGCCTGCAGATTGTAGAGGCTCGCTCCTCCGTGCGCGACCGGCTGCGCGCGGAGGGAATCGATGGGCATGTTAACCAAGTCAACCGCTTCACTTCGGTCGCGGACGCGGTCGAAGACTTTCAGAAAAGCCGCGACCAAATAACGAACAATTAACCACGATGATCGCGAAGTTTTTAATGGCCTCGTGCCTGGTTGCACTCACTGTAGTCATTCACGCCGGCGGCCTCGGCATGGTGTTGAGCCACGTGTTGCACTCTACGGTGCGGCCGGATACACGCTTCTGGCCAATTACATGGCTGTTGATTCGCATTGCGTGGTTGCTGATTGTCATTCACCTCTTTGAGATCGCTGTCTGGGCGCTGTTTTTCTGGTGGCAGAACTGTCTGCCCGATGTTGGGTCCTCGTTCTATTTTTCCGGTGTTACCTACGCCACGATCGGTTATGGGGACTTGGTACTGCCAAAAGAATGGCAACTGTTCGGGCCGGTCGAGGGATTGACTGGCATTCTGATGTGCGGGCTCTCGACGGCATTTTTCTTCGTTATAGTGAGCAAAAAAATTCTTGAACTGCATGGACGGTAAGGACCCAAATCTGACTGCGTGAAAAGGCGATCTGATCCGGCGGGTTCGTCAAACCGGGAGCCACCGGAAAAAAAGAGATGGGTCGAGCCCGTCGCCGCCTTGCTTATGGCGCTCGCGACACTCAGCACGGCATGGTGCTCATTTCAGTCAGCAGCTTGGACTCGAAAGAGTAATCGGCTGATGAATGAATTTAACGCGCTGGAGCGCCGGGCGGGTCTGCAGACGATGCAAGGGATGCAGCAGGCGACGATTCATGTGGCGATGTTCATGCAAATGCTCGCGGCGCAACAGACTGGCAACGAAAAGCTGACGAACTTTTATGTCGAGCGCTTCCCGCCGGACGTGCGCAAGGCCTACGACGCATGGCTGGCGCAAAAGCCTTTTGAAAATCCGGATGCCGATCCGCATCCATTTGTGCCGAAGCTGTACGAAGTGCCGGGAACGCGCGACGCCGCCGAGGCGGGCGCGAAAGCTGCAAACAGCCTGCAGGAAGCTCGCCGCGCCGGCAGTGTTTCCGGCCAATACCTCGCGAACACTGTTTTGTTTGCCACCGTACTCTTCTTCGCCAGTGCGTCGGGAAAGTTTGAGCAGCGCCGGGTGCGTGTTGTTGCATTCGCTTTCGCTGCAGCGGTCTTCGCGTTTGCCGTCCTGCGGACAGCCATGCTCCCGCGGTAAAGTCATATGCAAACCCGTCGCGCTGAAGTAAGACTAAGGTCCGATTGTGTGCTGAGCGTTGTTTAGTAATAAGAAGAGAACAATCGTGCCGCATGGATCGGCGGTCATGACAATTTATGAATTCATCTAAAACAATTCGCACCGGTCTCACCGCGGGTGAAATCAAGCAGGCGTTCCGTGACAACCTGTGCTCCGGGCTTGGCCGGCTCGAGCGCTTTGCAACGAAACACGATCTTTACGTCGCGCTCGCCCTAACAATCCGCGATCGGCTATTCCAGCGCACGGTAGAAAGCATGCAAACTTACGGTGGGACGGACGCGCGTCGCGTTGCATATTTGTCGGCGGAATAACGAATGGTGAACAAATCTCACGCCGTGATCGCTGTCGCGGAAGGAGCCGGTCAAGATCTGCTCGGCGCGGACGCGACTGAACGCGACGCGTCCGGCAACTTAAAGCTTAAGGACATCGGGCCGTTCCTGTGTGAGAAAATAAAGTCCTACTTCAAAAGCGAGGGCATCTCAGTCGTGATTCGTTATTTCGATCCGAGCTATCAGATTCGAAGCCGACCAGCGAACTGTGAGGATGCACTGCTGTGCGATCTGTTCGCGCGTCACGCAGTTCACGCGGCTATGGCAGGCAAGACTGGTGTCGTCATCGGTTTTCTACACGAGCGCTTCATTCATGTGCCGATCGAGTTGCTCTCTAAACACACGAAACGCCTCAACCCTGCCAGCGGCTGGTGGCGCTCGGTTCTCGCTGCTACAGGACAGCCGGCACAATTCGATTGAGCAGTCATCCAGAAAACAGCGATTATGGATAACGAAGCCATTCATCAACCATCCGCCACACAGCCTGACCCCAGAGTGCAACTCGCCTTTGAGCGCACGTTTCTTGCGTACGAACGCACGCGCATCGCTTGGGTGCGAACGGCGCTCGCACTGATCTCGTTCGGATTCGTCATTACAAAGTTTTTTCAGTACCTGCGCGAGAAACAGGGTGAAACAGCTACGGTGCTCAGCCCCCGTGCGATTGGCCTCGTGATGATCACCATTGGACTGGTTGGCTTGATTCTCGCATATTGGCAGCAGCGGCGGGCGATAAAGGTCCTGCGCGAGCGTTGCCCCGAACTACCGACATCCGTATCCGGCGTGATGGCGGTGCTGATCGCGTTGGTCGGCGTCCTAGCCCTGATTGGCGCCCTGCTGCGATAGGGATCGAATCGGTTTGTCCTCAATGACAAGAAAACATTGTGCACGAAAAAATCTACCGGTTCTTAGCAGCGTATGCCTATCGTTCGCGAGGATGTCGAAATTCCACTATCGTATTTTCTTTCGCGATGGCTGGTCCGATGAGCAGCCATGGCGTTTTTAAAAAATAAAGCAAGTAGAGAAAGACGCGACCATGCCAGTGCAAATCCAACATCAGCCTAACGACACGTATGTGCTACGCATCAGCGGCACTTTGAAACGATCCGAATTTGGCGCAGAGCAAACGGAACTCGCCCGTCATATCGACACCGGATCGAAACCTCGCTTGCTCGTGATTCTTGAGAACTTCGAAGGCTGGGAGCGCGGCGCGGATTGGAATGATCTCGATTTTATGATCTCGCATGGCGGCAAGATTTCCAAGATCGCCATCGTCGCCGAGCCACGTTGGGAGACTCTCGCGCTTGCTTTTGCAGGAGCGGGATTCCGCCGCGCGCCAGTGAAGTTTTTTCCGCCTAACGAACTCGAGCAGGCGCAAAGCTGGTTGGCGGAATAGGCTGCTATTATGGGCCGGCATAACACATCGCTATCGCTGCTTGTCGAGCGGTTTCGATGAAGCCGCGGTCACACGCTCCACTTTAGCAGCCAGGTCACGAGCGACGTACTGCAGCATTACGGTCCGCGTCTCGGGGTTGGCGGTGAGATACCGCTCCAATGCTCCAACCTCCCAACGCATCGCGCGGCCCGACTCCACTGTCACCGCATCGGCCTCAGCCGGAATGCCGCTGAGAATCAGGGCGGAGCCTACGAAGTCACCCGCGATCAGATCACCCAGGACACGGCCATCTCTCGTGACCCGAACTTTCCCACGGACGATTAGCGAGACCGTCTCGGGAAGTTTACCTTGCTCTATCAGCCGTTGTCCAACCCCAAGCGTGGTCCAGGAACCAATGCTCAGAACCTGGAGGACTTTCCGCGGAGGTAAATCCCGGAAAACGAGCTGTCGAATATCTTCCTCCTCAGGCGTCAGTTTAACCGGACGAGGCTCGATGAAGAGACGCCATGATTGGAGCAGATTGATCGCCGCAAACACGACACTCCAACTGAGCGGTGTGCTGCGCGCTTAATCGAAAATGCGAATCAAAGGTAGTCCGTCGTAATTAATTCGTCTGCTCAAATGTTCGCGCTGATCCTCACCTAGGGAATTATTGGGTCAGACCACGAGCACGAAGAGCGAGTCCACACCGTGCCGTTTAACCACGTGATGTGCTCCATAACCGACGTGACCTCTCATGCCTAAAGATGGAATTATTAATTCGCGATTGCTAACCGCGTAGCCGCTACTCCTTTGGCCGAATTTCTCAGTTATTGTAAGATTACGTCCATCGGGGGCCACAGTTACGCTTGTGGGACAGTCGTTATGCACCCAATGGCCGCTGAGCCCGACGGCAAAGCCAGGTCCACCAGAATAGTACGGCTACCGACCAACGGATTAAGGTGTATTCGCTCCAGGCTTCAGATACTCACATCCGACACCAGCTAAGGTGACGCAAGCTACAGGCAGCATCGTCAAAAACTTCGCATAGCCGATTGCATTGCTGACTGCGCCCGGCTCGCCATACCTCGGCCGACTGAACGGCAGCACATCGCTGATTAAGGTGACGCCGCGATGCTCTTTCCGCGGCCTGGACTTCGGAAGCCTGCAGCGAAGCGGTTGTTTGCATCAACTGGTTAGGTCTTTCGTCGCCATCCGGGGAAGAAAATACGATAATGGAATCCCGACAAGAGTCGCAATTAGGCTAAGGAAAGCGATGTAGGGCGCGTAGCGGATGAGGAGGAAACGAGAATAGCTCTGGTAAAGAGCAAAGCCAGGAAGGTACCTATCCCATGGCACGAGAAGCACCAGCAATAAACCAAGAGCCGAACAAATCAGCATGCCTAATGCGTTATAGCGTCGAGTATTCCACCAATATGCGCTGCTAAACATAAGCGATGTCAGAAATGCCACTAAAAGGCACAGTCCAGCTACACGACGGAACAGCGCCCCACCAATCGTGGTTGAATAGCGAAGAAGATCGTTCTCAAGCAGGTTCGTTATTGCCTGGACCTGATCCGCGGCTTCGCCGGTGACCGACACCCGGCGTGAGTAATCGCTAAAATCAAGCGTGACGGATGAGATGGGCTGATCCGATCGATAATAAGTGTAACAAAACCTGAAAACTTCCTTCGGGAACGCAACACTGCTCGCCATGGAGAAATGCGGTATCTCGATCTCATGGCCGCCAACGCCCAGCTTCACAGTCTCCCGACCAGAATCTTGCTCGCCGGAAGGACCATTGGCCGCGACGATGAGTGACTGAGCCTTGAGCAAAATAGTGTCGAGATCGGCCGCCGCCAATCTCATAGGAGGCAGATCACGGTTGTCCGAAAATTCCGGGCCCTTAGCAGACAGCGTCAATGCCGCGAGCGTTAGGTATACGCTGGTAAGAACAGCGAAACGCATTGTGGCATCCCTGGTTTCAGGATGTGATACACAGAAAGGTGTTATCTTATGCTTTCCTTCTCTTGAGGATCGCAATCGCTGCCCCGGCAACAGCCAGAAAGATCAGTAAGGTCACTGGCTGCGGCAGGCTGCGGCGAGTTGTTTGAGGTTTTGGGCGGTTCGTGAACTCAATTGGAATTTTGACTTGTGACACTGTGCCAGGTTGGAAACGCCACTGTGAATACGCTTCTAGCGCAGCACCATCAAGTAGTTTGCTTCCCGTGCTCGTCAGCATCCGCGCTCCGGTAACCTTGCCCGTCTGTTTGTCGACAGTGACCAAAACAACACCTTTCCCAGTGAGCCCTTGTCTCGCCCATTCAGAGCGATATGTAGGCTTAGGGGTGTAGATCGCTCTGAGTGGAGGCTGTTGTTCCACGGGAGTTACGGATTGGGCGTGTAGCGCCGAAATAGAAACAAGGGTAACAACAACGGCGAGAAGCACCCGAAGCATCATTTTCCTCCGGAAATGCTCGCGTTACCAAGCAGGCCTAGCGCTGCCGCGCGCACTTGCGGATCAGACACTCGATAGACACTGCGATCAAGCAGGTAATGAATGAATCCCGTAGCAAATCCAAGAGCTAGCAACAGAGGCATCCGGGACGACGTCCGTAATTGCGTCGCAATGGCGCCGAATATCCAGTCGCCGTAATATGTACCTGTCTCACAGTTTGCTTCCACCTCGAACAGTGATAATAGCGCCACCGATAGCATCATCAGGAAGAGCACGATCGCCGATGGCCGGATGTTCAACCCATGCAAAACGCCGCGCACAACGCCGCTCGTGGGAGCCGGCTCCGCGCGCGGTGCCTGTGAACCCAAGCCCGTGGCGAGAGTCCACACACCCAAGGCGACGGGCATTTCCGCACCCGTGGGGCTGCCGTTGCGATCTCAACTACGGCGGCGGGTGAGGAAAGCTCGGCCATTCGAGCGATTGCTGAGTGCGCCGTCGGCGGCGCACTCAGATTTATTTATCAGGCAACCCCGTTATCTCTGGATTTGCATGTCAACGCCGCCACCAGTGGCGTTGACATCAATGCCTTTTTGCGTGGCGGAAAGGCGGACTATCACACCGGCCTGATTTGTCATGAGGGTGCCAGCTTTCCCACTGGCAAGAGTCACGCCGCGGGTGCCCGCGGCACCGACATTATAATGACCGTTAAAATCTTGAAGATGCTTGAGATTGAAAACCTCGCCATCCGCGGAAACGCCTGTCATGCCGACTTTGCCTACCGATAGTCCGTTCACCTTGACCGGATAGTCTTTGCCCTTGTAGGTCAGCGTCCCTGACCCCCACCTGAAACCGATTCCAAGGGCGAATGAACCCCCGCTCAGCCGCAAAGTTGCGTCTGGTTTTGATTCATGAGTAGCCGCCTGCATGAATCCTGTCATCACTCCAACGAGAAGAAGCAGAATTGCGATTTTTTTAACATTATTCATTTTGCATATCCTTTCGGTTCTTTGCTGCAAATTAAGGTTTCTCTCGATCGCTTCTATTGGACCAAAGTCCTATATCGGATCTAACAAAATTCATCTATATTTGCGGGCAACGGTTGAAAAGCAAAAAAGTTATGAAATCACAAAGCCGCAAACTATTTCATGGCGTGATCGCCCCCGTAGCTCTCGCGTTGTTCTTATTGGGCTCCATCGCAGCGTTGGCGCAGCAGGCCGAATCCCAGGTTATGACAACCACGGAGGAAGCGCCGAAGCTTCCGAGTGATGAATTGGATTCACTGGTTGCGCCGATTGCTCTTTATCCCGACCCGCTCCTGGCCCAGACTCTCGCCGCTTCCACTTATCCACTTGAGGTCATCCAACTTCAGCAGTGGATGGAGCGCAACAAGAATTTGAAAGACAAAGCGCTCGCCGACGCAGTGTCGAAACAGCCTTGGGATCCGAGCGTGCAGTCGTTGGCAGGTTATCCGGAGGTGGTTCAGCGCATGGCAGGCAATGTCCAATGGACAACGGATCTTGGGAACGCTTTCCTCGCGCAAGAATCTGACGTGATGAACGCTGTACAGCGCATGCGTGGAAAAGCTCAGGGCACAGGAAATCTAAAGACAAACACGCAACAAAAAGTGGAGACCCAGGCGGTCGAAGGCGGTAAGCAAGTGATCGTAGTTGAGCAAGCTAGCCCCGACGTCGTTTACGTCCCTTCGTATGATCCAGTTGTAGTGTACGGAGCTGCTCCTCCCGCGTATCCTTATTATCCCTATACCTACCCGGGCTACGTGCCGGGGATGGCTTTGGCATGGGGCACGGGACTTGCCTTGGGAGCGGCGTGGAGCGGGGCGTGGGGGCACTGGGGCAATTGCAACTGGGGCAGCGGCGATATCAACATTAACAACAAGAATAACTTTAACCGTAATACTAACATCAACCGCGGCCAGGCAGGCGGCGGTAGGTGGCAGCATAATCCGCAACACCGCGGCAATGCTCCCTATGGCGACCGAGGAACCGCGAATCGATTCGGTGGGCGCGGCCCCGGTGGTGCGGGTGGCGTTGGCGGTGTCGGAAGACCCGGTGGTATCGGCGGTGCGGGTGGCGTTGGTGGTGTGGGAAAGCCCGGCGGTGCCGGTGGCGCAGGTGGCGTTGGTGGTGTCGGAAGACCTGGTGGCGCCGGCGGTGCAGGTGGCGTTGGTGGTGTCGGAAGACCCGGTGGCGCCGGCGGTGCAGGCGGCGTTGGTGGTGTCGGAAGACCCGGTGGTGCCGGTGGTGCGGGCGGCGTTGGTGGTGTGGGAAAGCCCGGCGGTGCCGGTGGCGCTGGAGCGGGAGCTCGTCCAGGTGGAGGCGGTGCCGCAGCTAGGCCATCCACGCGCCCAGCTGGCGGTAGTAGCGCTAAGAACCAAATCGGTAACCGCAGCGCATCATCCCGACCTAGTTCCGCTTCTCGCGGGGGAGGATTTGGCGGCGGCGGCAGCGGAAATTACGCGCGAGCAAGCAGCAGCAGAGGCGGCCACAGCATGGGCGGAGGCGGGTTTAGTCGCGGTGGAGGAGGTGGTGGCGGTCGCGGTGGTGGTGGCGGTCGTGGTGGTGGTGGAGGACGGAGATAGACACTCGATGAGGAAAAACAAATGAAATCGAAAGCAAATATTATGAGTTCGTCGAAATTCTTCGTGATTGCTTGCGCGATCGTTAATTGCTTCTTGCTCGTTCTGGCCACGCAAGCGGCGCCGGAGCCAAAACAAGAGTCAACTGCGGCGGCGTCGCAGCCACAACAAAAGCAATTCGATACACCAAAACAGGCTGCCGACGCTCTTATTCAAGTAGCGGCGAATTTCGATGTCGCCGCCGCGAAGGAGATTCTGGGCCCGGACGGCGAGGATATTATCGCTTCCGAAGACCCGGTGCAGGACAAGAATCGGGCGGCGCAATTCGCAGCCAAGGCAAAGGAAAAGTCCTCGATTGAAGTAGATAAGAAGGCTCCAAATCGCGCCATTCTTTTGGTGGGCAACGATGATTTTCCGCTTCCGATTCCGATCGTGAAGCGCAAAGGCAAGTGGTCGTTTGATACGAAAGTAGGCCGTGAGGAAATATTAAATCGGCGTATCGGTGCCAACGAACTGAACACCATTGAGATTTGTCGTGGTTTCGTGGAAGCACAACACGAGTATGCCCAGGAAAAGCACGATGATTCGAAGGTCAACCAATACGCACAGCATATACTCAGCACGCTCGGGAAACACGATGGTCTGGCGTGGCAGAATCCGGATGGAACGTGGGGAGGCCCAGTCGGAGAGGAAGTCGCCAGGGCGCTGGAACAAGGCTACACGGCGCAGCGAGGTCAACCTTATCACGGTTACTACTTCAAGGTGCTGAAGGGGCAAGGACCTGCGGCGCCCATGGGAGAGATGGACTTCGTGGTTGGCGGGGCCATGATCGGCGGATTCGCCCTCGCCGCTGCGCCCGCTGAGTATCGAGTGACCGGAGTGGAGACGTTCATCGTTGGCCCCGACGGAGTCGTTTACGAGAAGAATCTCGGGCCAGATACGCTGAAGATCTTTCAGAACATGGATCGGTACAACCCCGACAAAACTTGGAAGGTAACTGAGGATGATGTGGAGGACGACTCACAAGATTAGGGACCCGAACCCTAGCAACAAGCGCAGCCGAACAATTGACCAGTAAACTTAGCCCGGCTGCAACGAGTTTCTCTTTTTGCAATTGATGTTGGTTCCCAACTATCGTCCGAGTTTCGGTTAATCGCGGTGCCCGGTTGCGTCCTTTCTGGACGGCGTATCTCATCGTCAAGCGGCTCGATCATCATGACGCAGGTGCGTTGGCTTCGCCTTCACCGAGATTCATAAAGCTGCTCAACGACTCAAGTGGCCCCGCACGTCTCTGAAATGCTTAGGCGACGGTTTGCCGATCTCCTCCTTTTCTGCGTCACCTCAACAGAATTGGTAATCCTCTTTCTACTCACACCCACCTTCACGATCACAGACTGGATCTACGTCCTGCAACATTTGATCGTTCTTGGGATTGCGCTCACTCGGCATCACCCCAAGGTGCGGGATTACTCGATAGCTTCCAGCGTCGCGGTCGGGACCGCTTACATTTATCCTTATGCCCAAGTCATGTATCTACGCTGGTCGCCCGGGCATGTGGCGTGGCCCGCAGCCGGCTTGGCCCTGGTGACGCTCGCAGCCGGTCTCAGTCTTGTTAGCCTTCTCACTATGGGGAGACTCTTCGGGATACGGCCGGCTTTGAGAGGTCTGGTCACGAGTGGGCCCTACAGATTGGTCCGCCACCCGATGTATCTATCATACGTACTTGCAGACATCGGGTACAACCTACAGGAATGGAATTCCGTCACGCTCCTCCTCGTGTTGGTTGGTTGGGCGTCTTTGGTTTACCGCATCCAAGCCGAGGAACGACTACTCTCTCAACATGCAGAATGGCCAGCCTATGTCGTTTTGGTCCCCTACCGCCTTTTCCCAGGTGTTTGGTGAAAGCGCCGCTTGCATGCCTGCTGGTTTCAGAGAATGGACCGGTACAACCCGATAAAACTTGGAAAGTAACTGAGGACGCTGTGGAAGATGACTCTCAACATTAAGGGTCCCAAATCGGACGAACACGAGCAGCCTAACAATTTACAACTGAGCTTAGCCGGCCTTGAGTCGTCGTTCTGCAATTGGTGCTGGCTTCCAGCTGTCGTCCGAGTTTGCGTGAATCGTGCTGGCTGGCTACGCACAGCACGATCGTGGTGCTTGCGGTTTAAGTAATGAAAGGTTGCGATTCATCGCCTGTGCGCTGCCCTGGATGGCCGCTGTTCCTTTGTGCCGCATGGGCATTTGGCGCGCTCTATTTTGATTTTCCCGGGGCGGGCGCATGGCCAGCGATTCTCAGGCAATTTGTCGGCCCAAACGCATTGCGACATTGCTGTCGTGATCCCAGCCGCAAGTTGAGTCCCCGTGAGATACGAACCAGCCAACGCCACACTCGGCCACTGGAGAAAGATCGTGAATAGTCCACGAACGCATCGGCGCTCGGCGTAGACTTTGCGCGAGTCGGTAAAGAAGGAAGGCGACAATGTTTGCAGGCACTCGCCACGAGAATGTTTTGCCGGAACAAAGGTTGACTTGCGTTTGCGTGCCTAATTTTAGTGATTTAACGAACCCGGCGTTTTCTCACACGTTTTCCGGGTGCGGACCGTACATCACAGGCCAACAGAATTTTTCCTGGGCAATTGCGCTAAATATGGCCGGCTTTTTTTGGCACACCCATGTAAGCCAGTTCGTTGCAAGCGCGGTGGTACTGTAAAGCTCGCCGCCGCGCCTTGGTCGCCTTTAGCGCTGAGCCATGCGAGGGCACAAATTTTATCCTTCGCGGACTGAGAGGATTTTTTGGACTTTAGCGTTGTTGTTCATGCCGCGCCTTCCTTTAACATCACGACGTTCGCCGGCTCCTGGTCAGTCATCAGTTGTGCCATTCGCTGAGAATGTGTGCAGTTCGCTAATTAACAAAAAGCGTCACAGAGTCTGGCCGCTCGCGCAGAAAAAGTCTCCCCGTAATCCATGCATTTGATTACGAGGCAAAGACGCGCCGACAAGCCCGCATTAATGGGCCTGAAAAGACTCGCTCCCGCACTTCGGGCAGGGCGGCGTGACTTCGGCCGAAACGGGTCGTGTGAAATGTTTAACGTGGCCGCATCCCTTGCATTTCCATGCAAGTGATCGCGGCTCCTCCGGTTCGCCGAGAACGCTCAGGGCTTGCTGCGCGTCGTCTCGGATTCTTTCGAGAATACGCCTAAGAGTTTTCGTTTCGGCCATAGATTGAGTTCAAGTTGTCGCGGACGGGGACGCCGGATGCGCCTGCGGAGAAACATTCGAAAGCGCGTCTTCATGTTCCTATGAACATATATGCCCATTAGCCCTGTCCACCAAAAAAATCGGACGCAACCCCGGCCTCTCACAATTCTGCTCCAACGCAATGGAGACACATTTTCCAGCCGCCCCGTTCTAATTGACGGCATATCAGTTAGCTGGCTGGGGTTCGGACACTGGGCGGCTGGGAGGCTCGGCAACTTGAAGCGTTGCTCAAAAGGCAAAAAGGAGGCGTCGGTTTTTATCGGATGACCGGTTTGCGACGGGCAGGCTCATAATCCGGCAGCCGCCGGATCGCGGGTTCAAATCCCGCCCCCGCAACCAAATCAACTTGCCGCGCCGGACGCATTGCGCAAAGTTCACGCCGCTCATTCGAAGGGTCTTTCACGATTCCAGCGTAGCTCAGTGGTAGAGCGGTCGGCTGTTAACCGATTGGTCGTAGGTTCGAATCCTACCGCTGGAGCCATGCTTCTCCGCGATTAGGTGACAGCGGAAGCGGCGAAGTAGAAGAAACGCCTCGTGGTGAGGGCCGTAACGAACCGTCGGCGAGCTGGTCGCCTGTCCATTTTGCGGTCGCGCGGGGATTGGCGCGATCTTTCAGCCTCTTGTTAGGCAGTCGTGGCCGCTGCGAATCGCACCGGACTTACGGTACCACCTGATCGGTAAAAAGTGATTCCGGTCTCATCGCCGGTATTGCCCAAACTGCCACGCCCGATCCGTTAGGCGAAGCCTGGAGCAGCGCTGCCTTCTATACTGGCCCCAACGCTGCCGGCTTTATCAACCTTGGATTTATTTGGGAGAACGGCAAGATGCGAGGCCTTCCCACATTGGGCGGAAACAATGGATTCGCCACCGGGGCGAACAGTCGCGGTCAGGTTGTCGGCTGGGCTGAGAACACCTATCACGATCCCACCTGCGTTCCGCCACAAGTTCTCCAGTTTCGCCCAGTTGTCTACGTGCCCGGACAAAGTCAGACCCACGAACTCCCTCTGATCCAAGGCGACACCTCCGGCGCCGCAACAGCAATCAACGAGCAGGATCAAGTCGTCGGCATTTTCGCAATCTGCGATCAAGCCGTCGGGCGACACACGGCCAAGCACGCCGTTCTTTGGACCAACGGCAAAATAACTGACCTCGGCAACCTCGGCGCGCCGTGGTGGAACACACCCACAAATATTAATCAACGCGGCGATGTGGTCGGCTTTGCGGGTGCGCTTAATGACCCCGACGGCAACTTCCTGCAGGCGTTCATCTGGACGGCCAAAGATGGAATTCAACCCCTCGGCTTTTTACCCGGCGATGTCCACAGCGAAGCCTATGGAATCAACGAGAAGCGCCAGGTGGTGGGGCTTTCCTGTGACGGGGATGGAAATTGCCGCGCTTTCATCTGGGAAAGTGGAGTTATGCGAGATCTCAACGACTTCAAACAGGCTGGCTACAGCGCGCGGCTCGAACAAGCCAGAGACATCAACGAAGCTGGCGAGATCGCCGGCCGATCGATTGATGCGGCAGGGGTGAGAAGAGCGTTTCTGGCTGTCCCCGCTCACTGATAGAACGCACAGGATTGAATCGTCAAAGGACTTGCCAGAAACAGCAAAAGCCGGACGGCGATTTTACCAATCGACGTCCGACGCTTTTCCTATTTTGTGGAGGGATGCACTTCGTCGCGTCCGAGATTATTTTGCAGGCGAATTTGTTAGCGTCCCTGGGGAGGCAACGCCTTCCCTACAGGCACCCATTATTTCGGACATTTGTCACATTTACATCGCCATGCAAGCGTTGCGCATGATCATCGAAATGCGCACCTACAAGATCCAACCCGGCCGGCGCGTGGAATTCCTCGAGACGTTTGAGGCCAAGGTCCGACCGGAGCACCAGAAACTCGGGATGAAGATCCTCGGGCCGTTTCTCTCGATTGAAGATGAGGACACGTTTTTTTGGATGCGGGCTTTTCCCGATCTCAAAAGCCGGGAAAAATTGCGAGATGAATTCTATGAAGGAAAACTTTGGAAGGAGGAACTCGAACAGAAGCTAATGCCGATCCTAGAGAAGTACGATGTGATCGTAGTGGAAGCTAAAGAAGGCCTCGGCGATTGGCGCTAGGCCGGAACCGAAATTAACCACAAGAAAACGGTCGTGGCGTTCTCCCTTCTTCAACGTCATGGAGGTCCACCCAGGTCTGGATGTCGTCGCGATCTTCCAATCCTTCCCGTTTTTTCGCCGGCTTCAAGTCAGCGCTTCCTTCATCGCGCCAACCGCGTTTTAGCAGAAACGCGTTCCAAATCTTAATTTCCTCCTCACTCGGTTTTCGCCCGCGCTCAAAACACCATTCCAGGATCTCTTCGTCCGATCCGCCTTTCAACGTTCGATCGACAAGTTTGTTGTAATCGATTCCGAGAAATCTCGTGCAACGCGCGTCGAACATCGTTGGGTCGTCGTCCACGCCGACAAAATAATCCGGTGGCAATTCGCCTCGCGCTTTTAATCTCATCTTGTCCAGCATCCGAGCAAAATAGACCAGGCCTCTCGTCTCGACGCGATCGCTAACCGGCGTTTGCATTTTCATACGAATTTCTGGCCGTATTATAAAGTGTCAACAGTCCACTCAGATCGAAATGGCCATGCCACTTCGACCTAGGCTTGCGGTCACGGGCAGTTGGCTTATTGAGCACAATTCGAAACGTGAAAAGAGTTTCAGCTAAAAAGCTCGGTAAGAAGCAGCGGCGGCGCCATTCGATCATGGCTTTTGATATGATTCGGCTCGATCGCGCTGCGGATGAACCGCTTCATGAACAGCTTTACCGCCAAATTCGCGATGAATTGGTTTCGGCAACTTTCAACAATAACTCTTCCCGACTCCCTTCCTCTCGCGAGCTAGCCGCCGACTTGGGAATATCGCGGTTCACGGTCAACGTCGCTTTCTCGAGGCTTCATTCGGAGGGTTATCTTCATTCGAGAATCGGATCGGGCACGTTCGTCGCCCAGCCGTTGCCGGAAACTTTTCTCAGTGCGCGCAAAGAAAGAGTAGATCGACCTGCAGAACGTCCCCCACGCCTGTCGAATCGCGTGAAAGAAATTCCCGACAAACGCACGGGAAAACAATTCGATTTCGGAATCGCCGGGCCGCCCGGTGTCTCCTTTGTTCCCGCCAACGCGGCGCTTGACGAATTTCCGATCGAAATTTGGGAACGACTCAGAGCGGAAGTTCTCGCAAAGAAGGGAGCGCATCTGCTGCAGTACGCATCAAGCCGTGGCGACCCCGACCTGCGCAAGGCACTCGCAACTTATTTATGTGATTACAGAGGCGCACGTTGTCATCCAGAGCAGATCATCATCACGGCTGGGACGCAGCAGGCAATGATGATCAGCGCGATGGCCCTGGTAAATCGGGGTGAGGTTGCATGGATCGAAGATCCGGGATTTTACCAGGCTCGCCGCGTGTTTGGGTTCGCCGGGGCGACCGTCGTTCCAAGGCCTGTTGACCGGGAAGGAATCACGATCGGGCGCCCGTCGAAACAGCGCTCGCCAAAAATCATCTACGTGACTCCTTCCCATCAATTCCCGCTCGGGATGACGATGAGTCTCGCGCGAAGGACGGCTCTGATCGAGTTTGCACGCGCCTGTGACGCTTACATTTTCGAGGATGATCACAACTCGGAATTTCGTTATACCGGTCCCCCACTCCCGTGTTTGCAGGGGCTCGATAACGCCGGGCGTGTTATCTACGCCGGCACAATGAGCAAGATCCTGTATCCGTCCTCGCGGCTGGGTTATATCCTGGCGCCCGAGCAATTGGTCGAACCGATGATTAAAATTCGTGCGGTCATGGACCAACATTCACCCGCGATCGATCAAGCGACTCTGGCTCGATTCCTGACAGAGGGATTTTTCCTGAGCCACATAAAGCGGATGCGGAAATTATACTCTGACCGAAGGGAATTCTTTATCGAACAATTCAACAATTTGTTGAGTAAGTACTTTATCCTGGAAATTCCGGAAGCCGGCTTGCATTTCGTCGCCTGGCTGCGGCGAGAAGAGGATTTACCGATCATCACGCGCGTCTGCGCGGAGATCGGTATCAGGCCATCGCCGTTATCGTCTTGCTATATGAAAGCGACACTGAATCACGCACTTACATTTGGATTCGCGGCCTGGTCGCGCGCGCAAATTCGGGAAGGCCTAACGAAGTTCGCATCGGCGCTGGATGCGAAATTGAAGTGACGAGAGAACCGCGGATTACGCGGATAAAACGAATTACTCTCAACTAAAGGCTCCTCTGCGAGCCGTTCCATTAACTATCAACCATTCCAAAGTGGTCTGGGGCGAACAGACCAAGTGGCTATTTTCGCGGGCCACGTTCGTTCGCAGAATTGTTTTCATGAAAACAATTCAACACCATTCAATTCAATTGCGACATCTGCGGATTCCATTGTCGATCTTATTGATCGCTATGGGCTGCGGATTGTTTGCAGCGTCACAATCGCAGTACACCATTACCGATCTGCCCTCGTTAGGCGGCACCAACAGTCGCGCGAACAGCATAAATAATCGCCATTGGCTCGCCGGTTATTCGAATCTCCCCGGCAATCAAAGCCGCCACGGCGCGCTTTGGCGAGACGGAGCGTTGACTGATCTCGGCACGCTTGGCGGACCGAACAGCGCGGTCACGTTTTCGGTAAAAGCGAACTCCGGAATCGTTGCCGGCATTTCGCAAACATCCACGCCCGATCCGTTAGGCGAAGCGTGGAGCAGCGCCGCCTTTTATCCCGGCGCGACTGGCACCGGCTTCATCAATCTCGGATTCGTTTGGGACAACGGAGCCATGCGTGCGTTGCCGACGCTCGGCGGAAACAACGGATTCGCCACCGGCGCAAACAGTCACGGTCAAATCGTCGGTTGGGCGGAAAATTCAGTTCATGATTCGACGTGTGTTCCGCCACAACAACTCCAGTTCCGCCCTGTCGTTTACGGACCAAAGGCGAATCAAATTAGCCAGCTGCCGTTGCCCGCCGGCGACACTTCAGGCGCAGCGACAGGGATAAACGAGCAAGGCCAGGCTGTCGGCATTTCCGGAATTTGCGATCAAGCTGTCGGACGTTTCACGGCGAAGCATGCGCTGCTTTGGGACAAGAACGGCAAAATTATCGATCTTGGGAATCTTGGTGCGCCATTCTGGAACACGCCGACGAACATTAGTCAACGCGGCGATGTGGTCGGCTTCGCCGGTGCGCCTAACGACCCGGATGGCAACTTCCTCCAGGCATTCATCTGGACGGCCGAAGGTGGAATACAGCCTCTCGGTTTCCTTCCCGGCGATGTCCACAGCGAAGCCTATGGAATCAACGAGCGGCGCCAAGTTGTGGGGCTTTCCTGTGACGCGGACGGAAATTGCCGCGCTTTTATTTGGGAAAACGGCGTTATGCGAGATCTCAACGACTTCAAACAACCCGGCTACACTGCACGACTCGAACAAGCTAGAGACATCAATGACGCTGGCGACATCTCCGGACGCTCACTTGATTCCGCAGGCGTGAGACGAGCATTTCTCGCGACACCTCACTGATCTTTCCTCTCTGGAAAGACGCACGAAGTGTCGGTTGGCGATCGAAAGATCGACATCCGGCACTTCTTTCCGGCAAGGCGCGGCCGCAGAACGCCAGCCGGCTCACCGCCGCACGCTTGCACTTGGAACCTGCCAATGGACGGCGCGCGGAATTTCTCGACATCTTCGAGTCCAGGAGCGTGCCCGAGCACCAGAAAATCGGAATCAAAATCCTCGGGCCGTTTCTTTCGGTCGAAGACGACGACACGTTTTTCTTCATGCGTGCTTTTCCGGATGGGAAGAGCCGCGAACCGATGAAAGATCAATTTTACGAAGGCAAACTTTGGAAGCAGGAACTCGAACAAATACTTATGCCGATGATCGAGAAATACGACGTCGTTGTGGTTGAAGCCAAAGATGGTCTCGGCTCCTGGCGATGAACCTGCCCTCGATTCTGGTGGGCCTGACTGGGCTCGAACCAGTGACCCTGCGCTTATCAAGCGCATGCTCTAACCAACTGAGCTACAGGCCCGCTTCGCGGAAGTGAAAAGTGATCGGTGATTAGCGAATGGTCAAGGGCCCCACGCGCAAATCGGAACCGCTATTCACGTAGAAGATCGCTGCCATGACTTTGGCTTGCCGGGCCGTAGCTTGCCGCGTTGACGTCGCAAGGTAAAACGTGTCCGCCTTCGCCAAGGCTACGGCGCGGCAGTCTGCGCTCTCTCCTTACGTCGCGAGCGAAGACTGCAGGCAAGGCGATTACGCTCCCGCTAGTGCATCCAATAATGCGCCCCCGCTTGTTAGAGTTTGCCTCCGCGCCTTGCAGGCTTTGGAGGCAAGGGGATTCGAACCCCTGACTTCCAGCTTGCAAAGCTGGCGCTCTACCAACTGAGCTATGCCCCCGCCAAAATTTGGACTGCCGATCTTCGCGTTATTTGACGACTGAGGCAAATGCTTGCGGTGACTTTCCTCGCGCAAACATCCAGCAAATGAAAAGGCCAACCAGCGCCCCGGCAATGTCGATCATGATATCGACGGGCGATGCCGTGCGTGACGGCACAAATGATTGATGAAGTTCGTCGCTCGCGGCAAAAACAGCGCAGGCGAGCCAGGTCACAACAAATAAGCTCGACATCCTCGCTCGCCAGCCCATTCCGCCGCGAAACGCGCGCCAAAGCAACGCCGCCAGGATCGCGTATTCGACCAGATGCCCGAGCTTTCGGATTCCTAACTGAATCGCATTGAGCGCCGCGAGCGAAATTTGCTGATCTATCCAGCGCAGAAATGGCACCAGAAAACGCGCGGTGTGCTCAGCAGAGAGCACATCCGTCGACCCGAGGAAGATTACCGCCATCCAGACAATCGCTGGCATCCAATATCTGACGAATCGAGCACTCGCATGTTCGAATAAATAGCTCACCCTGTTTTGCATTAGCCAATGTGCAATCTACAATCTCGCATCGTTCTGATATCTGATCTCTGACCTGTGCTCTCTGTTACATCTCCCCTCACCTTCCAACCGGTCTTCCGAGAAAGAATGTGGGGCGGGCGCAAACTTGCTGAGCTGTTCGGGAAGAAGCTACTGCCCAATGTTCGCATTGGCGAATCCTGGGAAATTGTCGATCGACCCAACGTGGAGAGCATGGTCACGAACGGCCCGGTCAAAGGCAAAACCCTTCACGACCTTTGGACCCAGCATCATCGAGATGTCTTTGGCAATCTGGCGGAAGCGCCTCGCTTCCCATTGCTCATCAAACTGCTCGACGCGCAGGAAAAACTTTCGCTGCAAGTTCATCCACCGAATAAGATCGCCGCTAAATTCGGTGGCGAACCGAAAACGGAATGTTGGTACGTAGCCGCGGCTCAACCAGGAGCAGAACTTTTTCTTGGATTCATGAAGCCTCTGACACGCGACAAATTCAAAGAAGCATTGCGCAATGGGACAGCCGCTGACTACGTTCACAAAATTCGCGTCAATGCCGGCGACTCGATGTTTCTCCCGGCTGGCCGGCTACATGCGGTGGGCGCGGGTAATTTGCTCGTGGAGATCCAGCAAAATAGCGACACCACTTATCGTGTGTTTGACTGGAATCGGGTCGACGCGAGCGGTGAGCCGCGGCAGTTGCATGTCGATGAAGCTCTCGAATGCATCGATTTCACTGATGTCGCGCCAAAGTTGGTCGAGCCGAAAGGCGAGCTGCTCGTTAGGCAGGAGCTATTCGAAATTCAAAAATGGAATCTCGACGGCGTGCGCGACGTTGCGCCGCGTGGCCAATTTGCCATCGTTTGCTGCCTCAGCGGGAAGCTCAGTTGTGCAGGTGTCGAGCTTGCACCAGGCGAATTCTTTCTCGTGCCGGCTTCGTTGCAAGATCGACAACTGAAACCGGTCAGTGAGGAGGCAACTTTGCTACGAGTCACAATTCCGGTGTAGGGGCGGCCGTGTCGGCCCGAATTAACCAAAATGCCGTCTCGCAGAGAGGCCTACAATTGTGCTTCGTTAAATTGAAATTGATAAGACCAATCGTCGGCATTCACGACGAGCCCGGCACGAACTGGATTTTGACGAAGATACTCCCATTTTTCAGACAGCGATTCGTCGGATCTAAGCAAATGGTCGAAACAACCCTCTTGCCAAAACCAAGACATTCGAGCGCCGTCTGACACAGATAGCCTGTCATTCGAGGCAAGAAATTTCTCATTGAACTAACGTTTAAACCATTTCGAAAAATCGCTGACAGACGCATCTCGATTGTCGGGTGCTGCGAGAACGTGTAGGTGGTCAGGCATGGCAATGGCAGAGAGAACTCTCCATTGATTGAGCCTCTCAAATACCGCCCGACAGATCTTCCACGCACGATCGTTGGCAAGAACCGGCTTTCGCTTTCTAACGCAAAAAGTGATGAAATAAATCGTGCTCTTCTCCCATGGCAGCCAATTCGGAATACGCGGAGGTCGGCTCACAGCCTGCAATTGTAGGGCGTCTGTGTCAGACGCCGAACTAATTTAAATGCCGTCTCGCAGAGACGGCCTACAATTCAAGCTCGCACGCCTCTTAATAGATGCGAGCGTGGCATGAACCACATCCGCTGCACGTTCACAATTTTCCAGGAACCGCCCCCCCGTAGCAGTTTGTAGAGAAACGGCTGCACGCGTCCGTCCGTTCCAACGAACACAACCTGTACCAGCGCGGCCCCCTGCTCCATTCGCATCGAACCGAATTCCATTCGGCCCCGGTGCGATTTTGCAACTGGATCGCCCCGAATAATCGCCTCCAGCTGCTGAAATGTGAATTTCGGTCGGCCGCTGGCGGCATATTGATAGGCGTCAATCACACCAATCGAGTCGACCGATTCGTAACCGATGTTCCGTCGCGAATTTCTGTCGGGCAATGAACTCGCAATGAACACGCCGCTCGCGCAAAGGAACAGGCTCGTGCCGACAACCGCGAATCGGGTAGCGCGTTTCATTTCGAGGTCACGGATTGCGACAGGCGTCGCAGATACTGAAAGCTGTAGATGCCGGTGCTGTGCCCGTCGCGCCAACGTGGCTGCAGTGCATAGCCGCCGACGAGATCGAAACCGGCGAGTTCAAAACTGTTTTCGGAATAACTCACATTTGGCCGCATTATATTTCCGAGAACGTCCGGTTCGCCGCCGCAGGCCGCGCAGGGACAAGCGCGACGCAGCAATTGCAAATCGAGATACGATTCCGTCCCGTCATTCCACTGGATCGCCAGTTCACTGCCGATTTGCTGAAGGTTGGTTGGCTCCAGGCGCATGCGTTATTCATTTTACCACGATGTCGATTCTAAGAGCAATCTTTCGGCCACAGATTCACACACATGAATGGAGCAAATGGAATGAACGACATAGAAGGCAAAGCCGCGGGTAAGCGGAGAGGGGCCCGGGAGCGGACCGAATTTCAAACACAGATGAAAAGAAGAAAGCTTCCGGGTTCAGCATTCAGAAGTCTGTGAATGGAGCGAGCTGGAATCCGCAACATGGACTGCATTGGCCGCATGTGATGCGGCCGAGAGCGGGAGTGAACGAGTCAAAATCAGTGTTCATCTGTGGCTAATCCTTCTTGAGTTTGGATCGCTCGCCGAAAATGGCCGTGCCGACACGCACGAGCGTCGCGCCTTCTTCGACTGCGACCGCGTAATCCTGCGTCATGCCCATCGAAAGCTGCGCAAGATCGACATGAAACTCGCTTTGGAGTCGATCGCGCACCTCGCGCAGCTCCACAAAATATTTTCGGGAGGCTTCGGCTTCTTCGGCGATTGGCGGGATCGTCATCAATCCCAAGATCGACAATCGAGGCAGCGCGAGCAGTGATTCCATTTCCACGCGCAACTTTTCAGGCTTGAATCCGAACTTGCTCCCCTCGCCCGCCACATTCACCTCAAGTAAGACGCGCGGGTGCAATCCGTCTTCTTCCGCGATTCGATTGATGTCTTCCGCGAGCGCGAGTGAATCGACGCTGTGAATCATTTCGAACAGCGGCAGCGCGTGACGAATTTTATTTTTCTGGAGATGCCCAACGAAATGCCATCGCAGGTTTGATGGCAGCTCGGGAATTTTTACGCGCGCTTCCTGGACCCGACTTTCGCCGAACAACGTTTGTCCAGCCTCGTACGCTTCGCGCACCTTCGGGGCCGGATGAGTTTTCGTAATCGCAACCAGCTCGATCTCGTTAACCGAACAGCCGATCTTTGTTGCCGCATGGGCGATCTGCTCGCGAACCCGCGCAAGGTTTTCGGCAACTGAATTCATTCGGTTGTAGAGGCGCTTGTGCCAAGCGTCTATTTACAAATTCCGGTGCTTGATACAAGCACCGCTGCGATGGTCCGGGGCGGACTGGCATCTATCTCTGCGCGTGAGGACACGCGCCTCTACACCATTAGCGATGGATGGAACCATTGGCTTCGGCGGCGCAGTTCCCAGTCTCGCGACAGGTCTCGCGCCATTCTTGGCGACGAAAGTCTCACCGCGCAAACCCCAATCGCACAGCGCGCGCGGCAATAGCTGCAACGTCCGCTCGTATTTGGCGAGTGAATACTCCACGCCCGGCGGCATCTCGTTGAAATTTTGCGTGCGCCGACGCCGTCGCGCTCCAGTTCACGCAGATGCTGCGTTAACATTTTGCGCGTGATGCCGAGAATCAGTCGTTACGTCAAGCCGGTGAAGCAAACTTGCGCGGCAAAATTGTGATCGACCTTTCGAATCCGCTGGTGAATCCTTCGGTCGTTCCCGGCGACCACAACTTATTCGTTTGCGGCAATGATGTCGCGGCCAAAGCAAAAGCCGCCCAATTGATCGCGGAAAATTTTGGCTGGAAGCGCGACAACATTGTCGATCTTGGCGACATCTCCAACTCGCGCAGAACTGAAATGTATCTTGCGCTTTGGATTGGACTCTGGGCAAACTCGGCACACCGCACTTCAACATCCACATCGTTCGCGCCTAACGAGAACGTGCTCGGTCGTTCAGTCTGCCGTTGCTGTGGTTTGGCATCCGGACTTAAAGTCGCCATTGAATTATGAGCGCGATGCGCGATGCATCTAAATCTCTCTTTATGAGCGGCTTCTTTGAGGAGTTGCAGCGCCGAAAAGTCTATCGCGTCGCCGCCGCCTACATCATTGCGGCCGGATTCATCATTCAGATCGGTTCGGCGGTTTTTCCGGCGTGGGAATTGCCGAACTGGACGCTACGTCTTGTCGTCGTGCTCTTACTGGTCGGATTTCCGATCGCACTGATTCTCGCCTGGGCCTACGACGTCACGCCCCAAGGGATTCGCGTAACTCCAACAACAGCGGCTCCCGGAACACATCGTCGCCGTAATTTAATCATGCTGATTGCGACTGGCGTAGTTGTTTCGGCGGCGGTAGGTTTCTTCCTTTTGCCGCGCGCTTCTGCACACAAGATCGACAAATCGATCGCGGTTCTGCCTTTCGAAAACCTAAGCGACGAAAAGGAGAACGCCTATTTCGCCGATGGGATGCAGGACGATATCCTCACGAATCTTTCCAAAATTGGTGACCTGAAGGTTATTTCCCGCACGTCAGTCATGTCCTATCGCGACGGTACGCGTAACGTCCGTGAAATTGGCAAGGCGCTTGGCGTGGCCACGCTCCTGGAGGGCAGCGTCCGCCGAATCGGAAATCGTGTGCGCGTGAACGTGCAGCTGATCAATGCGAACAACGATGAGCACATCTGGGCGGAGGATTATGACCGCGATTTAACCGATGTTTTCGCGATTCAAAGCGATCTCGCGAAAAAAATCAGCGCTACCCTGCAGGCGAAGCTGTCGCCAAACGAAAAAGCACGACTCGATAGTCGGCCGACGGAAAATCCGGATGCCTATTTACTTTTTATTCAGGCAGAACCCTATGCAACTGGGCCGGATATGTTCAGGGATGATTCCCGGAAGGCGGAGCAGCTTTACGAACAAGCAATCAAGCTCGATCCAAACTTTGCCGCTGCCTTCGCCTGCCTCTCCATGGTAGAAAGCTGGGCATATCATACTTTTGATCCAACGTCGGCGCGGCGCGAGAGAGCGCGAGTGACTGCAGATCAGGCTTTGCGGTTGCAGCCCGATCTTCCGGAAGGGCATCTCGCTCTCGGCTTCAGTTACTATTATGGCGATCGAGATTACGAGCGCGCCCTTGCCGAGTTCGAGATTGCAAAGCGCGGGCTGCCCAACGAGGCCCAGGCTAACATGGCGATCGGCGCCATCCAGCGACGGCAGGGCAAGTGGACGGAATCAACCGCGAACTTTGAAAGGGCCACCACACTCGACCCCAAAAACGCAGCCTTCCTCTTTAACCTCGGTTTTAATTACGTGGCGCAGAGAAATTTCGAAACTGCGGACAAAATTTTTGATCGAGCACTCGTGGCGGCGCCGCAAGCTTTTAGCGCGCGCGCACTCAAAGGAGTGGTAGCGATTCTTTGGAAGGGCGACGGCAAAGCAGCCGAAAATCAACTCGCCTCAGCAGCACCCGCAACGGACTCAGGTGGCCTGGTAATATCAACTCAGGTATGGGTGATGACGCTAGAACGAAAATTTCCGGAGGCTCTTCAAGCGGTCCAACAATTTCCCGGAGAAATATTAGATACGCATACCGGGCGGGTGCCCAAAGCTTTCTTCGAAGGTCTCATTTATCATTATCAGGGTGACAAGCTGAAGGCCGCGGCTGCGCTCGAGCACGCCCGCGTTGTTGCTGAGCAGTTGGTGCACGAAAGTCCTGATGACGCTCCTCGCCATGCCCTGCTTGGTGAGATTCTTGCCGCGCTTGGTCAGAAAAACGCGGCCATTTCCGAAGGCAAACGTGCGACGGAATTGCTACCAGAATCTCAAGACGCCTACGATGGTCCGGAAATCACCGCGGCGCTTGCGGCAATCTACGCCTGGGTCGGCGAACACGATGAGGCGCTTGGGCTGCTCGATCATTTACTGCAAACACCCAACGGTATCACTGTTCCCCTTCTCAAACTCGATCCCGTTTGGGATCCAGTGCGGAAAGATCCACGCTTCCAGAGCTTAATCGACAAGTACGAAGCTAAGCCTTAAGGCGAATTTCGAAACTAAGTATGAAAAGCGTGTTCGAACTCATATCCTGCAAACTCTTGAAGAGGCAGCAATTTTTGGACGAGACTCACAGTGCCTGCTAGTTTGCTGCACTTGGCATGGTGACGCAAGCGCGAGCGCTGCGACGCCAACAACACGTGAAGCCTTTTGTTTTTCATTATCAATAATGTAATTTACCTCATCGGTGCGCTCGGGGCGTATTTTGCAAAAGATTGACCGTTTCTTTGTCCGCGAGCGCGTGTTTAAGCAATCGCGACGATCTCCCGGTCAGTACGGAGATTGCGATCTGAACGAACGGCCGCCTAATCGCGCACTGCAACCCCTAATGCCCTGTAACCTTGCAGTCGTGATTCAGTTCCTCCGGGCAACGGGGGTTTCCTGTGCCTCTGCGATCCGACAAAACGATTCCCGGCAACAGGAATTTCCGCGCTTTAGGGGCGCGTTATTTGTCCGCTGATTTCGGCGCTTCCGCGGCGACGAGTTTTTGGAAGCGCGGATCGTTCCGGAGCGGATCGAACATTGGATCAAGCCGGAGCAGCGCGGGAGTGAGCGGCACGCGTGAAGCCAGTGCGCCCTCGGACGGTATCGACAACAGTTTCTGTAACGCGACGATAGCGCGGTCGGGCTCTCCTAGCTGCGCCGCCACCCGGGCGAGAACCTCGATCGGACCGGGACCACCTACCACGTCTTTCTCGATCGGGATCACGGTCATCGCCCGCTCCGACAGAGCCAACGCGGCGGCTTTGTCACCAAGGCCCATATTGGTCAGCGCGAGATCTCCAATGAGGATATAATTTTCCGGCTGTTCTTTGAGGAAAGGTTCCAGTTCGGTACGCGCCTGTCGCCAACTTTCCTGGGCGGCGGCATGGTCGCCGGCGACTTCTTGCGCCCAGCCTAACCAAAAGCGCAGTTCGCCATTAAAGTAACCCAACGCGAGATCAGGCTTGGCCAATATTTCTTTTAACCGAGGGATGACTGGTGCTGGGTGGCGCTCCAGGATCGCTTGGTAAACTTGTGTTCCCAAGGCGGTGGTGTCGTCGGCGTTCGGATGCAGCGGAGCTAGTAGTGCAGCAGCCCGCGGAAGGTCGCCCTCCGCTTGTGCGATAGCCGCCTTTCCCGCAAGGGTATCCACGTCGTCCGGTATAATATCGAGAACCTGATCAAGCTTTCGCAGCGCTTCGGGGAAGCGCCGCAGCACAATGGAGGATGCTGCGTGCGAGGTGAGTAGGTTAACGTTGCGCGGGTCGAGCCGCTCGGCTTCATTGAAGTGCGCCTCGCTCCGGTCCCACTGGCCTCGCCTGCGCGCGACATAGGCCAGCGATTCAGGAATCTGACTGCTATTGGGCAGGAGCGGACGTGCTTGCTCAAAGTAACGCACCGCGGTGTCGTAATCTTTTAGGCAGGCGTAGTGGTAATATCCCGTGGCCACTACGGCCTCGCCGAGATCGGGCTGGAGAGTGAGAGCGGTTTCAGCGGCATGCCGTGCCTCTTCACGGAGGGCGACCGTTGGTTGAAGAGTCAGTGTGAGGTAGCCGAGCGCATCGACGTATGAGAGCAACGCCCAACTAAGGGCGAACTTCGGGTCCAACCGCACCGCTTCTGTGAGATATTTCTGTGCGCCAAGGGAGTTGGCGGGTGAGTTTCCCGTTTTCAGTGTATAAGCCAGACCACGCAGGTAGGCATCGTAAGCCTCAGGATTGTCTGTCGGTCTGGCGGCGATGACTTGCTCTTCCCGACCGCTGAGGTGCGCCCGCAACTGATCGGCGATGGCTTTAGCCACCTCACTCTCGACGGAAAAGATGTCGGTCAGTTTGCGATCAAAGGTCTCTGCCCACAGATGTGAATCATTCGCGGCTCTGATCAACTGCACATTGACGCGCACCTGATCATTTGTTTTCTGGACGCTACCTTCCAGGAGATTGGCGACGCCGAGTTGGTTCGCAATCTCAGAAAGTTTTTGAGATGTCCCCTTATAACGCTGCGTTGACGTGCGCGAGATCACTTTGAGATCCGCGATCTTTGAGAGCCGGGTCAGAATTTCGTCCTGGATCCCATCCGCGAAGTAGGCGTTGGATTTTTCCTCACTCAGGTTTTCAAACGGCAGAACGGCGATGGATTTTTCATTTGGCAATGGTGCCCGGGCGACAAAGAAAAAAGAGTAGGCAACCACCGCGGCGGCCAGGATCGCCGCCGCCAGAGTGAGTAAGACGCCGCGCTTGTGACCTTTGATTTTGCTGACGATAGATTCGGCACGCGCTTTGGTCTGCGGCAAAGAGCTTTCCGCTGCCAGTTCCCCCTTGAGATTCCGGAGGTCGGCGAGCATCTCCTTGATCGTCTGGTAACGCTCATCACTGTTTTTGCGCAAAGCCTTTTGCAGAATGGATTCGAGTTTGAGCGGAACATCCGACAACACGCCGGATAAAGGTGGTGGCTCCGTCTTCAGGACGGAGGCGATGCAGTCGCTCGGCGTCTCGCCCCGGAACGGCGGGATCCCTCCAACCATCTCGTAGAGCACCACGCCCAGGCTCCAAATATCCGAGCGCGCGTCCACCTTCTGGCCGCGCGTCTGTTCCGGAGACATGTAGTGCCCCGTGCCTAACACTAACCCCGGTCGCGTTTGCAGCACCGCCGTTGTTCCGACCTCATAATGGTCCGATGCCGGCCTTTGCTCGGTCAGTTTGGCAATCCCGAAGTCGAGCACCTTCACGTATCCGTCCGGTCGCAGCATGATGTTCTCCGGTTTGATGTCGCGGTGCACGACGCCGGTCTCGTGCGCGGCAGCCAGCGCGGAGGCCACTTGCACGACAATTTCCAGCGCGGCGTGCAGATTCATCCTCCCGCACGCGAGCGACGCGCGCAGCGTCATACCTTCGATGAACTCCGTCGCGATGAATTGCCGGTTTCCCTCCGCACCGATCTCGTAAACCGTCAGAATGTTCGGATGATTTAAGGCCGAAGCACTCCGGGCCTCGGTTTTGAACCGGCTCAGCTGCGTCTCGTCGGCCGTCAAGCGTTTTGGGAGAAGCTTGAGCGCGACTTTGCGCCCAAGTCGCTCGTCCCGCGCAAGATAAACCTCGCCCATTCCGCCGACGCCGATGAGCGACTCGATCCGGTAATGACCAATCAATTCTCCAACCAATGCGCCCGCCCTGTCGTTAGTCAGAAGCTCGGGAGCGACTTCGTAGGCCGGTGATTCGATAAAATTTTCCGCCTGCGCGTGAGAGGCGAGCAGAGACTCCACCTCGCGGCACAAGCCTTCGTCGCCCTGGCAAGCCTCATCAAGAAATGCGGCCCGCTCCTCGGGCGCACGCTCGGCGGCTGACTGGAAGAGATCGTTGACCTGTTGCCAGCGCTCAGCTTTCATCAGGTTTCTTCCCCGCTCAGCGCCCGGTAGAGCCAGGCTTTGGCCACATTCCATTCGCGCTCCAACGTCCGCTGAGAGAGCTTGAGGAATTGAGCCGTCTCTTTGACCGTCAAGCCGCCGAAGTAGCGAAGTTCAACAATCTGACTTTTGCGCGGGTCCTGCACGGCCAACCTTTCCAATGCTTCATCGAGGGCGAGCAATTCCTCCGACCGCTTTTCCGTCACTAACGCAGCTTCATCCAAGGTTACTTTCAGCGCGCCGCCGCCCCGCTTGAGCGAGTGACGTTCACGGGCATGGTCAACCATGATGCGCCGCATCAACTGCGCGGCCGCCGCGACAAAGTGGGAACGGTTCTGCCAGAGCGGCTTCGTATTATCGACCATCCGCAGGTAGGCTTCGTTGAGGACCGCGGTGGTTTGCAGGGTGTGGCCGGCGCGCTCCCGGCTCATGTAATGGTGGGCCAGCCGGTGCAATTCGGGTTGCACCAGCGGGATTAACTTCTCCAGCGCTCCCTCGTCTCCGCCGCTCCAGTCGCCGAGCAGTTGGGTGACCTCTTGTTGCGCGGGTGAGGGCGTCGTCATATAGGCTGCTCGACGCTACAAATTCTAACACGATCGAGGGTTTTTTACAGCACGGCGGGAAGCGAGATTAAAAAAACTGCGCAGTCGTGGCGGGTTCCAGGCGGGATTTCCGCTTTAGGAGATAGAAGCACATTTATACCGGCACGAAAAAAACAGACGTGCCGGACAGATGCCACAACCTGAAAAGGAAAATTATGAAAACAACTGATTTGATCAAAGACTCCCTTAACCACTGTCTTGGCGACGCGGTTTTCTTCAAAATACTTCCGAGACGGAAGATTTTGAATCGGACCCTAAGACTGTGAAGATCGTCGTAGTCAAGAAGCGCGAAGAAAGCCACCCTGAAAAAGAGGACTTAATCTCTTTTGAAGCAATGATGCTGCCTCATCTTGATGCGGCGCACAATTTAGCAAAATGGCTGCTTCGCAACGAACAGGATGCGCAGGATGTGGTCCAAGAGGCGTTTCTGCGTGCGTTCAAGTCTTTCGCTGGATTCCATGGTTCTAACGGCCGCGCCTGGTTGCTGACGATTGTCCGAAATACCTCTTACACGTTGCTAAAAAAGAACCGCGTCGCCGATCTCACCACCCCTTTTGATGAGGAAATATACGCATCCGGCCACGAGTCGGTTACTCCTGCAACGATTCTTCAGCACGCTGAAGACGCGGAACGGATTAGGGAAGCAATGGATAAATTGCCTGTGGAATTCCGGGAAATCTTGGTGCTGCGCCACCTGGAAGGCTTGTCCTATAACGAAATAGCCGACATCGCGCAGCTTGCGCCCGGCACCGTCATGTCGCGGCTCGCCCGCGCGCGCGGAAAACTCAAGGAGAGTCTTGGCGCTCGCATGCCAGACCACCGGACCATGTAGTCTCCGAGGTTGGACTCGTTAGGCATTTACGCCGATTTAATTGCGCTGATCCCATTTCTGATCAAAGAGGCCGGAGCACGAGCGCTTGTCAGTCAAGTGCTTACTTTCCTCTGGGGTAACGTTACGGATAACTCAGAATGTGTCGCGCGGGAAGCGCGCATTAAGCGCATTAACAACGCCATGCCCAAACCCCAAGTGCCGTTGAGCATCAGCGTGCTAACGATGATCTTCGGGTTCCAGCCGCCTGCCATTGGCATCCCCTTGAGTGGAGAGACGATGAACAGTGTCACCGAACCGGAGGTGATGGCGCTGATTACCAGTGCCCGCATCCAGTAAGCCGGACCGTTCACATTCTTGAGTAACGGCCAAATCGCGACACCCCACGCGCCGCCCCAGAAGGCCAGCGAAATCACTGCCGGAATAGCCAGTGGCGGCACTGCTCTGAAATCGTAGGGCGCGCGCGGAACAACGGCGGCGAGATAGAACAGCGTGAATAATCCCTGGTGGAACACGAGCGTCGAGACGAAGCCGGCCACGAAGGCTTTCACAAAATCAATAGCGCGCTGATTCATGGGCAAAAGCTCCTTTTGTCACGAATTGTATTTTAGTCCTCGGACCATGAGCCTGTTCTTCACGAGACCTTGCGAGCGCACCCGCCCATTCATCTAACTCATTTCGCAGATGCGCGACTTGGGTTAGGCCATTTCCCGCGCGCGCGGGTAATAGCCGGCGCGCCATGGGTTCGTGATCGCCATTATTCTCAGATGCATTCCAGGTGTGGCCGGGCGAACGGAAATCGCGACGTTGATCGAGGTCGTACACTGCGCAAACGTCTTTGGGGAAGAGAAGGTCCAGCGTCCAGTCGAATGCCACACGGACCTTCTTGTCCAAGCCGGGCAATTTACTCAGGTAAACCGTCCGCCACATCCACCATGCGAAGAAGCCCGAGAAATTGAAACCAAGAATCCGCGCTACACCCGCCCGACGACCGATTGAGGCCAGCAACCCGATGGTCTTGAATGAAAATGATCTTAGAGGACGACCAAGGAGCGTAGCCGCGATATTCTGTGCCACAACCCTGCCCTCGCGTATGGCATGTTGCGCGGTTGGCGGATGAGATTCCCCCGGATTTCTGATGTCCGGCACAAACGCACAATCCCCCACCGCCCAGACATTAGGCCAATCAGGGACTCGCAAGAACTCGTTCACGCGGATTCGGCCTCGTTCATGTCGACAGGGGAGCGAAGAGATAATGGGACTGGGCACGGTTCCCGCAGTCCATACCAGAGTGCACGATGGAATTGAGACGCCATCGGCTAAAAAAACCTTGTTTTCCGTCACGTTCTTAGCCCGGGTTTTAAGGTGAATTTCTACACCGCGTCGCTCGAGCACCTTCTCGGTGTATCTCCCCAGACTTTCACCCAGTTCCGGCAGGATCGTCGGACCAGAATGGACCAGCATGACCCGCAGCATATCTTCACACAGATTGGGATAGAACGGCAGCGCTTCCCGCACGAAGTCATTTAACGCTGCCACCGTTTCCACCCCCGCGAAGCCGCCACCGGCCACCACGAAGGTAAGTAACGACCGCCGCTCGGCGGGATCACCTTCTGAATTTGCCTCTTCTAAATATCGCAGGATTTGGGTGCGCAATTGAATGGCATCCCGAAGCGATTTCATCGTTACTGCCAGTTCTGCGAGGCCTGGAAGGTCGTAAAAGTTGGTGATTGATCCCAGTGCGATCACGAGATGATCATAGTCGAGTTGTTGGGAGTGGTTACGGTAACCACGCGAAATCAGGACCCGTTTGTTTGGTAGATCGATTTGATTCGCGTCACCCACCAATACCTCAACCTTAGGGAGTAGCTTGCGTAGGGGATTTACGATATTCGTGATCTCGAGATCGCTCGCGGCGATCTCGTGAAGCATCGGCGTGAACAAGAAAAAGTTATCGTGGCTAACGAGGCAAATCTCTACCGCGCTCTGTCGTGCCAGCAATTTCTCAAGATGAATGGCGGCGTAAACTCCGCCGAAACCACCGCCGAGAATGACAATTCGTTTTTTGCCAGTCTTATCGGCTATCCGATCGATCATCGCGTTCTTTCGATTCGCTCTGATGGCAACGCCGGCATTACAGCGCGGATGTTTGCTCGGCTGTTGTGTCCAGTAATTTTGGCTGTGCTACTCCGCTGGGGCCGGACTGACTTAACCCCTTCTCAATCTCATCTCGAGCGGCGCTGAACTCTTTTACCGCTCGACCCATGCCTCGGGCGAGTTCAGGCAGCTTCTTCGCTCCAAACAGGAGCAAGACGATGAGGAGGATTACCATCATGTCCGGCCCCATCAAATTCAGGATAGTAGCGATCACTGGAGTCATAAGCATCTTTCGGTTAACGATAAATTGTTCTTCACTCATTCAACCAATTTGGCGGATTTATATTCCCGAAAAGTGATGTGCGTCAGCGTTCCGTGCTGATATCTGTGAGATGACCTCCTCTCCGAGGTTTTTTTTGCCAGGATGGAATAAAACGGCGCCACGCCAGTCTTATTAGACGAATGGCAAACCACCTGAACGTGCTGTGCCGGGCCGAGATATGACCTCTCGAAAATCGCTATGGCTTTACCATTGAATGCGGAACATGCTTCCCAGACCGAAGATTTCGAATCGGATCCGAAGATTGTGAAATTTGTCGTACTCAAGAAGCGCGAAGAACAGGATCAACCTCCGAAAAAGGAGTTAATGTCTTTTGAAGAAGCGATGTTGCCTCATCTGGACGCCGCGCACAATTTAGCGAGATGGCTGCTTCGGAACGAACAAGATGCGCAGGACGTGGTGCAAGAGGCGTATCTGCGCGCGTTCAAATCTTTCGCCGGATTCCACGGTTCGAATGGCCGTGCCTGGTTGCTGACGATTGTCCGAAACACTTCCTACACGTTGCTAAAAAAGAACCGTGCCGTTGACCTGACAACAACTTTTGATGAAAAACTACATGGGTCTGGCCAAGAGTCTGTGAGTCCCGCAACGATTCTCGAGCATAGTGAAGACGCGGAACTAATTAGGGAAGCAATGGATGAATTGCCTGTGGAATTCCGTGAGATCTTGACGCTGCGACACCAGGAAGGTCTGTCCTACAAGGAAATAGCCGACATCGCGCAAATTCCGCCGGGTACGGTTATGTCGCGGCTGGCCCGCGCCCGCGCCAAGCTCAGGGAATGTTTAGCGGCTCGAATCGGTAAGGAGAAATAGATGAACTGCGACGAAGCTACAAAATTGATGGATGGTTATTTGGATGGCGAACTGGATCCAATTACCAGCCAGACAATCGAACAGCACTTGCGAGAGTGCCGTAACTGTGATCAAGCCTACAAAACGCATGGCTCGCTAATTCGTGCGATTGGCAACGCAACTCCTTATTACAAGGCGCCCGCCGCGTTACGTGAGCGAATTCAATCTTCGTTACGAGAAGAGATCGCCGAACGGCCCTTGCGAAATGTTGCGCGAGATTCTCAGGTGCTGTTCCGAAGAAGGCAGCCAGAGCTGCGGACCATTCTTTGGGGGACACCATGGAATTGGCTAGCGCTCGCCGCGGCGATCATTTTCGCGGCGATCATCGGTTTGAACTTAGTGCCCCGATTGCAGCGACCTGAGGCCGATCAGATCCTGGCGACGCAGCTCATCGCTAGTCATGTGCGTTCGCTTATGGCAAACCACCTCACGGACGTCGCTTCCTCCGACCAGCACACCGTAAAGCCGTGGCTGGACGCCAAGCTCGATTTTGCCCCTGCGGTTGTGGACCTTTCCAGTGAGGGATTTCCTCTAATTGGTGGCCGTCTGGATTATCTGGATAACAGGCCGGTGGCGGCGTTGATTTACCAAAGACGTAAACATTTTATTAACCTGTTTGTTTGGCCGGCAGCGCCCGATGCAACCAAAACTCCGAAGACAATAACGCGCCAAGGTTATCAGTTGTTGCACTGGGTTGACTCGGACTTTAACTACTGGGCTGTTTCCGACGTGAGCGATAACGATTTGCAGGCTTTTAAGCAGCAGTTCGAAAAGCAGACGCCCCATCATTGACGACCTTCTGACCGTTCATCGCGCGATTGAACGCTGGTTCATAGGCGGTGAGCAGCGGTGCATTGTGGTCGACTGCAGACAACCTCGGACGTGCTGTGCCACGTTTATTTTCCGACGCCCGGACTAGAAGCCATCTAGCTCTGTTGAAAAGCTCAGTGCCGAAGCACGTGAGCGCCGTCAGGCGCGACATGTTTATAGCAAAATTCATCCCTTAACGCGCCAAGCTCCGTTAGGAGCGGCATAAAAGCGCGGCACACTGGTTTCCCAATGCCGCTCCTACGGAGCTTGCAATTGGCTTGTATCCCGGACGCTATAGACAGGTCGCGCCTAACGGCGCTTTGAACCGTTGCCGTGTTCGTCAGCTTTTCAACAAAGCCAGATGGCTTCTAGTGTTTGAGCAAGACTCGCGCTTCTGTGGCGTGGTTCCGATCTCCAAGGATTCCCTCCCTCAACGGGAATATCCGCTCAGCAAAGCGGTATGGATCAGTGAAAGCAGTTAACGAAATTAAAACATAGAAAGACTCACTTATGTCAGCTTCTCCTAGTCAGTATCAAAAGCGTACCGCCAGATGCGTGACCGTGTTGTTGCCGTTTCTGAGGCACGTAAATACACGCACTCTGGCGTTCGCGATGTTCGTTGCTTTCGCGCTTCTGAGTAGTACCCGCGGCAAGGAGTCCGAAATCAGAGACCTGGCGTCGACTAAAGGCACAAAGACTGAGGTTGTCATTGATAACTTCAGTTTTTCACCCAAAACATTCACGGTGCCAGTCGGGGCTACGGTGACCTGGACCAATCATGACAGCGTTCCGCACGTTGTCATGAGCGCTGACGATCAGTTTAAGAAGTCGCGCGTATTGAAAACGGGGCAGCGCTTCTCCAACACCTTCGCCGCCGCAGGAACTTACTCTTACTTCTGCTCTATCCACCCCGGGATGACGGGGGAGATCATCGTTAACTAACTTCAACTACTTCAAACAATATGAAATCACTACTCTCGTCAATTTTTTGGAAGACTGCGCTGTTGATTATTTCACTGGCCTTGACCATTGGCGGTTCAACCAATGCACAAGCAGGAGATAGAAATCCGCTATTTCCCGGGCCGATAAGGCCAGGAGACTTGGATTATCCCGTCGGGTCGTCCCAAGGGTACCTAACGGTCTATTTAACGGCCGATGAATTCAACGATGGGAACGCGTGGTACTTTCCGCACAGTGCTTTCGCTATCTACACGATCGACGGAAAGCTCTTTAAAAACGTCAAAAGCCATTTCACATACGATGAAATTCCCGAGGTGCTTCTGGCGCTGCCGGTTGGATTGTACATAGTCGTTGCTCAATCGGAGAAGGACGGATATATCCGCCTGCCCGTCGTCATCAAGGCGGGCCAGCGGACGATTCTCGACTTAGATCTCAGAGAAAAGGGCACACTACGGCGGATAGCACAGAACTGACGAATGGTGAGTTCGAATGGTTCAGACGTTAAATCAAATTCTCCTGCAATCTTGCGCGCACCTTCACCGAAGATCACATGAACGCCTTTGACCTCAAAGCTGCTCTCCTGGCAAAACACGCGCAACACCCGGTAGTGATTCATTTCCCAACAGCCTTGTTCATCATCAGCGTCGCACTAGACGTCCTGGCGATTTGGAAAACGAATCCAATCATGGCGAAGGCCGCATACTATAATCTTGTGGCCGCGGCACTCACGGCTCCAGTGGCTATTGCGACCGGACTAACCGCATGGCAGTTGCAATTGGAAGGAGCGAAACTAAAAGGAAACCTGCTCTTGCATCTGAGCTTCGCGTTGGCATCAAGCGGAATGATTTGGGTCCTTTGCGGGTGGCGTTTTCGCCAGCGGAAAAACCCGCAGCAAATGCCAGGGATCATCTATATCTTTCTTGCAGTTGGCACAGTACTGTTGATCGCGATCACCGGGCATTTGGGCGGGATCGTTAGCGGCGTTGAGAGCGGCGCATCCTGAGCGTGACCTCCTGCGCCGCTTTCTATCTTGAAAGAGGTATCGAGGAAACCGCATGACTTCCGAGGTACGCAATGAGTTTGAGGCAAAGTACGACGATCGCGTCCGGAAGATCCGCCAAGCGGCCGCCGAGGTGATAAAGCAATTAGACGAATTACGTTCAGCCGGACCCGTGGCGGCAGAAGCACTCGACGCTGAGGTCGTGCGCATTGGGCAGGAGAAGCTGCACCCTTACGGATGCGATCTCGTTGTTCACCGAACGGCTGATGGCGTTACGCGATTCTTAATTAAGGTCCAGAGCACTGGGAAAGGATACAATCTAATCAAGAGCTTTTCCATCGTGACGGTGGATTAATTCTAAGAGCGGAGGTCTCAAGCTTAAAGGAAATAACGCCATTGCAACCGGTGGGAAACATTCTGTTGGGCCAGTAGCCTCGGCCACCAACTTCCGGGGCCACACTGTGGGTCAATGCCCCGGCGTGGCGCTAGGAGCAGCGGTGTGTGCCTCGACTTCTACTTAAGAGTTAAAGATTTCGGGAATAATGACGGCGAAAGCCGGTAATAACAGGTGAAAGCACTTAGCAACCAAACTTAGGAACCAAATATTATGTCCGATTATATTTCTCACGACCACGAACACGACGGGATCGACCGCCGCGGCTTTCTCCACTGCATGGCTTGGGCCGGCACTGGCCTCCTTTGGACGATAAGCGGCGGCGTCCTGGCATCAAAAACGCTTGCCCAAATCGCGAAGGCCGGAGACTCGTTGCCGTCGGCTACCGATCTCAGCTTTCTCCAAATCAGCGACAGCCACATCGGCTTCAGTAAAGAGGCAAACAAAGATGTGACGGAGACCTTCAAGATTGCTCTCGATCGCATCAACGCGATGCCAACACCTCCCGCCTTCCTTATCCACACAGGAGATATCACGCAGTTGTCAAAACCGGAGGAGTTCGACACCTTTGATGAAGTTCTCAAGAGCTGCCGGACCAAGGACGTTTTCTACGTTCCCGGAGAGCACGACGTGCTCAATGATGGCGGAAAGCTTTACCGTGAGCGTTATTTAAAGAGCGTCGAAGCCAAGGGCTCGGGTTGGTACAGCTTTAACAAAAACGGAGTCCACTTTATTGGACTGGTCAATGTCCTGGACCTTCAGGCCGGCGGTTTGGGGCAGCTTGGCGATGAGCAGCTCGAATGGCTCGAGGCCGACGTGAAAGACCTTGGGACGAGCACGCCGATCGTTGTCTTCGCGCACATCCCACTCTGGGCGGTTTATCCGCAATGGGGCTGGGGTACCAGCGACAGCGAACGCGCTCTTGGATATCTGAAACGTTTCGGTTCGCTAACGGTGTTAAACGGTCACATCCACCAGGTGCTCCAGAAAGTCGAAGGTAACGTGACTTTCCACACGGCAATGTCTACCGCTTTCCCACAGCCCGCGCCCGGAACTGCGGCGTCGCCTGGTCCTATGAAAGTGCCGGCTGACAAGCTGCGCAGCATGCTCGGCCTAACGAGCGTGCAGTATAAGCAAGGCAAAACTGCCCTCGCCGTCGTCGACTCCAACCTCAGCTAGATCCATTCAAACTATGACTATAGTCACTTACAAAAATAAAATAACGGCATTCTTGTGTGGTATGAGCCTCCTCAACCTATCCCTCTTCACGCTCGGTGGCGAGATGAAGAACGCCGACAGCACCAACCAAAACAGAATAGAGATCAAAGACTTCGCCTTCAATCCCCAGACCATAACCGTGAAGTCTGGAGAGAAGATTACATGGATCAATCGCGACGAAGAACCGCACACTGTGGTGAGCGTTGAGAAGCAGTTTAAGAAATCGTCCGCGCTCGACACCGACCAAGAATTCACGATCACCGCGGGCGCTCCCGGCACTTACACCTATTTTTGCTCCGTTCATCCAAAGATGACCGGGACGATCGTGGTCGAGAAATAACCAAGCGCGATTGATACCCACTTATTGGGTCTGCTGCAACAGCGGTCGGTGAACATTGTGAAACTATTCCTCGCGGCTTTCCATTCCCCCGAATCCCTTCGATCTGAAGGTCGCGCTCCTCGCGGGACACGCGCAGCATCCGGTCGTCATTCATCTTCCGATTGCGTTCTTTATCGCGGGCGCGCGAAGAGCATCTTGCCGGGTATCGCTTATCTCGCAGTGACGGTGGTCGCGCTGAAGGCGATTACGCTTACCGGCCATCTCGGTGGAATCCTCAGCGGCGTTGAAACGCCCTGAGTGGTTAGTCGCTGAGCTTAGCTAACACTAGGAACCGAAAACCCGAAAATGAACGCAACGATCAGTCAGATATCATACCCGAATCGGCAGGCATTTTTTGAGAAGTTGGCGCTGAGTTTATCGTCGCAACCGACAATCAAAATCGGGCCGGCGCCGCTCCCTGGCGGAGGGCACAGGGCAGGATTGCGGAATTTGCGCAAGGCGGTACCGACTGAGACGCTGAGCACCGCGCAACGAAGCATGAAGGCGAACCGACGATCTCAGAGAGATTAGGAGTGAAAGTCGAGAGGCCTGGAGAAGTTAAGGTGAAACCGATATTCCAAATTAATCGATATGGATCGAGCCTGGACGCCGTGCACAAGAGTCGTGGGTGCCTTAAGACGGGCAATAACTATCAAGCAGCAACGCTCGACGGTGTCAGTACCGGACGCGCACGTGATGGCAAGCTTTCCTTCCACGCCATTAGCCAGGATTACTTCGCGCGCGAAGCACATCATCACTTCACCAGCGAGGCGGTGGTTTTCTGCTTATTAGCGATGGTGACGATTCCACCGTTGGTGAATGCGGTAAGCGAGGTCGTATGGTTGATCCGCTCGGGTGGAGGGCCACTTTAGCCTTCTCAACAAACTTTCGGGTTCGTCGTTGAAATAGACGAAAGCGTTTCTCTCGGAGAAATAGCAAACGCCGAACGCCTAACATCGAACACCGAACCCCTAATTGCAGATGTCTGAAATCGATGTTGGACGTTGAGTCTTTTCTGCGTTCTACACCAGCATCTCCATCATTTGTTTGGCTAGTTTCGGACCGATGCCGCTCTCTTCATGCTTGAAATAGACGAAAACGTCTTGCCAGTTCGCTTCTTGTTCGCGCACGAATTTGGCCCAGCGTTCTATGTCGATCTTCGCATAATCTTCGCGGCGGAGGCGAAAATAACCGTAATCGGAGGTAATTTCCTTCGGAGTTGAGATTGTTTCCGTATCCGCAAGGCAGAGCGCGATGTTTCGCGACTTGAGCAGACCATAGATCTCGCCGTCGAACCACGACTCGTGACGGAATTCGAATGCAGCTCGCATAGAAGGAAACTCGCGCAGGAACGAACTTAAGACGTCGGCATCTTTTTTGAAGGTCGGCGGAAGTTGGAACAAAACAGGGCCGAGCCTTTCGCCAAGTTCGGAAGAGACTTTGCAAAAATATTCCAGCGTGTCGGCGCAATCGCGGAGCTTCGACCAATGGGTGATCTTTTGCGGCGCTTTCAGCGCGAACCGGAAATTCTCAGGCGTTAGCGCTTTCCAATTCTCAATCGTTTTTGGCGCCGGGATCCGGTGAAAGGTGTAATTAATTTCAGTCGTCGAAAATCGCTCGGCGTAAAACGGTAGCATTTTCGCCGTCGGCAAATCCTCGGGATAAAAATTTCCTTTCCACTCGGCGTACTGAAAGCCCGACGTGCCAATCCAGAGATTCATACAAATCAATAATTTTTAGCCGCCGATCACGCGAATGTCGCGGATAATCAAAATCGTTCGCCCTTATCAGTCTTAATCAGCGTAATCCGCGGTTCATGTTTTTCTCGTGACATTCGCAAAGGCGACGTCAAAGATCGACCTCATCACCTAACGAAAGGCTCGAATGTTAAACATCACAAAAAATCTGGGTATGCTGCTGCTGGCAATCTATCTCATCTGTGTTGGTTTGGTCGGCCTGACCGGTCTTCCGATTGGTATGCTGACTGCGATCCTTGCTCTCTTGGCCGGAATTTTTATTCTGATCGGCAGATAAATAGCGATCGCAAGTGATCCTACGGCTCCACCGGCTCGGTGTCGTGAAGGCGGCCGTAATCGACCATAAGTTTGCCACCGCCGTGATCAGTATAGATTTCGACAAATCGTTCGCCGAAACGAATATCCCGCCACGTATAGTCTTGCTGTGTTTGCACAGCCGCAGCAATAACCGGATCGATTCCGACAACTGACACCATCAGAACAGCGCGGTCTGCTTCGAGCGAGTCAGGGGTTGCGCCGTAGAGCGGACTCTTTTCGTCGATCACATGTCGCAGGGTCAATGCTGCCGGGAAGATAGCCAGCCGATCAAATTGCAGTTTCAGATTGTAGAAATACCTGAAATCGCCACCTTCCAGTAACGGCTCATCACGGTTAAACATGATCCGAAACTCGGCTTCGACCATGCTGTGCTGACGCTCGTTGCCAATGCGCACCATGAGCGTTGGCCGACCGTTTAGGGGCGCGATCACAACCGATTTGCTGAATACAACGCGGGCAATTGGTCGTGAGAACCGGACAAAAATCAGGCCGGTCATGACGGCGAGCAAGAATATTCCGGTCATAATCTCAATCGTGCTGACGACATGGCCATAGAGCGTTTGCGGATACATGTGCCCATAGCCGACAGTGGCGAGCGTTTGCACACTGAAGAAGAAGCAATCGAGAAACCAGTGGGAGGTCGACACTCCGGCAATACTGTCTTGACCGAGGCTGTAAAGGGCAGCAAAGATAAGATTAAGCCCCACGTAAACAACGGCGACAAATGCCGCGAACTGCGGCCAGCGCAAACCAAGCAGCCATCGGTAGACCTCGCGCCATTCCCACCCTTCGGTGTTGACCTTGACGAACTCGACTGCTCCAGCGCGAACGGAAATCGGGCGGCGCCTCCTCTTCATCTGCCTCTTCTTCATCCGCCGTTTCTTCATCTGCCGAACTCTTTCGCGCTTGGAGCGCTACCGCAATAAATGTCTAGCCGGTGTTGCTGACTGCGCCATCTTTCTTCAATGCGAAGGGTTCTGGGCGGAATTGCAATCATCGTCGCGTTACTCGTAGCAATCTCGATCTTATGGATATTTGGCGGCCAACGATTGTCATTATTTCTTGATCGCTTCGGAACAATGGAAATCGCGTCAGCGCCAATCGACTCGATTTCCTACGAAGGTACCGGCACTGGCGGGAATCTTTTGATCAAAAATATCCATTTAAGTTTGAGTGTCGAGAATCCGAAAAACGCGGAGCTCCACTTCGGCACGACAAAAGATGAGCAACTTGCATTATCACTCGGTGGAAAGGTTTTCGCCCTCGGACCGTTGCGATCGGGAACAGAGACTCTTTCCGCCGAACGGCCGGCAGGTGACGACGCCTCCATTACAACTCGGCATAGCGTCCTGAGCTGGCCTACGCCCTTCGATTTCAACTTCATGACCGGCCAATCTCCATCATGGAAACGGCATCTCTATTATCGACTGAGCTGGAAAAAGGCGAGTGGCGCGAAACTCGAGATGCTCTGGCGATTCGAACAATATTTTTATTCGGGCGACGGCTGGGCGAGCGGTTTTATGGCGCACGAAGGCTCGACGGGGCTGATTCACGTTGATGTCTCGGATGTTGGTCACTAAGCAGGATTACACAGGAGCAATTTCGAAATTGCGATCCTGATTGGTGCTCGCTAAACAAATTGCGTGCAGCGCGGGTTAGCCCTTTTCGTATGCGTGTTGTCGATCTTAACAGTTGCCTGCACGACGCACTCGGCCGCGCGCGCTGAGAAACGCGCCGATGAAGACACCGCGCGGAGCGTAGCACTCAAGTGGCTCCAGCTTCTCGACCAGGGGGATTACAACGACGCCTTCGAATGGGAAGCCCAAGATTTTCGAATCTACCGCACGCAAGGGCAATTTGTGCGCTACATGCAAGCCCGGCGGGCGCCGTTCGGGCGCGCATTGGCGCGCACGTGCATCGGCGCCGCTCACCTGGACAAATTCCTGGGCGCGCCGGAAGGCAGCTACGAAAGTGTGATCTTCAAGACCGCGTTTGAGCACAAATCGCCAACCGCAGAACGCGTCATCCTGCTAAAACAGCCAATCGGCTGGCGCGTGATGGACTACCACATCTACTGATGCACAACTGTTCTTCTTCCCGCACAGGTGGAATTTACGGTTTCACGAAATTCGTTGCCCGTTTGTTCGGCATCTTGATCGCATTTATTGTCCTGTGCTTTTTCCGAATGCGCGTGAAACAGCTCTTCGTCTAAACAATCCCCTCGCCTATGACCGCGATGTTCAAGGACGGGTCCTGCGCGAACGGCGCGATCTCTTTGCGGCGGTTTTGTTCGGGAAGGAATGACACCGCGTTTGGGCACGGCATGCAGGCGTGTTTGTATTCGCCACGCTGCTTTCTAATCGCGATCTATCTCGCTGCCAGCCACCGTGCATCCACCGCTGCCGAATTGGACGTTCAAAGTGCGCGCCCATGCTCGCAAAACCTTTCGGAGTTGAGCGTTCGGTGTTTTCTGGTTGCTTTACGTTAAATGACCCTCGCCGAACGCGCGCTCAGCATCCTGCACGAGTGGGTGCAATCTGAGAGCCTGCGTAAGCATTGTTACGCTGTGGCTGATTCGATGAAGCATTTCGCGCGGTTGCGCAGTGCAGATGCCGATGTTTGGGAGGCGGTCGGCCTGTTGCACGACATGGATTACGAGCGCCATCCGAATCTCGAGCATAGTTCGACCGAAGGCCATCCGTTTGTGGGCGTGGCGTGGCTGTGCGACCACGGCTGGAGCGAGGAGATTTGCCGAGCGATTCTTTCCCACGCCGATTATTCAGGCGTTTCGCGTGAGACGCTGCTCGAGAAAACGCTTTATGCCGTGGACGAACTGAGCAGTTTCGTCATCGCCGTCGCGCTCGTTAGGCCAACGAAAAGCATTCACGATGTCGATCTTGCCGCGGTCAAAAAGAAGATGAGGGACAAGGCATTCGCGCGCGCCGTGAACCGCGAGGACATCGTCCGCGGTGCAGAGGAATTGGGAATGCCGCTCGACGACGTAATTGTGGAAATCATCAGTGCACTGAGATCAGACGCAAAACGGCTCGGCGTTGCTGGCATATCAGCCTGATTCACCGTCACCGATCAAATGAAGATCGCAACAATGTTCGCCTCGGCGCTGATGCTCGCAGCAACGAGCTTGTCTGAAGAGCTTCCGCGCAAGGCGAAGACGCCACGCGAGAACTCTCCAGGCGTCGATGTAATTTACGATTCGATCAGCACACCACATGGCGAGCGATTGCGGACGATTGTCACGAAGCCGCACGACGCGAAGCGAAAGCTGCCCGTGATTTTTGTGGCTGGCTGGCTTAGCTGCGATTCGGTTGAGGCGCCGGCCGGAACGAAAGATGCGACCGGGCTTATCTTTCAAGGTCTGGCACAACTGCCCGGCTTCTGTTTGTTCCGCGTCGATAAACAAGGGGTAGGCGACAGCGAAGGGAATTGCGCAGAAAACGATTTTGACTCGGAACTGGCCGGCTATCGCACTGCCTTCCACGCCTTAAGGAATTACAACTTCATCGACTCGAACCAGATCTACATCCTCGGAATCAGCAACGGCGGCGGATTCGCGCCGCTCATCCCAGAGGGCGACACGGAGCAAACGCAGGTGCGCGGGTATGTCGTAGTTGGCGGGTGGCTAAAAACATGGTTCGAACACATGCTCGAGATTGAGCGGCGTCGCTTTGGGCTGATGGGTAAATTGCCGGCTGAGGTAAACGATCGAATGCGACGCGCGGCTGCACTCTATCATGATTGGCTGATCAAAAACAAAACTATTGGCGAGATTCTGCACGAGAATCCCGAACTCGCGGAGATTTGGCCTGAAGGCAAGGATCACCGGCATCTTTATGGGAGACCGCTGGCGTTTTATCAGCAGCTGCAAAACCTGAATCTCGCTGCTGCGTGGTCACGCGTGAAAGTCCCAACTCTGGTTTTGCACGGCCAATACGATTGGATTATGAGCCGCGAAGATCAGGAGCTGCTCGCGCAATATGTAAACGCGAACCGACCCGGAGCCGCCCAGTTTATGGAAGTGCCCGAGATGGGACACACCTTTCAGCATTACTTGAGCTTTGAGGACGCATTTCACGGAAAGAGCGCTCAGTTCAATCCGGAAGTGCTGCATTTGCTGACGGACTGGTTCAAAGAACAGCAAGCCACCACAGAAACGCCGCCGGCGCTGTCTTCCAGCAAGAATTGACCAAGCAGGAGCCGAGTGCGCAGCTTTCAAATCTTCCACTCAAGGAGCCGATTTATGTAGATTATCGCTGCGCTGCTGCTCTGCATTGCTCGTTCTGCTTTGCTGAGAATTGCCGTATCGTAGAAATTCAGGCTAAGCTGCGACAAGCACGATGGGTCAATCGCCAGCTGCTCGCCGATTTTTGGTCGCGATTGTTTTGCTTGGTCATTCAAGCGCTGACGTCTGTTCCGGTGCCGTGGCGCTCGATGCGCTCGGCCTGTATCTAACAAAAGAAGGATACGGCGGGGCACAATTGGTTCATTCCCAAAATTTCTATTGTGTGCCGATTCGATCCAATGGTAAAAGCGGCAACCTCCTGATCGATACGGGAGCACCTGCCAGCCTGATTTTTCGACAGAGTCTTAAGACGCTTGGTCTTACTGGAACGAAAACCAAAGCAGCCGTAAGCGGTGCCTTTGGAAGCAGCGGCGAATTATACGGACTAACGACCATCAAAGCCTTGACGGCTGGTAACTGCACGCTAACCAACGTGCCCGTGACGGTCGCGCGCGGAGCGGGCGACGATCTGTTTTTCCGCAGTCGTCCCAATGGACTGTTAGGCCTTCGTGAGCTGATCAAATTTGGTGCCATCCTCGATTTGCCGAATCGACTCATTTACCTGCGTCCATCGCGGCCCGGCGAAGAAGTTGGGATTGCAATTAAATCGATTCTTCTGAAGCAGGGTTATACCCCGGTTCTGCTTTCTATTACGAGGCTTCACCTGCAGGTGCCAGGCGCAGCGAACGGCGTTCCGTGCCATTTTCTAGTGGATACCGGCGCTTACCTTACCGCGCTAGACCAGGATTTCGCCTCCCGGGCAAAAATCCAATCTGTCCACGCGCGCGTGACCGCCGTCGGCCTCGGCGGTTCGAGCCACGACGTTGGCTTGGCGATTTTTCCTTCTCTCCGGCTTGGCAATTACGAAATCAAAAGAGGTAGTGCGTCGGTCGTGCGTCTCGATCCGGAAGTGGTCCGTAGCGGAACCAACTCCCGAATTGCAGGCTTGCTTGGGATCGACCATCTGGCGACGAAGCCGGCAATCTTCGATTTCGTAACCGGCACGCTTTATCTGCGTCCACGGTCGCGCTGATCGCTCAGGCTGTTTTCTCCGCAACAATCTCCACGACCAACGGTGTAATCATCAGCGTGTTTGGGTTCGCTTGGGCCGCGGCGAGTTCGCTCCGCAACGTGGCAGCCAATTTCTGGTCGATTCGACCTTGCTCGAGCAAACGCGGAAGATAGACCTCGATGAAGGTCGCCGGCCATTGCCACATGAACTCGTTAGGCCGAACACAAAAAATATGCGGACTGGCCGAACGAATAATGAAGTGATTTTGGCCAAGAAGCACTGGTAAGACCGGCGCGGCATCCGGTTCGCCGCCCGACTCGCGCCAGGTTGCGACGACATGCTCCCGAAAACGTTCCTGACTATCGAGCCGGGGGAAAAATCGCCAAGTTTCGTAATGTCCGTACTCGTGAAATATAGCGCGTCCGCCCTTTGGCAGGACACTGGCAAGCTTCTTAATCACCAGCGCTGGATCGGAAACAAAGGCAAGCACCCAGCGGCACCAGGCGAAATCGAACGGGCCACTTGGTAGCTCATCGGAGATTAAATCCAATTCATGAACTTTCACATTCGTTAGGCCACGTGCGCGGATCGATTCATTCATAGCGTTGACAAACTGGTTCGAGCGCTCGACCGCCGCGACCGCGCCGTTTGGTCCAACAATCTCAGCGAGATCGACAGCGGCATAACCGGGGCCAGCGCCCAAATCTAGCACGCGCTTGCCTACGGTAATGCCGGCTCGCTGCCAGCAATCCAAAACCACCGGCTGCCAAACGCGATGCTGCAATCCAAGTCTTTCGATTTCCTCCCGATGAGTGCCAAGGAGGTAATCCCGCTCCTTCTTCATGAAGTCACGGTCGTTAGAGAGCATGAGTTTGCCAAACAATTCCCGCCCAATTAAACGACTTTTCACCTCGAAAGTCTTCGCAAAGCCCGATAATTTCGGGTTTGCTAGCCTTAAACGTGATCAGCAAGGCGTCGACACGTTTTCGTGTCAGCGCCTAGCGACCAGTAACGAAACGAATAGCGGCTTAGTCTCTCTAGCCCGCCAGCGGCAGGAATTCTTCGCGCACGATCTTGCCGTCTTTAGCCGTGTACACGCCAACCTCTGACAGTTGCATTCGCTTCTTCGAATTCTTGTCCGTCACGTCAATGTCGTACTGCACCACGAAACGATCGTGCGCGACAAACGGTCCGCTGACTTTGGCACCGTGCACCTGCATGTTCTCCAGCCACCAATCGGTCTTCCCGCGCACGCCGTCGATGCCACGCGTCTCGGGTGAACTGCCGTCCATCGTGCGCGCCTCCACGCTCACGATGTTTTTGTCGTACAGCGTATCGATCGCTTCCTTCCACGCTTGCTTGCGGGTTAGCTCCACCACTTTCTTTGCAACTTCTTCAGTATTCATTTTTGCCTCCTGTTTTTAATCAACGATTTATCTGCTGAAAAATTTCTCCAACTTCTCGAGAGCGCTGCTCCAGCCGTGAGTATGCCGGTCGCGCGACGCTTCGCTCGGAAGTTGTTCGTGCTTCAGCCGAAGCTCCGTCCCGCCGTCACGATCAGACAGTTCAATCGTGACGATGCTCGTCCGATTTTCCCAGACCTCGTCATCGTCCCACGTCCAGGTAAAAACGATCCGTTTGCCCGGAATCAGCTCGCGGTACTCGCCTCGCACGGTCATGGGCTCGCCCTCCTGATTGGTCAGGTCCCAGTGGAATTTTCCGCCGACTCGGACGTCGGCCGCAAAGTCATGCGTCTGGACATCTTCCGGTCCAAACCACTGCTTTAACTGCACCGGCTCAGTCCAGGCCGCATAAACGCGGTGAGGCGGCGCTTTGATCACGCGACTAATTTCTAATGTGGTGTTTTCTTGTGTTTTCATTTGTGCACAGCCAACGGGGATTTTTCTACGGTTGATCTGGAATTTCAGCTTCCACCAGCTTCGCCAGTAGGATCAGCGATTCCTGCCAGCCAAGATAGCACGCTTCCGGAGGGATGACCGCCGGCACGCCTTTCTGGACAATGCTCAGTTCGGTCCCGCACGAAACTTCTTTCAATGTAATCGTTGTCTGCATTTCACCCGACAAATTTGGATCATCGAATTTGTCCGTGTATCGGATCCACTGGTTCGGCGTCAGCTCGACGTACGTCCCGCCGAAAGAATGACCCTTCCCGGTGCTAAAATTCGTGAACGACATCTTGTAAGTGCCGCCAACTTTGGCGTCCATGTGATGAACCTTGCAGGTGAATCCGTTTGGCGGAAGCCATTTGGCCATCGCATCAGGATCAAGAAAGGCGCGATAAACTTTCTCCGGCGTCGCTCGGAGCACGCGATGAAGTTGGATGGTGTTTGACATAGTTCTCTTTCCCTTAAACGATGGTCACTTCGGTTCAACAAATTGCTTGAGCTCCGATGCAATGCTCGTCCAACCGGCTTCGAAATTCTCGCGCGCAAACGCCGGAGTTTTCGGGAAAGTTTCAATCCCTTCGTGCGTCAGTTTGAGTCGCGTCTTGTCGCCGTCGGCCGACAACGCAAACATGACTAACGAATTTCCCTCATGTCCTTTGTATCGCCAGGTATAGGCAATCTTTTTTTGCGGAACCACTTCCGTGACCTTGCAAAGGTGATGGTAGTTCATGCCTTTGTGCTCGACGACGAATTCGAACTCGAAGCCGACCTCGGGCTTGAACTCTTTCAAATCGAAATACCACCGTCGCATTTGATCGACTTCGGTGAGCGCTTTCCAAACCCGCGCCACCGGCGCGTTGAAGGTTCGCTCGATCACAACCGCTTCCGCCAAATTACTTTTCGTAGTCATGGTTTTCTCGCTTTCGGCTTACGCAATCGTAGTCATCATCAGTGCTCTCCAATCCCGTCCGGAAGTCGATCCGGCACGAGATTCAATCTAACCTTGTGTTCGAGGAACGCCTTCGCTCCGGCCAGCACAAACGCGAATCCTTCCGTCGAATCGAGCGCATGTTGCGCGGCTTCACTTTCGTTTCCCGGAAAACCCTGGTTTGTCACGCTAACGAATGTCGTGCCATCGGCTCTCGGTCTGAAAATCCACTCGATGGGTGTCGGCGCTCCGTAAGCGGACCATTCCACGAGGATTCGGGCGTTCTGCTCAACGGCTCTTACCCTCACCGGGACGGAGAAATGATACATCTCCCAATCCCACGTGACCTCTTTGCCGGCCTCCAACCTGCCACTGCCTTTACTGAACCAAAACTTCGACGTGATGGCGGGATTGACGAAGGCCTCGAACACTTCGGCAACGGGTTTGCGGATGAGCATTTCCGCTTTGGCAATTAGTGAATGCTTCATTTTGAGTACTCGTCGTGGCGGCGGACCCAGTCCATCGTTGACTCTGGATTTTCGTCGCGACCTTTTGGCACAAGATCGAGGAAGTTGTAGGTGCCAACTAAAATGTCGAGCCCGCGCGCGTAAGCCGAATAAGTGTGAAAGATGTCGCCGTTCTCATCTTTGTAAAACACGCTCAGACCGGGAAGTTCATCCATTATGTATTCCCCCTCCCGATAGTTGTAGTAGGCTTCGTTCCTCTTTTCGTCTTCCTTCGTAAATGAAACGTGATAGTCGAAATTGAAATCGTTGCCGTCTGATGAGAGCCACTTGAAACGCCAGCCCATGCGTTTCTTGTAAGCCTGGAGTTTGGAAAGCGGCGCGCGAGAAATTGCAACGAACGTGACATCGCGCTGCGGAAGATGCCAGTTGGCGCCGTCGAAATGTTCGGCCAGATACGAACAGCTCTTGCAGCCTTCCTCCCAATCCGGGCCGAACATGAAATGATATACGATCAACTGACTGCGTCCGTCGAACAGATCGGCCAACATCTCCTTACCTTTCGGTCCGTCGAACACGTACTCCTTGTCGATCTTGACCATCGGCAGCTGGCGGCGAGCCGCGCTGAGCGCGTCCCGCTGCCGGGTAAATTCTTTTTCGCGCGAAAGCAGATCTTTCCGCGCAATGAGCCATTCTGCTTCCGAGACGACTTCTCGATCCATTTCCGGTAATTTCATTTTGCTTTTCCTTTGTTCGATTTCCTCTGTTCCTTACGTGGCGTCGCCACCTTTGAGGAGGCCCGAGCGGCGCGGAGTTGCACCAGACCGGGTCGATCCTCATCGGTTTTGTTTGGTTCGTCGTGCCAGATCCACCACTCGTACGTCGGAGTCTGCGGGTAGCCCTCCGGCGAGTCCTCCCACTCTTCCTGGCGCCCGAGCGCAGTGATATCGAGGTAGTTCCAGGTGTTCCCCATCTGCTCATCGCCGCGGTTGTTGATGAAGTAAGTGCGAAACACGTTGTCGCCATCGCGGATGAACGCGTTCGTGCCGTGCCACTCGTCCACGCCGAAGTCCTTATCGAAATCGTCCGTTATCGAATACCAGGGCATCTCCCAGCCCATCCGCGCCTTCACGCGCTCGATGTCCTTCTGCGGCGCGCGGGAGACGAACGCGAGAGCGGTGTCGCGGGTGTTCAAATGGGCGACGTGGGCGACCTGGTCGGCCACCATGGAGCAACCGATGCAGGCATGCTCAGGCCACCCGTGCACACCGGGTTCGAAGAAGGCGCGGTAGACGATCAGCTGCCGGCGGCCCTCGAACAGGTCGAGCAGGCTCGCCTTGCCCTTGGGCCCGTCGAACTCGTACTCCTTCTCCACGGCCAGCCACGGCATCCGCCGACGCTCGGCGGCCAGCGCGTCACGGGCGCGGGTCAACTCCTTCTCCTTCACGAGCAGTTGCTGGCGCGCAGCCTCCCACTCAGCTTTCGACACGATTGTGGAGCGATTCATTTCGCTCGCCTCTGTTTTCGGTTCCATTGCCTCGATTTTCATTTTGCTCTCCTCCAATCTCGTTTGTTTGATGTTTTCGGTCGGCTCTCCAAAAAAATTTGTTCACGGCAAACGCAGTCAGCCCGCCAGATGAGCTCGCGCCGGCAGCAATCAATGTCATGTTTGCGATACAAACGGGACACATAGGAATTCTCTGCTGATTTCTTTTTGCAGCGCTGTTTCGTTCACTCCAATAATACGACGAGCGGGCGATGGCGTTCAGGACACATAACGTATTTCTCTCATGTTTTCTTTTTCGTTCCCATCTTGTGGGTTTTCTCCAAATAATCCGCCAGCCGATCGAGCGATCCCTCCCAGAATTTGCGATAGTCTTCCACCCATTGGGCAGCTTGCTTCATCGGCTTCGCTTCCAATTTCAATTGATGAATGCGCCCATAGCGGCGTCGCCTGATCAGTCCCGCTTTTTCGAGCACACGCAAGTGTTTCGAGACGGCGGGCAACGACATTGCATGCGGCCTCGCCAAATCGGTAACGCACCGGTCACCGCGCGACAGATGCGCCAGGATCCGGCGGCGGGTCGGGTCCGCCAGGGCGGCGAACGTGCGGTTCAATGTGCTGGGCTGATATTTAACCATCAGGTTAACTATTTAGCAGCGTCATAACAAAGTGCAAGTGAAATTTTAAATGGATCCGATCAACACTTGTCGACCTTGCAAGCGAAATGCGGACGAACCGCCATTTCAGGCCAAGATCTTATCGGCCAGGTTCGATCTCCATAGAGGTCTTAGCGCAATTGCCGCACTGCTTCGAAGAGCACAATGGCCACCGCCGTGGCAAGATTGAGGCTCCGCGTAGCGCACATCGGAATGCTGATGCAATCGTCGATGTTCGCCGTCAGCAGGCTTTCCGGTAAGCCCTTCGTTTCGCGACCGAAAACAAGAAAGTCGCCGCGCCTAAACTCCGCGTCCCAGTAGGTGCGCCGCGCCTTCGTCGTCAGATAAAAATAGCGGGCACCGCGCGATTGAGCAGCTTGCAATTCGGGAAAGGATTCCCACGTGCGCAGATCGACCTCATCCCAATAATCCAGTCCTGCCCGTTTCAATTGCCGATCTTCCAACGAGAAGCCAAGCGGTTCGACCAAATGCAGCGTCGATTGCGTAGCCAGACAAAGACGCCCGACATTTCCTGTGTTCGGCGGTATCTCCGGCTCAACCAAAACAACGTTGAACACAAAGTTTTAGACCGCGGATTGCGCGAATGTCACGGATAAAGAACGAATTAGGAAAGCAGGAAGCCATGAGAACTCAAAAATTCTCTTCTTGGATTCCTGGATTCTAGATTTCCCCTATCTTATCTGTGCTGTCCGCGTAATGTGCGATTATTTGATTTTGCTCGCGACGAATCTCTCCAGCTTCACCACGTCAGCGGCAAACTTGCGAATTCCTTCCGCCGTCTTTTCCGTTGCCATCGCGTTGTCGTTCACCAAATAACGGAATTTTTTCTCATCGAGCTCGAGTCGCTGGACGTCGCTCTTCTTCGCTTTTTCCGGATCGAGTTTGCGCTCCAATGGCTCATACGATTCCGAAAGCTCTTTCATCAATTCGGGGCTGATAGTGAGCGCATCGCAGCCGGCCAGCTCGATGATTTGCCCGACGTTCCGGAAGCTCGCACCCATTACTTCGGTCTCGTAATCAAACTTCTTGTAATACGTGTAAATCTCTCTAACTGACTGCACGCCTGGATCTTCTGGTCCAGCGTAGTCACGCTTATTCTCTTTCTTGTACCAATCGTAAATCCGGCCGACGAAAGGCGAGATCAGCTGCACTTTGGCTTCCGCGCAGCGGACTGCCTGTGGCAGCGAAAACATCAACGTCAAATTGCATTTGATTCCTTCCCTTTGCAGTCGTTCGGCCGCGTTGATGCCTTCCCAAGTCGAGGCGACCTTGATCAGCACACGCTCCCGCGGAATTTTCCGTTCCTCGTAGAGCTCGATCAGCCGGCGCGCCTTTTTGATTGAACCTTCTACGTCGAAAGACAAACGCGCATCTGTTTCGGTGGACACGCGACCGGGCACAATCTCCAAAATGTCGCAGCCAAACTGTACCAGCAAATGGTCGCAAACGTCCTCGACCCGTGCGGCGCCACTCAAGCCCGATTTCTTGCGGTCCGTCAGCACTTCATCGAGTAGATGGGCGTACTGTTGCTTTTGCGTCGCGGCATAAACCAAACTCGGATTCGTTGTAGCGTCTTGGGGTTTGAATTCCTTGATCGATTCAAAATCAGCTGTGTCGGCGACCACTTTCGTGAATTTCTTCAACTGCTCGAGTTGACTGAGTTTTGTTTTCTTTTCTTCAGCGACAGCCGTGCTCATGATTTCAATCCTCCGTTTGTGTTGCCCCAGAGCGTACGCCTCGAAGACGAGATCGACAATCACAAATTCAGGACGTGATCGATCCGCTGAAATTGCCGTGGTAAAAAATTTAGAATTCTCCAGCGTTTCCCAGGCGCCTAACGAGATTGCTGGCAGCCTTCAAGCCCCGCTGGCAGCATTTTCCGATATGTCATGCGGTCGTAACGCGTTGACGCGCCAGAAAACGAGAGCGGCTTGCTCGGCCAACCGGCCACAGCTTATGCCGAAACCGTAGATCGCGTCTCGGCCGTACGCTTCGAGCCGAGTGCGGCCCGCACAAAATTATTTCCGAGCTCCCACATTGGGCCGGGAAATTTGCGGCACTCGGTCAACACGTCATCGAGCGCTTTCACAAACAAGTCCACTTCACGTTGGCCAATGATAAGGGGCGGAAGGATTTTCAACACGTCCATGGCGTGACCAGCCACCTGCGTGAGGACGCGGTGCTTGCTCAACATTTGGGTCACGATCATTTGCGCAAAAAGCACCTTGTCGATCTTGTGCAAAAGTTTCCACGCCATCTTGAGTTTGAATTCGCTCGGCTCATGAAATTCGATGCCGATAATGAGCCCTTTGCCCCGCACTTCCTTGATAAATGAATGCTTCGCCCGCAACGCGTCGATCTTCTCCATGAGCAGCGCGCCCGTCTTCGCTGCGTTCTCGATCAAATTTTCCTTGTCAATCACTTCCAGCGCAGCGAGCGCGCACGCCATCGCCAGATTATTGCGGCCGAAAGTCGTTGAATGCACGACGCACCGGTCCATCCGCGAAAAAGTTTTCTGATAGATCTCGCGCCGCGTCACGATCGCGCCGCACGGCACGTAACCCCCGCTCAATGTTTTTGCCAGCGTGATGATATCGGGCTCTAAATTCCAGTGTTGAAAGCCGAACATCTTCCCGGTGCGCCCGAGGCCGGTTTGCACTTCATCGGAAATCAGCAGCGTCCCATATTTACGACAAAGTTCCTGGGCGCGAACGAAAAAATCAGTCTTCGACGTTTGGCAACCTTTGCCTTGCACGGTCTCGATGACGAAAGCGGCGACGTCGCGCGAACGCAATTGTCGATCTAAGGCGTCGAGATCGTCGAGCGGCACGCGTGCGTCGAATCCTTCCATGAGCGGTCCGAAACCCTCGGTGAAACTCTCGCAGCCCATGAGCGACAGCGCGCCGAGACTTAGCCCGTGAAACGCGCTTGCTAGCGAGACCGCGCGCCTTCGTCCGGTCGCGGCACGCGCAAATTTCAACGCGCCTTCCATCGCCTCGGTGCCGGAGTTGCAAAAAAAGACTGCGTCCAGATGCGGTGGCGTCCGTTTGACGATTGCCTCGGCCAGCAAACCGCTCAACAGCGAACAATCCATTTGCACCATGTTCGGAAGATCGAGATCGAGCACATCGCGAATTGCCTGTTTCACTACCGGATGGTTCCGCCCAATGTTAAAAACGCTGTAGCCGCTGAGGAAGTCGAGATACGCCCGGTTATCCATGTCGTAGAGATAGGCGCCCTCGGCCCGCGCGTAGACTTTGTCGAACCCGATCACCCGCTGTGCCGCCACCAGCGTGCGATTCACGTGCCGCTCATGCAGCTCGTAATTTTCGCCCAACCGAGACGCAACGATCTCCTTTAGATCAAAAGCCACGCGCAATGTTCTGCGATTTGCGCCCGAAACGCAAATGCCGTCCATTACGGCTTCCAATCCTGGTAGGCCTCGTGTGCGCCCACCTGCAAGTTGGTTTTTCCTGGTGAATGTCGCTCCAATTGCGTAGCGAGCCATTGGAACCATTCAAAAGTTTTGTTCGAACCGCTGCGGCGGCGTTCTTCTTCGACGTAGGGCCGCACTTTTCGCCAGGCGAGACGCACGGTGCCGCCCATCAAGTCTCCGACCACGCGCAAAGGAACAATTCGCGCATAAACCGAATAGCCAAGCCCTTCCAAAATTACGCCCACCGCCTGCACCGCAGCGAGCACGCGCGCGTCCGCTTCGATCACCGACGCGCTCGATCCATCCGGAATGCTGTGCACTACAATCATCGACTTCATCCATTCTGGAGTGAGAAGCGCCTGGACGGCGGCGAAAGCCGCACGTTCCGCGCGTTCCTGACGGGCGCGACGCGTTTCAAGCAGACCGAATGCGACCGCAGTCAAAACTGTTAGCGCTGTGGCCACATTTGCCAAAGTCGAAAGATCCACGCGTCGAGTTTAGCAGAATCTTCGCGCGCAGAGCGAAGCTGAAATTTGCCACGAACAAAAAGCCGCAGGATTCAAGCGAACCCTGCGGCTTCGAATTTAGCGTTCGTTGTCGATATTACTCTTCAACAACAACGCGCTCGACCACACGAGTGTTGCCCGTGCCTGTGTAATAAACACGCACGCGCTCACCCGGTCGGAGCACCGTACTCACAACCTTACCGGCCCCGTTCACCACCCGCGCGGCAGTGCCCAGAGCGAAGCTGACCGGTCCTTCGTCGCTCTTGACCACAATCGTCTTGCCGGGTTCATAGGTACTTACCGTGCCGGCCGTAAAAGTTGTGGTTGTTTCTGTAGTTGTTGTCGGTTGTGTCGTCGTTTGCTGTGTCGTTGTAGTCGTTGTTTGCGCAAACGCGAACGGAGCCGCCAGTGCACAAACAATACTCAAGAGGATGCTTTTCATGTGTCCTTTCTTTTTGGTTATAATAATTCGACTGCTCTCGGAGCCTGAATATTCGATACGTCCGGCAGAAAACTGCGCGTTGTGTCGAGGTCCAGCTCGGCTAAAATGGCGTCTGTCGATGCCCAAACCGACTCCGAAAGATTTCGCGAGGCCCAATGATTTCCAGGTTGTCGATCCAATCGTCACGCCTGAGATCGTGGCGGAGCACGGTCTCACGCCGGAAGAATTCGAGCGCATCAAGAAAATCCTCGGACGCGAACCGAACTTCACTGAGCTGGGAATTTTTTCCGTCATGTGGAGCGAGCATTGCTCCTACAAAAATTCACGCCGCGAACTGAAAAAATTTCCGACCACCGGTCCAAATATCTTGGTCAAAGCCGGCGAGGAAAACGCCGGTGTCGTCGATATCGGAGATGGCTGGGCGGTCGCGTTCAAGATCGAGAGCCACAATCACCCGAGCGCAATCGAGCCGTTTCAGGGAGCGGCCACCGGTGTCGGCGGAATCATTCGCGACATCTTCACCATGGGGGCCCGGCCCGAGTTTTGTCTCAACTCCTTGCGTTTCGGCCTAATAACCGGCTGCAGCGGCCGCCATGTCGGCCGTGATGCAGGCGACACGCCTGCCACTACAGAAAAACAGATCGCCGCCAACAGGCGGCTTTTTACGGGCGTCGTCTCCGGCATCGCGCATTACGGCAACTGCGTCGGCATTCCGACGACCGGCGGTGAAATCTACTTCGACGAAAGTTTCGAGGGTAATCCGCTGGTGAATGTTTTCTGTCTCGGCGTGCTGCGACACGAGCAACTTGCCCGCGGTGCGGCCCGCGGAGTCGGCAACCCCGTTTTTTACGTTGGCGCTGAAACTGGGCGCGACGGTTTGGCTGGCGCGGCCTTTGCATCGCGCGAATTGAACGAGGAATCGAAAGAAGATCGGCCGGCTGTACAAGTAGGCGATCCCTTTAAGGAAAAACTTTTGCTGGAAGCTTGTCTGGAACTTCTGGCGCGTGACGCCGTCGCTGGAATTCAGGATATGGGTGCGGCCGGGCTCACTTGTTCGACATGCGAAACCGCGAGCCGCGGCGGCAGCGGCATTGAAATCGATCTGGCGAAAGTGCCCAAACGCGAGCCCGGCATGACGCCGTATGAAATTTTACTCAGCGAATCACAGGAACGTATGTTGATCATCGCCAAGCGCGGGAAAGAAAGTCTCGTCCGCGAAATTTTCGAGAAATGGGATGTGCCGTGCGCGGAAATTGGTCGGGTGACCAATGACGGCATGATGCGCGTGCGCAACAACGGCACGATCGCAGCCGAAATTCCCGCTAAGCCGCTCACTGAAGAAGCGCCGCTTTACTCGAGAGAAGCGAAGCGGCCGCCTGCTGTGGCCGGGATCGGCGATCCCGGCTACAACGATCTCCCTAGAATCGACAATCACCAAGCACTGCGTCAATTGCTGCGCGATCCGACGATTGCCTCGAAAAACTGGGTCTATCGGCAATACGATCACACCGTGCGCAGCGGCACGATCGTGAAACCCGGATCAGATGCCGCGGTTTTCTTCGTTCGTTACGCCAACAAAATTCTGGCGGCGACGACCGATTGCAATTCACTCTATTGCGCGCTCGATCCGCGGGAGGGCGCCAAACTTGCGGTGGCGGAGGCGGCCCGAAATCTCACGTGTTCGGGAGGCCGCCCGCTCGCCATCACAGATAATTTGAATTTCGGCAACCCTTATAAGCCGGAAAACTTTTGGCAATTGCGCGAAGCGGTGGAAGGAATCGCCGAAGCTTGCCGCGCGTTCGGCATGCCGGTAACGGGGGGAAATGTCTCTCTATATAATGAGAGTCCAGCGGGAGTAGTCGATCCGACACCGACCATTGCGATGGTTGGTTTGATCGATGACGAAAAGCACATCACGACGCAATGGTTCAAAAACGCAGGCGACACGATTATCCTCGTCGGCGCGGTGGCCGAGGTGGGTAAGGCCGGCCCAGCCGGAGCCGACCGCGTCAGCGAGAGCGAGGTCAGCGACCTCAGCTACAACCTTGGCGGCTCGCAATTTCTGAAAGTTTGCTACGGAAAGAAAATCGGTCCTCTGCCACGCGTCGATCTGGCATACGAGATTAAAGTCCAAAACGTGGTCCGTGATTTGATCGGGACGGGTCTGGTGAAAAGCGCGCACGATTGCAGTGAAGGCGGTCTTGCGATCGCGCTGGCGGAGTGCTGCTTCAATCCAAACAAACTTCTCGGCGCCGATGTCGATCTCACCTGTAGCCACGGCCCTGTGGGCCGTCCGGGCCAGACGTGCCATAGGCACGTGGCTACAGCGCTTTTTAACGAATCGCAGTCGCGCATCATCATTTCGGTCGCGCCCGAAAATGTGGAACAGACGATGTCAAGCTTGGGTGAGCGCAGCATTCCATTTTGGCAACTTGGCCAAGTCGGCGGCGATGAATTGCGCATTCACTTGGACGAGGAAACCTTGCGCTGGCCGATTGCTGATCTTTACGACGATTGGTGGAACGCCATCCGGCGCACGGTCGAGAGCGATTCGGCGGCTGAATGCATCCCGAGTTTGTGAGACCCGATCCAAAGGTCATCTTCGAGGGCTCGATTCCCGAAAACTACGATCGCTATCTGGGCCCGCTCTTTTCGACCTGTTCGCAAGCGACATCGCGACCCGTTTAAAAGGAGCACAACCCAGGAACGTTCTAGAATCAGCCTGCGGCACGGGCATTCTCACGTGCGTCTGCGCGACAGTCTCGGCGGAGGAGTGCGACTTGTCGCCACATTCTTAACCCTGGGATGCTTGCGTTCGAGCAAGGGAAATTCAGCGCACCGGAAAATTTAGAATGAAAAGAAGCCGACGACGACGTAATCACGGGCCCTCAGCCAGAGATCGCCGAGCACTACGGCGCTGCTCCCGTAGAAACCACCATGCAGGCATTTGTCTGGCGTGCTGTCCAGGAATGAGTTCTTGCTGCGGCCCTGCATTTTTGTGCAATTAGTCCGGAACGATTCGTTGAACCTCGGGCGATTTGGTGAATTATTTAGTGTGATCTCTCCAGACAACTCCGAAAATTCTTCGCGAGCAGGCATCGACATCAACGAGCCCGGTGAAAACGAGGCTTTTCCCCGACACGAGTGCGGGCTTTTCGGCGTCTTCGGTCATCCGAACGCGGCTGTGCTGACTTACTACGGCCTATTCGCGTTGCAACATCGCGGACAGGAGAGCGCGGGCATTGTCACGAGCAACGGCCCCGGCACCTCGTTTTTGGTGCACAAAGATATGGGCCTGGTCTCGCAAGTCTTTGGTCAGACTGAGCTGGAACAATTGAAAGGGACCCGCGCCATAGGTCACACGCGTTACTCGACGACCGGAACGAGCACGATCAAAAACGCGCAACCTTTCGTGGTCGACTGCGTGCGCGGACAAATGGCGATCGCACACAACGGCAACTTGATCAACGCAGATGTTTTGCGCGACGAGCTTGAGCGCAACGGTTCCATTTTCCAAACAACCGCCGACAGCGAGATCATTTTGCATTTGCTGGCGCAGCCCTCCGCAAATGGCGGCAACGTGCTGGCGGCGTTGCGTCGAATCGAAGGCGCCTTCTCGCTCCTGATCATGAGCGAGCGCGAGCTCATCGCTGTGCGAGATCCTTTTGGCTGGCGGCCGCTTTCGTTAGGCAAACTCGATGGCGCCTGCGTGATCGCTTCTGAAACATGCGCCTTCGATCTCGTCCACGCGGAATTCATTCGCGAAATCGAACCCGGCGAAGTTTTGATCATCGATGAAAACGGCTTGCGCTCGGAGCGACCGTTCCAACCGCAGCAGCCCGCCTTCTGCATGTTCGAATACGTTTACTTTGCTCGACCGGACAGCATGATCGGCGGCGTCAATGTCGGAAAAGTCCGGATGGAAATGGGCCGTGAACTCGCGCGCAAATTTCCGGTCGAAGCTGACATTGTCGTGCCGGTGCCGGACTCGGGCAACTATGCCGCGCTCGGTTTTGCCCAGGAGCTGAAAATTCCGTACGCGCATGCCTTCGTGCGCAATCACTACATCGGCCGCACCTTCTTGCAGCCGAGCCAGCTCATCCGTGACTTCGACGTGCGCGTGAAATTGAATTTAATCAAGGAAATGGTCGCCGGAAAACGCGTCGTTGTAGTCGATGATTCAATTGTCCGGGGAACGACTTCGCGGGCCCGCGTCGTGAACTTACGCGAAGCTGGCGCGAAAGAGGTGCACATGCGCGTAAGTTGTCCACCGCATCGGTTCGCCTGCCATTACGGCATTGACTTTCCTGATCCGCAAAAGCTCATCGCCAATCAGATGTCGATGGAAGAGATCCGCAAGTATCTGGGCGTGGACAGCCTCGGCTATCTTGATGTGGAAGGCATGGTGCGCGCCACCGGAAAACCGCTGAACAGCTTCTGCCTGGCCTGTTTCACCGGCGACTACCCCCTCCCAGTTGATCCAGCCCTAGACAAGTTCATCATGGAAAAACGCGAGGCGCGCTCCAAAGCGCTCGCCGATCAGGAAGCGCACCCGACATTATTCGCGGATTTGAAGTAGGACCACCGCTTCTTTTCTCCTGTCATTCCGAGCGAAGTCGAGGAATCTCTAAATATTTCTTCGGTAGCGTTCGCGAAAAGAAATAGTAAGAGATGTCTCGGCTGCGCTGGACATGACAAAAAAGAAAAAAGCTTACGCGCGCGCGGGCGTTGACATCGACTTCGGCAACAAGCTCAAGCAGCGCATTCAATCACTCGTCAGGCAAACGCATGGGCCGCAGGTGCTCGGGGAAATTGGCGGTTTCGGCGGTCTCTTTCACGCAAATTTTTCAGACATGCGCGACCCGGTTTTGATCGCAAGCATTGACGGCATCGGCACAAAATTGAAAATCGCTTTTGCGTTAGATCGACATGACACCGTCGGTGCCGATCTCGTGAATCATTGCGTCAACGACACCGCCGTGCTTGGCGCGCGACCGCTTTTCTTTCTCGATTACATCGGTTGCGAAAAACTTGACCCCCGCGTGTTCGATCAGCTTATCCGTGGATTGACACGCGCATGCCGATCCGCCGGGTGCGCGCTGGTCGGCGGCGAGACGGCGCAAATGCCGGGAATGTATCGCAAAGGCGAATACGATCTGGTTGGCTGCATTGTCGGAGTAGTTGATCGCGCGAAGGTAATTGAGGGTTCCACAATCAAACCGGGTGACGCAATTCTCGGCCTGCCTTCAAATGGTTTGCACACAAACGGCTATTCGCTCGCGCGAAAGATTTTACTCGAAAAAATGGGATTAAATGTTCGGTCGCGACTTCCAGGATCGACGCGTACCGTGGGCGAAGAGCTTCTGCGCGTGCATAAGAACTATGAGCCATTGCTCGCGAAGGTCCCGAGCGGCGTGCTCAAAGGTCTCGCGCACATTACCGGCGGCGGCTTGATCGACAATGTGCCGCGCATCCTGCCGAAAGATTGCGACGCCGCGATCGAGACAAAATCGTGGCATGTTCCGCGTATCTTTGAAATCCTGCGGCAAAATGGAGGTGTCGGTCTTGCGGAGATGTATCAGGTTTTCAACATGGGCATCGGAATGGTCGGGATCGTCGCCGAAAGCGACGCAAAGCGCGCAATGTCGATCTTGCGCGCGAAACAAATCGGGCGCATCGAGCGGGGTAGAGGTAAGACCCGATTAATCTTCTAACCACGGATTACGCCGATCTCGCAGATTGCGCAGATTTGTTTTACTTATCCGTGCACATCCGCGTAATCCGCGGCTTATGTTGAAATGACAATGGAAAAGCGGCGGCTTGGCAAGACAGACATGGATGTCTCCGTGCTCGGCTTTGGCGGCTCGGAGATCGGGTATCACGGAACTTCCCAAGAAACGGTGGCTGTTCTCTTGAACAGTGCACTCGACGCCGGCTTAAACGTGATCGACACGGCGGAATGTTATTATGGCAGCGAGGAAACGATCGGCCACGTCGTAAGTAGCCGCCGGAACGAATTTTATCTGTTTACCAAATGTGGGCACCCCCACGGGATGGAGAGCGCGCCGAACTGGTCGCGCGATTCCATTTTGCAAAGCATTGAGCGCAGTTTGCAGCGGCTGAAGACGGACAAGATCGATATCGTGCATTTGCATAGCTGCTCGGAGTCGGAACTGCGCAAGGGGGAGGCCATCGCCGCTCTGCAGATGGCGCGGGAGAAAGGCTACACGCGCTACATTGGTTACAGCGGCGACAGTCGCGCCGCGCATTATGCAGTCGAGTGCGGCGCATTCGATACCTTGCAAATTTCCATCAGCATCGCCGACCAGGAGGCGGTCGATCTGACGTTACCGCTGGCTCGTGAAAAGAAAATGGGCGTGATCGCGAAGCGGCCGATCGCGAACGCAGCCTGGAAAACCGGGCACAAACCGATGCAATCTTATCACCACGAATATTGGGAGCGGCTCCGCAAGTTGAAATATGATTTTCTGGACAGCTTTGATTTGGAGAAGGCAATCGGGATTGCGCTGCGGTTCACGTTGAGCGTGCCGGACGTGCATACTGCGATTGTCGGCACAACGAAACCGGAACGGTGGCAGACCAATGCGAGACTGCTGGGGGCAGGACCGTTGAGCGAGGAGGAGTTTCAATCGATCCGCCACCGCTGGGAAGAAGTCGCCCCGCGAACTTGGATTGGACAAATATGAGTCTCCATGAAACAGAAGATAATGAAGGGAACGAAGTTTTTTCCAACCGCACGGATACGACACTTATCATCATTAGCGTCGTTTCCTTCTGTTTGTTCCACACATGAAACAGCGAAAACTTGGCCGCGGCGGGCCGATCGTTTCCGCAATCGGGCTTGGTTGCATGGGCATGTCGGATTTTTACGGCGGCCGTGACAATGAAGAATCGGTCGCGACCATTCATCGCGCACTCGAACTCGGCATCACATTTTTCGACACGGCCGACATGTACGGCCCGTACACCAATGAAGAATTGTTAGGCCGCGCGCTCAAAGGCCACCGCAAGGAGGTGGTTATTGCGACGAAGTTCGGGATTTTGCGCGATCCGAAAAAACCCGAGTTCCGCGGCATCAGCGGAAAACCGAAATACGTGAAGCAGGCTTGCGAAGGAAGTCTCCACCGGCTTCGCATCGACTGCATCGATCTCTACTACCAGCATCGCGTCGATCCCGACACGCCAATCGAAGAAACCATCGGGGCCACGGCGGAATTGGTGCGCGCGGGCAAGGTGCGTTTTCTCGGTCTGTCCGAAGCCGGCGCGGAAACAATTCGGCGCGCGCATGCGGTTCACCCAATTACCGCCCTGCAATCGGAATATTCGCTTTGGACGCGCGATCCGGAAGATGAAGTGCTCGGTGTTTGTCGTGAACTTGGAATCGGTTTCGTTCCATACAGTCCGCTTGGCCGCGGATTTCTCACCGGCAAAATTCAGGGCCCAGAAGATTTGTCTGACGACGATTATCGCAAAACAACCCCGCGGTTTCAGGGCGAAAATTTTCAGCGCAATCTCGACCTGGTGAAGCGCGTGGAAGAGATTGCGCGCGAGAAACGCTGTGCAGCGGCGCAACTCGCGCTCGCCTGGGTGCTGGCGCAAGGCGACGACATCGTGCCGATCCCGGGGACAAAGCGGCGGAAATACCTCCAGGAAAACGTCGCCGCCCTCGATGTCACCCTTACAAGCAAGGATTTGGCCCGTATCGAGGAAATCGCGCCAAGGGATGCTTTCGTCGGTTCGCGTTATCCGGAAGCTATGCTGAAACTTCTAAGCCGCTGATGTGGAGATAAATTAAGTTCTTTGGCACCGTCTTCTCTGATGGCGCCATCGCATCGCAGGGACGAAATACTAATCGGCCGAAGAGCCTTTCATCCCTTTTGGCAAATCTCTTCCTGCGTGCAAACTGCCCGACCGCAGCTCTGCGAGCTCTAATCTTCGGGCAGAATCGCGGCCAAACCGTTGGGTCACTTTCGTTCCGCTCTTCGACGTTCAGCCCAACGCGCTTTCATCAAGTCGGAAAGCCTTTTCCGACCAGCGGCGGTAAGCCGACGTTTGCGGGGCGCGCGGCTCGCCGTGGTTTTTGCGCGACCGCGACGAGCTCTCTCTCTCGCCCAGCGCGCTCTAGCCGCCGCCGCGATTTTTGCTCGCGCTGCGGCAGACAGCTGTCGGCGGCCGCCGCCGGTTTTAGCGGCTACCGCCCGACGGCCCAGCAAACTGGCAAGCCGGTTTTCCAGTGCACTAATCTGCCTGCGAATTGCTACTGCTTGTTCTAAATCTGCTAATGATACGTCCATATGGTCTTCGAATTAGATTAGAGTTAAGAGCATTGCAAGCTTAATAATACCTACTTATTTGTGCTTCAAAGCCAGTTGACTCACAACGTCTTTCTAACTGCGCCTGGGAACGAATGCCGAAGCCAGCATGGTCTGCACAATTTCATCGCGCTGGTTCTTAGTGACATTGCTTAATCGAACAATTCCGTAGCTCGGTTTCGAACGCGACACCCGAAGATCGACAATTTCCGTTTCAACCGTGAGTACGTCGTCCGGCCGCACTGGATTCGGCCAACGCAGCTCATCGACGCCAAGGCCGATAATTCCCCCGGGAACGTCCATCGTCTGCACAAACAACCGCATGCTAATCGCCGCCGTGTGCCAGCCACTCGCGATCAAGCCTTTGAACATTGTCTCTTTAGCGCTCACTGGATCAAGATGGAACACTTGCGGATCAAATTCCCGGGCGAAGACCGCCATTCCATTTTGCGTTACCAGGTAGGTATCGGACTGAAATTGATCGCCGATTTTAAAATCTTCGAAGTAGCGCTGCTTCATTAAAAGGAAGATGCCGCGGGCATACATGACTATTGCTCCTGAATGAGCAACGTGTAAACTGCGGCGCGACTCCTCTGCACGTAAGCAGTTGGAGGGCGGTTAGCTCAGTGGTAGAGCGGCTGGTTTACACCCAGTAGGTCGGGGGTTCGAACCCCTCACCGCCCATGCCATTTAATAAGAAGCGATCGGTGGCTGGTGATTAGTGGTTAGTCGAAGCGGCGGTCTTCCTTAGCAACTCCAGCGCAGCCGGAAAAATAATTTCTTCCCACTCGGCGTATTCTTTTGCCGACGGATGCAGACCATCAGACGCTACTAAGGATTTGTCCTTGCCCATCTCTCTACTAAGCGGAAAAACGTCGACGATTGTGAGGCTGCGTTTCTTCGCTTCTTCTGTGAGAATTTCGTTAAAGCGACCGATCCCTTTGGATATATCGCGGCCGCGCGCATAACGCGGCCCAGTCGGAGTTACGCCGAAATCTGGAATTGTAACTACCAGCAATCGCTTCTTGTCGGGCAGAACACTGAGCATTTGGTCGAGAAGAAACACAAAGTTTTTCCGAAACGTTGTCTCATCGACACCTTGAACCCAGTCGTTCACGCCAATCAGTAAGGTCGCGAAGTTCGGCTCTGACGTTAAGAAGAGTGGCAGCTCGAGATCGATTGCATCCCTTGTCGCCCACCCGGTCCGGGACGGATTTGCCACAAGATCGATATGCAGACCTTGCGCATTCAAATGTCGGGTCAAAACGGCCGGCCACGATTCGTTGGGCGATGCTCCTTCGCCGATCGAATATGAATCGCCGATGGCGACATAGCGAACTCGTTCAGTTTGCCGGTGAGGCTTTTCCCCCTTGGCGGACATGATGAAAAACAACCACAGTAATACCGCCACCGCTTTCATCTGGCTACTAATCTAGCAAAGATCAAAACGCGCGATGATTAAAGGAACGAGAAATGTTGGAATCTAGCTGCACCTATTCGAACATTTGATCGACTGCGGCTCGAGCATGAATTTTCATTGTGTCGAGAAATGCAATGCCGTTACGTGAGGTCTCGCGCAAAATCAGAGGCAGTTCTGTTCCGGCGAGTATGACGCCGTCGATCACGATCTTAGCTTTCAAGCGGTCGACAATCGCTAAGAGTCCGGCACGCGTTTCAGGCAAAAATTTTCCAGGCACGAGTTCGCTCAAATATTTGTTGTGGATGTAATCCTGATCTTTCGGGTCGGGCGCGACGAGCTCGATTCCTTCGCGCGAGAAAACTTTCGAATAAAACGTTCCCTGCATGGTGAAACGCGTCCCAAATAAGGCGAGCCTTTTCAGCCCTCGCGTTTTAGCGGCGGCGCAGGTCGCTTCGACAATGCTAATCAGGGGAATTGGGGACTTCGGCGCGACGTCGTCGAAAACAATATGGGGTGTGTTTGCCGAGATCAGCCCGAAGTCTGCGCCGGCCCGTGCTAGTTTGCCAATTTCCTTAAGCAAGTAATCGGTCATGCCGGTAAGGTTATTCGCGGCCATGAAATCGAGGCCCTTTTTCAGATCAATGCTATTAATGATGAATTCTGGATAACTACCGTCGCGCTGCCGCTCACGATAAAACGCAATGATGTTCTGGTAATATTGGAGCGTGCTTTCCGGCCCAAGGCCGCCGATGATTCCGAGGCTCTTCACGCGGCAGGTTCCTGCATTACAGCGTCCCAGTCGCGCAAAATTTGTAGATCATTTTGAATGGTTGAAGCGTCTGGTGAGTCAGCAAATTGTGCAGACTCAAATTGCGCGCGATGCATGTCGGCGGATGCACTGAAGGCACTGCGCATCGCTTCGATGCTCTGCTGCATCCAACGCCGAAGGCGATTCGCATAGAAGCTTAAGTATTCCGACAACGCGCGACCATATTCATCTTCCAGCTTTCGGTAGACGTGAGACACAAGCGCGCTCTTGCCCAGTAGCGAAAGGATCATCGGCTTTTGGATAACAACCTTTTTTGAGAACTCGCTCGCGTCCAGCGCAGGCATGCCTGCCGGTTTTGGCAATTCCTCAGGAATGGCACCGCCGGAAAAAGAAGCTGCCAGTTGAATCGCGTGGCTCAGGACGTCTCGGGTTTCTTCGACAGCCTGCAGGACTGCGGCGACGGGCTCGGTAAGCATGCGCTTAAGCGCCGCTGCAGAAATGGAGGCCGTATCGACGTTGGCAGATTCAAGCAAAGCCGCTGCAATTTCTTGCGCCGTGGCATTGAGGATTTCGGGCCACATTCTTGAAATTTTTTGGGTAAGAAAAAATGCCTGGCCTTGTGCGCGTTCTAAAATTCGGTCGCCTTCGCGCAGCGCTTCGGCGGTTTCGTTAGGCAACCCGCCGCTCCCGCTTAAACCGGCGCCGGATTCGATTTGCAGTCGGCGCTCCAAGGCAGCAACGACCGCTTCACGCAATACGCCGATCTTACGCTTGTGCGATTCAATCACGAGTTCTTGGTGTCGCGCGAGCAACGGCCGCAGCTCGTTTTCAAACCATCGGTCGCACAATATCGCATCTGCGCCAATGACGCTGACGCTGTGCACCGGCGGTTCCACGCGAAGTTGACCCTGAACATTTTTTTCCACGTAATCGGTCATCCGCTGTCGATCAGTGATGCTGAAAAGATCGGTCTTGCTGATTAGCACCATCGCGGTCGCACCTGATTGGTAGAGCGTTTGCACGACGACGAGATCATCCTGGGTGAGGCCCGAGCTGGCATCGATGAGCACGATGCCGAGATCGCAACGCGGCAGATACGCCACCGTTTCTTCCGCTCCCGCAACCGCAAGCGAGCCGAGTCCCGGTGTATCGACAAACGTCACGCCTTCTGCGAGCCGATCGGACGGAAATTTTACGATGATCCGTGTGACGTGTTTCCTATTCGCGGGATTTTTTTCTTCAGTCGCAAACTCTGCTAACTCTGATAATGGAATGATTCGCGGCTGCGCTTCCGCGAATTCAATCCCTGCCTCGGCAACTGGCCCGTGGCTGATCCGTGTTGGAATGGCGGTGACCGGCGTTACGCCGACCGGCAACATGTCCGTTTGCAAAATGTAATTCAGCAACGACGACTTGCCTGAGCTGACTCTACCAAAGGCGCCGACTTCAAACGCAGCAGTTTCCATTCGGTCGAGCAGTATCGTCAGTGCGGCGCGAAATTCCACGAGCCCGTGCGCGGTGATGATTCTTTCGATTTCCGTAAGCAAGCGGACTTCATCGCCTGTATTTCCCAAGCGCTCGAGTCGCTTCTGAAGATCGCCACCCGCGCCTGTACCGAGATAACTGCGCAATTTGTCGACCAAACCATCGAGCTCGGCGCGGATACCGTCCAAAGTGCGCGCCGCTTGTGGAGAAAGAGGACCGTAGCCCCGCATTTTTTCCGGCGTGAGTTCATTAAGCGAGATCGACGAGAACATGAAATTGATGCTCGCCGACCAAACCGCTCCGGAATGCGGTTCAGCGGGAGGAATACCGAGCTCCTCCATGAAACGCCACGTCGCATCCCGAATCCGCACGATGTAATCGTGCGTGATTTTGCGCTGAATCGGCGTTGTATCGTCGAAGTGTGTGCTAAATGGCGATGTCGAACCGGCGTCGGCCATGGTGTGCTCAGCCTCGGCGAGTAAATTATCGATGTACTGAAACGTTGTGCGCACGTGGCGCTGATGGTGCTCGTTCAAACCGTGGGCAAGTTTCTCGTCGCTCATGGTGTGTGCTCGCTCGGGGCGGCTTTCGCCGCCACGTCAATTTCGTGAATGCGCCGATCAAGATCCAGAAGATGAAGACCCAAGGAGTCGTCGATCTTGTATTCCCGTATCGCCAGCTCAGTGAGCAACTGTTCCAAGATACGAGGATTGCCACCACTCATTCGATGCAACTTATCCGCGTGTTGCCGAGCATCGGGTTGGACGTTTCCTCCGGAGACAGCTGCCTAGATCAGGGCTCGAGTTTCGGCGGCGCTGAGTGGCGCGCTTTGCACACGCGTGAAGTTGTAAACATGCTGCCACAGATGTCCGAGGTCCTTCGGCTGGTCCGAGTGGCACACGATCCAAGTTGGAATGTGTTCGATCAGATGTGCCATGAAACGCGCAACTCGCGGCGCGGGCCGCGCCACGTGATCGAAGGCAATTGGCTCATCGCGATGTCTCAGATGATCCAGTAGGCGGTTCTTGCGCTCAATCACATTCAGCTCGGAGTCCCCCAGCCAAGCTGCCGTTCAAGACTGTCACAAATCGGGCGCAGGCTTGAACTCTGCTCGCAAATTAGAAGCGGTGCGTATCGTCCGACGTGCTGCAAGAGCGCCGTTTTCCCGACGCCGCCTGGTCCGATAATGAGCACATGCTTGCCGCGGGCGTGAAGGCTGCGCAATTGGTCGAGTTCTGTCCGGCGTCCCCAAAACGGCTTGCTCATGGGAGACGACGCGCACCTGCGCGGTGTAATCCGGCTGGCCAGCGCGAAGGATTATTCCGCACCCTTCCTCTTGGGAAGCTCATCAGCTCTGTCCTCGACATCTTCAACGGAAAGCGTCCCAAGTCGCCGCCGATAAACACGACCCCATGCGTGCATCATCTCGACGCTCGGCTGGAAAAATTTTTGCGCGATGAGCGTCGGGACGAAAGCGCTCAAGATGACCGTGCTGACCAGAATGGTGTATTGCCGTTGGTCGATGATCTTGTTTTGCAACCCGAACAAAGAAGAAATTGTCCCAAAGGTCAGACCGGTTGCCATCAACAGCGTTGTGTAACTCGCTTCCTTTGCTTTCATGTAGTGCAAGCGGGCTAACGGGAAAACGCCAACGATCTTCGTCAGCATCTTAATCATGAGGAAAGCCGCGATAATTAAGAGCCCTGCCCAAAGCGCTGGCAGAGAAACGTAAAGACCGGCCTTGATAAAATAGAACGGGGTAAATACGGCGAAGGCGATGCTGCGCATGCGACGAACGAGTGTTTTGTCGCGGAGAAATACGCCCGCGACCACAAGTCCAAGCAAATAGGCTGGCAGGACTGCCTCGCTTTTCGCAGTCGTTGCCAGACCTCCGAGAAAGAACAGAACAAAGAAAATGAACTTTACTTCAGGTTCGCTTACTTGCGTGGCGCCGAGGCGATTGATGATCGAATTTGTCCACTTTGGCATGAACCAAAGCGCGATCAGGAGAACGACGGCGAACACGAGCAGCCAAACATTGTAGCTGGCGAACAAAGTGCCCAGTGCCAGCACTGTTCCCATATCGGTGATGAAACAGGCGGCCAGGATCATTTTGCCCATCGCCGTGTCGCTGAAGCCACCCTCAATCATCACCGCATAAACGACCGCCACTGAAGTCGTGGAAAGCGCGATGCCAGCGATCTGTGCCTGATGCAGAGACCAACCAAAAACAAATTGGGCGAAGAACCACACTACTGTGAACGGAATGGCAAAAGAGAGAACGCCGATCAGCACGCTGGCTCGCCAATTTGCTTTGAGCGAGATTGGATCGATCTCCGCGCCGGCCAGAAACGTGAGCACACCACTGCCGAGCAACGCCAGAAAGTTCGTCCACTCTGTGGATTGCAGCACATGATGCAGTTGCCCCGCATCAGCACCGGCACCCGCGATGCCGATGTGCAGCGTACCGCCCTCCAAACCGACAGCGAGATTGCCCGCGACCACGCCCACAAGGATTTCAATGAGCGCGACTGAAATTCCGGACCAGATGGAAATCAAGCTGCCGGCCAGCGCCAGGCCCATCCAAATCGCAGCAATAAACCAGATGTTTTGCGTCATACACTCCTATCGTTATCCCGCAATTACACGGATTGATAGGAGTCATTAGCTCAAGCGGTTTACTCTTTCGAGAAGGCAAACTCCATTGCCTAACCACCAACTAAATCGAAATTCATTTCCACACAAGTGAATTAATCACGCCCTGTGCGATTGATTACGCTTCCGCAATCTACGAGACCGGCTAAGATCGACATCGTGAAGTCGAAAGTAATTTTCTTCGCTGTAACGCTTATTGTGTTGGTGGCAGCGTCGGTAGCTCCGGCGCAAGCGCCCTCCGAAAGCAAACCCGACTTAATGAAGAAAGCACTGATCACAAAAGAAAAACCGCAATTGCTTACGAGCACGAGTGAGAGCGCGAGCACGGATGCCGCGGCGTTGCATAAACTAGCGAACGACTATTACAACTGGCGCAACGAGAATTATCCCGTGCGCAGCAGCAATGCCGGCCTGCACACCTGGGACGATCGGCTGACTGATTATTCGCCGGCGAAAATCGCGGAACGCGCACAGCACGTGCGTTCGCTGCTGGATAAGATGCGCGCGCTAAAGATCGACAACTGGCCGAAGGATGATCGCATTGATGCGATTCTTTTTCGTGCGCAGCTTGAGCGTGTCGATTTTGAAAATCGCGTTCTTAAGTTTTCGCGGACGAATCCGCAGATTTACACGGGCGAATGCGCCGATGCGATCTTTTCACTTCTGAAGAAAGAGTACGACACGCCCCAAAAACGTGCGGTCGCCGCCACAGCGCGCCTTAAAGCGATACCGGCATTACTGAGGCAAGCCCTAACGAATTTGCAAAACCCGGTAAAACTTTATGCGCAGCTTGCGATTCAATCCGCACGTTCGATTGATCCCCTGCTAAACGAGAGCTTGATGGCGCTCGACGTCGATCTTTCGCCTAACGAGCACGATGAATTCATCAAATCGCGCGACGCGGCGCTGGCCGCGTTGCACAGCTATGCGGACGAACTGGAGAAAGGATTGCCGAAGATGGTGGACTTTGCGCCCATGGGCGAAGCCAATTACAACTACTACCTCAAGCACGTCTTGCTTTTGCCCCTTGATGGGCGCGAAGTAGAAACGATCGGTCGTGCGGAATTGGCGTGTTATCGCGCGCTCGAAGGTATGCTGCCAGATCCAAGGGTCGCCGATCCCGATCCCTCGCGCAGCGCAAACATTCCGCCCGACCAGGCGTCATTTTTGAAAACGTATGAAAGTCGCGAGCAGGAGATCATCGGTTTCCTGAAGCAGCACAGTCTCCTCACGTTGCCCGATTATCTCGGCCGGTTTGAAATTCGACAGTTGCCGGAAGCATTCAAGCCAACTAGTCCCGGCGGCTTCATGAATCCGCCCGGCGTTTACGACAAGGATCCCACCGGATTCTATTTTATCCCCACCTATAGCCCGCGGTCGAAGAACTTCTACATTCGCGCGGCGATCGAAGATCCGCGACCGATTTTAGGACACGAAGGTATTCCGGGACATTTCCTGCAGCTCTCGCTCGCGAACCACTTGAGCGATGAGATCCGCCGTCAACATGAGGACAACGTGTTCGTGGAAGGCTGGGCGCTTTACGGCGAAGAAATGTTATTGCGAACCGGTCTTTACCCGATCGACTCGCCCGGTCACGGACAAGTCCTGCGGCTGGCGCGCTATCGTTCGGCGCGAATCGGCGTCGATGTAAACCTGCACACCGGTAAGTGGAGCTTCGAGCAAGCAGTGAAATATTTCATGGATGCAGGCGGGCTCGATCACGAAGCAGCGGAAGGCGAAGCGGCGGGCGCGGCTTCAGATCCACACCAGAAAATCAGCTACATCATCGGCAAATGGCAGATCATGAATCTGCTCGGCCGCTACAAGGATCGAAAAGGCGACAATTTTCGTCTCGGGCAGTTTCATGACGACCTCATCAAAAACGGCAGCCTGCCCGTTTCGGTACTCGAATGGATTCTACTCGATGACGACGCGTCGATTAAGAAGGCGCTGGCCGAAAAGTAGAAGGTAGCAGGCAGGAGTAGAAAACAGGTATGACGTCGGCGCACCGTTTTCTCCTTTCTACTTTAGCCTTTCTACTTGCGGTCACACTTGTTTCCTGTGCCGGTGGCCGGCACTTCCATGTCATTCCAGCTGAAGGAGCAATCGTGGCTCCGCGCTATCTTGATCTTGGTTCGGACGTTTCCGTGGCCACGCTCCATTTTCCTGCGGGAACTTATTCGCTTTATGCGACGGATAGCGCCGGATTTTATTATCGCGCGCCGCACAAGATCGCCGAGCATTCCGACGGAATACCCATCTGGCATGACGGGGGAATTTACGTAAGCAAACGCAACTCCGGCAGGTTGCGTGGATATGTTTCTTGGGGTGGGAAGCTGACACATATCGGGGATTTTTCGCGCAGGCGCCATGAATTTCGCGATTGATGTTGCTGTAGCGACAGTTTTGTCAGCCGCTAGGAAGCGCGAACGGCACGCCCGCCGCTACAACCGTTCGCCGATGTACTCCTCGCTTTTGACGTTCTTGGCACCGTCGCGTCTCCCGAAGGCGGCTGACCTCTGATTATTTCGGCGCTTCGGCCACTGTAAGGACGATCTTTCCACGGGTGTGACCAGTCGCGGCTTGCTCCTGCGCTTTAGCGGCATCGGCGAGAGAGAACGTCTGCGAGATAATCACTTTGATTTTCTTGTCATCAATCAACTTCGTGATGTCAGCCAGTTCGTTCGAATTGGGAGTGACACTCAACAGTGCCCCATGAATTCCATGTTTTTCCAGCTCCGCCGGATCGGGCCGCGCGACTAACGAGACAATGAAGCCGCCTTTTTTCACAACGCCGTAAGAGCGTTGCAACGTGTCTTTGCCAACCGAATCGAGCACAACGTCGACATCCTTGGCAATGTCTTCGAATTTTTGTTTCGTGTAATCGATCGCCACATCCGCCCCAAGTTGCTTGAGTAAATCCTGGTTCGGTGTTGAGGCCGTCGCGAAAACCTTCGCGCCGCGCGCCTTGGCGATTTGAATCGCGAAACTTCCGACCCCGCCCGATCCACCGTGAATAAGAATCGTTTGGTCCGTGCTTAGCTTGGCTGTATCAACCAGCGCTTGCCACGCCGTTAGCGCCGCGAGCGGCACGCCCGCCGCATCAACATAGCTCAGCGATTTCGGTTTCGCGGAAACTTCCTTGTCCGTCGCAACGGCGTATTCCGCGTAGCCACCGCCTCTGTCGAGATCAAGATATGCATACACCGCCTCGCCGGGATTATACTTGTTCATGTTCGCTCCGATTTTATCAACCACACCCGCTATGTCGTACCCTGGAATAAACGGCGGCTTTGCTCCGAAAAACTTTGCATATTTTCCGGAGCGAATCGCGCCGTCCACTGGATTTACTCCTGCGGCAATCACGCGGACCAACACTTCGTTCTCCTTCGGCTCCGGCCGCGGTGCATCTTCATATTTCAAAACTTCGGGCCCGCCATATTCATGGACAAGGATCGCCTTCATCATCGACTTGGCGGATTGGGCAGGCGAAGTTTCTGGCAACGTTGCCCATTTCGCTAAGGCAACGATTAACAATAGTTGTCTTGAGCTTCGCATAATCGTCTAGCGTGCACTGTCGCCGGGACTGTAGGCAAGTGAAACCATCCGCACGCTATGGCGGTCACCGCGCAAATTTACTGCGCCTTGACTTCGGTGTAAAAGACGCCGAGCCATTTCCCCTCTCGTTTTACCCAGACGCTGCCGGCGTTGTACGCGCCAGAGACGTCCTGCCCGGCGGAAGTGCCTTGCGTGGTGACTTTGTACGTCATGACCGCGACATCCGCACTCGGAAACCCTACTTTCGTATCAGCGAACGAATACTGTCGCAGGTCGCCTTTCTCCATGTCCGCGACTTCGGCGTCGAGATCCTTAATTCCCTCCGCATACGCGCCGCTGTAGTCTTTGGCCAAAAGCTTCTTGAAGTCGTCAGCCTGTTTATTCTTGTATGCATCCCAAGCCGATTTCTCCAAGTCGATCACGGCCGTCTCCTTCGCAGCCGGCTTATTCGATGAGGATGCCTTCGTTGACTAAAGCAGATTGGAGCAAGCCCAATCAGTGCCACGCAAATAAGAATGAATTGTTTTTTTATATTGTGAGGAGTCTGAGCTCCACTACCGCGCTTCGTCGAGACTTTTCGAATCGCAGCACGTGTGTGTCCCGTGCAATACTTGCAAATTCGTAGCCGACACGGCTGCCCTTACAGGTTCCACGGCAACGCGTCGAGATCGACATTGCCGCCAGTCAAAATGATGCCAACGCGCCGCCCGCCAATGTCGATCTTGCCTTCAATAATTGCGGCATACGGCACCGCGGCGGACGGCTCGATTATGATTTTCATCGTCTCCCAAATCGTGCGCATCGCGGAGACGATCGCCTCTTCGCTCACCGTTACGATGTCGTCCACGTAACGCTGGATGATCGGGAAATTTGGCGCACCGACGTTTGTCCGGAGCCCGTCGGCGATCGTGAATTTCTTCTCAGTGCGAATCAGCCGGCCCGCGTGAAATGATTGCGCGGCATCGTCCGCGTTGGTTGGTTCTGCCGCAATCACTTTGAGTTTCGGCCGCATCGATTTTGCGGCAACAGAAGTGCCGCAGAGCAAACCGCCGCCGCCGACCGGACACATCACAAGATCGACATCTACCTCTTCGAGCAACTCCACCGCGGTTGTCCCCTGCCCTGCCATCACGTCTTCGTTTTCGAACGAATGAATCAGCGTCGCGCCCGTCTTCGCAATCATATCCGCGCAAGCGGCCTCGCGCGCCGCGTCGTTGGCCTCACAAAACACTATGTGCGCGCCATAGCTTTCGACCGCGCGCACCTTCACTTTCGCTGAGTTCGACGGCATTACGATGTGCGCGGGAATGCCGCGTAGCTTCGCCGCGCGTGAAAGCGCAGCCGCGTGATTGCCCGACGAGTGTGTGGCCACGCCACGCCGCGCCGTCGTTTTATCGAGCACGAAGACCGCGTTGGTCGCCCCACGGGCCTTGAACGCGCCGACTTTCTGAAAATTTTCACATTTAAAGAACAACGATCCGCTGCTTGCTGCATCGAGACGCGAGCTGGCCAGCACGGGCGTCCGATGAATGTACGGTCGAATCCGCTCATGCGCCCCACGAATGGCGTCGAGGTCTATCGTCCTCATCAGGGTCTATCAGAGCGAATTTGCGCCACGTTCAGTTGAAACCGACAAATAAATTGTCGCGTATCTGGCGCTACTTTATCAAACTGCACACTTATGAATACAAGATTGTTAATTATCAGCGCTTTCTCTTTCGTCGCAGTGGCCACGGTTTGCTTAGGGCAAACGTCCTCTTCAACAACTTCTACAACAACGACGACCAGAAGCACAAGCGGAGCGCCTTACATCGAGGGTCCGGTCTGGACAATGACCATGGTCAGAACCAAAGCGGGACTGGACGATGACTACCTAAGGCAAATCAGTGGAACGGTAAAGCCGGTTTATGACGAGGAGAAAAAGCAGAAGATCATCCTCGATTATAAAATTCTTCAGGGTGACGCGACGGGGCCTAACGACTATAATATTGTCATCATGGTGGAGTATCCCAACATGGCCGCGCTAGACGGTTTGCGCGAGAAGATGGATCCACTCATCGAGAAGGTCATGGGCAATGAAGACCAACGCCGCGCCACCGCCGTCAAGCGCCTTGACATCCGCGAAATCCTTGGGACCAAAACCATGCGCGAAATCACATTGAAGTAGAGGTGTAAGGCCGGTGCCAATTTTGCTGCGGGAAGTGTGGCGGGTTCCCGAAAATTCTGGCCGAGCATCGGTAAGGTGGATCGAGCAGTCCATTGCTCGATGTTAAAAATGACTGGGCCTTTGGCGCCGGCCCTAGCATCGCCCGACGGAGCGGCTCATTCACCTTCCACGCTAGGAGAGCAACTCTTTGACGCAGTTAATGAGTGCTCCTACGACAAAAGGTTTAACCAGGTATTTTACATCATGCTCGTTTAAGAAAAGAGCGATTTTCGCATCCGTGGCGAACCCGGTAATGAAGATGAACCGATCTGCCAGAGATGGGCGTATCTCTTTGGCCTTGAGGTAAAACTCGTCACCCCGCAGCCGCGGCATCTTCAGGTCGCAAATCACGGCGTCGTACTCGTGAGCTTTAACCTTGAGCAGGGCCCCCCTGCCGTCGAACGCGACGTCGACAAGGAAATTTTCGTCTGCCAGGATCCACTGCAAAGCCGAGGCCAGCTGCTGGTCGTCATCCACTACCAAAATGGCTTTGAGCTCGAGACTGTGGACGCGCGGCTTGATTGCGCTCAGTTGCGGCTTAGATTTCATCGTAACGCGCACTTTGGTTAAGCAGGCGTGATGCCAATCGCGACTTCCGCGAACCGAGCGTCATTCGCGCCGCACCAATACCGCTGATTTCTTCCACGGAAGTCTGGCGCTTCGCCAAAATCTTAAACGCATCATTGATTAATCCGTGATATCCGGGTGGTCCGCGGTTAACCATCTCATGGTGGCGACGAATTTTGTGCTCATCGGCAGCGGCCTCGCGGGTGGATTACTCGCTGCGTATTTGGGCCGGCGCGGGTATGATGTCGATCTTTACGAGCGCCGCGCCGACCCGCACGAAGGCAATATCGTCGGCGGACGCTCGATCAATCTTGCGCTTTCGACACGCGGGATTCATGCGCTCGAACAACTCGGCATTGCCGACGAAGTCCTAAAGCATGCCATCCCGATGCGCGGCCGCATGATCCATGACAAATCAGGCGTGCTGCATTTCGCGGCGTACGATGTTGATCCTAAGAAGTGTATCAACTCGATTGGTCGTGGCGCACTCAATACGACTGTGATCGAAGCGGCGAAGCGGTATCCGAACGTGCGCGTGCATTTCAACCATCAATGCACCGATGTCGATCTTGACGAAGCCACCGCGCACGTTCTCAACACGGAAACGAATACCACCAGTGCGGTTCGCACCCATTCGGTCATCGGCGTCGATGGCGCGTTTTCTGCCGTGCGCCAATCGATGCAGAGAAAACTCGAGAACTTCGATTACGACGAGAGCTACCTCGCTCACGGATACAAGGAGCTCACAATTCCGCCAGCGCCCGATGGTTCCTGGCAAATGGAAAAGAACGCACTGCACATTTGGCCGCGCAAAAGCTTCATGATGATCGCGCTCCCGAACCCCGACGGTTCGTTCACCTGCACGCTCTTTTGGGAATTCGAAGGGGTGCGCAGTTTCGCGACGACTAAGACCGACGAGGATGTCCACCGCCTCTTCGACGAAGAATTTCCCGATGCCGTGCCGCTCATGCCGAAACTCCTGGAGGAGTTCCGCAGTAATCCAACCGGATCCCTGATTACGATTCGGTGCGCGCCGTGGTATTACAGAGACAAGGTCGCGCTCGTGGGCGACGCCGCCCACGCGGTCGTGCCGTTCTACGGCCAGGGAATGAATGCGGCATTCGAAGATTGCGTCGTGCTCGACGAATGCCTGACCAAATTCCCAGACAACCGCGAGCGGGCCTTCGCCGAATATTTCCTAAAGCGAAAAGAAAACGCCGACGCACTCGCCGGCCTCGCCATCGACAATTTTATCGAGATGCGCGACAAAACCGCGTCAGGCACCTTCCGAGCGAAGAAAAAACTCGATCACTTTCTAGAAGCCGCCCTGCCCGGTGTTTATTTGCCACTCTACACCATGGTCACTTTCACACGCATGCCTTACGTCCAAGCTGCCAGCCGCGCACGGCGACAAGACCGTATCGTCTACGCCAGTCTCATCGCTCTCGTCATGATGTCGATCTTAGCGTTGTCGATCTTGTTCAGCCGTTGTCTTGCACGATGAAAGTCAGCAACGCGAGCGCCTCTCTTTATACCGGCAAAGGCGACGCAAATCCCGACCGCTGAGCGTCGATCGGCCAGTGAACTGGCATCTGTTTTCACGCCAAATGAGGACTCGACGGCTTTAAGCCGTGCCGCTCTATGGCTGGGCAATGAGCGCGGCGTTCGAAGATTGCGTCGTGCTCGACGACTGCCTAACCAAATTCCCAGACAACCGCGAGCGCGCGTTGGCCGAGTAGTGCCTAAAGCGAAAAGAAAACGTCGGCGCGCTGGCCGACCTCGCCATCGACAATTTTATGACAAAACCGCGTCGCGCGCATTTCCGCGCGAAAAGGAAACTAGATCGCCTAATCGAAATTTATCTGCCTCTTTACATGATACACGTATCCCGTACACGAAAGCTGCCCGTGGTGCACATACACGAGATCGCATCGTCCAAGGCACCCTTATTGGATGGTGTCAGCGAGTTTTTTGCTTACGACAAACTTGATCGTACTAATGCGGAGGCAATCACCTGTTTTGATGACGATGCCGCGATAGCAACTATTGCAAGAAATCAGCTAACCGCTGGTACGACCAATGCATCGCTAGCTACGATCGCCGGTTGAGACTGGAGGTGTGTAGCGACAGTTTGGGCGAGTCGGTCCGGGAGATATGGCTTTGCAAGGAACGCGTGTTGTTTTTCGCGCTCGAAGTCGGTGCCAATCAATTCAGCACTGTAGCCGCTAGTAAAGATCACCTTGAGATCGGGCTTATCCATAATGAGCGTGTGTGCCAGTTCCCGGCCAGAGACGGACTCAGGCATGACGACGTCAGTGAGTAGAAGGTCGATCTCATCGCGATGCGTGGCCCAGATTTGGAGCGCGGCGCAGCCGTTCGGCGCAGATAACACGCGGTAACCCAAAGAACCCAGCGCATCGCTTACAAAGTCGCGCAACATGTCCTCATCTTCGACGACAAGAATCGTGATGCTTTCATTCGGCGCGAACTCGGCGGGCTGGTTCTTGAGCTCGGCAGGCTCTGCGGCTACTCCATCGACGCAGAGCGGGAAAAATGCGCGGACGGTAGTACCGCGGTGCGGTGCGCTCTCGACTTCAATCCAGCCACCGTGTTGCTTGAGCACGCCGTAGACGGTGGCGAGACCCATGCCGGTTCCCTGGCCAGGGCCCTTGGTAGTGAAGAACGGTTCAAAGATGCGCGCAACGGTCGTCGCCTCCATCCCGCAGCCGGTGTCTTTCATCGTCAGGCAGATGTGCGATCCGAGTTGTGCCTCTGGATTATGCACGCGCACTGCCTCGTCGATTTCGACTTGGAGAGTTGCGATAGTAAGTTTGCCGCCGTCCGGCATGGCATCCCGAGCGTTGAGCGCCAGGTTCATGATGACTTGATCGACGCTGCTTGAGTCAGCAAAAATGGGCGGCAGATCGGGCGCGAGCTGCATGTCGAGCGCGATGTGTTCACCGATGATGCGGCGCAACATCGCGACGGTCTGCTCCACTACCTTATTAAGCGCTAGCGGTCTGCGCTGAATAATCTGTTTGCGACTGTAAGCGAGCAGCTGCCGAGTAAGGGCGGTGGCGCGTTCCGCTGCGCGTTCTACCTGTTGCAGAGAAGTGCTGAGCTTTTCGTCAAGGTGCGGATTGCGTAACTGCATCGCCGTATTGCCCAAGATGACGGTGAGGATGTTGTTAAAGTCGTGCGCCACGCCGGCCGCGAGACGGCCGACCGCTTCCATCTTTTGGGCCTGGCGAAGTTCGTTTTCCAAACGCGTCCGCTCGGTAATGTCCTGCAGAATAAGCAGATGGTACGCAACGTTACCGAGCTCCAGATTCTCAGCAGCAACAAGAAGTTCGCGCGTCTCGCCACCGGCGGTGTAAATGTTCGCCGGCAAATTGCGAACAACATGCCGCGCGCCAAGTTCCTCGCGAATGATCGTGGCTGTAGCCTTATCGGACCATAACGGCGTGTCGCCGGCGAGGACGGCGTCACGTTCGGCGCCCACGAGTTCAAGAAAACTGGTATTTGCATCAAGGGAGCCTTTTCCATCAGGCCGCTGGATAACCATCGGAATAGGGCTGCTGTGAAACGCTTTGGAAAAACGTTCCTCGGACCGGCGCAGCGCCTGTTCTGCTGCCGCGCGCTCCGCGACTTCGCCGGTGAGTCGTGCATTGGCAGCGCGCAATTCCGCTGTACGCTGGTTCACCAGCGTATCAAGTTCCTCGATTTGGCGGCGTGCTATCTGCGTGAGCTGCCACTTTTTGGACAGAGCGTGTGCCATTTGCAAAACCTCGACGTTGTCGAAAGGTTTTTTGAGCACGAGCATCTGGTCTGAGTTGCCCACGGATTTGGCAATTTCGTCCCAGGAGTAGTCGGAATACGCTGTGCAGATGACGATCTGAAGATCGGGGAATTCCTTCCATATGCGCGAGATTGTCTCAATTCCATCCCATCCCGGCGGCATTCGCACATCGACGAAGGCAACGGCGTAGGGCGCTCCGATGGCCACCGCCCTGCGCACCTTTTCCAGCCCCTCCTGACCCTGAAACGCCGAATCGATTTGAAAACTACAAGGGCGTGAAACGTTAGCCGTCTCGCCGAAAAGCGCAGCTTCATCGGCGTCGAGTTCCTGAGCGAGTTTGACGTCGGCTGGACCCAAGATTTTTCGAAAATCTTCGTGAATTGACGGGTTGTCGTCGATAACGAGGATGCGGTGGTTCTCCGACTGCAACGTTAAAGGCGTGGTGCTCATGTACTCGGGACAGGGGTGGCGATGGGGAGCTCAAGGGTAAAAGTAGCGCCGTGGCCGGTGCCGGCACTCGCTACGGAGAGCGAGCCACCCATCGCATGCGCCGCGAGTGCGCCGCTGTGCAAACCAAATCCGTGGCCTTCTTCTCTGGTAGTGAAACCATGTGCAAAAATGCGAGTGAGACTTTCCGGTGAAATGCCAATGCCATTGTCCGCGACAACAATCCGCACGCTCCGGTTGTTGGTCGCCAGGACCGAAATTGTAATCCGCTTGTCGGTGCGTTTTGACTCCACGAGCGCGTACTTCGCGTTATGCAGGAGATTGATTAGGATCTGTAGAACCTTATGCCGGTCGACGCGCACGAGCGGCACCGGTGAGAATTGCCGATCTACGACAACGCCGTGGCGCTCGAATGCGCCGATGTTCATCGCAATGGCGTCCTCGACCAGGCGATGCGCAGGCAGATTTTCAAAAACGCCGCTGACCTTGGCATAGCTTTGCTGCATCGCCACGACCTCTTTGATGTGCTCGATGTTGCGCCCGAGTTGATCCACCTCCTCAAGAAGCTCGGCGTTCTCCGCGACAAAGAATTCTCCCAGCCTGGACAGATAACCCGGCAACTTCTGCCCGTTTGGATCTTTCGTGAGATACTCCGTAAGGTCACCGTTTTGCGAGGTGAGAAGCGCCGCCGCTTTGGCCAGCTGCGGCGCCTTCGAGCGACGCAACTTCTCCACCACTAGGCCCGCGGAGACATTCACACTGTTCAGAACATTGCCGACATTGTGCAGTACGCCTGTCGCGACCTCGGCCATGCCCGCCAGGCGAGAGCTTTCGAGCAATTTTTGCTGTGAAATCCGCAACGCTTCCTCGGCTTGTTCCCTTTCATTGATCTCGCGCTGGAGTGCATCTACTTGTTGCTGTAACTCGCGTCGGGCACGTTGTAGCGCGCTGTCTTGCGATTGGATCTGGGCCAACATCTGATTGAAGGCGTCGGTCAGGACGCCTACCTCGTCGCCGCATACTTTGTTTGCGCGGACGGAGTAGTCGTTGTGGTCTGCAATCGTGCGCGCGGTGCCAGCGAGCTGGAGAATCGGATCCGTAACGAAACGCAGAAATTGACTGGAAAGGACGAACGCGAGAAGGAGCGAGGCGACGAGAACCAGAGCAAAGATGCCGCCGTACAGTTTCAGCAGTTGCGATGTCATCGCACGCAAGTCGGCCAAGAGGTAGAGAGTTCCTTCGCGCGTGCCACTAAGCATCACGGGCTGCGCCAGGAGGATGCGATTGCCGTTGATCCGGAAGCCCGATTTCAATCGAGCTGCTTTGATTTCGGTCTCATCCCGTGGGGCTCCAAAAAAAGCCAGCCGCTGCTGGTCCACCAGCTCAAGCCGCGCACTGACAATCTGCGGCATTGTTCTAAGTTCGCCAAGAATTTGGCCAGCGGCATCCTCATCCTTGAACATAACCGCTGCGGCACAATTGTGGGCCGTGATCTCGCCCACGACGGCGAGCTCGTGAGCGGAATGCTGTTTCAAGGTGTAGGCTTGAAAGCAGAACAGCGCTGCAAATGCGAGGAGCAGCACTACGCCCGTGATCATCATGATCACGAAGGTGATTTTTTGCCGGATAGGTCGATCGCGCAGGTTTTGCATGGCACCCTCAATTCTCGATTTTCGGGAGTTAAGAGCTAATTTCGAGCCGAGCGGAAAAAATTCCGCGTTGTGCCGATGGTTTCCCAAAAGAAAGCGACATTCACGCGCTCCCGCGTGATGAGCTGTGGCACTGGAACGTATTTTGCTTCGGAAGGCGTGGAGGAAGGACCCTGCGCAACACCAGCACTGGCAGCCTGACTTCCCAAATCCGAGAAAATACAAGGTCAGCACCACCTTCAGAATTAGTTCATGAATCTCTACACGCCCGAGGTTGAGGATCCGCAAGAGCCGGCACAGCCCAGTCGCGAAAGACTGGGAGAGGTTGCAAGCGCGGACGGTTCTTCGCTTTCCAGACCCAAGAGTAAGCGTCTTTTGACTGCCGCTTTACTTATTGCGGTGGCACTAGGTATGGGCTTCGGGTTCTGGAATTTATCACGCCGGTTAGCGCCTCAGCTAATTAGTTCGCCAGCTTCAGCAGAGGACGGCAAGGCGACTTTGCTTCCAGAAAAGAGTGTCGCGGTGCTCCCTTTCGAGAATCTCAGCGAGGATAAGGAAAATGCGTTCTTGGCCGACGGTGTGCAGGGCGACATTCTCAGTGCACTTTCTAAAGTCGCAGATCTCAAAGTCATCAGCCGCACTTCAGTCAACACTTACGCTGCTGGCACGCCGCGCAACTTACACGAGATCGCCGAAACCCTCGGAGTTGCTTACGTCTTGGAGGGAAGCGTTCACCAAGCCGGCGCAAAGGTACGCATCACTGCTCAACTAACCGATGCCCGCTCAGACGCTCATTTGTGGGCGGAAAGCTACCAACGCGATTTGGGCGACATCTTTGCGATCCAGAGCGAAATCGAGCAGCGAATTATCTCGCAACTCCAAGCCACGGTTTCACCAAAAGAGAAAGCCGCCATTGCGGAACGCCCGACCAAGGATCTCGCGGCCTACGGAGTTTATGTGCGGGCGAAGGCGCTCATCGCGACGATTTCTCTCAATGCTCAAATCAACGAAAAACTACGTGAAGCTGTTCGGTTGCTCGATGAAGCCATCGCACGCGACCAGGGTTTTTATCTGGCGTACTGCGAGTTATCCGCGGCGCACGACTACCTGTATTTCTTTGGTCTGGATCACACGCCGGCCCGTCTTGCGGCGGCGGATGCTGCGCTGAAAGCTGTCGTTCGCCTGCGTCCCGACGCAGGCGAGACGCATCTCGCTCGAGCCAACTTTTTCTACCGCTGCTATCTTGATTACAATCATGCACGCGGGGAGCTCGCACTTGCTCAGCGCGCTTTGCCGAACAACTCGGAAATCTTCGAGTTAACCGGCTACATGGATCGCCGCCAAGGCCTGTGGAACGAATCTGCTCGCAGCCTGCAAAGGGCTCTCGAACTCGATCCGCGCAATTTTTTTATGCTCCAGCAGATTGCCCTAAGTTACCAGGAATTCCGGCAGTTTGGGGCGATGGCTGCTGCCCTGGACCGTGCGCTTGCCTTGATTCCTCGTGACCTTGACACGCGCGTGACTCGCGCCCTGGTCGATCTCGAGTGGAACGCGGACCCGCGACCATTGCACGAAATTATCAGAAAAATCTTGGCCGAAGATCCGGCAACGGCGGCAGATCTGGCGGCCCAATGGTTCTACGTTGCACTGTGCGAACGCGATCCCGCCGCAGCCACGCAGGCTCTCGCTGCGATGCCTGCAAGCGGTACATCTGTTGATCTGAACTTTCCACGCTCGTGGTGCGAAGGCTTGGCTGCGCGCGCCAGAGGTGATGCTGCTGCGGCTCAAACCGCTTTCCTCGCAGCGCGCGCGGAAGTCGAAAAAACAGTAAGCGAGCAGCCTGGTTATGGTCCGGGTTTATGTGTGCTCGGGCTGACTGATGCCGCACTCGGCCGCAAAGAAGAGGCACTTCGCGAGGGGCGCCGCGCTGTCGAGCTATTGCCTGTTACCAAAGATTCCATCGACGGCGCAGAGCTGGTGAAATATCTCGGCGTTATCTACGCCTGGTGTGGCGAGAAGGATCTTGCCATCCACCAAATAGCAGCCACGCTGCAAATCCCAAGTACTTTGAGCTACGGCAACTTGAAACTGCATCCTTACTGGGATGCGCTGCGCAGCGAACCGCGTTTCGAGAAAATTGTGGCTGATCTGGCACCGAAGAAACCCGAGAAATAAGCACTCGGAAACTAACCGCCCTTATTCACCTGCACGGTCTTGTGGGAATTCCAAGGGCGGCGCAGCTGCGCCGCTCATGACGCTGACGATGTCGGTGTTGGTGCCCATTCCTTTTGTGCGATGAAGTCTGGAATCAGCGGCGTCTGACGCGAGTGCGCCGGTGCGCCTCGTGTTCCAAGGCCGCGACGACTTTGTTAAACCCTTTCATGTCGGCAGCGCTCATGCGCCGCACGACGGCTCGCTCCAACGCAGACAAATGGCGGCTAACACGCCGGGCCAGCTTTCGCCCCTTCGCTGTCAGCATGATGAGGAACGTGCGGCGATCCGTTTTTCCAACTTCGCGCGTGATCAAGCCACGGTTAGCGAGACGGTCGAGAATACTGGTTAATGTCGATCTTTTGTGCGCGAGGCCATGCTGAAGATCGGCAACCTTCGCCGGCGCAGAATGCGCGAGGAGCGCCAGGACGTGCGCTTCGCCTTGCGTCAATCCACGTTCGCGCAAGTCATCAAGATAAAGCCCGATCCGGTGTGTCGCCCGGTGAACTGGATGAACAAAATGCAGTAGCATCGACGAAGAGCGGTTTCAGATCCGGCACCACCCACGAAGCCCGTGCGCTGTCGCTAAAAAGCCGCTCTGCCGAATAATAAGCGAGCGGAAAATCCTTTTCCAGCAATCGCGGATTCGCATGAACGATTTCCTCCAAGGTTTTTCCGGTGGCGGCCGCGTGCTCGCGCGCAAGGAGATGCACCCAAAACAACGTGATCGTCTCGTGGTATTTTTCCAATTTACCCGCAGAAGACGCGAATCTCCGAAGCGTCTCACGCATTTTACCGGCGGCCTCGTTTACCGATGATGATTCAGAGAGATAGACCCATGCGACGTGCAAGTGCGACGCATGATGGAAGTCCTCGTTCGCGATCTCGCAACGCTCGTGCGCGCGTGTCAATTCCGCATCAGTCATGCGAGCCTCCCTTCGCTAACCCTGCATTGATCGCTGCCTCCCAGTGAAGACGTTGTTGTTCTGCCCAATGCCCGTCCAGTTTCACGACCTCCTCGTTACCTTCCGGCACGAGTGCAGAATGCCGGTACGTGATCGTTGCTTTGCACTGCTTCTCGCCGTCGGGAACTACTCGGATTTTGATCTCGTTAGCCGTGAAACCCGGCGTGATGAACACGTACTCCACGCGGCCTTCTTTAACGTCGTAGGCCGTGAGCAGCCAAAGTCGCTCCTTGCCATTGGCGCTTGCGGTAGTGAACACGACACCCTCGTGTTGCGCGCCCGTCGCCGGGTGAATAAAACGCGGTGTCCAGCCTGGCGCCCATTCCGCCTCGCGCACCGGCCCGAAAAGCGGCGTCACATCAGCGACCAAGCCTTTCAATTCAATTGTGAACGATTGCGTCCGTTGTTCGAGCGACACCGCGCCGCCGGCAGCTCCGGCCCCCGCAGCCTGACTCTGTATCACTCCACATCCTAACATCATCAGAACTGTCCCCATTTAGATGTTACGATATCGGACTATCCGGATTCGTCTATTGTTAATTTTAGCGGTGCGACCCGGTGGTTTTCGGCAAGCTGTCCGAGATGCGCGACAAACTCGCATCGAGAGCATTTCGGGCGAAGAAAAACTAGATCACCTGCTCGAAGCGGCATTGCCTGGAATCTATCCGCCGCTCTACACGATGGCCACGTTCACACGCATCCAGTACGCGAAGGCAGCGCGCCACGCGCGACTGCAGGATCGAATCGTTTACGGCGGTCTCATTTTTCTCCTGGTCGTTTTGCTCGCGGGACTACTGTTTCGCTTGATCGAGCGTTGACGGGCACGCGGGGTGTGTGAATTTAGATTAGTTTCCTCCGGCAGGTAACCAAACCATCAAAATCAAAACGTTATTATGAGCGAAACATACGTCCCACTGATCAGCTCCGGCGTTGCCGGTCCACTTGGCGTGGTCCATCTTCCTCGGCTTTGGCAGAAAGTCTCTTTGGAGGCGACGGGTAAACTTGCTTCCGGTTATCCGGCTGTGGGTAAAGGCTTCGATGCGATGATTCTTGCCGCACTCGGACTCGAGGAGCAGGCGGTAAAAGATTACATCGAGCAGAACAAACCAACGTATCCGCAGTTCGAAGCGTGGGTAAAGAAAAACGCGAAGTCACTGTCTCGGGAGGCCATCGAGAAGCATAACGCCGCGGTGCGCGGTTACAATCACGATGACGAAATCCGCAAGGGTATTCTGAGCGCGTGTGGCATTGCTGATGGCGCTGCTGCCCCGAAAGACGCGGTTAACCTGAACAATCTCGACGACTGGTACGAGTTTCATCAGGCTGTCTTAAGATAGGGAATTCGAGCGATCCAAGGCGTCGTGTTGCCTGCATTCAGCTCATCTCCTTACGGGCCGGTTCAGTTGGCTTTGTCGCGCCGTGGAACCGTACACGGCTGCTGGACACAACGCGTCCCCTTCGGGTCATGGTTGATTTTCAAGAAGTTCGTCTCGGCAAGCTGCCGAGACCGACAGGCTGGCAGCCTGTGCTCCCCAGACTCGCGGATTGACGCGTGCACGCGCGGGACGGAGTTTCCAAAATGCCCGTGACGCAAAAAGCAGTGCCAGGATTTCGTAGGACGGCTGAGACCTTCGAGGCTGGAGCAAAGACGCTGCCGCAGCGGTATTTTGTGTCACCTGATGTCTTCACCAGGGAGCAGGAGGAAATTTTCGCAAAGCAATGGGTGTTAGTCGGACATCAAAGTCAGATTTCAAAGGCTGGCGATTATTTCGTATCAAATGTTGCCAACGAATCCTTAATCACTGTTCTAGATCAAAAATCGACAATTCGCGGGTTCTACAATGTTTGTCGTCATCGCGGGACGCGACTCCGAGAAGATCGAAGCGGGCATGTGTCCGCGATTCAGTGTCCTTATCACGCGTGGACGTACGGCCTTGACGGGCGGTTGATCCGTGCGCCGCACATGGATGAGGTTTCGGGTTTTGATAAAAGCGATTATTCCTTGCACGCGGTGAACCTAGCGCTCTTCGAAGGGTTCATCTTCGTGAACCTCGCGGACAAACGTGCACCGGTGGAAGAATGGTTCGCGCCGTTGGCGGGGAAATTCTCGCACTGGAATTTGGCGAACCTGCGCTCGGCGAAACGGATCGAGTACGACGTGCGAGCCAATTGGAAGTTGATCTTTGAAAACTATTCGGAGTGCTATCACTGCCCGGGCGTGCATCCGGCGCTTTCGAAACTGACGCCGTACGATTCAGCGGAGAACGACCTCTGCGACGGGCCATTCCTCGGTGGGTTCATGAAGATCAATAAAGGTAAGAGCCTGACTATGAGCGGCAACGCCTGCGCGTTGCCGGTGGGCGACATCAGGGCGGACGATGCCCACCGCGTGTTTTATTATTCCATTTTCCCGAACATGCTCCTGAGCATACATCCGGATTATGTGATGGTGCATCAGATCTGGCCGCAGTCGCCGGAACGGACGCTTATTTTATGTGATTGGTTTTTTCATCCGGAGGCGTTCGCCCGCGATGACTTTCGTGCCGACGACGCGATCGAGTTTTGGGACATGACGAATAAACAGGATTGGCACGTGTGCCAGTTGAGCCAGCAAGGGATCGCCGCGCGCGCGTATGAGCCAGGGCCGTATAGTTCTCGGGAGAGTATCCCAGCTGCCTTTGATCGCGAGTATTTACGGCAAATGAAACGAGACTGATCCGAGACCAAAGTTCGTCTCGGCAAGGTGCGGACAGTCCGAGCCGGAGCCTTCGTTGGTCGTTGATTCGTTAAATCGGAGATTCGCAGTCGCCGCGAAACATCGCTTGTGTTAAGTCCAAAGCAGACGATACTGCGGGCGTTATTGGATAGTCCTGTTCTGTTCGTTGCGTGGTAGATCGTTAGCTGAGGTGCTCCCTCAGTAGTGATTTGAAACCCGATTCCCGGGAACGGCTCTGAAGCTGGCAGTTTTTTCCAAAACAAATCACTATGAAACTATACGTTGGTAATCTCTCTTTTGAGACCACTGAAAACGATCTTCAGGATCTTTTCGAACAACACGGACAGGTCAGCGAAGTGTCGCTGATGATGGACCGCATGACTGGCAAGTCGCGCGGTTTCGCATTCGTCACGATGCCCGACAATTCCCAAGCCGAGGCGGCCATGACGGCGCTCAACGGCAAGGAACTTGCGGGACGCACTCTTAACATTAATGAGGCGCGCCCTCGCGAAGAGCGGCCACGCCCGTATGGCGCAAAGCGCTCTTTCGCCGGTAATCGCCGGTAGAGTTTGATCGTGGCCGGCGCTCATTTACGTGAGCGCCGGCCTGCATCGCTGCCTCAATCCATGGATTCGGAAAAAGCGATCGAAATCGAAGGAACAATCACTTCGGTCTTACCCGGCACGATGTTCCGGGTTGAACTGGCCAACGCGCGCCTGGTCCTGGCGCACATTTCAGGAAAAATGCGAAAGCGTTTTATCCGGCTCACCGTTGGCGATCGCGTCAAGATGCAGATGTCGCCCTACGACATGGCGAAAGCGCGGATCGTTTACCGGCTGTGATGAACACAAGCATACTCAGGAGATCGGTGAAAGAACCGACCGGGCCGGTTATCAAACGCATCCTGGTCCGATGCCCTTCCACCCGCAAACTCGCGCCGACCGGAAAAACAATTGAAGAAGCGTTGTGGAAGAACACAAAGCTGAACCGGCCTCGATTGACCTGCCCGCATTGCCGCCAAGTCCATAGCTGGACGAAAGACGACGTCGTCCTGGCCCGTTGACGCGCGCATAGCAGGCGTGCGAGCATTGCGCTTTCGCGGGGTTAAAACGTTAGGGCGTGTTGCCCAAATGCTCTTTTTGTCATGTCGAGCGCAGTCGAGACATCTCTTGCTGCTGGAAATTCTTAAAATGAGAGATTCCTCGACTCCGCTCGGAATGACAAAGGAGGAAATCCCAGCGTGAGATGTTGCCGTGCGTTTGAGCAACACGCCCGTTAAAGTTCGACCCAGGCTGGCATCGCTGAATCGTTAAAGCGGCAGAGGGGCGAGATCGGCGGCATCGCGCGTTGACGGATACAAGAGCGAAGTGCGAGCATGTCGAATATGCCGCTGCTGACCTACGCGAGTTATCTCGATCTGGAGAAGTTGCTTACGCTTCAGAAGCCACGCTCAACGCCGGCCGAGCACGACGAGATGTTGTTCATCATAATTCATCAGACCTACGAGCTTTGGTTCAAGGAGCTGTTGCACGAGTTCGAGAAAATAAAGAGAGATTTTTCTTCCGGCGGTCTGTTCGGGGCGATTCATTCCTTCAAGCGCGTGCGCACGATCATGAAAGTGCTCGTGGCGCAGGTGGATATTCTCGAGACGATGACCCCAACGTCGTTCTCCAGCTTCCGCAACCGGCTCGAGACCGCGTCTGGATTTCAGTCGGTGCAATTTCGAGAAATTGAGTACGCGCTTGGGTACAAACGTCAGTCGACGCTCAAATATGTGCGACCGGATTTTCCAGGCTACGACCGGCTTCAACAGCTGCTCAAAGAGCGGACAGTGATCGATCATTTCTACGATTTTCTGGAAACGCGCGGAGCGCAGATTCCAAATGACATAAAGAACCGCGACGTTATCCAACCGAACGGGCCTAACGAGCAAGTGCAGAACGAAATCCTGCGGCTGTACAAGAGAGCGCCCGAATGCTCCATCCTTTTTGAATTGATGACCGACTTTGACGAAGGCCTGCAGGAGTGGCGCTATCGTCACATCAAACTGGTTGAGCGCACGATTGGTGCAAAAAAGGGCACGGGCGGATCGCCGGGCGTTCCATTTCTGAAAGAGTCACTGTTCAACCCCATCTTTCACGATCTCTGGGCAATCAGGCACGAAATGTAGCGCTGAGCGCGCCGTTAAATCGTTTAAGCGTTGAATCGTTAACGCGAAATCAAAGGCCGAGAAACTCGCGCGCGGTCCCGGAGAGCAGTTGTGCCTTGTCTGCCGCGGACAGCTCTTTCATCGATTCAATGAGTCCCCCTGCGTTCGCTTCGCCCAGTGGGAATGGATAGTCGGAGCCCAGCGCAACGCGCTGCGCGCCAAATAGCTTAAGCAACGTTTTCAGCGCGTGGGCTTCGTGCACAAGCGAGTCTACATAGAAGCGCGCTGGAGTATCGCCTTGAGCGAGGTATTTTCTCGGATTCGTTTTATTTTCTGTCGCGACCAAATCGGGACGCACATGAAATCCATGCTCGATGCGGCCGATTGTGAACGGAAATGCGCCGCCGCCGTGCGCGAAGGCGACGCGAAGTTTCGGGAACCGCTCGAACACGCCGCCGAACATCATCGAGCAGATCGCCAGCGAACTTTCGGCCGGCATTCCAACCAGCCACGGCAACCAATATTTCGGCATCCGCTTCTTGGCCATCATGTCCCATGGGTGAACGAAAATCGCGGCGTTAAGTTGTTCCGCTGTTCTCCAAACAACGTCGAGAGATCTGTCGTCCAGATTTCGGCAATCGGGTCCGTGGCAGTGCTCATTTGCATCGACATGCGTGCCGATCTCTACACCGCGCAATTTCAGCCCACGAATGCAGCGTTCCAATTCGCGCGCGGCAAGATCGACATCTTGCAATGGGATCGTTCCGAGGCCTGCGAATCGCGTCGGAAAATTGCGAACGACCTCGGCGATGTGATCATTTAACAAGCGGGAAAGATGGAGCGTATCGGCAGGCTTAGCCCAGTAGCTAAACATCACCGGCACGGTCGAAAGCACTTGTATTGAAACACCAGCCTGATCCATTTCTTCAATGCGACGCCTCGGTTCCCAAACATTGTCGCAGATGTCACGGAAGAGGCGGTCGCCGATCATCATTCTCGCACTGCAAGATTTATAATGATCGAGCCTAACAAATCCGCTGTAGCCGTATTTTGCGTCGAGATCAGGCCATTCGCGTGGCAGGATATGGGTATGGATATCGATCTTCATTTGTAGGGCGTCTGTGTCAGACGCCATTTACCGGGGCCGGCGTTTCACAGAAACGCCCTACAATGATCTCATCGGCTGCGGTTTCTCAACTTTCTTGCCGCACTTCTTGCAGGTGCGCCGCGCGTCGTCGTTCCAGAAATCGAGCATCGCTTGGCTGAAATGTTGAACAATGTCCGCGCAATCGAAGTGAATGTCTTCCACGAGCGCGCCGCAATTATCACAGTAAAAAATCACGTGCTCCTTTTCGCCTGGGGGACGACGGCGCTCTACGACAACGCCGATTGTGTCCGGCGGCCGTTGCGGCGAGTGCGGCACATTCGGGGGGATGAAGAACGTTTCCCCTTCGCGCACGATGTGGTCGACGATTCGATGGCCTTCGCGGATACGCACCTTGATGTCGCCCTTTAGCTGGTAAAAATACTCTTCGGAATCGACGAGATGAAAATCATTCCGCGCGTTGGGCCCTTTGATGACCATCACGAAAAAGTCGCGCCCGTCATAAAGGTAACGATTACTTACCGGAGGTTTGAACTTTTCACGGTTCTCTTCGATCCAGTTTTTTAGATTAACCGCCGGCTGTACGGCAGGCGTTGTGCGCGGCTCTGACGATTGTTTTGTTGGAACGGTTTGCGTAGCGATGATGGATCCTATTGGTACCCGGCCGCAGCGTCAAACCAATCGGCCTTGACCGGCGCGGCCTTCATTTCAATCCACATATTTTTGGGCAATTGGCATGCGACGACCGAGGCCAAAAGCGCGCGTGGTCACTTTCAAACCCGGCGCAGCCTGCTCGCGCTTATATTCATTGAGATCGACTCGTCGCTGCACCCAACGCACGGTCTTCTCGTCGAAACCGTAGGCGATGATGTCCCGCGCGCTCAAGTTTTCTTCGACATACAAGCGCAAGATCTCGTCCAGAACGTCGTAGGGCGGCAGCGTGTCCTGGTCTCTTTGGTTCGGCTTCAACTCGGCGCTCGGCGGCTTTTCGATTGTCGATCTTGGGATAATTTCGCGCTTGCGGTTTATCCAGCGAGCCAGTTGGTAGATCATTGTTTTGGGCACATCGCTGATCACTGCGAGCCCGCCTGCCATATCGCCGTAGATCGTGCAATAGCCGACTGCTAGCTCGCTTTTGTTTCCCGTCGTCAAAAGCAGATGACCGAACTTGTTTGAGAGGGCCATGAGCGTCATGGCACGCAGGCGCGGTTGCATGTTTTCTTCCGTTTCGTTTTCCGGCAGACCAGCGAAAATTTCGCGAAACTGATTTTTGAAAGCAGCGAACGTTTCGGTGATCGGGATTTGCAGACAGTTGATGCCGAGATTGCGCGCGAGAGCCAGCGCGTCCTCGATGCTGCCGCGCGAGGAATACTGGCTTGGCATCGATACAGCCGCTACGTTCTCCGCCCCGAGCGCATCGACTGCGATGACCGCCACCACCGCCGAATCAATTCCGCCGCTCAAACCGAGCACAGCCGACTTGAAATTGCATTTTCGCAAATAATCGCGCAGGCCTAACGATAACGCTCCAAAGAGTTCCTCTGGAGTATCCCTTTCGCGGAATTTCATCGTATCGGCTTCATTCGTGTCGATGATCGCCTCATCCTCCTGAAAGCTCGGCAGTTGCGCAATCAATTCGCCGGATAAATTCACCGCAATGGAGTTGCCGTCGAAAATGAGCTGGTCGTTGCCCCCGACAGCATTACAATAAAAAATTGGCCGCTGATGGGTCCGGGCGAGGCCGCCCACCATCTCATGTCGAACGGCGGGCTTGTGCAGACTGAAGGGCGACGCGCTCAAGTTCACAATCAACTCCGTGCCTTGCTCGATCAAACTCTGCGTCGGTTCGACATCATAAAGTGGCCGTGGCAGATAGTGCTCCGTCCAGATATCTTCGCAGATAGTGATGCCGATTTTATTTCCACAAACCGCAAACGGCTCCACCCGGCGCGCGGGCTCGAAGTACCGATCTTCATCGAAGACGTCGTAAGTCGGCAAAAGCGACTTATAGGTTTTGCGGATCGGTTGGCCCGCTTGGAGCAACGCCGCTGCATTATGAAACGGTTTACCGCGTCCTTCGTTCCGATCAACAAAACCGACGAGCAGGGCCGCGCGTCGGACATGGGCGTGAAGTTGGTCCAGCTTTTCCAGCGTCTCGGGAACGAAGCGTGACTTAAAGACCAGGTCTTGCGGCGGATATCCGGTGATGGCCAGTTCCGGCGTGAGAACTAAATCCGCTCCCCTTGCATCGAGTCGATCGTAGGCGCAGGCAATCTTCTCAAAATTGCCTCGCAAATCCCCCACCGTGGTATTGAGCTGAGCAAAACCGATCTTCATGCCACACTACGCAGATTATGCGTCCGCGCCAGTGCAGCAATGCTTTTCGCCGTATCAGGGGTTTCCGCTGCTGCCCATGGGCGAGCGATGCTTGTAACCTTTGTTCAAAGCGTCATCGGCTCCTTCGATAAAAACCTTTCCCCACTCGATGATCGCCGCGGCGAGGAATGCGGCAATCGCGCAGAGAATTACCTTTTGGAAAAAAGTCGACCGCATTTGGATTTCAAAAAGCAACGATAGTGCCAGCGGGCGGGTGAATTACCAAAACCCCGTGGTTTCGCCGCTATAATCCAAAGGCCGAGCAGCAAGTTGGTCACAGCGTGCGCCAACACACGACCAAAGACCTTCCGTCCGGTAAGCGACGCTATAGCGCGGCATTCAGCGGCAACAGGGCCGCGAACACAACCATCAATGGCACGACGCAAGCGACTAATTTCCTTTGGTTCGGCATATTACTTGCGGCAAATCTTTGCGTGATTCCGCACGTTGCCGGCAAATCTGAATTAGGCGACAACGATCCAGAGCAAATCAGCCAACTTCTGGAATTGCAGCTGGCGCAGAAACGCGCTGAGTGGAAGCGGGCTGGCGCGCGCTATCGGACGTTCCGTTCGCTCAGCTTTTTGTTTTTATTTCTGGTCATCGCGGCCGGGTTATTCGCGTTTTTTCTGATCTTTTCCCGGGTCGATGAAGAGCACACGCGCCAGCCGAACCCGACAACGGCCGCCGTTTCGCGCCGATGATATCTCATGTTTACTCTCTGTGACTGACACGCCAGATGGTGCCGTTGCCGTCTTCACTGAAAAGCAACGCGCCATCTTTCGCGACAGTAATCCCGACAGGCCGTATCCCAGATACGGCCATCGCGCCTCACGAAGCCGGTAACGAAATTTTCGTAATCGCCGAGCACTTGGCCAGTCGCGTGGTTAAAAGGCATGCGCACGATTTTATAACCAGTGCGCCGCGTACGATTCCAGGAGCCGTGGAGTGCGGCGAAGATGTCGCCTTTGTATTCGACTGGAAACTGCTCGCCGGTGTAAAAACAAAGATTGAGTGTCGCCGAGTGCACTCGCACGAGGACGTCTTGCACAATGGCTTTGCTCGCAAGATCTACGTGTTGCCCTTTGTGATGAGGATCGACATGATTGCCGATATAAAACCACGGCCAACCGTAAAACCCGTCAGGTTTCACGCTGCTGATGTAATCGGGAGGCAAATCGTCTCCAAGCTCATCGCGCTCATTTGTGCTCATCCAAAGCTCATTCGTGCCGGGGCGAAAAGCGATGCTGACGGCGTTGCGAATTCCCCACACGTAAACGTTTTGGTCTGTGCCCTCCGGGTTGAACTCAAAAATGCGCGCGCGGTTCGCTTCGCTGGGATCGTCGGAATTATTCGAGCGCCAACCGATCGAGACGTACATTTTTGCCGTCGGGCGAGAAAACAATGTCGAGCTTTTAGTTTTTCGGCGGGGCCGCGCACTTTCAGATCGCCGTTTCGATAAGGAAACCGAACCACGCCGTCCGTATTTGCGACATAAAGAAACTTCCTCGTTGGCAATGTATAGAATCGTGCAACCGCTTTTTCGATCTCCCTTTTCTTCCAATTCAAAAGGTCAGATCTCTGCGGGATTGCAGCCGAGGCGGCTGCCGCTACAGTTTCCGACTTATGGCTTACAAAGACGTCGCACCGCCAGCGGGCGAGAAAATTTCCATCGACAAGGAGCAACTGCAGGTGCCGGACCTGCCAATCATTCCATTCATTCGCGGCGATGGCACCGGCCCGGATATTTGGGCGGCCAGCGTGCGCGTATTCGATGCGGCGGTGGAAAAAGCGTACCGGAGCAAAAAGAAAGTCGCGTGGTTCGAGGTATTCGCGGGCCAGGCAGCGATGGACAAGTTCGATAGCTGGCTGCCGGACGATACGGTCGAAGCGTTCCGCGAATATCTGGTCGGCATTAAAGGTCCCCTAACGACTCCAGTGGGCGGCGGCATTCGTTCCCTTAACGTCGCGCTCCGACAGCTTCTCGATCTTTTCGTCTGTTTGCGGCCGGTGCAGTACTTCAAGGGTGTCCCCTCGCCGGTCAGGCATCCCGAAAAAGTGAACATGATCATCTTCCGCGAAAATACCGAAGACATTTACGCTGGCATTGAGTACGCCGCTGGCACGCCTGAGTCACAAAAGATCCTCGATTTTTTCCAAAAGCAATTTCCGAAGGAGTTCGAGAAAATCCGCTTCGGCACGCGCGAGAAAGCAGCTGAGTTCTGGAAAAAAGTCGGGGCGGCAGAAAAAAGCGACGTGATGGTGGGTATCGGCGTGAAACCGGTGAGCCGCTCGGGCAGCGTGCGCTTGATTCACAGCGCGATCGCATATGCGATTCGGAACCGGCGCAAGAGCGTCACGTTGGTGCACAAGGGGAACATCATGAAGTTCACCGAGGGCGCATTTCGAGATTGGGGCTACGACGTCGCAAAGCAGTACTTCGGCGCGGAAGAGATCGACGGCGGGCCGTGGTGCAAGATTCCCATGGGCAAACCGGGCGGAGGCATTGTCATTAAGGACGCCATCGCCGACATCACCCTGCAACAAGTGCTGACCCGCCCGGAAGATTTCGACGTCATCGCCACCTTAAATTTGAATGGCGATTACCTGAGCGACGCGCTGGCTGCGCAAGTGGGTGGCATCGGAATTGCGCCCGGCGGCAATATTAATTACATCACCGGTCACGCCGTTTTCGAAGCAACGCACGGCACCGCACCGAAGTACGCAAACCAGGACAAGGTGAATCCGGGTTCGGTGATTTTGTCGGGCGAAATGATGTTCCGTTACATGGGCTGGACAGAAGCGGCTGATTTAGTTTTGAAAGGATTGAACGGCGCCATCGCGAGCAAGCGCGTCACCTACGATTTCGCGCGATTGATGGAGAGCGCGACGGAAATCAAGTGCAGCGAGTTTGGAAGTAACGTCATCGAGCACATGTGAGTAGAAATGACGAAATCCAAATGACGAAGCACGAAAGAATAACGAATGATCAAATGACGAAGAAAGATTGCCGCACTTCTGCGTCATTCGAACTTCGTGCTTCATTCGTCTTCGTTATTTCGGTGATGCGCGCGTTCGCACCTTGCTTGCTTGTTCTCGTTGCCAGCCTCACCACCGCCTTCGCGCAAAAACGCAACATCACCGAAAAGGATCTTTGGGATTTTGTCTGGGTTGGTGATCCGCAAGTATCGCCGGACGGGTCGCGGGTGGCGTTCGTGCGCGTGACGGTGAGCGAGAACAAAGAAGGTTACAACACGTCGATCTGGTCGGTGCCAACGAGCGGCGAGGAGCCGCATCAGTTGACGAAAGGCAATCACGACTCGACGCCACGCTGGTCGCCGGATGGGAAATATCTCCTCTTCCTGCGTGCGACGGAAAAGGATCGAAAGCCCGAATCGCCGCAATTGTCGATGTTGGCGATGGGTGGCGGCGATTCATTCGTTTTCACCGATTTGCCAAAGGGCGCGGGCAATCCCGTTTGGTCGCCGGATGGAAAATCGATCGCGTTCACGAGTGACACGAACGCGGACGATCTAGCGAAGCAGGAAAAGAAAAACGCAAAGAAGAATTGAAGAAAGCGCTGAGTGAAAGCTCGCCGGCGGCTTCGCCCGAAGTTTCCAAAAAGCCAGCTGAGAAGGGCGCCACCGGAAAAAGTCAAACTGATGAAGCCGCAAAGAAAGCGGAGGCCGAATCCGAACACGAGAGCGACATTCACGTGATCACGCGGGCCGTGTATCGCGAAGACAACAAAGGTTACGACGACCCGAAACATCCGCAGCACATCTGGATTGCGACCGCACCACGCAACGCGGACGAGAAAGTGCAGCCGAAGCAACTGACTTTCGGCCGCTTTGACGAAGAGAACGTGATCTGGTCGAAGGACGGATCACAAATTTACTTCACGTCGACGCGCATCGACGAACCGTACTACCAGTCACCGAGAACCGATCTTTACTCGGTGGTGGCAGGCGGCGGCAAGCCCGAAAAGATCACAACGATCGATCTCGATACAGAGATCGGCCCAAGTTCCGGCGCTTTGGCGTTGAGTCCGGACGGCAAACAGATCGCGTTTATTGCGTCGACAACACAACCGATCAATTCCTACACCCAACCTGACTTATGGATTGTCGAGCTTACTCCCAACGCGAAACCGCGAAATTTGACCGCGGCATTTGATTTTGATGTTGGCGACGGGCCAATCGGTGACAATGCACCCCCGCGCGCCGGCGGACGCAACATCCCAATCTGGACGCCCGATGGCCGTAGTTTGATCGAGATCTATGGAAAAGAAGGCAAAGCGATTCTGGCGTCATTCGACGTGGGAAGCGGTGCAGTCACCGATTTGGCCAACGCTAGTCAAGCGATTCTGCGCTTTCGAGCGTCTGCCGACACCTCGAAAATCATTTACACGGTCTCGACGCCGATGCGGATAAACGATCTCTTTGTGACAAATGTTAGTGGCGGCGAAACACGGCAGCTAACACGTCTCAATGACGCGCTTTTCTCAAAGCTCAATCTCACCGAACCGGAGGAGATTCATTACAAAACTTTCGACGGCAAAACCATCCAGGCGTGGGTGCAGAAACCGCCCGACTTTAACCCGAACAAAAAATATCCCCTAATTCTGAACATCCATGGCGGGCCGCACGCGGCCTACGGTTACATTTTCGAGCACGAGTTTCAATGGATGGCCGCCAAAGGCTATGTAGTGCTTTATCCGAATCCGCGCGGCAGCACCACTTACGGCCAGGATTTTGGGAACGTCATTCAATATCATTATCCCGGCGACGATTATAAAGATTTGATGGCCGGTGTGGATGAAATGATCCGGCGTGGATATATCGATGGAAAGAAACTCGGCGTAACGGGCGGCAGCGGTGGCGGATTGCTGACCAATTGGGTGGTTGGGCAAACGCCGCGTTTCGCCGCGGCGGTAGCCCAGCGCGACATCGCGACTTGGAGCGACTGGTGGTACACGGCCGATTTTACGCTCTTTCAGCCGAACTGGTTCAAAGCGCCGCCGTTCGACGACGAGCAAGAGTTCAAGGCACGCTCGCCGCTCACTTACATCAAGAATGTGAGGACGCCGATGATGTTCATTCTCGGCGAAGCTGATTTCCGCACGCCGCCCGGCGCCGGTGGAGAAGAAATGTTTCGCGCGCTCAAGTTCCGCAAGATTCCGACGGTGATGGTGCGTTTCCCGAACGAATCACATGAGCTCTCGCGTTCCGGCCAGCCGTGGCATCGCGTCGAGCGATTACAAAACATCGTCGGCTGGTTCGATCACTGGCTAATGGGTGTTCCCAAACCAGAATACGAAGTCGCGCCGGAAGAGGAGCTGCCGGTTCGCAAAACCAAAGGATGAGCCCGGTAAAATGCCAAAGAAAGCCAAAAGCCATGTGACAGACCTTTCTTTCACATCGTTTCGCGTCTTTAGCGGACCGTCTCCTCCTCTTTTTGGAGGGGACACGGGTGTCATTCCTTCATTATAGTAAAGGCATGCCGTCGTCCTCACTTTGGCAGCGTTTCCAGCGATATTTTTTGCGCTACGACGATCTCGGTTTTTCGATCGACATCAGCCGGATGAAATTCCCGGAAGATTTTTTCGGAAAGATGCAGGGCAAGATCGACAAGGCGTTCGAAGCGATGCGGGAACTGGAAGCGGGCGCAATCGCCAATCCGGATGAAAATCGGATGGTCGGCCATTACTGGCTGCGCAACCCGGCGCTGGCGCCGAATGCGCAATTGCGCGCAGATATTGAGCAGACTAACCAGCACATCAAACAGTTCGCGGCCGATGTGCATTCCGGCAGTATCACGGCAGCGAACGGCAAAAAATTCGAGCGCATGTTGTTGATTGGCATCGGCGGCTCGGCGCTCGGCCCGCAATTTGTCTCCGATGCCCTCGGATCAACCAACGATCCGATGGACATCTATTTTTTCGATAACACTGATCCCGACGGATTCGACCGCGTCTTCCACAAGATCCACAAGAAGCTTGCGCAGACACTCGTCGTGGTGGTTTCCAAATCGGGCGGAACAAAGGAGACGCGCAACGGAATGGTGGAAGCGGAAGCGAAATTTAAATCAGCTGGCATTCCGTTTGGGAAACAAGCTGTCGCCGTAACCGGTGTGGGAAGCGATCTGGACAAATACGCCCAGAAGAACGAGTGGATTGCACGCTTTCCGATGCACGACTGGGTGGGCGGCCGCACGTCGGTAATGAGCGCGGTTGGTCTCGTGCCGATGGCGCTGCAAGGTTTCAAGATCGATAAGTTCCTGGCGGGCGCAGCCGCTATGGACGAGCACACGCGCGTTGCAGACGCGGCCCAAAATGCGGCCATGCTCCTGGCTTTGATGTGGTATTACGCCGGAAACGGCAAAGGCGAGAAGGACATGGTGGTGCTGCCATACAAAGACCGGCTCATGTTGTTCAGCAAATATTTGCAGCAACTGGTGATGGAGTCGTTAGGCAAAGAGAAAGATCTTGACGGGAATATCGTGCGCCAGGGCATCGCTGTTTACGGGAACAAAGGTTCAACCGATCAGCATGCCTATGTGCAGCAACTGCGCGACGGTGTCTTGAATTTTTTCATCACATTCATTGAAGTGCGCAATGATCGACAACCTCGAAATGACCCGGGCTCCCGAACTCATTCGGAGTCACCGCCCTTCGAAGTCGAGCCGGGTGTGACGAGCGGCGATTATCTTCAAGGTTTTTTGCGCGGGACGCGTGCAGCGCTTTACGAGAGCGGGCGCGAATCGACCACGGTTAGTTTGCCGGAAGTCAATGAATTCAGCGTTGGCGCGCTCATCGCGCTTTACGAGCGAGCAGTCGGCTTTTACGGTTCCCTGGTAAACATCAATGCGTATCATCAGCCTGGAGTAGAAGCAGGTAAGAAGGCGGCGACGAAATTGTTGGAACTGCACGGCCGAGTCCGCGCAAACCTTTCCGCGAGCAGTGGCAAGACGGCTGAGGAAATCGCGCACGTGATCGATGCCGACCCGGAAGATGTCTTTCATGCGTTGCGTCATCTGGCGAGCAACCATCCGCAAGTCCGCTTTGTGAAAGGTGAAGAACCGTCCGAGGACAAATTTTCGCTTAAAGAATAACAGGTGCTAAAGTTTTGCACCGCAAAGATGACAGATTTGCCTCTTGAGAACCGAAGGGACGCCGTTCCCTGGATCGACATCGTCCGCTTTGTCCGGCAACTCAGCCACGATCTGCGAAACCATCTAAACGCTGCCGAACTGCAAGCTGCTTACATTGGCGAGCTCGTCGAGAGCGAAGATTTGAAAAAGGAAGTCAGCCGGTTGCGTCAGCTGATGGCGGCGGTCGCGACCAACTTGCAACAAGTCAGCGCCGCCCTTGCTCCGGTTAAACCGACCTTGATGTTATATAGCGCGGCCGATTTTCTGGAGGATTTAAAGCAAAAGGCGGATTTCGCCCGCGACCCAGAGAAAGTGATTTGGCAAATTGAGATCGGCGATGCAATGCTGAACATCGATCCGCAACTATTGCAGCAGGCGTTTCTGGAGCTTTTCGCAAATGCTTTCCAACATGAACCGGGGACAGGCGCGCTCGTCGCGAAAGCCTGCATCGAGAATGGGCGCTTCACCTTCACGTTGCGCGAGCCGAAAACACGGTTCGATCTTTCCACGGAAAATTGGGGCCGCGAACCGCTGCACAAAGTCAACCGTGGCCGTTACGGCCTTGGACTCAGTCGCGTCAGGGCAATTGTCGAGGCGCATAGCGGCGATTTTGGCGCTCGATACGATGCGGCGGCATCGGCGCTGGTTACCACTTTGACGTTGCCGTTGACGAAAAGAGAGCATTCCGGATGACGACAGAAAATCGGCGAATTTTGATCATTGACGACGAGCGTCCGATCCTGCTGACGCTCGAGGCGCTGCTCGGCAGGCACGGATATAACACCGAGACAGCGGCCACTGCGGCGGCCGGTCTACGCGCGTTGAAGAACAAACCGGTTTCGCTCGTTCTGCTCGATTTGCAATTGCCGGATGCAGAAGGATTTGAAATGCTCGACAAGATCAAGAGCGAGCACGCGGAGATGCCGGTGATTATTTTGACGGCGCACGATTCGTTAAGCAATGCGATCGAGTCGATCAAGCGCGGCGCTTATCACTTCATCAGCAAGCCATATGCGCCCGAGGAATTGCTCAGCCTGGTCGAGAAGGCTTTGGAGAAACAGACGCTGCTGCGTGAGACAGCCGAGCTGCGGGAAAAAACTCATGAGCTGGAGAAACGGCTGGAGATCGCCGAGACGCGGTTCCGCCCGATTTTCAAAAGCAAGTCGATGCAAGAGATCGAGGAGTTAATCAACGCGATGGCGCCCTCTGAGGCCAACGTTCTCATTACCGGCGAAAGCGGCGTGGGCAAGGAAGTGATCGCCAACGCGATTCATCAGCGAAGCCGGCGCGCGGACAAGCCGATGGTGAAACTCAACTGTGCAGCCTTTCCGCAATCGATGATCGAGGGGGAGCTTTTCGGATACGTCAAAGGGGCATTTACCGGTGCGGTAAACGATTTTCCGGGAATGATTGGCGAAGCGAGTGGTAGCACGCTCTTTCTGGATGAGATCTCCGACATGCCCGCGGATTTGCAGACACGATTTTTACGGGTTCTGCAAGAGCGCGAGTATCGTCCGCTTGGCAGCACCCGGACAATCAAGGCCGACTTCCGCGTGATCGCGGCGACCAATCGACCCATCGGTCAAGCGCTGTCAGAAAATCGCATGCGCTCGGATTTGTATTATCGACTCAACACATTTCAAATTGAAGTGCCGCCGTTGCGCGAGCGAAAGCAGGACATTCCACCATTGGTTGCATTTTTCGTGAAACAATTCGCGAAGCAACTCGGAAAACCGGAGCCGACTATAGCGCCGGAAGCGTTCCAAAAATTGCTCGATTACGCGTGGCTGGGCAACGTGCGCGAATTGCAAAATGCTATCGAATATGCGGTCGTGCTCGCACGGCAAGATCTCATCGGCGTGAAGGAGCTGCCGGCGGAAGTGCAGCTACCGGCTGTGTTGCAACAAAGCGAGCGCGGTGGCGGGCTGCGCCAGGGCGTGCAACCGCTCGACGACATGGAGCGTAATGCTATTCTGCAAGCGCTCGCTCAGTGCCACGGCAATAAAAAAAGAGCGGCGCAGCTTCTCGGCATTCAGCGCCCAACGCTTTACAACAAAATGAAGCGTTACGCGATCGAACTGTGATCGCAGCTGAGGTCAGGACATAACTTTCCGTCCGTACCGCTATAATCAGAGGCCACAGGCCTTTGCTCCGATTCTGCGTCGGATGACCCGTTATTATCCCAGGTTGGATTTTCGATTTTTGATTTTAAATTGCCGGTGGTGCGCCCTGTGACGTTGGAAAATCCCAAGCAAAGATCGTCAATCGGCGTGCCCCGACATTTAGAGCAACTTTTGGCCCACGCGGAAGCGCAACTGGCCGCGACCGGGATGCAGCGCCCGACAGACGTGCTGCCGGTTTACAAGAAATTTCTCAAAATAGAGGAACACCGCCTGCGCTTGAAGCATCAGGCTGGCGGAGGCGGCCGCGAGATCTGCCAACGCCGCGTCAATCTCGTCGACGTCCTTTTGCGACATGTCTTCGCCGCGGCGGCGGCAGCAGTCCACGCGCCGGGCGGAAAAGCCGAAGACCAATTGGGATTGATCGCCCTCGGCGGGTACGGGCGCGGCGAACTTAATCCGTTTAGCGACGTCGATGTCATGTTGTTGCACGCCGGCAACCACGGGAAGGTTTCGTCTTACACCGAACAAATGGCCGAGCAAATTCTGTATCTGCTTTGGGACATCGGTTTCAAGGTTGGTCACTCCACTCGTTCGGTTAAGGAAGCAATCGCGCAGGCGAATCGCGACATGTTGACAAAAACGGCCATGCTGGAGTCGCGCTATCTGGCTGGGGGGCTGGCGTTGGCGCACGATTTTCGCGAACAATTTCGTTTGAAATGCGTCGCCGGTTACGAGCGGGAATTTGTGGAAATGCGGATGCAAGACCAGGCGCTGCGTCACAGCAAATTTGGCGACAGCGTTTACATGCAAGAGCCGCACATCAAAAACGGCTGCGGCGGTTTGCGCGATTACCAGAACTTGCTTTGGATGTCTTATTTTAAAGAAGGCGCGCTCACTACCACGCATCTGGTGGCGGGCGATTGGTTGAGCGAGTCCGACCAGCGGCGCATCGAGCGCGCCTACGATTTTCTTCTGCGGGTGCGCACGGACCTGCATTACGCAACCGGCCGCGCCACCGACGTTTTGCATCTCAATATCCAGGAACAAATTGCGCGGCGCTTAAGTTACCCGCAAGAAACCGCACAACATCGCAGCGAAGCACTGATGCGCGATTACTACGAGCACGCGCGCAACATCTTCCGGGTGACGGAGCGAATCACTGAGCAATTCGCCAGCGGTTACGCGACCAAGCGCACCCGTTCGCTCTTCAGCTTTTTGCCTTTGCGCCGCGGCGGCGAGGTCCGCGTGGAGTCATTTGTTATTCGCAACCGGCAGCTTTACACGGACCGGCGCGGACTCTTTAAAGAAAACCCCCTGCAAATGATGTGCGCCTTTCAAATCACCCAGGAGCACGATGTGGATCTTAGCCCGGATTTGATGGATTTAATGAGCCGCCATCTCGGACAAATCACGCGCACCTTTCAATATGGGAAAAAGCCGCGCGAAATTTTCAAATCGATTTTGTCCCGAAAAGGAAACGTCGGCCGCGTGCTTCGCATGATGCACCGGGTGGATTTTCTCGGCCGTTACATTCCCGAGTTCGGCGCGCTGACCTGCCTCGTGCAGCACGAATTTTCTCATCGCTACACTGCCGACGAGCATACGCTGCTCTGTATCGACAAGCTCGATGCGCTCACGAACACAGACGACCCAAAGCTGACGGCGTATCGCCGGCTTTTCGAAGAGCTGGAGGACCCTTTTGTGCTCTACCTCGCGCTGCTATTACACGATACGGGCAAAGCGGTCGGCGCCCGGCCGCACTCCGAGGCGAGCGCGCTCTTCGCACAGCGCGTGGCCAACCGACTCCAGCTCTCGTCCGAACAGCGCAAGTCGCTCATTCTATTGGTCGATCATCACGTCACGCTTTCAAGCATGGCGCAGCAGCGAAATCTCGATGACCCTGCCACGGTGACGGAGTTGGCCAATATCATCAGGAACCAGAGGAATTTAAACGCGCTGGTGCTGCTCACTTTGGCGGATGGACAAGGAACAAGCGGCCAAAATTGGTCGGATTGGAAGGAATCGCTCGTCTGGCAGCTTTACCATGCCACTTCCCAATATCTGAGCGATCAAAAATCGTATCACGAACAAACAAAAATCGAACGGGACATTCTGCAGGCGGCGGTGGCGGCCGAGCTTCCGGCTGGTTACGCTGATGAAATTGAAGCGCATTTTGATTTTATGCCGGACAATTATTTCCGCGCTTCGGATGTGCCGGATATTGTCAAGCACCTGAAACTGTTTCATTTCTTTTTGGAAAACGTGATCGCACCCGGCGATCGCCCGCTCGTCCCGGCGGTAAGCTGGGAAGCTTCCCCGGAGCAGGGCCACACCATCGGTTCCTTCTGCACATGGGACCGTCAGCAGTTGCTCGCGAAAATTGCCGGGTCGTTTTCCATTGTCCCGCTCAACATTTTGAGCGCCGACATCTACACGCGCGAAGATCACTCGGTCCTCGATATTTTTCGTGTCTGCGATATGAAGGGACGGGCCGTCACGGACAAACGCGATCTTGCACTGGTCGAAAATACACTGGGCCGAGCATTGGAAGAACCGGATTTTGAGTTCGGCCCATTAATGGAAAGGGCGCGGCGACAGGTCCGCAGCCGCGCAGGACAGGATTTGGAGTTTCCAACCTCAATCGCGATCGACAACAAGGCGCATCCGGCTTACACGCTCCTCCAAATTCAAACGCCGGATCGGATCGGTTTGCTTTACGATCTGCTCTCGTGTCTCGGCGGGGAAGGCATCTCCATCGTGTTTTCGCGAATCAGCACGGAAAACGGCGCAGCGATCGACACCTTTTATCTCTCCGATCACGCGACGCGCGGGAAAATTGCGGATTCCCAATGCATCGCCGTGTTGCAGAAAAATTTGCAGGCGGCAGCTGTGCGTGGATTGACGCGCTAAGTTGAGAAGTTCAACTGGCGCGCACACACCGCGCGACTATCATGGACGACTTCATGAACGCACTAATTCTCGCTGCCGGGTACGCTACGCGTCTTTACCCGCTCACACTGAATAAGGCGAAGCCGTTGCTCGAAGTCGCCGGCAAACCAATCATCGAGTGGCTCGCGGATAATCTCACGAACATTGCGCAGCTGGAAACGATTTACGTGGTGACTAACGACAAGTTCGCAAGAGATTTTCAAGCCTGGGCCGATTCATACAGGGATCGACAAAATTCAAGTCCCAAAATTAAAATCATCAACGACGGCTGCCGAAGCGACGGCGACAAGCTCGGCGCAATTGGCGACATCAACCTCGTCCTGACTCGCGAAGACGATTTGAAGAAAAGTGATCTGCTTGTCGTGGCTGGCGATAACTTGTTTAACTCGCCGCTCGCAAAATTTGTGGAGGCCGCTGAAAACGCGCCTGCAACCGTCGCCGTGCACAATGTTGGAAATCCTGAAGCCATGAAAAAGTATGGCGCCGTCACAATCTCAGCGGGTGGGACCGTCACACACTTCGAGGAGAAGCCCGAAAAGCCACAAAGCACGCTCGCAGCCATGGCGCTGTATTATTACTCGCGCGACATCCTACCCATGTTCACCACCTATCTCGCCGCCGGAAACAACCCGGATCAACCTGGCCGTTTTCTCCAATGGCTTTACACGCGCAAACCGGTCAATGCCTTTGAAATTAAAGGCCAGTGGCTCGACATCGGCAGCAAAGAAACACTCGAAAAAGCCGGGGAAATCTTTGCAAACCTGTAGCGGCCGTCTGCCGCGCCCTCTCGCCCGCCCTTTTTACATCAAAGATGTACGCGCATGATCCACCCGGGCGCAAGCGGGGCCGCAATTGGTTAACCGAGATTGGCTCTGTTGAAAAGCCGATCAGCACAGCGTCGGATTGAAAGCGCCGTTAGGCGCGACCTGTTTGTAGACTTGGGCCAATAAATTAATCCAAGCTCCGTAGGAGCGGCATGGAAATTAGCCGTGGTTTCATGTCGCTCCTAACGGAGCTTGGCGGTTGGGAGATGGATTGTTGCTATAAACATGTCGCGCCTAACGGCGCTCCCGCGTTTCAGCGCTGGCTTTTCAACAGAGCTAGCGAGATTCTAGGGCGTCGATTCAAGATTGCGGCTTGGCTTCAGTATCCCGCCGAGGCCTTCGCTGTCGACTTTGCTTGTCGCGCCGCAGGTCGCCGCTGCGACCGAGAGCCGGCGGACTATTTCAGCCGGCCTTCGTCGAATTCGATCAAATCGAAATAAGTCCGGATATCCTTGCGTCCATCGCCGCCGGCTTCTTTTAGGAAGTGAACGAAGCGCGCTTTCTTCGCGGCGGTATCCGGATGGCGCGAAATCATCGCCTCGTTCCACTGCTCGATTGCTTCCGCGCGGTGCTTGACGCCGCTTTCGCGCACCCAGCTTAGAATGGCCTCGTCGTCGCGGAGGCGGTTGACGGCTTCTTCAAAGACATCGCCATCTAACTTCAGGAACGCGAGCAAATGCTTATCGAAACCGGTTGTTTTGTAGTTATATCCTTTAAGCAATCCCTGCCGATGCAGTTTCGCTTTGTCGATCAAACGCGGCAGATGCACATAACCGCCGAGCTTCTCGTACGGACTGCGCGGATGCAGTTTTTGCATCAATCGAGGAGGGACTAGGTCGCGGGCAACGGCTGCGTGACAACGGCTATACTCGGCCCGGCCTCCCCCTTTGCTGCCGCTAGCTTTTCAGTGGGCAAAAGCTCACCTTGAGCGAGAGCGGCTTCACCGATGACGAGTTGACCAGAAAAGATACCGCCCTTTTCGATTGCGATCGATTTCGCAGTCACGTTTCCTTCGAGCCTGCCCGTTTTGTGGATGGTGACCGCGCCAGTAGCCACAATTCCACCCGACATCCGTCCCTTGATGTCGATCGTGTCTACCCTCACACGCCGGAAACATTGCACATCCGATTTTCGCTCGACGGTGACATGCTTTGCGGCGATCCGTCCCGGAATTTTCCCGGTGAAAATGATCGTCACGGATTCGTCGCATTGCAGGTTGCCGCGCAATTTGCCTTCGATCAAAGCCGACTGACAAATCACGCTTGTGCTGCTGAGGTCGCCTTTGCTGGTCAGATAAAGCTCCCCGCGGGTGCGAATCGATCGGCTGAAGCTGGTTGTAATCTTGTAGTCGCGGAGATCGATGTGGGCGCTGCAGCCGGGACAATTTGTCGATGTTGCTGCGTCGCTAACCTCGTGTTTACGTTTGCATTCAAAACAAGCGACCACGCGATTGGCGCGGCGGCCCCACAGGCCGTCGAATTTTTTGAAGGGACCCTGCGCGCCAGCCGTTTCTTCCTTCTCACGAAACTTTAAGCCCGGATTGGGCGCCGACGGATTAAAATAGCGGCCGCACTGCCGGCAGATCGTGCTTTTGGCTGCCGCATATTCCATCTGCTTAAAGCCACAATGCGGGCATTCCACATTGGCCTTAGCAGGCGATTTGATCACTCGGTCGCTCGGCGGAAGACTCTCAGTTTCAGGCGCGCGCCGCAAATGCAGGCTTGGCCGATTCGTCGTGACGGACAAATTCTGGACGGGTGGCGGGTTTAACGCTCATCCCGCTGGAGACCTCCGATTTGCCAACGAAAGTAGCACCTTCTTCGATGATCAGGCGCGCCGCTTTCAGGTCGCCTTGGAGACTGCATTTCGACTTCAATTCGCAACGCTCGGTCACGGTGATGTTCCCCTGCACTTTGCCAAAGACCGTGATTGATTTCGTTTTGATTTCGCCACGGATGTCGGCGTTCTCACCAATCGTCAGCACGCCTTCGGAATTGATTTCACCTTCCACCCTGCCATCGATCAGCAGCTCCTTTTGAAACTTGATACTGCCTTTAATTTCGACGTCGCTCGAGAGCACGTCTTTGCCAGAATGTTCAGCCATAAAGTTTTGGTATTCCGTGTTTGATGTTCTTATTGGTTCGCCGTAAGCGGCTCGGTTGCTCTCGTCAGTCTCCGAAATCAACGATCCTTCTCCGATCGATGATATCGGCTTCTGCGGTATGAATTTTTTCAACACGCGCTACTATTCTAATGGCAGCGCGCTCTGTCAACGGATTCTCGCCGGAAAGTCGAAGTTTTTCACAGGGTACTAACGCGGAAGATTTTTGCGGTCGCGTTTTGACCTGAGAAAATCAAATACTGCGGGGCCTGCGCCGGTGTGCGGTCAATAGTTCGACAGAGCGGGTGCGCGGGAATCGATATGCCCAAGATTGAGGCTGAATTCGCCGCCACTCGGTCGGAGTCGTAGGCAAACACCCAAACGACTTTGTGACGCTCGAGGATTTCGCGCGCGGTTAGGAGATTTTCGCTGAGAAAAAAACGCGCGCTGTCTGCAATTCCGCCCAGACTCTCGTGCGAACTGCCCCCCACGGCAGGTTGGCCTGACCAATACGCAACCGAAGGCGAAATCCACCAGGGCGCCAGGAATGGATGCACGTCCTTCGACCGAATGGTCACGGCAAGTTCTTGCAATTGTACGGATTCATTTCGACGTTCGATCCGTGTGGTCAGCACGGATTCGTTAGGCCACAGTTGCTCGTCCCAGCCGCGCAAAATTGGAAACAGCGAAATGGCGAAAGCAACCCAAACGGCCGCAGCGGATCCTATCGGCGCCAGCAAGCTCGGCAACGCAATTGCGAAGATCGACATAAAAAAATAACCCCAGCGCACCTGCCAAAGCGTCAACAGGTAAGTGGCGATCAGCAAAGAGAGAATGAATACGGGCGTGGTCTCATTCTTTCTCGTGGTTCCATTCTTGCGCTTGCTCGTGCGAATGCCGAACCAAATGAGCAGCGGGGCAACTGCAATCAGGTAGCCGCTCCAATGAAACCAAGTCGAATCCAGCGGCGATAGGGAACGAAGCTCACCGATCGGGCGCGACCAATTTCTAAAAATGTCGCTTGAACCAAAGATCGACAACGAAGGAAGGCGGCGTTCTATCAACAACGCGAACGCGATGATAGCCACGAAACAAATCCAGCCGAGGCGACGAAATCTGCTGACGAGGCGATGTCGATCCTGCCCGAATAGGATTATGAGTACGAATATCAGTAGGAGAAGCGGTTCATAGGCAGAGACCCAAATTGCTAACGCCCAAGCGACGCCGCTCACGACACTCCACGTGCTCGACATTTCAGTTTGTAAGCTCCATTCAGCACAGATAGCGGTCACGACCAGCAGCATCGACAATGATTGATGATCGGGCCGCCCGAGCTCGGTACCGTGCACAAGAATTGGACTGATCGCGAAAAGAGTCAGCAAGGCCCAGCGATACCGAAAACGCATCCGCTGGCCCCACCACCAGAGAAACCAAGCGCTAACGAGAGCGAGCAACGGCGAGATCAGCGCACCGGCCAGATCCAATGAATGGTTGGTAAACGGTTTCAGGGAGATCGACAAGCTGACAATGAGATAATCAAGCGGAGCGGTCGTATGCGGCGTTGTACCTCGCGGAAAATTTTCGAACTGGTGATAACGAACAATCAGTCCCGGATGCTCCGCGCACATCCGGACACGCGTCATACGCGCGTAGCAATCGGCATCTGTAAAATAAGTGTTCGGTCCAACAAAAACGTCCTGGTAATTCGCGCAGCGGGTGGCGAGAACGAGGGCGCTCAGAATTGTGATCTCAAACAAATTCAGCGCAAAACCCAGAGCTCGCCGCACAAGATCGACAGTGACAAATCGGCAATCGAAAATCGAGAACGAAGGTGGCCCCGCCAAGTCATAGGAAAACCGCCCGCCTTGACTTTGTAAGGCGTGGCAGCCTTCGCTTTTGAGCTGCCGCTCCAAAGCGAAGGCTGGGCCCGCCAGGATTCGAACCTGGGACCAAGGGATTATGAGTCCCCTGCTCTACCGCTGAGCTACAGGCCCAACTATCTAAACCACAGCAGTTTATGATCGAATATGAGATGCCGACTTAACTTTTCTACGGTTGTTTTCGACGGTCAGCGGCAGAAACCACCGCAAAACTATGAAAACTTGAGAAAAGACTAAGCAGCAAAATTTGGTTCGTCACAAAGTCCGGGGGCTATTATGCGCGCACATCCGGTAACGGCAAAGAGATTTGGGAAACGTCTTTGGACCACCCACTTCTCGGTTGCTAAAGCTGCGCAATTTGGGGCATAAACTAATCGGGCATCCAAGCCACTCTTCGATTTCTTCGGCGGCGCAGACGAGAAAGCCGATTAAGGCGATCAGCAGCGCAATCGGCTGCGCAAAGTTCTCTACAACCGCTCCACATCGATGGTCATTCGCGTAGTCGATGAAGCTGGCGCTATGATTTGCGCTGATGACTCTGGAAATATGATCAAGCCACATGAGCACCGTGCGTGGGAGCGGCTTCATTCTGTCCAAAAAGAGGCATGAAGACTGCTAGAACTGCCATATTAGCAATAATTATCACGATTGGACGGCAAAGACTGCACTTCGCCTCTGCGCATTCCTTGTCGCTTTCGCTTTCGGGAATCTCAAAGCGCAAGCCGCCCAAAGTGTTGCACTGGCATGGGACGCTAGCACCGCATCGGACATTGCCGGCTATCGATTATACGCTGGAACAACAAGCGGGGTCTATACTCAACAAATCGACGTGGGGAATAACACCTCAACTTCGGTGTCTGATTTGGTCGACGGTACTACGTATTTTTTTGCCATCACCGATTACACTACTTCCGGTGTTGAAAGCGCTCGTTCTAATGAAGTCTCATACACGGCTCCAATAGCTACTGCTACTCCTACCCCAACGCCTGATCCAACTCCCACCCCTACGCCGGCCTCATCGCCAACACCAACGCCTGATCCAACTCCATCTCCGACACCTACGCCTGATCCATCTCCCACCCCTACCCCGGCCTCATCGCCAACACCAACGCCTGATCCAACTCCTACGCCTGATCCATCTCCCACCCCTACCCCGGCCTCATCGCCAACACCAACGCCTGATCCAACGCCTGATCCAACTCCATCTCCGACACCAACGCCTGATCCATCTCCCACCCCTACCCCGGCCTCATCGCCAACACCAACGCCTGATCCAACTCCATCTCCTACGCCTACTCCGACGCGATCGACAAAAGCAGATTTCAACGGTGACCATAAGTCCGATATTCTGTGGCAAGACAGCGCTACGGGCGGGCGGGCCATCTGGCTCATGAATGGCTCGTCTTACTTAACAGGCGTCAACTTGGGATTTGTGCCAACTCAATGGCGAATCGCTGGCACGGGCGATTTCAATGGAAACGGTAAAACGGACATCCTTTGGGAAAACACCGCAACTGGTGAGCGTGCGATCTGGCTGATGAATGGCACATCCTACTCAAGAAGCGTCAGCTTGGGAGTTGTGCCAACTCAATGGCGAATCGCTGGCACGGGCGATTTCAATAGAAACGGTAAAACCGACATCCTTTGGGAAAACACCGCAACTGGTGAGCGTGCGATCTGGCTGATGAACGGCACATCCTACTCAAGAGGCGTCAGCTTGGGAGTTGTGCCAACTCAATGGCGAATCGCTGGAACGGGCGATT